>ERZ1034917.527-NODE-527-length-34380-cov-137.966468_pt1 | contig 34380 bp, 58 predicted proteins | sample MGYA00520605_ERZ1034917 | MGnify/ENA primary metagenome ERZ1034917 (study PRJEB33766, sample SAMN09781784) | gut metagenome | biome: gut microbiome | host: Homo sapiens | place: Madagascar | study: EMG produced TPA metagenomics assembly of the PRJNA485056 data... | reverse complement strand
GAGCCTCAATTGACAAAAATCCCCCACCTTTCGGTGGGGGATTTTTTCATACCCGATTCATTTTTCTTTTTACCTTTCCGGACAAATAACGTACTCCGCCTGGGGAATACTCCATTCTCTCTTCACATTCCTCCATGGTGAACCCTGCGGCTCTCAGGTCGAAGAATTCCCGCTCCGTATCAGTAAAATTGCATGCCATCCGAAAATACTGCAACTCCGGGGTCGTGTAGTCCTTGATCTGCATCCCCGTCACCTCCTCTGCTCATTCCCTGTTGCAGATGATGATCGTTCGCACTGCGCTCTCCGGAAGATCCAGCACCAGCTCATCGCCGCTTCCGCTTTTCCCATTTACCTTTCCTTTATCAATTAACTTGTCCATCTCCTGCCGGTAATAGGTCGGCAGCTCCTTCAGCATGTGGTAATACCGTTCCATCGGCTGTAGCCGTCCGTCCGCTCCAATTCCGACCAGCATGTTTGTTACCATCGCTCCGTCTGCGCCCAGATAATAGGTGTCGTTTCTCTCTGTCTGCCATGCGTTCTCCATCATATAGCCCTCCTTGTCGAAACTGTACCATTTCCCGTTGATCTTCGCCCAGCGGCTCTTATAGTATGTCGTGGTGGTATCTGCGTACCACCAGCCCGTATCGTCCTTGTGCCAGCCGAGCGTATACCGCTTGCCTAGCAGCGCAGTGTTTTCCAACAGATTGACATCAAACCGCCCGGAGCAGCCGGGAATGGTATAGCTGCTGGAATACTGCCAGATATCATGCCCGGAGGCGCTGGGGGTGCTGGAATACTGCGCATACCAGCGTGCATAGCCGCTGATTCGGTCCATGTCAACATAGCGCCGCAGGTAGTCCAGATTGTAGTAGGTGCCAGCGGTGTACCCTGCGGATTTGATCCGCTCGCAGAAGGCCACGGTGTGGGAGTTAAACGCCGATGCCCCCAAGGTCACGCCCTGCTTTTTGGCGTAATCCACGGTATCATATTCAAAATCAAAAAATACCGGCAGGGTGATTTTGCCCTTGTAAGGTGCAAGCAAACTCAGGACAAAATCTGCCTCTGCCTTGGCACCAGCGGCGGTCAGTGCGTAGGAGAAGTGGTAGATGCCCACGGGGATGCCCTGCGCCAGCGCCCCATCAATGTTGTTTTTCCACTGGTAGTCAGTGTGGGACGTGCCGTAGCCGGTGCGGATCACCGCAAATCCGATGCCGGCCTTTTTTGCAGCAGGCCAATTGACCGCGCCGTTATGCTCGGACACGTCGATGCCGGTAATTTTAGCCACTGTAGCCATCCCCTTTCAACGCGGCCTTTCTGTCCTCAATGTCGGCGGCGCACTCCGTGCGGATACGTGCCACCTCAGCAGCATCCATGCCGCAGTTGGTCACAAGGTCGTTGTCAGTAGCGCCGTAGGACATGGCCTTGATAGCCTCCATAATCTCAGGTGTGTAGCTCATATGTCAGTCCTCCTTTTTCGCCTGCTTGGCGACCTGATTCACACCGGTTGCCGCAAAGCCGGACACTGCACCCACCGCCGCAGCGGTGATAGGGTCATGTGCCGGGAAATCCGGCATCACGTACATAGCGGCGATTCCCAGCACCAGACCGGCAATACCGCAAATAATGGGGATCCATTTGTTCGCAAGACCGGACGCTTTCACGCCCTGCCCGATCAGATAGGCAATCACCGTAATGGCCGCCACTCCGGCAATTCCAAAGTCCATAAAAATTCCTCCCTAGTCGTGTTTTTCTGCCGTTTCTAAATCATTAATTCTGTGGTTGATGACCTTGATTTTCTCCTCCTGTAAGGCCGTCTGCTCCTCCAACGCATAGGTGCGCTCAATGAGATTGTTGTGTGCTTGTACCTTTTTCTCCAGCTGCTCCAGCCTGTAGGTGGTAAGCCGAGAACTGGTGGCCACTCCTGCAAACGTCCCTACAAGCGTACATCCACCAGATATGAGTGCGATGATAATCGTCGTATCCATTAGTTCACCCTTTTTTAAACGCTGCTAGTTGCGACATTAAACCAGCCATGCCAAGCGTCACCGTTCCCGTCGTTAAAATACATCCGCCAATAGTAGCTTCCGTCTATGTATTTGACCTCCTGCAGGTATCCACCCCCTTGGCTCCATGTTGTGCATATTCCAAAACCTGATTTAGGGGCATCTGTCGTGCCGTTCGACGTTGCAAACCACACGACACTATTGTCATATAGCGTCCCCGGCGTGTTCCCCACATTGCTCAGGCTTCCAAAATATGCTCCACGCGAGATAATTGGAGCCCCCCCAAGAGCCGTTAGTGCGGCGGCCGCCGTTGTTGCGCCGGTTCCGCCAGAATTTATCGGTGTCACCGTTGGCCGTTGAACCCATTCCCTCCATTGCTTTTCAACATAAAATCGCATTGCGAGATGCCCGTTGGTGCCGTACCCGTAAAAAGTCTGGAAGATGATGCTTTCGTCTCGATTCGTACTTACGGACAAAAGACCGGATGCTCCGCTGGGGATGTCAGTTACTGTTGCAGGGTCAAGCCAATAAAGCCCAGCCGCTGTATAGTCATCTACAGTGGCTTCGGTTCCTGTCTCTATTGCATCGAGCGGATGCACCCCGGCTTCTGCAATTCCTTCCTCTAAATTGTTCATTTTAGTGGCCGTGATAACGTCACCAGATTGCCAGTTCTGCCTAGTATACATGCGTTCCTCCTTACAGTTGCTTCCAACTATCGGTTTTTGAATTCCGGTGATACAACGGTCCGGTAATGTAAACGCCGCCATCGTTGATTTGAACAGTCCCGTTAGCTCCGGTAAGCGACACTAGGCCTGTTTTCGTGATGTAAAACGAATAATCACCAATTTGAGCCCGAACGCCGGAATCCGTTGCCAGAAAGTATCCGCCATCAGTTGTTCCGACTCCAATTCCGTCCGTCTGTGAGCTACCGGTCGAACCAGATTTATAGCCCATCCACCCAACCGTCGAATCCATATTGTTTTTTATATAAAACGTCGGATCATATGCGCCAACAGAGCGGAGTGACAGGTTCCCGTTCATACTAATATCTCCGGAAATGTTCACGTCCACTAAATTTCTGCTCCCGGCACCGCCAATTCTGATCTCTCCGTCCGAAAATGAGATTTGAGACGGATAATACTCTGGGTCTTCGCCATCTGGCCTAGGGCGACCAATGTTGATCGTATCTCCGTCTGATGTTAAAACGTACTCTCCGTTATCAACATTAAACAGTCCGGTAACTGTCATGTCACGCGCCATGAGCTTTCTTACGTCTATGTACTGCGCCAGCGTGGTTCCATCAAGTGCTATTGTTCCATCGGCGGAAATTTTAATGTCAGCCGACGTTCCATCGGAAGACGAAACCCTTAGCGTAATAGAATCAGCAAATAGCGCCAGCTCTGATTTTGTGGCGTACTTTTTTTCTGCATCTTCTGATGCGTATTGAGCCTCCAGCCGGATTTGCTTAACGTCCTGATGCAGCAGTGTTGTTTGGCTCGTAACAAATTCAAGCTTTTCATTCGTGTCCTCAATCGCCGGAACCCATCCAGTAGCAACCGTTCCTGTTTGCAACATTGCCTGCCACAGAAGCAGTTGATCGTTGGATTTTGGAGAAATTAAAATGTAGTTTTGGAGCGGTTTTTCAACCGTAAAATGCATGTTTTCCCAACTATCGTTCACGTCTGTTACATAAACATGCCCCAGAACGTTAAATTCAACTTGCATTGCGGAGGACGCTTTCAGCCGGATAGAAAACGTGTACGATTCGTCCACTTCCACGGTCAGATTGGCGAGCCGGTAGGATGCGTGAGCGCAGTTTTTTAACTCCAGCACCTCATTGGTTCCGCCGTCCGGCGTTGTTGCTGTGATTTTTTTTGCTGTAGCACTCATTACTCCACCTCGCTTGTCCCGACAATCGCGCTTCCTACAAAAGCAACTTTCGTATCATTGGGAACCAAAAAATAATCCTGAAACTGCATTGCCGTACTGTTACGAACGAAATTGATGGTTCCGATTTTCAATTTCGTTACCTGCTCAGAAAACACGGAATTTATAGATGTACCATCAATCGTAACATTTGCAGACGACATATTCACGGTTTTGGTATCCAGATCGGCGGAAAAAACCTCGTTCCCGTCGTTGTCATAGATCGTGAGTGCTCCGCTTCTGATCCAATCGGCATTGACACCCTCGGTGTTCAAAATCCGGGTAATCATTTCTCCGGTAACCGTAAACCCATACGGGTATGTCTCCCCGCCGTCTGTTGATACGCCGATGGCATCAGCAGTCAATTTGATTACAGTTTTCGATTCGCTCAGTGTGGGCTTATCATGGAGATAGTAGATCGTGCTGCCGTCCGGCTGAACTTTCGCTGTCTCATAAAGGCCGCTACTGTTTGCCAGCGCGTTTGATAGATTTTCTACGGCTATCTCACGGGCTTTACGTTCTTCTGCGACAAGCTGCCGTGCTCGGATATCAGAAGACACGGATGCGGAATAATAGACCGCCTCGTTGCACACAGGAGACGCAGAAGCATTCTTTACGATTGTGCTTCCAACAAACGTAAACGTCAGGTCTGTGATAAAGCTCTTGTACATCCGCCCGCGCCTGTCTACCACTACCACAAAATCCATAAACTCAATCAGCGGATTCGATACGCTGATACCGTTAAATTTCCGGAACGTAAAACCGGTCAGTGCCTTCGCAATTTGAAAAAGTCCAGTGGATATTTCCGTGTCGGTTCCGGTAATCAGCGGATTTTCAACGGTAATAACATACCCAGACTCTCCGTTTAACGTTGTTTTTTCTCCTGAATCCGTTTTCTGTTTCAGCGCAACGCCGGTGATAGTTATGTCGTTTTTCTCAACACTGACGCTTCTCCACGAATTAAGTACGATTTCCGGCACATCAGTAAGAACACTAGACGTAAGCACTTCTCTGTAGTATTCATTGCCTCGAATTTGAGAGTACGGAATAATGCAGAGCTGACCAACATTGTTAATTCTGGCGTTTCCACCGGCGATCATGGCAATATAGCCAATGATCTGCCGCGCGGTATACTGGGAATCCGGCTGGTCTTGCACAACATAGCTGCCATTCGGGATTGTCGTAGACAACAGGAAGATTCCACAAACATTGCAGACATCAATCAGCATATTCTGGATTGTTGCCGGGAAGTTTATTGTTGGAGCATATTTGACATCGGCCTTGTACATATCGTCATAGGCGGTGATGATGACAGTCTCTCCCCATGTTTCCGGTGTGACAACGGTATATAGCCCACGTTCGACCTTTTCCGTGGCGGAGGATAGCTCAAACGTCATATACATCCGGATTTTTGCGCCGAAGAAATCATAGCCGTCCCATTGTTCCTGATCGTTCAGGATTTCCAACTGTGCGATTTTTTGGACAGCAACGCCAACAGGGACAGCGGAAAGCCCCGCTCCGTCCGTAATGCTGTTGTTAGTAACCGTAAACTGTGATTCATCCAGCGTGAGAACTGTGCCGTCAGTAAATGTAATTTGCGCATACTCCTTAAAATCGGTGCGTTTCTGCATTTGCTGCTTAAATTCTGTGGATACGTTAATCATATCGGGTTAACTCCCGTCATGTTGAATTTTAGGGAGGAAAGCGTCTCCCCGCCATCCTCCAACGTTCCGATCTCACATTCGCCCTTCCCTACATAAAACGTGTCATCCCGCCACGCGCCATAATAGAGACTGTAATAATGCAAAGTGAATGATTTCCCTTTTATGATCTGCCGCAGAATTTTAGTGGCTTCCGCTACCGGGATCCCGGTAGCGGTATAGCCCAACTGCTCAACTGTAAACATCGGCGTAAAATGCCCCACGCCATCCTGCGTCCGGGTAGAATCGGAAGTGTACGTAGATTCAAAACTGTACGTGAGGCCAGAATCAGGCTGATAGATTCCAGCACTATTGATATCAATTCTCTGCTGTGCCATTTCCTACCTCCCCGACTGGCTTCTCACCAAGTCTTCTTCCTTCTTCATCTCTTCGTAGATTGTCCGGCGGTTGATTTGCACAACATTATGGATCACACCGCCTGCTGCTACCGTTCCGCCGTTTGGTCTATCCAGCTTGTCAAGCAGCCCCTTGAGCTGCTCCAGAACGTCAGATACGCGTCCGCTTCCGGCGCTGCTGTATGTGGCCTTTGGCGGAATTACCGTGCCTGTAGCCATCACAGGCGTTCTTAGCGTCACGTCCGGGAAAATGTTGGATGTAGCGATAGCTGGGAGTGATACATCGGAAAGGCTGTCCTGAAACCTATCGGCAATCTTATCGGCTATACCGGAAACGGTTTTTAGGATCGTGCCTGTGGAATCCTCAAGCCCAACGCTGATGCCAGCGCCGAGATAATAGCCTACCTCGTCACGGAACAATTTAGACGGGGAATGGATGCCAAGCGACTGCTTTACTTTGGAAATAAACCAGTTTGCCCACTTCCCGAGCCCAGCTGTGGTATACATTCCATTTATAATTCCGACTGTCAGGTAATATCCTGTGTCACCGCCATGCAGATTTATTTTCCCGATAAACCACGAGCACCATTTAGACGGGCTGACGCTGTACATTCCGTTCACGACCGACTGCGCAGCGCTGGAGCCAGCGGAGTACCAACCTAGATTTTTAATCCCGGAAATAGCAGCCGTAAAATTTGACACAAGCTTATTGGAAACGCTGCTGAAGGCGTTTACGATTCCGGAAGCAATCCCGGAAAAATCGCTCTTTGCGCTCCCCCATGCGGCTTTAGCTGCTGTGTACGCTGAGGTAAATTTGATTTTCACTCCGGCCTCCAGCCCAGAAAAGCCGCTGATTACGTTTGCGCTGATGGAATGGAAAGCGCCGCTTGCACCACTCCATGCATTTTTTGCCGCCGTCAAAGCCTTTGTAAACGCATTAGAAATAGCGTTCGGCATGGCGTTGAATGCGCTGGCACAGCTGTTGGCAATCGTCCGGAACGCCGTGCTTGCCCCACTCCATGCGTTTTTTGCGGATGCGTATGCTTTAGAAAAGTAGTTTTGCGTACTAGCCGGGAATTTGCTGAACGCATTTGAAACTTTTGTGGACGTTTTTGAAAAGTCCGATTGAGAATTTTTCCACGTGGATTTTGAATCAGAATATGCGTTTTTAAAGCATTTCTGCAAGTTCTTTCCCAGCCCGTTGAATCCAGAGGAAACATCTTTAGATACCCCGGTGTAGTCACTTTTCGTGCCGTCCCATTCGCTCTTGGCGTTACTGTAAGCCTCTCTAGATGCATTTGGAACGCCAGTTCTAAAGCTATCGAACGCTGACGTCGCCTCGTCACTGATTGCTTGGTAATCTGAGGATGTTGTCTGCCACGCAGCAAGTGCGCCATCGTGTGCCTCTTGGGATTTGCTGGAGATCGTTGGTGGCATGATATCAAACTGATGCGTGGAATTTGCCACTACAGTTCCAAGCTTCGTTGACAAATCCCCGCCACCTGTTCCATTATTCAGCCCATCCACGATGCTGTCAGATGTGGAGGCTCCGAGGTTATACCCTTTGCTTTCTAGGTATCCAGCTGAGTAGTCAAACTCAAACGCTTTTGCCAATGTATCACCAATTACTGGAATATGAGAAAGTAGCCCTGCTATGATCGCATTGAATACGTCTAATAATGTAGCTAGCACCCATAAGATATCTATATTAGCAATTGCTTCCCTGAGAAGTTCCGTGAGTTTCCCGGCAAGTGCATCTACGCACACGAGCATTTTATCCCATTCGATACTGTCGAACGCCGTCATAAATGTAGTGGTCAGAGCATCACGCACGTCTTTCCATGAATCAGCGGTGATGAAATCATAAATAAGGTCAATTAACAGATTTATGACACTTGATATCGCAGTCCCTACCTTGTTTCCGTCTATCCCTCCAAACGCTGTACGGAAAAACGTTTCTAGTTTATTTGTGAGATTTCCAGTTCTCAGGCTTGCGATTAAATTTACAATAAGGCTTGCAATCCCGTTTACTAGGTTCGCAATAGCATTGCCAAAAGTAGCTGCAGGGATGTTGTTGATCGCCCCGTTTATCATGTTACCTATAGCCGTTCCAAGATCAGCCCAGTTCAATGTGGTGACAAACCCAAATAGCGTCTCGATTGCGGCTTTCAATTTCTGAGTGAGTGCTCTGCCCACACCAATCCAGTCTGTCGTGGTTATGGCATTGTTCAACGTTGTCGCTATGGCGTTGCCAATTTTAACAAAATTGACAGTGTCCATAAACGTGTTGTACATGCCGACGGCGGTATTGATGCCGTTCCCGATGGTCTTACCTACTGTTTTCCACAGGCCGGGAGTAGCCACGAACCCGTTAATGAACGTCGCGACGGACTGTGCAATCTTGTTGCAGGTGGTTTGGATATCGCCCCACGGTATGTTTTCTAGGGCATTCTTCAACTTCGTTCCTACGGTGGTGCCGATCTCCGTGAAGTCGGCATTCTTCCATGCCTCCTTGAATTTTTCTGCCCAATCCGCAACAATCCCGGGGATGGACGCTTCTTCAAAGGCAACGCCAGATGAGCCACCGCCGCCGCTTCCACCGCCGCCGCCACCGCCGCCGCTGGAGCTATCTTCAAACTTCCGGACTTCGTCTAACCCAGAAAGGTAGTCCTTCATAGCCGCAGCAGCGTCAGAAGCCGCACCCGCCGTATTCCCAAGCGATGCCGCATAGTTCTTCTGTACTGCAAGTGCTTTCGTGTATGTGCTTTTGCCGCTTAACGCCGCAAAAAACGCACCAATATAGGAGATTGCGTCAGCTAACAGGTTGATTAACTGAGTGACCACAGGAGCCACCGTTGCGAGGATTGGGGAGAATGCCGCCGCAATGCTGTTCTGCAACCGTGCGATAGCCCCCTGCATGGAGGAGATAGCACTGTTCGCACTTCTGGAATACTGTGCCAAATTCCCCATGCCAGTCACTAATGCACTGCGGAGCTTATTTACTAGGACATACAGAGACCGGATGCCGAGTCCGTACTTGAGCATGGTTTTGATACCGTTCTTCAAACTATTCCCAGCTCTGTTAGAACTGTTTCCAAGTCCATGCAGCGCAGCCCCGGCTTTTCGCGCCAAGCTTACCGCAGCAGACAGCACTTTTTTTAGCGCAGAGCCAATTACGGAAATAACTTTTTTTAATCCACTCAAAACCGCTGTTAAAGCCCTTTTGAGCGTGTTAACCGCCATGGACAGTTTGGACGTGTGCCCAGCCGCGGAGGACGCAGACGCTCCGTACTTGTTCACTTTTTGCGCAAAATCGCTGTAAGACGTGCTAAGCCTGTCACCCATTTCGGCTAGTTTCTGCTGCTCCTTGGCGAGGCTGGACTGCAATCCAGAGGTATCCGCAGCGGTGTAAGCACCGCCGGATGCTTTGAGCCCGTCCATTTTGGCCTTTATGCGATCAATCTGCTCAATGAGACGATCAGCGTCGTATTCCATGTTGCGGAACGTCTTGCTGCCCTCGTCTCCGCCAGTGGAAACGAATTTCCGCTTCTTTTCGTCCAGCTGGGCTAGCTTATTGTTCAGGCCGGTAAGTTCGTCATTAAGAGATTTATAATCGTCCGTCACAACGGTTTGGCCTGTGGATTCTGAAAGCTGCTTTTTTATGTCTTCAACTTTCTTCTCTTGAGCTCGGTATGCCTGGTTCTGCTTTGTCAGGGCGTTTACGGACTTCTGCACGGAGTTCCGCGCCTTGTCACCGATATCGCTTACACTTGCGGCGGCGCGCTTACAAGCCGCTTCCAGATCGTCTGTGCCTTTTACAAGTCCGCTGGTATCTATTTGGGTATCAATAATAATCTGACCGTCTGCCGCCATGCTATCACCTCACAGAATGGCTCTGGCTCACGGCTCCGGCGCTCATTTCGTCAACCCAAACAGTCTGCGGAGTTCGTCAGTCTCCTCCTGACTGCGTTTGGATGTTTTATTCAGGTCAATTAAGTTCCGGTTCTCCCGGTAGAACTCTTTTTCATAATCCTCAAGCTTCTTTCCCTTCACCTGTTTCTGACGTATATTCAGGACGGAGGAAAAGAGGCTTTCCCCTATTTCCATGTATGCGCCCAGAAACGTCCACCAATGGAGATACTTCAAAGCTCTGACTTCCTGCCCCATGACACGATTCACAGCTGGAATGATGATTGTGGAATCCTTCGCCCAGTCCATTGTAGAGGGTTTCTTTTGCTTGCTTTCGTCTCTCATCCCCATGTCTATAAAGTCAGTCGCCTTGTCGAAGGCTTCTTGATATCTGTCCTTTGGGATTTCCTGATAGGTCGGGAAAAAGATGATAAAAAATATCATTTTCTTCTCATCATCTTCGTATTGCGGATCGTTGAGGCACTTCATGATTTTGAGGATATCGCGAAAATCCGTTCTAATAGGATAGCCCACGCCACCTATTTCAAGGGACGTGGGCAATTCCCATGCAATCATGCCAGCGGGGTCAAGGTAGGTGCGTCTGCATACTCTCCAACAGCTTTCTGCACGCGCTTCATCTTTTCAGCGTTTCTCTTGTCCAGCACGACATTGATAATGTCACCGATCTTTTCAAGGATGTATGTGAAATACAACTCTCCGTCACTGGTGACACTCAGAGGGCCGCAGGCCATAAAGATCCCGTCAGACACCTTCCGACTGAACAGGTAGTCAAACTGTTCCTTAATTTCGTTGCAAATCTTGGTGATTTCCTCGGTCTGCTCCGCGTCTCCGGCATCTTCATTGATTTGCATTTTCGCAAAATGCTCTGCGACATCTTTATATCGGGTCGCAATGTTGGAATCAGCCGGATTGAACTTAAACTCGCCGATGATTTCGCCGTGATCTCTGATCTGTACCGTCTCATAGCCGGTATCTACATCAAGAATAATGGGTTTGCGTGCTTTTGCCATTGGAATTCCTCCTTAAATTATACTGAACCGGCCGCCGTAAAGGTAGGAGAACCAGAAGTGAGAGAGGCCGCAGTTACAGTGCCCTTCACGCTTGCTCCATCTTCGGAGACGTTAAACGGGAAGTTCAGGCCGCCGGTATCACCACCGTAGGACTGTGGCTTCACTAGCACTTCCCGCACGTATGCGGTATGTGTGGTCGCCTCGGTGTCCTCGACAAACACCTCCAACATCAGGGTCTTGCACGCGTCGCCTTTCAGGCGGCCCAGTGCAATATCGCGGATTTTGGGATAAAGCTTTTTATCAGGGTCGGCGTAGAAGGGGTCAGCGTCCATAGAGGGCTCATAGCCGTTATCCTTGGTCTTCGTCTGGCCAAGAATGTTTTTGTTCTGCTCGGTATCGGGGTTCAGCTCAACGCTCATTTCCTCGATATCGTCACCGATGATCTCAAAAACCGCCTTTGAAACGTCTGCAGCCTTGGTATTGAACACGGTATCGAGGTAGGTAGCCATTGCCTCACGGTTAAGTTTTGCCATAAAAAAGCCTCCTTAAATGTAGGCTCTGGCTCACGGCTCCGGCTCGATATTGATTTACTTTTGATATACGTTACGATAGCGTACAGAAATGGAAATCGCCCAGTTCTCGGCCTTGTTGGCCTCAACGCTTTCCAGATATGCAGGAGACGTGCGCTTGATCTCCAATATAGTCCGATTCCCGGTTAACTCCGGGTAATCTGCAATGGTGTACGTTTCTCCCTTGACGGTTATCGGCTGTTTTTCAAGCCATTTTCCAAGGTCGTCCAGCCACTCCTTTACCGCCGCTTTCCGGCTCTCAGAGAGGCCGGAGCCGCGATAAATAACAAAAAACGGGTAAAGACATATCTGTACCACTCTGCCGGTCACAGACGTTTTCTCCGTCTCGATGCTGGCACCGGAAACCGGGAACATTGCTTTCCCCTTGTCGTCTGACAGTGTAGCGAATGCTATTTCATCCCCATCAGAAAGGCCGGGGTACTCATTTAACAGCGCCCGGATAGCCGGGGTGATGGCCTCAAAGCCGTCAATGTCGTATTTCACGACCTTCTCTTTTTCAGCCATCGCCAATCTTCTCCTTTACGCCGTCTATCCACTCTTGCAGGTGCTTTTCTTTCGCCGCGTCAAACCAGTGTGGCACGGCGCTGGGGTTGCTGTACTTCAAAGGGCGATCCGTGACAACCTTCTTTGCTCCGGGTCTTGCCCATGGCGATCCAGTCTCAGGATCAACCATTACCTTGCCCTCATACAGAAAACGGCCCATCGGTGGGGCTGCTGCCACAACCTTCCCAGTCCCAGCAAGTGCCGCAGATTGGGCGCGGGTGACGTTGATAAACGTGCCAGTTTGGTGTGGCATAAGTGGCACCATGTCGGTCATAATCTGGCTATCCAGCCAGTATTGCGCGTCCTTAATACGTCCATCATAGATAGATGTATCAATGTGGATGTGCACGCCATCGGCTTCTATGTCAATATCCGGGATATTCGCCATCATGTCACCTACTTTGCCATGATCTCAAAATGAGGGATAACGGAATACTGAGCCACGGACGTAATGGCATAAACATAGTCGTACTTGGCGTTCATGTAGTCGTAGAACCCATCAATGCCATACTCCGAATCACTCACGGGGGATTCATCCGGCCATTCTCCGGCGTAAAAGAAATCAAATTCTTGACCGCTGGTGAATGTCAACGTCTCCGCAATGTTTTCGGTCTGCCTGTGCCATTCCTTTGGCGGTAGCCATTGCTTACCGCCAATCATTTTCAGGCCGTTTTCAGCCGTATACCGGATGTTCAGGGCAACACTGTCTTGTGATTCCGCCCCGTATTTCGCCACAATTGCAGCTGCATCCATGTTGAGGTTGACCCCATGGAGCACATAAGGATACCACATCACGTCCTTCTTTTTGTCCTCATGACGGCAAAACAGGGTTATGGTGTCGGTATACATCGTCCTACCTCACATCGGGATACGGCCCCATGTACAGGAGCGGAACCCCGTTTGCATCAGCCACACCAGAAAGATGTGTGGTGATAATGTCCCGTTCCACCTGTTCCCGGACAGTCTGGCTTGCAAGGGCTTTTTCCGTCAGGGTAGTAGCCGCAGAATTAGAAGACGTGGAATAGCTGATAGATTCATTCCCCGCCGAAATGGAGGAAATCACCCGGCCTTGTAAACTTCCGTCCTCTCGCTTGGTGTACCCCTGCGCCATTCTGGCGTTGTCCTCAGCTTGCTCAAGATTGTAAGCGTTTTGGACCAGCGCACAGGCGCACCGCTTGATACACTCCACGGCGTACTCGTCAGATGGGAATGTCTGGCGGAGTTTCTGCACCCCGGCATGCCCGGTGGTGGCAATGTCCAGTTTCCGGCAAGCATCCCAACCAATGCGGTTAAATGCCGCTTCCGGGGCCGCTTCATCGCCGTAAAGGCCGCTATAGTATTCGTAATCTACATACATGCTATGCCTCCTTCTCGGCGTTAGGCGGGGCGCGAAAGCGCCCCATCCATTTTAATTTAGCCGTTGGACTTGATAAGGCCGATGCGAACGTTCTTCTCCTTGAATGCAAGGCTCCAGTTGGCCTTTGCACCAAGCTCCGCAGTAGTGGGGGATTCCTTAGCGGGCTTGGAGGTGTCAAAGCTCATGCCGTTGGGATGCAGGACATAACCCTGCTTGGTGTAGAGCTTTTCGATGCCTGCGGAAGTCTCCGGGTCGTAGTCGGTGTAGTAGGGGTTCTCGTAATTGACCTTATCACAGGTCAGAATAGCACCCTCGCCGATCATATAGGTGTTGTACACGGCGTTGGTCTTGGAGGTGTCCACGGTAAAGCGGTCGGTGACGATGGGGATGAAGCCGCCGATGGTGGGCAGGGTCACGTCACGCTCAATAGCGTTCGCCACCGTATACTTGTTGTAGTCCACGAGGCCCATAGCTTTGTAGCGTGCGAAGATCATGGAGTGCATGACCAGCAGACCAAGACCGTTTGCAGCGTCTCCAAGTGCCGCCTGCGCTGCATAGATCAGCGTAGTGTCAGAGATCTTGTTTGCATCAGACACGGTTCCGGTGCCGGTAGCCTCGGACAGGTCGGTGATATGGCTTTTCAGCCCGGTCACGCCCAGAACGCCGTCCAGAATAGACATGAGGTCACGGGTGCGCACCTGCCGATAGTAGCCAGCAACGGAATTCCCAACGTGAGTCATGGGGTCAGCACCGGTCAGCTCACGGGTAAAGTCCTTTGCTTTCCACGCCTTCATGCGCTGGATCAGCATACAGGACTGCTTGCTGCCAGACACATCGACGGGGGTGTTATCGGTCTCACCGTCGTTGTTGAGTGCTTGAGAATCAGCCTCGTCGATAGGGGTGTAGAAAGGCAGAGTTGCCACGTTGCCCTTCTCGCCGATCATGTTCATGATGTTGTTGTCCTGCACCAAAATTCCAGACGCCAGAATAGCGTCATTCCATGTCGGCTGCTCGGTCATGTACTCGGAGAAAACCTCCGGGTCAAAGGCGAATCCGCCAAAAGTTCCGGTTCTTGCCATAAGTTAAAATCCTTTCTCGTGTGCAGCTTTAGCCGTTGCGCAGAGCCTCATACAGGTCAGGGCTTTCAGCTTTCAGCTTCATTCGCTCGTCCAGCGTCATTTCGGAGAGCTTCTTGCCGGTTCCGTTGCCTGTCTTGTGCTGAGTGGTAAAACGGGCTTTCCCGTTCTCCAGTTTCTGCTGATCCTCGTCAACAAAAGCGGAAGCGTCCGCCTCCTTGATCTGGTTCAGCAAATCGGAGAGGCCGAGAATCTTTCCGTCTTTCAGCTTCAGCTCTGCCGCCTTGATCTGGCCCATAACATCGCGCCTTGCCGCCTCAGAGGTAAACTTGTACGCCTCCATTTCGGTTTTCAGTGCGTCAGCAAAATCACGTTCGTAAATCTGCTTTTGGGCGTTCGTCTCGGCTTCTGCTGCTTTTTTCTTCCATTCTTCCAGCTCACCCTTAATCTCTGTGGGGTCAATCCCTTCAAAGGTCTTAAGGGTCTTTGTGGCTTCCTCCGCCTGCGCCTTCCATTTGTCCCGGTCGGCCTCAATCTTCCCCAGCGTCTTTGTCACTTCAAGATTGTTCTTGTAGTGCTTCGACAGAGCAGACTTGATATCAGCCTTTTTATCCTCCGGGATGGTCACGCCAAAAGATGCCAGCGTTTCAATGAGTTCCTGCATAAAATCCTCCTTGGCCGTGTTGATAGACCAGCCGCCGCTGGTAATAGGATTAAGCCTGATAGACCACAGGCGGGGTAGTTAGGTAGATTTTTTGACCTTTAAGTCTTTAATGTCCACCGTCATTTGCAATCTGCACTTTGGGCAGAAAAACGGTAGCTTTACAATGACCGTTTCAGGTGTTGCCTTGATGCGGGTCTTGCCTCCACATCGTGGGCAATATACCCATGTCGGTTCCATTTTCAGCCCTCCTTGCAATGCTTCGAGTATATTCTATATCGTAAAAGCGTGTACGTCGTACCCCCATTTACGTCTTGCTGTTGTGCCGTCTAACCGCTGCCGCAGCCTGCGCCGCTTGCTTCCGGTCCCATTTCGCAATGCTGATTCTGTCAGTGAGGCGTTTCAGGTCGTTGTCTTTGCAGAACTGGTTATATGTCTGGTTCTGCTTCTGGAGCAGTGCCGCTACTTTTTCATACGCTTCCTGCTGGGTCTGCCTTGTCGGCTCGTCCGGTGCGCTGTCCACTGATTCTTTCAGCCCCATAACCCGGCGCTTGGTCTTCCTGATGCGCCGCTCTAGTGTCCGCTGACGCTGTTGCAGGTCGTATGCCTCTTTGTTTTTCTCACTGCCGTAGTGCTCAAACGGATTATGCACCCCGTCACCGGGGCCGTGAGAATGTCGGCAGTTCGCACCATGGATGCCCTGCACGTCTCCCATGTTGCATACAGAAAAAGGCGGGAAGCGTCGGTCTTTTCCGCTCTTGGAGTAGAATTTACCTTGCCACCAATAGTGATTGGTGTAATCCTCCTTATCCGTAACACGTGCCCCCAGATGGGCAGAAACAAGGATGATATCCCAGTTCATTTCGTCCATGCGGCTATCCGTTATTTCTGCTGCCATTTGGCTAACGCCAGTCCGGACAGCGCGGAGCGTGGCGGTCTCTATGGTGTCTTTGTGTCCGGTCGGGTATACCACCTCAACGCCCTGCGTGGAAATAACGTCCGCAGCCTCCTTGACGGCCTGTGTGTATGAGATAGTACCGGATGTAACCAGAGTATACGCTCTGTCGCATTGCTGTATAAATAGCTGCTGGGCGGCTTTGGCGGTGGTCTGCGTATAGTTCTTCCATTCGCCCAGTGTAGATTTATAATTCCGCTGAGCGATACGAAGCAATGCAGGGGACTGTTTTAGAGGGGGAGGAGACAGCCCCGCCGCCGTATAGATAGCATCATCATATATGAGGTTTTCGACCCCTGCCGCCTCCATGGCTTCCAGTATCTCAATCTGCTGCAATGCCGTATACTTGGCTACCTCCGCCTGTATGTCGGTCAGCAGATAACCAGCGTCCTGCAATACCTCTAGCTGCCATTTATCGGTTGCCGTCAGTATGTAGTTATCGCCACGGCCCAGCCGTATCATGATCCGCTTTACGATTCGGCGGATGATGTCATTGTGGAGCTGCTCCGCTATATCCTCGGCCCCTTCACTGGTCCGTAGGAGGTATTCCGGTGTTAGCATTCTTCCTCCGTTTCACGATCTCGTCATAATGCGGTGGAACCCTGATAATGTTCCAATCACATTCTTCCGGCACACGTCCATAAAAGATAACCCACGACGGTTCAAGGCGTTTCATCATTTCTTCGTAGCCCAGTAGAAATAGGCGCTTGCTCTCTTTATTCTGTTGGGTTCCAACGCTGGAAACTGCTACAACTCCATGCGTCGGCTCACCGTCAAAGCACCATGAATAACTGTCCTCGTCGCTCCAACTGATACTTGGGTATACTGTAATGCCATGAAGCTGCCAGTAGGCCGCCACCCAATGTTTGCGGTAGTGGTTATATATTTGCATGGCAAGCGGCATATCCGTGTATGTGGAGAAATCAGGGGCACAGACGGCCTTGAATTTAGATAGCCGGTCTATGTACCGCTCTGGCTGATTCCAAAACCGCACGAATTGATAATCGTCCACAAATGTATGTACGATTTTATCTTCTGGATGCTTTGCGGTCATGGCGTAGTTGACGGGAATAAATTCTCCTTGAGGGTATTCTGTAACCGGGTCAATCTGTGGGATGCCGTACTTTCCCACGTCATGGAATGCGACCTTGTCCGGATTTCCAAAATTAAGCATACAGCCCCCCCAGTAAACAAAAATGCCGCAAGATACATTTCTGTACCTTACGGCATAGCAAGCACCCGGATTTGCACCGGGACCACGGCAAACACCGGTTCTCCTCGGCTTAAACTATCACTTGCTATGCCTATTGTACCAGATCTTTTTGACCTGTTCAACCATTTTCTTTTCTTCGGTTGTCAGGTTTGCATACCCTTTTACACTGTCATTTTCGTTGTGGTTGTAGCCATGGTGGGTATGTGGGTTCTTTCCATCATGGGTGTGGGAAAGGTCTATTGTTTTTGAGCGTTTCAAATTCCGGTCAAAATAAACTATTTGCAACAGATCATTCCCGCCGACAGTCACATAAACGCGCCCTTTGGTCGCCGTTTCCATCAGCGTCTCTGATGTTCTTGAATTCTTCTGCACAAATTTGATATTTCCTTCTTTTAGGACGGTTTTATACTGACTGCCATATTTATTCCAATAATCGCTTACGCCACTGCTCGAGCCACGACCGCCCATTATTCCTCATCCCCGTACATTTCCGGTTCTGCGGTCTGCGCCGCAGCTTCAAGGGCTTTCGCCTCGTCTTCGGTCATATTCTCAAATTTGGTCAGATAGAACCAAAATGGCACCTTGCCCTGCATGACATAGCCATACCACCGGGCTTTATCTTCCTCGTAGTTGTAGAGTATATCGCTAAAGGAGTAGGACACCTCATACGTTCCCACCGGGGCATAATCATACAGGTCGGCAAACGTATTCAGCGCCGCTATCACATCGTCAAGGCAGTTTTCCAGTTTGTCCCGGCAATCCTTGATAAACTGGATTGTCCGCTGCTGTTCTGCCTCCACGCCTGTTGCGGTCTGGATGCCTGTATGCTCGTTGAATACAAAGTAGCCGTTCGCAAAGCCCACCTTGTATCCGATCTGAGACAGCAGAGCATTGATACCATCCAGACGCTCGGAGGTGTTGAGCTGTGGGTTGACTTCCCGATAAAACGTGTTCTGCCCGTCTCCATAGACGTTCTTGACGTAATCAGGGAGGCCCATATTCTCACGGTTGGCACTCATTGCCGCCCCTGTCTGGCTTACCTTGCGTCCCGCAGATGGCATGAGCCGGTCAGAATCCAATAGCACCATGCGTTTACTATCCAGAATCTCCTTGGCGTTGCGGCTATATGCAATGTCAAGGTCTTTCAGCTCCTCCACAGCGTCCGAATAGACAGGCAAGGACAGTGGAGAAGCAATATCAATATTGTTTGCGTGAGGGGTTTTCAGCACGCCGAACAGGGGCGTTTCGATATTCTCTATCGTCACCTCGTCCAGCAGTCCGGCCCACGGGCTATCCTCAATGTCCACGGTCTTGCTCATGTCATTCTCGGAGTTGCCCACATAGCACCGATTAGTGATGGCGTATGTGCCGTCCTCCAAAAAGCGGTGGTATTCCAGCCGGGTATAGTATTTCTTGCCAGTTTCATCTGTCTCTTTACTGACAAATACGCAACCTGTAACCTTCCCATGGTTCTGTTCTGTCACAATAAACTGGTCAGGCAGATACAGGTCGATGTCCTCGCCGTTTGGCTTTAGAATCACCGTGCCGAACGCGCAGCCATACTCTACCCATCCACGGAGCTGGAAATAGACACGGTCTATCTGCTGCTGGAGCCAGTATGCGCGGGCGCTACCTTCAACATTGATTCCAATAGCAAGCGTTGTCAACCGTGCCACCTCAGAGCAGATAGCTTTTGCAAAGCCAATGGTTTTGATATGCGCGTCCTCGTCTACCCAGTACGGGTTTCCCCGGTATATCTGCCCACAGATTTCAATGATCCGTTTCATTTCGCCGGATGTGATTTCCTCAACGCCGAAATCTTCCCGGGCTTTGGTCTTAAACAACATAGACAGCCACCCCTTTATTCTTGCAACAATGCCCATAGGCGTCCCCCTTATGCGCTGCTGCCTCTGCGGATAAACTGCGGCTCGTAAGCGTATCGCAGCGCCGATATAGCATGGTCATTACCGTCTGGGTAGCCGCTTATTACATTACCGTCCTTGTCACGGTCATACTCATAGTTGATGATCTCTTGGTAAGCGTTCGGTGTCCGCTTTGGGTCAATCACCAGCGTCCGGGTCTGGAGCCATTTGAATCCGTACTCAATAGAGCCGGGACCCTTAATAGCGCCACGCGCCGGAAGGTTCATGTCCCGGTAGTCGTTGACGCTCTTTGGCTCTGCACTATCACATGTGATGGTGTAATCGTCATACCCGTGTTCAATGATCCACTTCCCTGTCTGGGTGTTGCTCCATTTATTCACATAGAGTTCGTCCAGCAGGTAAATCTTTTCCTGTTCCGGGTTGTAATACGTCCGCAAAAAAGCATACTGGTCAGGATACCAGCCAAAGTCAGCGCCCTGATAGATTCTATCCATATGGCTAATTTCTTCGTCCGTGATGTCGCGGATTTCCAGAAACTCAAAGACATTGCCGCCGGAACCATTTGGAATGCCCATGTATTCGTGCTCATAGGCTTCTGGGTTGACCTCTTTCAGGTGTTCTGCATCGTCAATAAACTTCTGGCCCAGCCATTCCACCGGTGCATCTAGATAGGTGCTATGGTGGAATATTCGGTTTTCGTCCGGCAACAGCTTTTCTTGGTTTACCCAATTGCTCTTACTCTTCGGCGGGTTGTAACTGGAGAAATCATAGGATTCCATACCGCCACGTAGAACAGACTGATTAACGTTACGTTCCTCGGCGGGGCCGGAAAGCTGGTCTTTTTCCTCTTTCCACAGAATTCCGATATAGCCAAACGGCGGCTTGATTGATTTTAGCTTGATAGGATCGTCACAGCCACGGAAATAGATGATCTGTCCGGTAGATTTCCGCTTGATCTCCAGCGGTGAAACTTTACAAGAAAATTCATCGTTTAGCCCCAGCTCATTGATAGCCCATTTAATCTGAGCGTACACGGAATCACGGAGCGTTCCGGCGATTTTTCGCACCACACAAGCGTGCATTTCCGGTTTATTCATCAAGAGCTCAATGATTTTCAGGGAGACATAGGAGGATTTCAGACCGCCACGGCCTCCCTCGAATACATAGGACTTATTAGGCACGATTCGGCGGTTAATGTCGCAGAATGCACGGCCTATGCACACCGCCGGGATTTTGAATTCCTTGCCGTCGGTATTTTGGCTGGCTTTTTCCGCCGCCGCGAACCGCTTTAGCAGACTATCCCCAGCTTTGAGGCGGTCAGATAGTGTTGCATCAAGGCCAAACTGATCTTTCTGTTCTCCCCTCAACACAGACGTATAAAACTTCATTACTTCATCGGTCGAAGCCACAAGTTCGGCGTCCATTTTGTCTAGCCGGTTCCTTATATATGCTGATATTTCAGGCTTTTTCAAATTCTCCCAGCCTATCGAATAGGCCGTTTTTTTGCTGTACCCGGCTGCGAGTGCCGCGGCTGTCGCATTGGTGCTTTTTATATACTCCTCACAAAATCGTTTCTGCTTTTCAGTAAGCGCCACATCAACCACCGCCGTACATTTCTGCAAGACATTTCACTACCTCAGCGATTTGATATGTTTCCAGGATGGTGGTATTCTTATTTCTTCCTGCTATCTTTTCAGTTTGAATAAGCATATATTTCGTCACCATCCTTTCCCGTTTCTCGGAATACACTTGCACCTGGTTAATTTTGATATACACGCCTTTCTGGCAAAGCGCAGTTTGCAGCTTTGCCGCAGTCCTCCGCATATTTGCCATAAGCGCCTCCTATCCTCTGTGTCTGATCGTGTGTTTTGGCGTTATTCTCGTACGGTGTGATTTCATCTGGCCGTCTATACTGTATCTCCATAATTATCCTCCATTGCCTTTTTTATCGTGTCAATATTTGCCATGATGATATCCATTGTCACATCGGACTGGATGTTATGAGCAAATAACGCTTTATCTGTTGCATCCGCATTGTAATAGCCGGTAAACACCTCACCATTTGGGAGAATAGCGGCAACGCATATCTTTTTCGTTCCTGTCTCCACGATAGTTTTAAGAGCTTCTTCCAGCCATGCGGTATATGGTTTCTTTGTTATGTCGTCCATATGCCCTCCATATGCCCTCCATTTTTTGCGCTCCCTATTTGTACCCCGCCGGGAGCTGGGTGCCATTTCCCCCCACGTTGGTTTTGCCTACCCGGCGTGGGTTCCGGGCTGCTCTAATCGCTCTACTGACCGAGCACATTCAAGCCTGCAATTTATTCGTCGCCGCAGGCAGGCGGCAAACTGTCTCCGCATGGGGCACATTGCAAAGAGGTGGCGCGGAGTCCTGACTCACCCACGTTGGCCTTAACCCCGGCATGGGCTCCGGGTGCCCTGTTGCGGCACAGGCTTCCGCTTTTTTGGGGGCTTTCGCCCTTGTCGCTGGGCTGCCAGCGACTATTGTTACGGAAGGACGGAGTCGAACCGCCCTGACGGATTTTGCAGCCACCGCCCCGTCACCGGACTCCCGCATATAAAAATCCCGGCTTTTTGCACGTAACCACAGGCAAGAGGTGTGCCGGGCTTTATCTGGAGCCGGAGGGCGGAATCGAACCGCCCAAGATTTGAAAGGAAGGAAATCGCCATGGACGTTTTGGAATGCAATTTTAGGAGGAATTGCATGATCCCGGCACCAGCCTCCGGCGTATTGTGCTGGGGGGATGGAGTCGCACCACATTCTGGCAGGAATGGAGAAAAACCTCCGCGTAATCGCCCCAGCACCTATATTGTATCAATAAAAAGCGTGTACGTCGTACCCCCATTTTACAGGGCACCATATTCCCGCATCCGGTCGCGGAATAGTGCTAGCGTAGAACGGCAATAGCCGTAGAAAACCGTCCGTTTGACCGGAATATAGTGGATTTTCAGGATCTCGTCATAGCTCACACCGCTGACAATAGAATAGACGATATCATCCGCTAGTGTAGGTTCAGCCGCATACGCCGCATCATAGAGCAGTAACCGTTGCTCATAGTTGGGCTGTCTGGCTAAATATTTGATATATTTCTCCTCGTTGTGCTGGAAACCGTAATCTCGATAGCTTTTAGCGCTCGTTCTCATGACCCGCAATCTCCTTTGTCAGCTCTTCAGCGTTCCTCCGCAGCCGCCCGGCTAGCTCCTTGTCATCTTCACAGCTCCGCAGGAGTTTGAGGGCCATAGCTCCGTAGACACAAGCCTGATTGCAAGCCTCTAGGCGTTCCTCGCCCTCCTGATAGTTGTTAAGCGCAAAGCGGGAGGTCGCTGGGAGCAGAATGCTGATAGCCTCGTCAATCGTCATCGTCTTGCGCCTCCTGTCCCCAGTATTTTCTCCTGCAACCATTGCAGCCAACGCCTTCATACTTTCTGCAACTTCCCTCAATATAATCTGGGCAAATACTTAAAACGCCATCTTCATCAGTTTTTGCATTTGGATACCGCTCCAGAAACACACTCTGTCGTGTCCGCACCGGGTGCTCTTTAGCCCAGTTTTCGACAGACGTTATAGTGCTCACTAATTTTTCTGATCCCGCTGAAAACAACCCGCATTCTTGCCCAACGACCTTGTAAATCGTGCAGGTGGTGCACTCCATATTGCTTCTGCACATTCTCTGTAACGTTTCCAGGTATTCAACTGCATCCATTACCCATCCCACCTCCGGTTCCATTCCTCGGTAGCCTTCATTCTCCCGTCCTCCTTGCATGTCACATTGCCGTTGTCATCAATCTGAGTAAGGACCCGGTATTTATTCCTGCCTCCAGACCGCGCACCGCAGTTCCCGCACTTGATGTCAACCATTCGGCCAAGCAGCTCCTCGCCTCCGGTGGACTTAATGTGGATATATGATGTCATCTGCATCTTTGCTTCGCCCCCGCAGAAGGGGCAGGGCTTCAGGTTATACATGTTCTTCACCTCCATCCATCTTTGCCCCGCACTCAGAGCAGTATTTTATTTTCGGCTTGCAGTCTGGATCATCGTAATCATCCGGCAGCGCTGTTTTACATCCGGAACACCGCCAGCCCCAGTCTCGGTCTTGGCCTTCCAGCGGGTTCCCGTTTAGTTCATCAAACCATTCCCATTCTGCGTACCGTACTGGTTCGTAGCCTTTTTTACGCTTTTTCGCCTCAGCCAATTCCAAGATTGCCATACCGTGTGCCCCTATAAGGTCAAGCGCGTCATTCGGCATCAGTCCTGTTTTTAGGTATTCTGCAAGCAATGGGCATTTTGCGGCTGGAACAGCTGTGCAAAATCCGCCGACTGCTGTGCAATTACCGTTCCCGGCGTGAAAATACGTGCAACTTGCGCAGTTATTAGTTTCCATCGTGTGTGCCTCCAAGCAAAAGCCTCCCGCTCGAATACGCCTGATACAGCGTATTCCCATCTTCGTCCATCAAATACGGGAGAAAAACTTCATCCATTTCGGCATCGCAGGATTCCACAAGGGCTATCTGCGCCAGAACCCAGTCACGGACGTTCCGCCATGCAGTCCGCTCGGCCTGCTGACGATCAGCCTTAACTTTTTGCCTTGCAAACACTCTAATGGTGCCATCAACCGCAGCAGGAAGCCGAAAACCTCGAACACCAGCAGCTGTGTTAATTCCAAATGTCACAGCTACAGGTTTGGTGGAATCGTAATCAACCATTATCTTTGTTGCACCGGCCTTGGCAAGTGCCGCCTGTATTTCACCGAGACTAACGCATACATCGACGCTGCTTGTGTAGTTTTTTATTGCCATTTTCATTCTCCCCCTCTCAGCAGTGTCGCAACCCCCAAACCCGATCACGGCACCAATGGTTAAGCCTATAAGTAACATTATCATGTTAACCCTCCCACTGCTCTGCCATTGCCCGGGCGATTCCGGGAAATGATTTTGATCTTGTTTTGCTGTCTCTCTCTCGGTGTAAAATGTAGTGCGGCTTTACTCTCGACGTGCTTCCGCGTCTTTTTGACGTGCTCCCGACCCAAAGACCTAAGGGCTCAACAATATTTGTCGAAACCAGATCTGGCAAGCCTTTTAACCATAGGCATGTCCGCTTCCTCCATGGGTCCCCGTATTGATACGGTTCCACGATTTGGCTGTATTTCGGCAGCTTAAAATATTTTAGCGGTGCGGGGTTTTCAATTGCAATTCGCGGGATATCAGCTGCCAGCAATGCCATAAAAAACGCTTTAGCTTCCCAGCCTTTCTTCTCGCGCGTCCAGTCCTTTACGGTGTGGTCTGCGTTAAACAGTCGGACTGCTCCAGCCGCCGTAAGATATGTACACGGTGGATGCGCTATCATCAAATCCCATCCGGGGATATCATGTGTCTGTCCGTCCATGGTGGTTATCCGTCCTCCCCTCATGGCTTCCAACGCATCCCCCAAGATGTGCCACTCAGGGTGTCCGCCGCTTGGCTCCTGTATGTCGCAGCTGTACGCCTCGTGCCCCAGTGCCCGGAATGCCGTGCACTCGGTCTGGGATTCTTCGCAGGCTATCAAGACTCGCATTCCGCGGACACCTCCCACTTGATTTTCATCTGTGCCGGGCACAAATCAACCTCCGGGCGGCGTTTCCCAGTCCAACGCAGTCCGCCAGCCTTTCCTATGCACTTCCACCCGGCAGCCTTAAGGCTTGTCCCCGGCTCAGTGTCTAGGATGTAGGTTATGAGTTTGTGATAGCCCATAGCCCGCGCTGCTCTCCATGCTGCCGCATAGAGGATAGAGCATGCATTCCGCGTACCGTCTGTACAGCAACGGTTCACCTCCAGCGTCCAACCATCATCCAGATACCGGGATACTGGTCTACCGACGATAGCAACTCCAACGATTTTTTCGCCATCGGTGCAGCCGATAGAAAATTTATGGCCGACTACCGGTTTATGGTGACGGTGATGTTCTGCCACAAATGCGTTAGCCTCCGCAAGAGAGACTGGGCAAATCTCCAGCATCCTTTTCCCCTCCATCCATCTTCGCTCCGCAGAACATGCACCATTTCATTCTGCTGTCGCTCGTCCTCCATTCAGTTTCGTGGCACTCGGAGCACTCATATTCATTCTTCCCGCAGACATACCTTCGTTTGATCCAGCGCCCATGCCGCACCGGTGCAACATCAGCAGCCGGCGCAATCTTAAATACCTGTTCGACAGCCTTGCACAGTTCCTGACGCTTATATACCAAGTTGATTTCATGCTTGTTGTCCGCCGCCGCCATTGCGAGATTCCATACATCATAGGAATCTCGTGCAACCTTTATTGCGGCATCTCTTTCGATATAATCAGCCATTATATGCCTCCTTTTGTGATATCGACGCCATAAGCGTCCAACATCCGTTTTGCGGCCTGTTTATTGATTCTCTGCCGTTCCCAGCAGCCCTTCGCGCCGTTTACGCTCGGTCCTGCCGCTTGGGCAATCTCGAAATCACCGAAATCGCCATAGCCGCCGCAGTTGCGGCCTCAGCGCTGCCCTTGCATTCCTCTGCAAATTCCCTCAGTGCCGCAATTGCGACCTGACGGTCAATGTAATCCGCCATCTTTCAGTGCCTCCACGATCATCGCTTCTGCCAGTACCATGGCATTTTCAACCTTTCTCCAGTCATCAATCTTCATTCGGAACCTCCATGAAGCATTCGTCCTGCACCCGCTCCCCGGGCGGCTTTTCTTATGCCTCGTTGTATTTCAAAGCCTTCAGGGACTTCTCCGCCTCCTCGCTTACCGCAGTAATTCTCCCATGTTTCACCAGATCACAGAACACATTGTAACCCATGTAAAATACAATTCCGCAACTGCTGCAATAGCGAATTGCAAGCTCTACATCCTTCATAAGTCGCAGACTGTCGATGTTTTCCTCGCATAGCAAAGTGCGTCCACTGGTAAATGGCAGCACCACCAACCGACCGGCTCTGTCGGCCTCGGCCAGTTCGCGCAAGCGGGTGTAACTGCAAAAATTCTCCAATTCATCAAGACGCATCAGCTTCAGCGCGATCTCGTCTGCCTTTTCTTTCGGCAGAACTTCCTCCGGCTCAAGCCCCGTGTCCTCGTAAGCGGCGAGGCGCAGAAATCGCTCCTCTGGGATATTCTGCGGATACCCGTTTGCAAGGCGGCGCTCGTACTCTTCTCGTTGCGCGTCAGCTTCGTGTTTATTTGTCAGTCGTTCCATCACTCCACCTCCTGCATTTTACAAACCACTTTCCGAATCACATCGCCCCCATAGCTGTTCTTGGTCAGTTCTAGAAACGCTTTCGTAGTCATGCTGCCGTCCAGATCAATCCCGTGATCCTGTGCAAATGCCGTTCTCCCCTGTAGGCAGCTTCCAGTCAGCCTGTGGTGCCAGCTGAAAAAGTCCCGGTTCGGATATCGTTCGTGAAGGTCGTGCGATTCCATGAACTTTTCAATTCGTTCCTCCTCCGGCATGCCGTCGAACAGCTTTTCAAGCAGAGCGTCCCGCGCATCTCTCAGCGTTTCCCCGTGGGCAAACATCCCGTTTTGCTTGACTATAAAACACTTCTCTGTCGTTAAATCCGAATGGAGAATTCTTCCCATCGCGTACGTCTCGTGACACACATCAATGAGCGTTGAGATGCCGTCAACCATGTATACCTGCTGACCATTGATTGCTTTGATTCCGACTCCGTCGCCGTCGCCGTAGCCGTCGCCGTAGCCGTAGCCGGAGCCTGAGCCGGAGCCGTAGCCGTAGCCGCCTGAGCCGGAGCCGTAGCCGTCGCCTGAGCCGTAGCCGGAGCCTGAGCCGGAGCCGGAGCCGTAGCCGCCTGAGCCGGAGCCGTAGCCGTCGCCTGAGCCGTAGCCGGATCCTGGATTCAGAAACGCCAGTACTTTCTGTTCGATTGTTAGACCTTCCATGGTTTCACCGCCTCAATGGATTTCATGGCTGCATCGGTGCACGGAAGAATCTCGATGGCATCCAGAACCTCCAGACTGTCTACCGTCACGGTGAACCGGCAATCCTTCGGCTTGCTTACACCTTCCAGCGCCAGCTGCATAAGGCTTGCAGCTCCATACCAGCTCCACAGGCACCGGGCATTTTTCATAATAACGTCCTGCCCATCCCGCTTTTCAATTTCGCCGTAAAATACGCCACTGCGGTCACACCGCACAATGTACTTCTGAGTTTTCATATTTTCCCCTTTCTGCGTTTTAGCTCGCCAGCTTATTTGGTGATGTCAATCCCATATGCGTCCAGCAACTGTTTTGCGGCATTCCGGTTAATTCTCTGCCGTTCCCAGCTTCCCTTTGCGCCGTTGATGCTTAATCCGGCAACTGTAGCAATTTCTCTCCATGTGTAGCGGCTTTTTAGCTCTTTGGCTTTTCCCATGTCCAAATCCGCAGTCAAGGCATACGGTTTTCTGTCTGTTGGCTTTTTTCCCCCCCGAGTAATAACACCTTCCTTCTCCAGCAGTGCCCACGCCTTTTTCGCGACGTTTGCAAGATCATCCTGCATCAGTGACAGCTTATCCCGTGGATCCCCAGCCATAAATTCCGTGCATCCAGCGCCGGAGGTAAACCCTTCTAGGCTCTGCTTCCCGGTACGTTGGTAGTGAAGATATATTCGTGAGTGATGCCCGAGGCAAAGGGAATACCCGCAGTGATGCCGGTTTTGGCCATTTTCGCTGCCGCTTAATGCAAGCCGCCAGACACATTTTGCACAGCCGCTACTGCCATTGCCAATTTTCGATTTTTCGTTCTTCCGCTTGGCAACGTTCGTGTGTTTATCGCGGTATTTTATCACCGCCGTAAGGTCAACGTCTCGGCAACATACGCCACACGTCCGGAATTCCCATTTCCCGCTGTGCCATCGGATTCTATCGCATCCAGAGTGCGGGGGCCACACGTCCGAGTTTGTAGCGATTTCCGCCACCTTTATCGCTTCGGCCTCCGTGGGATACCGTCCTACAAAATCTCCATTGCGGGTGACATACCACCGTTTTCCTCTCTGGATGGCCTCTGCATTACCCATATTTTGCATTCCCCCATCCTCGCAACATCTCCGTCATCTGCTCTCTGCTGTGCTCCACGTCCCATTTGCTCACACGGCCCCACATGGGTTCTTCTTTCCGCTGTGGCATCCGCTCCATGAGCTGCCCAACGGTAGGCGCATAGCCTTTGGTGTCCGTCTGCACGAACGTCTGGAGCGCCGCTTTGGTGTCCTCGTAGCTCTGAGCCTCAAACGCCAAGGCGAAGGCAGCCGCCTTGTTGCGTATCTCCGTGTCTTTGACTGGGTAAAATTGCCGATACAGCCCGACAAACTTCACAGCTTCGGAATTTGTCAAAATATCCCCTCCAATTCGTCCGGGTTAATACCCATGATGAAGCTCCCATTGTTTGCTGTTGGTTTTTCCTTCCTCGCCCAGTTGCGGATGGTAGCTAGGTGGCTCTTGTATTTTTTCCCACTCGATGCAATGTACCCACTGAGCCGTTCGATCCGCTCCTGCCAGTCATCAGGGAACTCGTTTTTTAGCTTTCCAAGCTCATCATCCGTCAGGAGGACATTTTCATACTCGCCATAGCGGTGACGGGTGGGCGCGTTATGCGCCCCTTTATCCCCCAGTTCAGTTCTGTTCTGTTCAGTTCTGTTCAGTTCAGTTCTGTTCTGTTCAGTTCTGTTCTGTTGGGTTTTTTGGGTTTCTGGAAAAACCCGTGGGTTTTTTGGGTTTTCTGAAATAACCCGTGGGTTTTTCGGCCTGCCACCTTTCTTACCGTTTTCTTTTTGCGTGGCGCATCTCTGTGCATACGCCTCCGCAAACCTATCCTCCCGATTGCGCACCGTCTTCCAAAATAGCCGTTCCGTTCCTTTAAGATCGGGCTCCACACCAGTAATGCTGTATTGTAGCAGCCCCCTGATGAGTCTCCCGAACTCTGCGTCACTCAAGCAGTCCATTTCTTCGAGGTATTCGTTCGGGATGTCGGTGATTTTTTTCACGGCATCCTCCTATGTCTCCAAAATTCTGATTTGATATCTCCAGAGCATCAGCTTCCGTTTGATGGTATACTCCGGAGTGCGCATGCCCTTACAGTCCTCAACCACAGTCTTACCGTCCTGCCGATAGACGAAATCAGCTATGTACCTGCAAGGACGTTCAATCACCTTGCCCGGGCGTTTACCGCCTCTTGGCCCCTTGATATCCGGTTCTCTCTGCGCTGGGATTAGCTCAAATACAACCTGTCTCCGCAGGTCTGTAATGCGTCCGGCAGCTTCCAAGATTTGCAGCTCTCGGTATCGCTTGAATTCTTTTCGGCTGTCAAACGTCTGTCCGTCTGCCCGAATTCTACGGGCATGATACTTGTTATAGGTCATGGCTTAAAACGGGAGATCGCTGTCATCGTCCGCAAGATCTTCAAACCTCTGCGGTGCAGAATCGGTTTCGTTTTTTGCCTTGCTCCCAGCAAAATAGATGTTACTGGCTACAACCTCATAGGCCGTCCGCTTGTTGCCGTTTTTGTCCTCGTAGCGACGGCTTGTCAGCCGTCCAGAAACAATAGCCATCTGCCCCTTCTCGAAGTATTTCTCGGTAAATTCAGCCGTGTTTCTCCATGCTACAACCGGGATGAAATCAACGCCCCTATCGCCATTCTGCGCCTTGTAGTCCTGATCCACGGCCAGATTAAAGGATGCTACTGCAACTCCGTTCTGCGTCCGTCTCAGTTCCGGATCAGCTGTAAGCCGTCCAGCTAGTGTGATGTGATTAAGCATTGTGTCCTCCTTTATGGTATACCAGCCTGTCCGGATTCCACCCCGGATATCTGGCTCTCAAATAGTCCTCAATGATCCGCTTGTATGCGGGTCGTAATGTGCTCTGGTCATACTGCCGGTGACACCTGTCACACAGCGTCACGATATTCTGCTCCACGCCCAGCCCTAGAGCGGAGCGGGGGATGTAGTGGCACCACGGGTTTCCCGGTGCACCGCAAATGATGCAGCGCCCGTTGTCCCGCTCCCGGACGACCTTTTTAACCTCCGCCGGGATGGATGTTGCTTTTTTAACGCTCCCCATGCCAGCCCTCCAGCATTGCCGCCAGCTGATCCGGCGGCAAATACTCGATATCGTTCTCTCTGCACTCGGCGACGATCAGGTCAATGAGCCGGGCCATCTGGGCGGTGTCGTAGACGCTGCTGCCATAGTAGAGCGCCACGTCCAGCGTGCCGGGTTTCGCCCCTGCCCCGATCACGTCCACCAGCCAGCCTTTGCCGTTGTTGCCCCATGTCTCCCGGAGCTTGTCAAGGCCCTGAAGGTCAACGGTGACGGTTGTGTAGTTGTCGCCAACATCCGGGATCAGCTGGCGGTATATCTCCTCAGGCGGGAGATGGAGCGCCGCAGACAGTTTGCCCAGCAGCGTCCATGCGTAGGCGTTTGCGGACAGGCTCCGCTTGTCCCGCCAGCGGGTGATTTTGACCCGCTGGGGCTTGTCTGTGCCCTCTGCGTAGGCTCTGGCCTCCTGTCCGTCCGCCACCAGAAGATGGAGCCACGTGCCGTCTTGGTCAATAGACCAGTTGATCCGGTCAGCTCTGGTTTCCATCGGTCTGCTCCTTTGCACGTCTCATGGTGTAGCAGTCGCCGCAGAGCGGGACGCCGTACTTCTGGACAGTCTTATTGACCATTGTCTTAGCACTGGTTTTGGAGCCGTTTGCCCAAACAACGTCGGTGATGGGCTTTTGGCAATCGCTGCACTTGACGATGGCAGGTGGAGGGGTGGGCGGTGCGGGCTTGTCCGGCTGTTTGCCGGGCTGCCTTGGAGCGGCCGGAAAGGAGAACACCACTTTATCGGTCCTGTCGTTAATAAGCTCCAGCTGATCAATCTTCCGCGCATCGTTATAGTTGACGTGCGAGACGCTGAAACTGTCCTTGCACACCGGCTTGCCATTCCGTCCCTGGCCAACGTTGCAGTCGGACGATCTCACATAGATTCTTGGTGCGGAATACAGCTCACGCCCGATACCCCAGTTGACGCAGGCACGTTTAAAACTGTCAGAGGCAAGACCCTTCGCGGCTTCGGCATTGCTCTCAGTGCCGGTGTCCTCCTTGGATACCCACTCATGCTTGTCAGCATCGTAGATACTAACCACGCAGTTGGCATTCTCCCTGCAATGTTCCCGGCTCCAATTCATAGGGCCGACGGTCTCATCCAGCAAGTCCATGTCTACCCGAGAATTCTTGTAGAGCAGAATCACCAGATAATCGTTGGTGATTTGTTTTACCCGGCACTCAATTTCATCGGGTCGCAGTGTGCGAAATTTAACCTCCATCCTCGTTATCCTCCTCATCAAAATTTAACGGGCAACACGATCCACGGTACTGGTCCGGGAACTCGCATACCTCGCTGTTAAGACCGCAGGTGCTGGACGTGCGTCGGAAATACTTGCACTGACGGCAATTTAAGTAGACATTCCCCCGCAGATCAACCGGGAAATGTACCTTGACGGTGTAGGTGCCGGTGATATACCTCGACACCCCAGAACTTGGCCCGATCACTCCATCGTCACCCCCATCAGGGACGGAAGCGCAGCTTCCGCCGCCGCCTCTGCGCAGTCAAGGCAATACTTATGACCTGCGACGCAATAGCAAGCGTCCGTCTGGATCGGCTCCTCGCAGTAGTAGCACCGTGGGCGGCTGTCCAGCCACTTCTGCTGATCCCGATCGTACCGGTCAAAGTCGGCGTTGGGATCGTCGGAATAATAACGCATTTTGAAACCTCCCTATTGACAAAATAAGGGGTAAAGTGTACCATATAGATATCGTTAGTTTACCCCAGCGTTGCCGTTTCCGGGATTCTGCCCCCGGAAGCGGCTTTTTCTATGCCTCCGGCGGCGTGATCGACATCCAGTGCGTAATCTCAATGTCACTGATATTCAGGTCTGCAACATCCTGCGGGGTGTACCAGTCAAATGCGCCCCAGCATCCATACTTCTGGCTGTACGGAAAAACTGCATACGATCGATATCCGGATTCAAACCGCACCGCAACGAGGTAGTTTTTGCTTTCCTCCGGAGGCCGCTCACTGCACGGAATCCATCTGCCCATCATGCAGCGCCACCTCTGACCAGCGCGATCACCCAGACCACGATCAGAGCAATCACGATTCCCAGCAGAATGCCGTTGCACAGCCCCTGCATAAACTCGCTGTACTCCACCCCGCCGTCCAACTGTTCGGAATTCCCGACCTGTTGGGGGTCGGGGGCTGCCGATGTTACGGTAGTCCGCGCCTCCCGCTCCACCGCCTCCCGGTGGTTGGCCTCGCACATCCGGAGGAATATGTCCTCCCTTGCTTTCTCCGCCAGTTTGGCCGCTTTCACTCGTTCATGGGATTCCGTAAGCTGCATTGTAGTTCTGCGGTGCTGCTCCAGCCGGTTTCTATGTGTCTCCAATCTCAATCCTATCACTCCATTTTTATTGATCGCCGTCTATCCGGCGTGGTGTCCATCTTCTGTGATTCCGGTATACCCGGTTATCACGGTCTTTCTCCCGGCTGATCCTGTCCCGTTCCTCTCGGAAAGCTATGTATTTCAAGCAGTCGCTGTGACACAGGGTGTGCCGATCCGGGCAATTCTTACAGGGCGCATTCATACATCCACCCCATAAGCCCGCAGAAACGGAATTCTCGGTATCTTCGTCCTGTTTCCAACAACGGAAACAGGGAAATGAAGCAGTTCCGGCTTCTGTCGGGCAGCAACTCGGATCAAATCCGGGCTACAGTGCATCACCTGTGCGGCCTCTGCCGGGGTCAGGTTTGCCTTATCCATTTTCCGAATACTCTCTAGCAGGTCTGCGTCTGTCATGATACTGCCCCCTCTAGCTCTATCACCAATGTATCATTCTCAACGTGCCAGCCAAGCACCCGGCAAAACACCGTCCACACTGGCATTGTTCCGGTACTGTTCTCCACGGAACATTTCCCACGGATGAACCGGCGCTTTTCGGTATTCCATGCCGCTGCCATGAAATCCGGGTCATTTCGGAGCAGATCAACCGGGTTATTATTCGCCGTTTTCATCCTTGGCCTCCTTATCCATGTCAGCCCGCATTTTAAGCATCTTCGCCCCAGCGTTTACCAGTGCGAGGCTTTTCTGGTCAAGCTGTTTCAGCATTTCCACGGTCTCCTTGATGGTTTTCTTGGTTTCTTCACTCATGTTATAGCCTCCTTTTCGGTGGGATTTATGGGATGCGGCGATTTAGGCTCACCGCTCAGGGCTTCAGTTCAACGTGCAAACGATCACTGTCTGCAAAATAGCTAAAATGTGAAACTGGACGATCAGCGTACTGTAAAATCGTATCCTCAAACCATGTCCCAGCAGCCAACAGTTGAGATTCATCGCCAGTGATATACCCCCTGATAAAAATCAGGGTATCATCTGTGATAATCCCACACATTTTCTTAATCATGAACTCTAATGTAATATCGCTCATATTATTCTTCCTCCATCAGGTTCCCGTTTTCGTCCACCTTTCCAAGGATCATTGCTCTCTCGCAGCGGATTTTGCCGTCGGTGTTGTACGGAACTACCACACCAGGAAGCCACTCCCATTTGATTAAGAGCTTCCAGATTTGTTTGTCGAAATTTTTCTTAACCCAGCCCAATGGTGCCACGTTGATACCACAGCCACAATCGTTAGTGCGATTCGGATTTACATTTTCGGATATGACAGATCCGGGTTCCAGCTTCCAATTTTCAGGTGCGGCGTACACACCACCAAAGCATTTAAACACGATATACCCGTCATCCGTTCTTTCAAAATTGGCTTCCATAAATTTGACGGACGATAATAACACATCCGCACCGCTGAGATCCGCACAGCTGAGATCCGCACCGCGGAGATTCGCACGGCTGAGATACGCACCGCGGAGATACGCACCGCGGAGATCCGCACGGCTGAGATCCGCACGGCTGAGATTCGCACGGCTGAGATCCGCACAGCTGAGATCCGCACGGCTGAGATCCGCACAGCTGAGATCCGCACGGCTGAGATCCGCACCGCGGAGATTCGCACGGCTGAGATACGCACCGCGGAGATACGCACGGCTGAGATTCGCACGGCTGAGATACGCACCGCGGAGATCCGCACGGCTGAGATCCGCACAGCTGAGATCCGCACGGCTGAGATCCGCA
>ERZ1034917.526-NODE-526-length-34427-cov-4.561416_pt1 | contig 34427 bp, 42 predicted proteins | sample MGYA00520605_ERZ1034917 | MGnify/ENA primary metagenome ERZ1034917 (study PRJEB33766, sample SAMN09781784) | gut metagenome | biome: gut microbiome | host: Homo sapiens | place: Madagascar | study: EMG produced TPA metagenomics assembly of the PRJNA485056 data set... | reverse complement strand
TCACAATGACGCGCGAATGGGCTACGCGTCACAATGACGCGCGAATGGGCTACGCCCTCATATCGCTTCGCGATTCTCGGGCGTAGCCCATTTCATAGGTCAAATAAGTGGATTGCCCGAATCGTCCGAGGGTATCCCAGGCATCAATTTCATGCGGCATGCTTGTTTGATTGGAGCAAAAGAAAAGCCCGCTCGATCATCAAGATCGGCGGGCTTGCGCGTCCCTTCCGCGAAAGGCTCATGCCGCGTTGTCGATGCTGTACGCCTCCTCGAAATATTCGAGGTCGTACGCATCGAGCTGCGGCACATTGCAAATGGCGTCGACGTAGAAATCCTTCCCGGCGACGAGGCCCTGGTCCTCAAGCATCTCGCCGTAACGCTCGAAGTCGAAGGCGCTCATGATACAGGGGTCGGAATTCAGGACGTCCATGAGCATCGGGTTGCTTTCGGCGAACGTGAAACCGAGGCTCTCTTGGGGAGTGAGCCTTTCGAGGCCCGTCCTCCCCCAGCTGTCCTTGGTTTCCATGCCCGTGTAATCGTACCGATACACCGGCAAATCGTCGGCCTGCTCAAGCATGTTCATCAGCTCAAGAATCGAAGTCGGTTCGACGCCTCCGCAATCGAGGTAGTTTTCCATTGCCTCGATGTCGGACTCGTCGGCCTCTGCGAGCTGGCTCGCGAGCAGGTTAAGCTGGTCGATATTCGCGGTTTCCCCGAACAGCGAATTCAATCCGAACGGTACGGATTCATAGTCGCTGACGTAGATTTCCTCATGCATGGGGTCTTGGAGCCCGCTCTTCTCAAGGAAGTCGCGGAACTCTGCCCGTGAGGCGGGAAGGGCGATGCGCCGATCACGCAGCTCGCCCTCCGCGTAGTAGCCGTAGTTTCCGATGCAGACAGAGAATGCCTTTCCTTGCTTGCCCATCTCATCCATCCAATCCGGTCGCCGCCCGCGGCGACCAATCTCGTAGGCCGTCGCTGCGTCGCGACACATCGCATATGTGAAAAGGGCCCCCGGTCGCTGCCGGGGAGCCTCGAGTTGCTCCCCGGTTTTGCTTCCCGGGTCAGGAAGGGCTTCAATACCAATTGTTCTCGATGGCGTCCTTGTGATGCTGCCGCAGGGCTTCGGCGAAGGCGTCGGCCGTCTCATCGGGGTAGCCAGCCTCTTTGAGATAGTCGCGATAGCCTTTGCTCTCGCCCCACTCGAGCTCTTCGCCCGAGAAGCAGTTGCAGACGTCCCATGCGCCTTGGTAGTTGATGAGGTACTCGTGGTTCTCGATCTCATACAGGAATGCGATGCGCGCGAACTCGCGGTCCGTCGCGACTTTGTCATGCATCGCCTTCGTCGAGGCGTCGAATGCCCTGTAGAGGTCACCGACGAATCTCGAGTCGACGAACATGCCAGGACCGACGCGCCTCACGCGCACGCCTTCCGGCAGGTCGAGCTTCCGCAAGCCCTCCTCGAACTGGTCGGCCGAGAATGCGGCGAACCCGTGTTCGTCGAAGATCTCGTGGACCGGTCGGGTACATTGGTCTTTGAACTCTTGGTAAATCTTGCTCTCTTTGGTATCCATGGCTGATTCCTTTCCGGTCGCCCCGCGGCGACCTCCAGTGTCACCGCGGACGCGCTCGGCGGCATCGCCAAGCCATTCGCATTTGTCAAGGTTCAGACGCGTTCCCACACGACGCCTGTGCGATATCAAGTATTGCACGAATCAAGCTCCACGCCGGGCGGCGGCGCGGGTTTTCGGGCGTGCGCAATGATGACGCGCTACTGCCGGGCAAAGAAAAAGCCGCGAACCTTATCGGTCCGCGGCTTGCGCGCGTTGCTTCGAATGGCATTCCCGTCGACGATGCGGCAAGCCCCTACGCAAGCTTGCGCTTCGTGCTTGCGTAGACCGAACGCAGCGCTTTCGCGACGGCGGTCTCGCCGAGCATGGACGGAATGTGGCGCAGATGGCCGCAGCCCGGCTTCACGCCGTAATAGCAACCCTCGTCGCAACAATCTGCTTCCCGGTAGGCCGCATCGACGCAGAAGCCGTGCTCGGAGCACGAGCGCATCCTGTAAAACATTCTGCCCCATTTGCCGAGCGAAGACCATTCGATTCCGTAGGCTTCGGAGAATTTGGCGAGGTTCTCCGCGTAGGCCTCGTCCTCTTGGTCGTAATCGTCCCAGAATTCGGCTTCGGGGCGGATGCGGCATTCCGGGCATCCTTGGCACATCCCGATGTCGTTGTGCGGGCATCCGCACGATTCGAATTCTTCGACGACCTCGTCGCCGCAAAAGACCGTCGTGACCTTCCCGTCGTTTCCGTAGGCGGTTTCCATCTCTTGCTTCCTTTCTTGAAGGCCGCCGCAGCGACCTCCAGGGTCCCTGCGGCATTCCGAAAGAAAATGCCATCCGTGTTGTCAAGGTGCAAAGCGCGTTCCCATGCGGCGCCGTGCGATAGCCATTGTCGGGCATATCCCAAAGCGCTGCCGGGCGCGGCGGCGCTTTTCGGGGCGCGCGTCACAATGACGCGCGATTGCCGCGCAAAGAAAAAGCCGCGAACCATAGGTCCGCGGCTTGCGCGCGTTGCTGCTTCGAAACGGATGGCATCAAATCTCCCCGTTTTCGTCCGCCATGGTGTAGAAGGCGAACTCCGGATTGAAATCGGGCGAATTGTAGGCGCGGAAGATGTCGAGTATCGTCATGGCCGCCACGTCGTCGGACGTGTATTGCCCGTTGTCGGCTAGCATCCACGCGTCCAGCATCCAGGCGGGGTAATTCGCCCAAAATGATTCGAAGTCGAAAGCCGATACGTAATTTCCGCAATCGCAGAGGCTATAGACGCCCTCGTTCGGCTTGAACCTGTCTTTGCCTAACGCGAACAAACCGTCTCCGATTCGAAGCACGGTGTCGAGCGCCTTTTGCCCGATGGGCTGGTTCCATTGATTCGTTGCATCGCAAATTTCCGTTTGCATCGCTTACACCTTTCCTAAATGTTTCGCATATAGAAAAGGCTCCCAAGTCGCATCGACCGGGAGCCTTGCTGACTTCCCGGTTTTGCTTCCTGGGCGTGGAAGACGCGAAGACATCAGCTTCGCATGTCGTGGTCCCACCATTTCGTTGCCGCGATCGATTCCGGGATGACCTCTCCGGGCCTCGAATCCCAGAGGACGATCTGCGATTCCGGCAAGAGCTTTCCGAAAAAAGACGGGTCGCCCTCGCATTTCTCGACCACAAATCGCTCGGCCTCGAGCGGAACTTTTGCCTTGACCGCGACGAAACACGACAGGTCGAAATCGAACCTCACCGCGTAGTCCTGCATTTTTGCACCCCTAGATCTCTCTGAGGGCGTTTTCGACGTCGTAGTCGGCGACGCCGCGCAGGAACCGCTCCTCGAAGTCGCCGCTGTCGAAGAACAGGCTGTCGAGGTCCGCCTCGGCCTGCTGCAGGGCGATCTCGCCGGCGAGCATGCCGAACGAGCGTCCGGAGTTGCGCGACACGTATCCGGACTGCCTTTCGATGGAAATGCAGCTTTCCACGACATCTCGGCCGAACGTCGTCGTGATGAGCCAATCGGCGTAGAGCTCGGCGAGCGCCAGAAGCGCGCGCGAGCGTTTGACGCCGTGGTCTCCGAAACCCGACCAGTCGAGTTTGTCGGCCGCCGCCCGCAGCGCCTCGAGCTCGGTCTCGGCGCTCCATTCGGCGATGGCCTCGGACATGCTGACGGTTTTGCCATACTCGTCCATTTTCTTATCCTTTCCTAAATGTTTCGCATATAGAAAAGGCTCCCAAGTCGCATCGACCGGGAGCCTTGCTGACTTCCCGGTTTTGCTTCCTGGGGATGGAAGGTGCCTACTTGGCTTGCAGGCTTGGCGCCCCTACTTCTACGGCGTCGAGGCAAGCCTTTCTGAGCATAGCGCTCGCCAGCTTCTCGATGCCGATTCCGGTGCGATCCGATTCCGATTGAAGCCAGTCTAGCGTGTTCCCGTCGACGAGAAACGTGATGGTGGCCGCTCGGTCAGCGCCTTTCGGAAGGAAAGCCTCCGATTTCATAGAAATGCACCTCCTGCGTGGTCGCTTTCCTGGCGGATATGATCCTAATCGCCCCGCTTTCCTCTCGGTACGCGTGGCAGACGAGCAGGAGTTCGGCCCTTCGGCTGAATCCAACCAGCTGGATGCGGGTCTCGTCCCACGAGTGGGGCTCATCCTCTCGCATGATTTTATAAGGATCATACCAGCAGGATGCCGCATCGGGAAACGTCACCTGATGCTTCTCTTCGTTGATCCTCGCTTTCTTGGGGTCCCACTCGAAAAGCAGCTCCGATTGCCGATAGCGAAAGCTCTCCGCCATTGTCCTTCCTTTCCTAAATGTCTATGCATGCAGAAAAGGCTCCCAAGTCGCATCGACCGGGAGCCTTCTGGCTTCCCGGTTTTGCTTCCTGGGGATGGAAGTCGGTTAACCCAAGCGGAATCCGTCGACCATGATGTCGGCTTGCGGCCATATATGGATGCTCAGGCGTTCATCGTCGCATGCATCCGTCTCGATATCGTCGCAATCTTCGCCCACTCGAACGATAATGTACGGCACCCTGTTGTTGAGGAATTCCTCGAGCGTCAGCTTCACGGCCTGCACTTCGGGGAGCTCCGGATACCACTTGACATCGTCCCAGCGAATCAGGGAATTTCCCATGCCGTTGTCTTCCATGGAGTCGGGTTCGCCCGCTCCGGCCGCCTCCCAGGCGGAGGCGAGCTTCTTGCAGCCCTCGGTAGTCGAGGCAATTGCCACTTTGCTTCTGTATCCCATTCATGCTTCCTTTCCGGCCGCCCCGCGGCGACCTCCAGTGTCTCCGCGGCGGCATTCCCGAAAAGGGTTGCCATCCGTATTGTCAAGGTGCAAAGCGCGTTCCCATGGCGGCGCCTGTGCGAGGAGATTTTCGCGCATGGCAATGGGACGAATGGAGCACGCCGGCGGTTTTCGGGGCGCGCGTCATAATGACGCGCGATTGCCGGGCAAAGAAAAAGCCGCGAACCTTGTTGGTCCGCGGCCTTCACGCGCCTTGCATCGGATAGCTGGATGGCAATGAGCCTGCGAAACTAAGTCAAAACGAGAGCCACGCCTTGCGGCTCCACGCCTTCCTCGCGGCATTCGTCGATATAGTCGTCGACTATATTCTTAAACGCCTGCTCGACGTCGGCCGGCGAATCCGCCTGATAGAAGATGAAGTCATCAACCCCATCGAGGCGCCCGTAGATAACCTTGTCGCGAACGCTATACAGGGGGGTCGAGCTGAATCCCTTGTAGAAAAGCTTCTCATACATGGCCATGCTCCCTTCTGACGATTTCTTGGATGCTTCGCACAACGTATTCGGGCAATTCCTTCCGCCCGCCATGCGGAACATGGTAGAAAATCTTGGTTCCTCCCGGCTTGACGAACTTCACCGCGCTGCCGCGACCTTGCTTCAAATCATAGCCCAGAAGGCCAAGAAGCGCCACGGCATCGCGATGTGTGAAAGACGTCCCAGGAGAAAAGAGCGCATCGACCAATTTGTCGAATTCGGACAATTCCATTCCCTTTCCTAGATGGTCGTATATAGAAAAGGCTCCCAGTCCATAAACCGGGAGCCATATAGCTTCCCGGTTTTACTTCCTGGGCATAGAAGGCGGTGCTTAGGCCGCGGTGGAAGAGGTGCTCTGCGCCGTTGCGCCGAACGCCCTGCGCTCGATTTCGGCTGAGAGCTTTTCCATGTTCTCGGGTGTTCCCTCGAGCATCCAGTCGAAGTCGATGACGAATCCCGCTCCCCCCGGTTTGACAGTGGGGTTGTATCGTGCGTAGCAGTGGCCGTCGGGGTCGTAGCAGTAGACGTCGACGGACCACCATGTCTCCATGGCGCAGTCTACGTAGCCCTTCTTCTTCCAAATGGCCATAAGGGAGCTTTTTCCGCGATGGTTCTCGCAAAGGGTGAATTCCGCGGCGATTCGCTCGCCCTTGGAGTTTGGCTCATCCCAGGTGCGCACGAAGCGCCTGCCCGGAACCCGCCAGTCGTCGCTGTGCCCTATTTCCTTTGCCATGATTCTTCCCTTTCCTAGATGCTGTTCCATATAGAAAAGGCTCCCAAGTCGCTTGACCGGGAGCCTCGTAGGTTCCCGGTTTCGCTTCCTGGGTGTGGAAGGGGCGGCTAGACCGTCGATGTCGCCCTCTGGACCTTGCGGAATTCATGGAGCGCACGCAATTGCTCGCGCGTGAACTTGATTTGCCCGCAATCGGGGCAGATGTAGTGAGGCACTCCCGAAACAATCGGTGCGCCATCGCTCTGGTTCATTGCGAACCGCGCCGTGGACAGCTCCATCTCCGATCCGCATGCGGGGCAGTACTTAATCATAACGTCCTCCGTTCAGTGCACGGCGCCATCCCAGCACATCGACCATATCTGCAGCTCGACGCCACCCTTGTCGATGAACGCCTTGACGTACCACTCGGTGTCATCATAGCATCCGCCGACATAGACGTCGGCCATCGTGCCCGGGAGGTTCTTGAGCTCAAAGGACTTGACGAAATCATCTTCGCGCAAGCTTGAAAAACCTTTTCGACTACCTCGTCGATCCAATTTTCGCCGTAATGGCGGTCTATGAAGTCCGCGACGCGAAGCGTCGGGCTGTAGTCGCCATTCTCGACGAGCCGCTTCATCTCTTTAAGCGAATAGCATGGCTTTGAGCTGATCTTCATTCTTTTCTTCCCTTTCCTAAATGGCTGCTGCATATAGAAAAGGCTCCCAAGTCGCTTGACCGGGAGCCTTCTGGCTTCCCGGTTTTACTTCCTGGGTGTGGAAGGCGCGGCTAAGACTTGGCCGAGAGAGCCATCGTCTCATCCTCGATCGCGCGCCAGCATCGCCAGTAGCGGTGACGGAAGTCCTCTTCGGACGGAATCGCCCCGCCGCCCACCATGGCGCGGTAGAGCGAAAGCGGGGTCAGCTCCTCGAATCCTCCTTGCTGGCTGTCTGCAACGAGCGCGAGGTTGGACATGATCTCGTCATGCCCCTCGATCTTCGCGCGGAACTCGTCCTCGAACGCGGCGAGCTCGCTTGCCGTGAGCCCGGATTCGTCGTCGACGTCGCGCTTGAGGCGCGGGATGAAGACCTCGCGCAGCAAGTACTCCCTGCTGTCGTGCACCCAGACCTCCCTGGCCTGCATGAACGTGTCCAGGAACGCATTACTGCGGCTCCATCCCATTCCGAGAAGATTCTCGAACTCGCCGAACAACCGGTCGGCTTCGTCCGGAAAATCGGCGGAGATCAAGAATTCCCCGATGCTGCCAGAGTCGTTGTACATGAAATAAGGTTCTCGCCATTCCAGAGAAACGAGCGATCCAGCGCCTCGACGACCTCTTCGCGGGTCCTTGGCGGTTTCGCTACAACGTTTGCATCCATTCCTTTTCCCTTCTTCGATTGGATTGCGTATGGAAAAGGCTCCCGGGTCGCAGGGACCGGGAGCCTTATAGACTCCCGGTTTCACTTCTCGGGAAAGAAGTCGCCGTCTGGCGCTACCAGGCCACGTCGACGTGCCAAAATACGAGCCCTCCCACCGGACAACCCGATGACGAGGCGTCGAAGCCCTCGGCGCGAAGTCTTTCGGCGAGCTCTGAACACGCAACCTTCGACAGCCTCGAGAACGTCTCCACGCCGGAGCCGTTCTCGAGCAGCCATCGCTCGAAGCGCGTCCGGGTTTCGCCCGAGCGTGCCATCGATTCAATCTTGCCCAGGTAGTCGGGCATGGATTCCTCGATGGTCTTGTACGAGCGCGGGCTCGCGAGCGCGTGCATGCGCTCCGCCGCCGTGAGGCGGTGCCAGCTATTCCTCGAATCGAGCATCGCTTCGAGCTCGGTGTGCCAGCCCCCATCTTCGGCATCGCGCTCGATGCACTCGACGAGTCCGTCGAGGAATTCGCGCGTGTCCTGGGCGCTGGCGAGCTCCCTCGCCAGCTTTGCCTCGAAATCGAGTATCGCGTCGGTCCATTCCAGGCCCTCCTGCTTGGTGAAAGGCATACCTGCCTCCTTTCCGGTCGCCCCGCGGCGACCTCCAGTGTCTCCGCGGCGGCATTCCCGAAAAGGGTTGCCATCCGTATTGTCAAGGTGCAAAGCGCGTTCCCACGCGGCGCCTGTGCGTCGACTATTATCGCGGTAGAATCCCGGCGCGAACGTTCGTGATGCCGGCTTTCGGGGCGCGCGTCATAATGACGCGCGATGCTTGCGCAAAGAAAAAAGGCCGCGAACCTCATTGGTTCGCGGCCTTTACGCGTCTGCGTACCGCCGACCTGGCTACCATCCGCGCTCGCAAGCGATGTCGCGGCATCTCTGCGCGGCGTCGCGATACAGCGGGGCGTAGATGCGCGGATCGAGTTCGGCCTCCTCGAGGAGGTCCTCGATGCTGTCGCACGAATAGAACGGGATACCCAACCTCGAAAACGTCTCTATGACGTCATGGTCTGCGAGGATCGAACCCAGATACCATTCCCTGTTCAGCATCTCGTAGAGAAACGCCCCACGCGCGAAGCGCTCGTCGCGCATCCGCTCCCTCAGGTTTGCCTGCCATGTAGGTTGGAGTTGGCGAAACTCCAGCATTCGGTGCTTTGCGACGTAATAGTTCTCGAAATACTCGACGACTTCCAAATTCTCGTCTCCCTCGGATGAGCGCAGCCCCGCGAGGCGCGATTCGAAATTGTCGGGCGCGGCATAGAAGGTCCATCTATCGATGAATGCCTTCGTGGCCTTGTTCCTCTCGTCGACGAACGCCGTATAGGCTTTGGTGTCGAATTGCTCTTCGGTTGCCATGTTCGGCCTCCAATCCCCGGGCTCGGCGGCCCGGAACTGAAAAGTAACGGGCCGCCTCCCCCTTCGAGGAGGCTTCTGTCAAGGTGCGAGGCGCGTTCCCATGCGGCGCCTGTGCGTCGAATATTATCGCGGTGGAATCCCGGCGCGAGCGTTCGCGATGTCGGCTTTCGGGGCGCGCGTCATAATGACGTGCGATTGCCGGACAAAGAAAAGGCCGCGATCCTGTCGGAATCGCGGCCTGCGCGCCGTCTCGGAATCGGAATGCGGATTTGGCAGGCTAGACTTCGCCGCCGTCGCCGAATTGGTCGTACCAGCGAGGCCTCAATCCGCCAACCCCTCTGCCTGAGGTATATGGGACTCATGACCAAACCCCCACGCCGCGAAGGTCGTCGTAGATGACGGGCATGTTGTCCCTCATCAGCGACTCGATCTCCCAAAGCTCGGATTCCGTGAATCCCCTGCTCCTCATCGGCGTGCACGTGGGCAGCGAGCCCTCGGCGAAGTCGAAGTCGCCCGCGCCGTCGTCGCGCTCGACGTAATAGGGCACGACGTCCGCAAGCCCTTCCCTGCGGATGTCGCCGCAAGTTATGGCCATGCCGTCTATCTCCATGTAGTAATTCTTCATCCCGACCATCCTGAACGCGTGCCTCGCGTCCAGTATAGCCGCTGCGCCGAGCGGGCGCGTGCGATAGCCGCTTTCCATTCCCATTCCTCCCGCATTCTCGGCGGGAAGCCCCCGAAGGGGCCTCCCGCTTCCAATGGGAGGCCCCTTGCGTCAATCGGCTCGCCCGATGGTCCTCGGGCCTCCCGCATCGACGCCGCGGGGCGCCTCTTTCTAGGCATTGAGCACCCGCAGGAGCATATCCCTCGCGACGCCCTCGGGGTCATCGCACGAAAGCCTCGAGGCGACCTCCCGGACGATTTCGTCCAGGCGCCTGTCGCAGTAGGACGCGAAGCATTCGAAGCCCTCCGGCCACTCAAGCCCGGCGTCGCCATAGGCGCATGCCACGGAATTGAGCAGGCGTTCGGCTTGCGCCACCGCCTCCCATTCCGCGATTTCGGCATGCCTTGGTCGTTTGACGCACTCGGGCGTCAGCACCTCGATTCTCTCGATGTCGGCGCAGCACAGGCTTTCAGACCAGCTGCAATCCTCGTGCCAGCGTGGCCAGCGGGACTTGGACGCTTCGAGCGCCAAATCCCTCTCGAGAGCGTTGAAGCCTCCGTTCGGCACGACGAAGAACATACCGGTCGCGTTGACCGAGTAGCTGGGCTCCGGGCATTCGACCCAGAGCTCGCCACCGATGTCGGCATGGGCTTCCAGCCATGTCGTTGCCAAGCGGGAGTTTTTGTCGTATCGCCCGAAGTAGGTGTCGGACTGAGGCATTCCGCTTCTCGGTTCCTCAGGGTGGAAAGAGCGAAGCTCCTCCGCGCTCTGGGAAGGCACCCATTCCGACCACCTTTTGCTCCAATCGCGCAGGAAATACCCGGAGCTCACGACGTCGGCCTCCTTCTGGAACAGCCTGCCGCGAAACGCGCGAATCTGCCTCGGCTCTCTTTCGCTCTCGTACACGACGAAAGCGATCGGGGCTTCGGCGAAGCTCGTCTTCGGAATCGATTCGATTCGCCTCATGAGCTGTTTGCGGTAGCGCGCATTCTTGCATCTCGGCGGCAGGACCTCCTCCGAGTAGAAGAAGTACTGCTCCACGGTCGTGCATTTCATTTCGACTTTCGCCATTTCCCTTTTTTCCTTTCCAAAACGATTTCGAAAAGGCCCCCGAGTTTTCCCGGGAGCCTTCTTCCTGGCTCCCGATTTCCCCCGGGGAGGGTCCTTCCGCTTATCCGTATTCCGTTTCTCAAAGTGCTTGGGCGCGTTTCCACACGGCGCCGTGCGGGTCCATTGTCCTCGCACGCTTTCGATATCGACATGCGCGGCTGCGCTTTTCGGAATTGCGGGATTTACGTTTCAACATGAAACGTAAGATGAAATTAGTCAGCCACTAATCCCACGCAAAGAAAAAGCCGCGAACCGTATCGGTCCGCGGCTTCGCACGCCTTGTCGGATGTCGGATTATTCGATCCCGAGCTCCGCCTTGAACTCTTCAAGCCTGTCGAGATTCCTATTGAGGGACAAGACGTCGTCGATCCGGTCGAGCTCGACGAGCTTCTCGGTCACTCGGCGGAGGTCGTCCGCGATTGAGGTGCGCTCTTCAGCTTTGCCAAGTTTTCGTGCCGCCCTGCGCTCCGACTCTCGCTTCTGCTCGAGGGTGATCATAGCCTTCCTCCTCACGTCGTCAATCGAGTTCGCCACGTCGACAGCTTCGTCCAGCATGTGGCTCAAGCTGCCGGTGATAGAACCGTTGTTGACGTATTCTAGCAACTCGCGTAATTCGGGGCTATAACGGCGTTTTTCGGAAACGCGGCATCGTGATCCGCGCATTCCCATTCGGCCGATCTCAAACGCAAACGCCCGGCGCGCGATCATCCGAGCAGAACAGCGAACGCCCATTCGCGCCACGCGGCCGACATGGCAGATACGTCTATACCCCATCGCGATTTCTTCGATCGGCAACGGATTCGTGTCCCAACTTCCCTTCGACACGCAAATCCGTCGTGGTCCTCCTTGGGGCGAGCCCCAGCCGGACGGGCGAACCCCTCCATCTAAAGATGGACAGGATAAGAACGCACGCGCCGAAAACGGCGCTATATTGCGATTTTCGGCAAGCCGAAAACGGGGTTGAGGTGGACATATGCGCGACGGCGCATATGTAGTGCGCGCGCAAGGCGAATCAACCTTTCTCGCGTCGAAATCACAGGCGCCTGCCGGTCATGACCAGGACATATGAGCGTGCGCTCATTTGCAAGGCGATTTGCCTTGCAAATCCGCCCGCATATATACGCCCCCGTGTGAATCTATATAGATTCGCGGCGCTTGCGCCGAAAACGCGGCCCCATCTGGCGAAACGACGTTTTTCGGGCCTTGATTCAGCCTTGGTTTAATAAACCTGAATAAAAAAACACGGACAAAACTGGCATAAACCTGCATAAAAAATCGCGCATTTCGCGGCGGAGTTTATTAAACATGAATAAAAAAATGCGCATTTCAGGGCGAAATTTATTAAACCCGAATAAATTTCGCGTATGATTGGGCGCGGTTTAATACGAATGCATAAATTTTGGAGCGTGAAAAATGGCCGGAAAGCTGTCGGACGACAGGGCGAGGGTGTGCCTGAGCATGCCGAGGGACCTCTTGGATGAGATAGACGAGATGTGCGGGCAGGTATCGATGACGCGCAGCGAGTACGTCTCGGGCACGCTGCGCGACGCCATGCGGGGCAGGCGCGACGCCATCGACGAGGTGCGCGAAAGCCTTGCGCGGATAGAACGGAAACTAGACGACATTGGGGGCAACCAATAAGGCCCGAAATCGAAAAAATGTTGCGAGCCATACGACCCGCAACATTTCATCGCGCGATGAGCACAAATTAGCCTTCGATTCATAGATACAGAGCGCACGCGAATATCCACTCGGCTTCGATGCGGCATCGCCGTCGCAAACCCCATGCAAGGCTACCGTTCTATGATCGCCCTGCAATCACTATTTAAGTCCGGACAAGAAGGGCCGCAACCTTACCGATCCGCAGTCTGGCGTACCCCGGGAATGGCTATCAAATACCCAGTCGTACGACGCCGACTGTCGCCAGGCGCTAGAAGTCGTCGCCTTCCAATCGCTTAGCGGCTACGTCGAATACCCTGCCCTTGTCCCTGGCGCCGATGGCGACGATTTGCACGACCTCCACGCGGCCGCCGCGAATTCGGTAGACCACGCGTATGCCGTCGGCGCGGAATTTCAGCTCTCTGCAGCCTAACAGCAACCCTCCGAGCGGCTTGCCTATCTCGTCGGCTCGCAGGGCCAACCGTGCGATGCCCTTGTCCACCATCGCCTTGACCGAGCCGTCCAATGATAGGTATTCCTTCTCGGCGTCCTTGTTATAGAACTCGACGTCGAACCTGGCCGCGCTCACTCGAACAGCTCCGCATCCGCGACGGGATCGGTCGCCTCGGCGGCCACCATGGCATCGAATCTGTCGCGGCCGACGACGTCGGCAAAAGGAATGCCCTTCCTGCTTGGGTCGGCCTCGCCCTGAGCGAGTCTCGCCGCCGCAATCGCATGGAGGCGCTCCTCCCTGAGCTGCTCGAGCTCGACCGCCATGGCCTCGAACTCTTCGTAGCCGACGATGACGGTGTCGATTCCGTCGTTTCTGTCCGAGACGAACTGGGGCTCCCGGCGCGCGCGGCGCCTGGCCTCGCCGAAGTTTTTGCTCGCTTGCGTCGATGTGAGCACCTGCTCGCGCCCGAACACGAGCTTTCTGTCAATAACCGCGACCATGTTCGACGTCCTTTCCGTTATCTTACAATACGTATTATATTCAAATTGAGATACGGATGGAAGCGGATACGCGGGTGAACGGATCGGAGTACGGCGATGGATACCGAGCTAATGCCGGACCTGTTTTCACGCTTCGCGCCAATCCTCTCTTCTCGAAACGCTTCCGCCCTCTGCGCCTCGAGCCGGTTTCGATCCCGAAAGAGCCAGGATGGCGCAAGCGAAGACCAGGACCCAGTTTTTGTATCCGAACACCGGTATGTGCACCACTACGTTCAACACCGCGTGCGCGCACGGCGTAAATCATGATGCAGCAGCGACGTAAATCGTGGTGCCGCTGCTGCGTAAGCAATATGCGCGCAACGACCATCCGGCCATGTCCGCGCCTCCGCCCGCAAGGAAAAAGAGCAAGGCTTTAGGCCTTGATGGGCATTGGCACGTCGACGAGGGCAAACGACGCTATCCGCAAGCATTTCCGCCAATCTCGGTAGGCGCAGGGGCGCCCGTCGGCCATTGACGCGGGCGTGCATATCGCTTATGCGAGGGTGTCGTTTTGATTTACACGGAATGGTCACCACGATTCATGCGCTGCGCGCACATCGGTGTTGAACGTGCACCACCGCGTGCGTCGGCATCGCGAGGAAATACATAACACAACCTATGTCTAACAACCCAGCTTAGTCTCTATCTGAAAAGACGGGTTCGCGCCGCGATGCGCGTTTCAATCCCGGCATAATTTTTTGGCAAGAAAAAGGCCGCGAACACCAATCGGTTCGCGGCCTTGCGCGCCTTGGGGGATGTCTATTGGATGCCGAACTCCCGCATGAGGCTTTCCGTCTTCTCCTGGTCGCCCAGAGCATCGAACAGCTCTTCGCGGCGGCCGGCTTCGTCCATGGCCACTTTTAGCTTCGCCACCCTGTCGTGGACCAGCGTCTCGCCCTTGGCTATGCCTTTAGCTATGCCTTTAGCCTCGCCTTTAGCTTCGCCTTTAGCCTCGCCTTTAGCAATACCCTCCTCAAGCGCGGCTTCGCGGATTGCCATCTCCTCGGCCTTCTTGCTGATCATCTCCGACCTCCATTTCTCGTCGGAATTCGCCTCCTGCACCGCCCCTTCGATCCTGGCGAGCAGCGGCAGCGTTCCGAACTGGCTCGCGGACCTGCCCTTCTGGACATATTCTAACAGCGCGCGCAACTCGCCGCGGCGCTCCTTGTCCCATGCCTTCGCATTGAGGACGAGCCATTCCATGCCCGACTTCAAATCGCATGCCGCTTTTTCCCGGCATGTCGGCGCGAAGGTATATCGGGGCAGCCCCGCCTTCAGCGGGTCGTAGAGGCAGATGAACGCCACCAGGCTTTTCCTCAGCTCGGAGAACCCCTCGCTCGGCGCGAGCGCCTGCGAGTCGATCACCGACTGGTAGAAGCGGAACCTCTTGCCGAGGCTCGCCTGGCGGATCGCCTGCATCTCGATGTCGTAGACGGCGTCCGAGTTGGCCACGTAGGCATCCAGCCGGATGCCCCTGCAGTACGGCCCGGCGGCCATCTCCTGCTCGGTGTTGGAGTAGTCGACCTCGTCGACCGTGGCGCCCAGTATCGCCCCGATGACCCCCTTGGCTATCTCCTCGTCGCGCATGACTCTGCGAAACATGGGGTCGTCGGAGAAGCTGAGCAGCTTCTCCCCGCTCGATGACCTCGTCATCCTTCCTTCCTTTCTCGGGGGCCGCCGCAGCGACCCCCGTGGTCGCTGCGGCATTTCCCGGAAGGAAATGCCATTCCCGTGTCAAAGTGCTTCGGCGCGTTCCCATGCGGCGCCGTGCGATGCGATTGTCGCGCGAAGGCGCGCGATCGGGGCGCCGCGGCGGGGGATTTCGGGCTGCGCGGCGCGCCAAGCCCCGCGCGTCATAATGACGCGTGATTGCCGGGCAAAGAAAAGGGCAAAGAAAAGGCCGCGAACCGGTTGGTCCGCGGCCTTGCGCGCCTATTCCTCGAAGCCGTCCCTGGAGTGCATGTCGAGCATGAACCTGTCGGCGCACGCCTTCCTCAGGAAGGCCGTGGCCACGCGCTCCACGGAGAGGCCCGTCCTATCGGCCTCCCGCCTGAGCCATTTCATGCTCTCGAGGTCGGGCCTGGTATTCACGTCGAAGCATTCGACATGGTCGGCCCTACGCCATCCCTCTGAATTCGGCATACAAAGCCTCCTCTCGATTCGTGCATTTCCTCGCCGAGATGATTCGTATCGAACCATTCTTTTGCCGATAGCAGTGAACCACCATAAGAAGATTCATGTCAAGGCTGAGCCCGAATCTGAGCATCCTGAACTCATCCCAGGAATGGTCGACGTCCTCCCTGACCAAAGCGTTCTCGTCTGCCCAGGTGGATGCGGCCGCCTTGAAGTCTACGCCGTGCTTCTCTATGTTCATGCGCTCTTTCGCGCCGTCCCATTCGAAGCGGTAGCCGCCGAAATCATAGTTGCACATATGTTTCTCCAATCCCCGGGCTCGCGGCCCGGAATCGATCCGAGCCGCTCCCCTGTGGAGACGGCTTTCTGTCAAGGTGCGAGGCGCGTTCCCATGCGGCGCCTGTGCGGTCCTATTGCCCTGCCCCCTTGAACGCGAGAGCCGCTGCGGCCCGGAATTTCGGGCCGGGGCGTCCGCGCGTCACAATGACGCGCGATTTCATGTCCGATGAAGGAAAAGGCCGTGAACCTTATCGGTTCGCGGCCCGGCGCCCGGCTTGAATCGGCTCTAGCCGACGATGAGGGGCTTCGGCTCATGCCTAGCCCCGAGCTCCTCGCAAGTGTCGATGCGGCGGAACTGGCGAAGAGCCGCGTTTCAATGTGAAACGTCGAGAGAAGACGGCGGGCCGCCGATTGCTCGAAGGCCCGGTCCGGGTATGAAAAAAGGCGGGGCCGGAGCCCCGCCTTTGGCGGTTGCCTACAGGAAGTCGAGCGGGCTTGCCGCGGGCTCGGCCGCGACGGGCGCCGCCTCGCGCATGCGCGCGCGGCGCGCCGCCATGGCCATGAGGCCCAGGCCCGCCGCGCCCATGGCGGCCGCCAGCGCAAACGCCCACGCCATCGAGCCGCCGGTCTTGTCGTAGAAGCCGCCCTTGGGCGTCTCGGTGACCTTGACCGTCTGGCCCTCGTCGCCGACGTCCTTGTGCTCGGCGACGAGCGACGAGTCGAGCCACAGTTCCTCGAACGCCACCGCGTCGACGCCGGCGAGCTGGCTCGCGTCGAACTCGAATTCGACCGTCGCCGTGCCCGAGGAGTCGTTGGCCACGAATGCGGCGGTCGCCTCTACCTTCTTGTCGTTGGCGAATACCGGCTGCCCGGTCGACTTGTCGACGAGCCAGCCCTTGACCAGGTACTGCTTGCCCTTCACGAGGCCCTCGTAGCGGATCGTGTCGGTGAGCTTGGCGCTCTTGGAGTTGAGCGCCTCGTGGTCGCCGTCGGTGGCGTCGACAAGCTCGGTGCCGATGGACGCCTTGGTGAACCACACGCTCTGCCCGAAATCGTCGGGGTCGGCGTGTATGGCCAGCGCCTCGGACATACCGTCGCCGGCATCGCGGGCGATAAGCTCGAAGACAACGGCCCCGCGGCCGTCGAGCCCCGCGGCGTCGATCGGCATGCTCACTTCGACCGAGCCGGACGCCTGCGCGGGGATGTCGGCAGAGCCCACCACGGCCGCCGACGCGTATTCGGGCACGGCGTTGAAGGCCTCGGCGGCCTTTTGCGCGTCGAACTCGCCGCGGCAGACCAGCTTGGTCGTCGCTTCGCCATCGGAGTAGAGCTCGCGCACGCGCGAGGCGGGCATCGAGGTGCTGACCTCGGAGCCGCCCTGCGACTGGACATAGGTCCAGCTTCCGCCCTCGTTGGGCGAAAGGCGGAACGTCGTGCCGCCGAGCTCGGCGACGAACGCGTCGCCGTCGAACCTCGTGGCCGCGTCGGGCCCCCCGAGCGGCGCCCACGAATCGTCGGCCTCGTTGTAGACCTCGTAGCCGACCAGCTCGCCGGGGATGGTTTCCTCGACCTGCTCGGCGCCCAGGGCGTCGAGCACCGAAGCCCACCATTGCGCGACAGAGGGCTCGGCCGCGTCATCCTTCTTCGCAGAGGCGTCAGCCGTCTCATCCGCGTCCGCGTTGTCGCCGGGCGCCGCGAGGTCGGCCGACCTTTCTGCGGGATAGGCCGTCTCGTCGTCGGCGGGGATGCCGACGAGCAGCGGCAGGCCCGTATCGGGGTCCATCAGTATCGAATGGGCCACCAGCGCGTCGCCCGGCATGTTTCCGAACTCCACGGCGTCGACGACCGTCGCGTCCTTGTCTACGGCCACGGTCTTGCCGCCCGAGGCCCCGTCGGTCGCGGTGGTCGACGCCCAGGGCACGAGCAGGCCCACGGTCTGGTCCCTATCGCCCGGATCCTCGTGCTTGGCGATCTCGGTCTGCGAATAGAGCAGCTTCTCGAAGGCGACCGCCTCGGCGTCCTGCGCCAGGCCGCTGCCGTCGAATACGAACTCCAGGATCACCTCGCCGAATTCCGCCTCGGCGGTGAACTCCTTGGAGGCCGTCACCTCGTTGCCGGACGCGTCGAGCAGCGGCGTGCCGTCGGGCTGCATGAGCTTGCCCGTCGCCGTGTACGTCTCGCCCTTGCGGACGCCCGAGTATTTCACGGTGTCGACGACCTTGGCGCGCGCCGTCGCGACGACGTTCTTGCCGCCCTGGCCGTCGGTGGCCTGGGTTGACAGCCTCGGCGGCGCGAGCGTCACGGTCTGCGCGATGTCGGACAGGTCGTCGTGCGACGCGATCAGCTCGCCCGAGACGTAGAGGTGCTCCTGCACCACGCATTTGCGGTCGGCGTCCACGTTGCTGCCGTCGAACTCCATGGACACCTGGACGGTGCCCGACGAGGCTGCCGGCGTGAACTTGAGGCTCGCCTGGACGGGCCTCCCCGCCGCGTCGACGACCTGCTCGCCGGTGTCTTGGTAGACGAGCTTCGCGGAGAGCTCGTGCTCGACGCCGCCCGCGACGTTCCCGTACGCCACCGAGTCGACGACCTCGGCGCCGGGCATGGCCGCCACGTTCTTGTCGGAGTCGAAGCCGTCGGCCGCGGTCGTGCCGATCGAGGGCGGGACGACCTTGACGGTCTGCGCCTCGTCGGCCAGGTCCTCATGGGTGGCGAGCAGGCGGCCGCGCGAGTCGTAGAGCTTCTGGCACGCCACGACCGAGTGGCCGGCCAGGTTCAAAGTCGAGAGGCTCGCCTCGACCTTCACCGACATGCTGGGCGACGCGGCCTGGAATTCGGTGGACACCGAGGCCTTGCCGTCGGCAAGAGTGAGCGCCTTGCCGTCGGCCGCGTCCTTCAGCGAGGTCTCGAGCCTGTAGGAATCGCCCTTCACCAGGCTCGACACCGAAACCGCGTCGAGCACCGTCTGCTTGGGCGCGACGGAGAGCGACTTCTCCCCGGTGTCGGCGTTCTTGGCCTGGGTCGCCACTATCGGTGTGGTGTCGTCGATGGTGCCCAAATCGACAGTCGTCGAGTCGCGCCAGACGGCGAAGCCGTCGTGGACGAGCTGCTTGCCCTCGTTGGCCGCGCAGGGCAGCTCCTCGATCGCGTACTCGTCGTAGGGGAACGCGCCCACCGATCCGCGGTTGGCCTGAGACCCGAACCACACGCCGCTTTCCGCGTCGAGCTTGGACTCGTCGACCGAGAAGCCGGACTTCTCGTCGCCGGTCAATGCGGCGTCGTTGGCGTTGCGGGAATCGGTCGAGGCGAAGGCCGAGGAGTCGAACTGGCCGTTGGCGTCGGTCACGAGCACGTGGCGCTCGCCGGTGGTCTTGGACGTGACGAGGAACGGCACGCCCGCCATCCTCTTCATGGAATCCTGGTCGCGCTTGGAGAACTGCAGGTCGCCGCGTTTCGGCTGCTCGGCGGCCACGGTCTGCGGCTTGCCGGTGTTGCCGTCGATGGCGAGCTGGTCGCCCTCGGTGGTCACGTTGCCGGAGCCGTCCATCACCACGCGCGACACGAACGCCTTGTCGGAGAGGTTGTAGCCCTCGGGCGCCCTGGTCTCATAGGCGACGACTGTGCCGAGGGGCACTGTGATGATATTTCCTTGGCGATAAAAGTCATCACCTGATACTTTGTATGGGTATTTTTTCCCATTGAATTCAAAAGTTCCATCGGCATCGAGTAGCCAAACAAAACCTTTGTCATCAGTCCTCAATACCCAAGTGCGCGCGGGCTCGCCGGAGGCTTTGGCCTCCTCCGCGGTCTGGTAGTAGCCCTCGTAGTATTCGAAGGTGTATTCGGCGAGCGCCAGCGACGCGGAGCCCTGCGCGACCTTCTCGCCGGTCTCGGAGTCGACCTTCTGGAGCAGCACGCCGTCGGGGTCGTTGCCGGGCGCATCGACGCAGTCTATGTGCCCCGTGCCGCCGCCGGGCACGGTCACCCAGTCGGAGCCGCCGGCGGCCTCCCAGTCGGCGTTGACCAGGTAGCCCTTGGGGGCGGCCGTCTCCTTGAGGAAGTAGCGGCCGGCCTTGAGGCCCTCGGCCTTGCCGTATCCGTTGGAGTCGGTGGCGATGGTGGTCACGTACGAGTAGCCGGAATCGTAGACGTCGAAGGTCGCGCCCTCGAGGGAGTAGCAGGGGTTGCCGTCGGTGATCTCCGGGTTGCCGGAGGATTTCTGCACCTCGAGGTCGCCCTTGGACTGCACCTTGAACTTGTAGGCGGAGAAGCCCGTCTGGGTATAGACCTCGGAGGTGAGGAACGCGAGCACGACGTAGTCGTCGCCCTTGGCGAGCACGCGGGCGAAGGTCGGGCGGGTGCCGGGGGCGCCGTTGCCGCCGCCCGTGACGTCGATGTGGGCGCAGTACAGGCTCAGCTGCTCGCTCCAGCCGCGGGACGACCACAGGCTTCCGCTGTGCGAGAAGTCGACGGTATGGCCCTGGTCGCCCGTGACGGCGCCGTCGATCATCGCGACCTGCAGGACGCAGGTGTCGATGTCGTTGTAGCCGCCGCCGTAGCTCTCGCCGGTGAAGTGGTAGTAGAGGTCCTCGTTGCCGTAGACGTTGCCGCCCGCCATCCAATTCGCCGTGTTGTCGTTGTGCCAATCGAGCGCGCCGCCGCCGTAGGACTGCTGGTAGGGGATGCACATGTAGCCGCGCAGGTCCGTGTTGAACCCGGCCTCGCCGTAGTACATGGTGTTTGCCGAGTACCAGAACTTCTCGCCGACGGAAAGCGAGTCGGGGTCCATGTTGTCGAACTGCACGTCAGGCAGCGTCGCCATGGTGTCGGGGGTGTCGTAGGCCGCGTAGGCCTTCTGCGGCGCGAGGAGCGAGCCGATGCCCGAGCCCTTGACGGTCACCTGGAGCGACGCGGTCGCCGCGGGGGACGCCGCCACGGTCAGAACGCCGGTCGACTGGTCGTAGCTCGCCGACTTGGCGAGGCCGTCCGTCTGCTTGGCGTAGTTGACGTTGCCGTCGTCGGCGGTCACCTCGATGTCGTCGATGGAGATGGCCGATGCGGTCTCCTCGGTCGCGATGCGGACCGAGATGGTCGTGTCGAACGCGTCGGCCTCGACCGACTGCACCTTCTCGGGGACGGTCACGGAGCCGTTGCGGTTGTCGACGGACACCTCGACGCTCGCCGCCTTGCCCTCCTCGAGGGAGGACGGCTCGAGGAGCTGGACCTGCAGTCCCTGCGCCGCGATGTCGTCGTAGCCGTAGAGCGACTTCGGGATGTAGACGAGGCCCGTCTCGGCGTCGTACTCGACGCCATCGACGCTCATGCCGAGGTTGTTCATGATGGCGGCCTGGAAGTCTACCGCGCGCGAGGAGGTCCCGTTCTGGGCGGACGAGTCGGCGAACGCAACGAAATAGTCCGCGTTCCCGTCGACCTCGTAGAGCTGCTCTACCGACGGGTACATCGCGATGACCTTCTCGCCGCATTCCTCGGCGTCGGTCATGATTGACGAGATCGTGTCGCCCTCTTCGAGGTTCTGGGCGTAGGTGTGCTTGACGACGAGGTACTTGCCGGTGCCGTGGAGCTCTTGGCCGCCCCAGAACAGGAAGCCGGCCTTTTCCTCGCCGACCTTGCCGGAATCGGCCTGCGCCTTCACGTAGCCCTCGACGTCGACCGACGGCGCGGCCGAGTCGTCCGCGTACGCGGGCCTCGGCGCCGCGAGCGACGCCGCGGGCCAAAGCCCGGCCACGAGGGCGAGCGAGAACAGCAATCTCACCGCCTTTGATCCCCGCAGCCTGTCCAATGGTTGCGCCATTTTTGGCCTCCCCTCCCGCGCTTGAGCGCGAATCGGTTCACGACAGTATTTCCTATCGTCCGATTCTCGCAGGGGGTTTCCTGCGGTTCGGGGCGTGGCGGCGTTTTTCGGAAACGGCCGAACTCGTCCTCGGTTGTGGCATAATGGGGCGCGGCCCAACGGCGGCCTTGCGTGCCGGGCGGTGCCTTCCACACGAGGGGAGGTGATGCCCCATGACCGACCTGATAACGGAAGTGATCAAACTCATGACCGCGCTCGTCGCCCTGGCGACGGCGATAGTCGGACTGTCCGCGGCACGTAAGCAGCGCCCGAAGCGCAAAAAGAAAGGCCACCGCCGCTAGGAGGTGACCTTCTACACGAAAGACGGCACTGCCTGGTTGCTACCCGCAGGCTCGCCGTTGGGTCTATTCTAGCACGCCGCGCTCTCGCGGCCAACCATCACGGGGCGGATTTTCCCGGCCTCCCGCGATTTCGATTCTCGTCTAATCGGCGGCTTTCCAATCGCCGCGCCGGAGTCCTTGACTTGGGGCTTCTGCTTGCCGGCGATCTTGAGCAGCGAGCCGTCGGCGCCGATGCTCGGGACGAACTCGGCCTCGTAGTCTCCCGGCGCCAAATCCACCTGCGCCTGGCCCTTCTCGTCGAGCGCCGTGTACGGGTCCACGCCGTTTCCGGTTATGTGGGCCACGAGGGCCGTGGCCGCCGCGGCGTCCCACTCGCCCAGTTCTACTTTTATGGTCGCGCGCTGCTTCTGCGTCTCGGCGGCCTGCTCCTGGGCTTCGGGCTGCGGCTGCATCGCGATTGCGACGCCGCAGCCGATTCCCGCGACAAGCAGCACGCAGCCGACGCCTATTCCGATTTTCGCCTTGAGGGTGAGGGGCCTGAGCTTGGCCGCTACGCCCCTTTCGTCGTCTTTCTCCGCCATGCCGCATCCTTCCTGCTTCCGCTCCTCTGATTCTAGTCGAAGTCGCCCAGAAAGGGACGGCCGCCCAGTTGGGCGGCCGTTGGCAGTGAATATGCAAGCTCGATCGGCGCTACTGCCACGCTCCGCAGCCGGAACACTGGTAGCCCGTGGTTACGGTCTCGTACCAGCCTTGGTCTTGGGTCTCATAGTGGCCTGTGGCGTCGTGATGAACTGTTGTTGTACCGACCTGAATGGGTTTAACGGAATAATTGGAGCGCTCTCCATTAACCATATGGTTATACATGTGATCACGAGATGGGTCAATCTCACCGCACCAGCATACTGCATGCTCTTCAAACACTGGCTTGCTCTCGTCCCACGCAGCAGAGTCCTGCACCCAGACGCTCACGGGGTTGGAATGCCACTGCTGGGAGGTGACGGCAACCCAGCTGTGCGCGTGCGCCGGCTGGGAAGGCTGCGAGGAAGAGCTGCCGGAATTGGAGCCGCCCGTGTTGGAATTCGATGTGGAGGACGAGGCCTGGGCAGTGGATGCGGAGTCTTCGTGCGATGACGAAACGCCGTCGGCCGCCTGCTCGCCCTCCTCCGCCTTGGCCTCCGCCTCGGCCTTGGCCTGCTCGTCCATGTTGGGGTTGGCCGAGGCGTTGGTCTTGGCGGCCTCCAGCAGCTTCTTGCCGGCGTCGCCCCTCAGCGACGCGTCGCCGTTCTTGACGGCCTTGGCGAGCGCATCGACGACCGAGGACATCTCGTCTTTCGAGACGTCGGCGGCCTCGGCCTTCTCGCCCTTGGCCGAAATCGAGGCGCCGGAGCCCTTCACCTGGAGCTTCTGCTTGCCGGCGACCTTGAGCAGCGATCCGTCCGCCCCGATGCTCGGGACGAACTCGACCTCGTAGTCTCCCGGCTCGAGATCGAGCTCGGCCTGGCCCTTCTCGTCGAGCGCCGTGTACAGGTCCACGCCGTTTCCGGTTAAGTGGGCCACGAGGGCCGTGGCCGTCGCGGCGTCCCACTCGCCCAGTTCTACTTTTATGGTCGCGCGCTGCATCTGCGTTTCTGCGGTTTGCTCCTGGGCCGCGGGCTGCTCCGCCTCGGGCTGCGGCTGCATCGCCACGGCGACGCCGCAGCAGCCCGCGACCAGCAGCACGCAGCCGACGCCTATTCCGATCTTCGCCTTGAGGGGAAGCCGCTTTTTCGGTGGCTCCGTGCCGTCGAGCGAGGACGCCGCGGCGTCGGAGGCGACGGGTTCCATCATCTCGGTTTCCTGCGTTTCCATATGCGCCATCCCTCCCGGGTCGATTCTTCTTGCCACTGCGATTATCCGTCATCCACGCGGCCCGTTTCAACGGCTTGGGGATTTTCGGAGGCGACGGGCGCGCGTGCGGCGCGAATGTCGTCCCGCCTCGTGCGCCGCCGCATGGGAACGCACCTCGCACCTTGACAAGAAGCCGTCTCCAAGCGTCTGGTTCACCAAGGCGTCCATCGGCGCCGAGCTGGTCGACGCCGCCGACGGCGACCACGAGGCCCTGAATTCCAAGGGCGCGAAGCTCACCGACACGGTACGCTACGAGTCCCAACGTTCCGGCAAGCTTTTTGGCGAGCTTTTCCCGCAAAACTTAACTCGCACTTCCTGCGAAGACAACGGTCGGCCCACGGCCGTCAATCGAGGTGCGCCGCGAGCTCTTCGGCGAGGCGCTCGGCTGGAACTCCGTAGCCGTCGCGCGACGCGCATCGGGATACGAGCCGGCAATTGATGATCTCCATTTCTCGCCGCTGAAGCTTCTTCGCCATGTCAACGCGGTCGGCCGAAAGCGCGCGGGCGGCATCGAGCATGCAGCCCATCGCGCGTCGGCCGTGGGTTTTCGTGAAAACGACGCCGCCTGCATCCGCCATGTAGCCCGACGGCGCGAGGCCGCAGCACCCCACGGCGGCCTCGGCCAAATCGCGCGGGGCCTCAGCCCGCCAGGCGCTCATTGCCCGACCCGCCGGGCGCGATTCGTCTTGCCGCTACGCCTTCCGCGTCTCGATGCAGCCAGAGAGCAAGCGGACCGCGCCGCGCAGCCTTTCCGCCTCCATGTCGAGCAGCGACGCGATGCAATACGCCTCCTCGTCGGTCGGCATCGCCCTCGGCGCGCCCAGCGAGTCGAACAGCAGGTCGCGCGCCCCCTCGACGATAGGCCTGGCCCCTTCCACGGCGTCGCGCGCCGCCTGCAGGTCGGCCCAATCGTTGCCGCAGGTTGCCGCTTCAGTCTTTCCCTCATTGCCTTCCATGGGTTCCTCCGTTCGTCTGGTTTTCACGACGGATGCCATGGTAGGCCGGAAACCTTGCCCGAACCTTGCCCGATTCCTGTCGGAATCCCGCCGTTTTCCGCGAGGTCCCCCGCGTTTTCCCTCTCGTTTCCGCGCGAAAGCCCGGCGGATTTCCAAGCATTTTCCGAGACGTCGATTTGCGTGCGCCGGAGTGTCGGGATGCCCCTCTTGTTTTACGAAGCCTCGATGGCGGCGGCGCGTAAGAGCGGCGGTAGACCCTCTTAGGATTCTCGAAGTCGAACGTTATCCATTGGTCTGCCATTATCGAAGTGCAACGTTATCGTCATTCTGCAGCTCGATGTCCGAATAATCCCGAATAACGTTACAAGTTGCGAATCTACGTCGGGCCGTCCGGGTCGATTTTCATGGCAGTGCGCCTCCCCCGCCGCGGCTTGCGGGCTATGTTCGACGCTGCGGCGCTCGTCCGAAAAGGCGCCATCGCGTGCGCTCGCGCCGCGAAATGGCGCGACCATGGACGCTTCGCCCTTCTTTAGATACGACTTCCAGATATGCGAGGTGAAAAGCATGCAGAGCAAGGAAAAGGAGGCGGGGCCGGAGCCTATTGAAGTGGCGGTGCGCTCGTGGCTTGCAGGCATCCGGGTCTCGGCGGCAACTAAAGAGACCTACGCCAGGGCCATCAAGCCCTTCGCGGGCTTCCTCGAGGCGGGCGGCATCGGGCTCGAAGACGCCCGCCGGCGCGACGTGGAGCGCTACGTCGACGGCCTCATGGAGGACGGCCTCGAGCCTGCGACCGCGGCGCTGTACCTCGCGGCCGTCAAATCGCTCTACTCATTCCTCTCGGAATTGGGCTGCAGAAACCCAGCCGCCGGGGTTCGCGGCCCGAAAATGAGCAGGATGTTCAAAAGGGATTCGCTCACCCGGGACCAGGTATCGGAATTGCTCTCGTCGATGCGGAGGGAGACGCCCGTCCAGAAGCGCAACTTCGCGATGGTGAACCTCATGGTCCGCACGGGGCTGCGCGACGTCGAGGTGGTGCGCGCCGACATACGCGACATCCGCACCCGCATGGGCGCCGACGTTCTCTACGTGCAAGGCAAGGGCCGGCCCGGCAAGGATTCCTTCGTCGTGCTCACGCCTGCCGCGATGGGTCCCATATCGGAGTACCTCGTCACGAGGTCATGCGCGCGCCCCGGCGACCCCCTGTTCGCCTCGAGGCGGGCGGACTGCGGCGGGCGCATGAGCACCAGGACGGTGTCGCGCGTGGCGAAGGACTCGATGCGCCGCGTGGGAATCGACGACAGGTGGCATACCGCGCACTCGCTGCGCCATACGGCGGTCACGCTCGCGCTGCTCGGCGGCGCCGGGGAGCGCGACGCCCAGATGATGGCCAGGCACGCCGACGTGTCCACGACGATGATATACGCCCACGACATAGACAGGATCGCCAACGCCGCCGAGAAGAGCGTCGACGCCTACCTGTCGCAGTGAGGCCCGATCGACTCGGGCCCTATTCGAGCGCGCAGGTCCGGGTGCCGCCCGAATAGTCGATATCGACTTCCGGCGCCGCGTTCGGCACGCGCACCCTCATGTCCAGCGTCCCGTCGTCGCTGCGCAAGTCGACCACGACCTCGCGGCAGATCGGCTCGTCGCCGGAATACACCGGCTCGGCCGAATACCACAGCCAGCCGTCGGGGTGCGAGTCGAGCCAGTCGCGCGCCAGGGATTCCGTGTAGGCCATCCCGTCCGGGCTCGCCGACGAGTTGGACCCCACGTTCTGCGCGCGGGTGCCGGCGACGATATTGCGGGCGTCTGTGGCCCCGCCGAGCGAGAATGCTATCAGGTGGCTGCGGTTCCACAGCCTGCCGGAATACTCCTGCCCGTCCGCGAATTCGAGCTCCACCTGGGGATTTTCCCTCGGCCAGCCGGAGGGCGTGATCGACTTGAGGTCCTCGCCCGACCGGTCGGCGCCGCGCGCCTGGGCCCTCATCTGGCCGGTTATGCACGCGCTCGCCTTGCCGGCTCGCCCGAGCCCGTCGAGCTCGGAGTAGTAGAAGCCCGGCGGCAGCGACGTGTCGGCCTGCGACGGGCCCATGTATTCGTGGAATTCGCCCGAATCCTGCGAATCGGGGGAAACGGCGGCCGCCGAGGCCGCGCTCTGCGGATGGATGGAGGATAGGGTGAATTGGGGCAGCGAGGAGGCCGCCTGCGCCGCCCCCCATGCCAATGCGGCCCCCACGAGGGCGGAGACCGCCCTTCCGGGGACGGGGATCCTCAGCTTGCCCAGTTTCATGGCGTCGTCCTCCCGTTCGGATTTCGGCAATGGCGAATGTTTATGGCAGAGAAAAGGCGCGGTCCGAAGAGGGCCGCGCCTTCCCGCACTATGCGGCGAGCCACTCGACGGCGTCCGGCTCGCTCTCGAAACAGAGCTGCCGGAAGCTTCCGTCGTCGAAAAGCCTCGTCACGATCCAGACCGTCCGCGGCCCACTGTTGCCCTTGACGAGCAGCGAGGTGGCCGTTGTCGGCATCCCACGGCGCCAGGCCCATGTGAGAAGCGACGCTTCGATGTCGAGCATCCTTGCGTAGCCCAGCATGCGCTGGCTTCGGGCGCGCAGCGCGCCCCTCGCGGCCTCGGCGAGGAAGAACGCGCCCAGCGCGAACAGCGCGTTCGCGGCAAGGCATCCTATGCCGAATGCTGCATCGAATGGGATATTCATGGCATCCCCCTTCCCCAGGCCGTGCGGCCTGGCTTCGATTCCAGGCCGCCCTTCTGGCGAAAGGTGGCGCGCGGGTCCCATACGGCCCCGTGCGCGCTTGATGATAGCGCGCCGCGCGCCGAAGCCCGGCGCGCGCACGCGGTTCTCGGAAGCGGAAATCCCCGAGCGCTTGCCGAAGGGGCGAAGATGCGCGAAAGTTAGGCGGACGGAACGGCAGGCGATAGGAGGCGGCGTGGCGCGAACGGAAGAATGGAGAAGGCTCGAGGGCCGGGCTTACCGGGGATTCTCGATGTCGTGGCTCATCGGGAAGTGCTCCTGGGGGTTGCTGCTGCCCGCCGTCGCCTATTGGTTCCTCGCCGACGCGGGCATGGCGGCCTGCGGGCCGTCGTGCATGTTCGGCGGCCCTCTCGCCGATCCGCCGATTGAGTCTTTGGGGCTGGCCGTCGCGTCCGGCGTGGCGCTGCTCCTCTCCGCCCGGGCGTTGGGCGACTGGCTGTACGCCCGGGCCGAGGCGGCCGCGTCAGAGCTTTCGCGGATGGCGCCGGCGCTGCCCAGGCGCGTCGAAGTCGTCGCCGAGGACGAGGAATTGCCGAGAGGCGCCATCCTCATCCCCGATGGCGAAGCGGCCGTCGGGTCATGCGCCGACCGGATTGCCGGTTGGCTGCGAGGCGCCGGCATGGCGCTGCGCAAAGCGTCCCTCGGCGCTGCCGCGGGCGGAATCGTCGCGGGACTCGCCCTCTGTGCGGCCAGGCTCGCGCTGTGGGCCGTGGCCGACCCGGGAGCCTTCGGCGGCCCGACCGCGCCGCCCGACTTCTCCCAGCCGATGCTGTGGTGCGCCGAATGGACGGCGATCCTGGCGTTCGGGGCGTGGATGAACGGCCGGCTGCTGTGCTGGGGCGCCTCCCTTTTCGAGGAGGCCGGCGCCAGGTTCGGGATGTAGGGCGGCGGCGTTTCGCGCCAAAGGGCCGCGCGTCATAATGACGCGCGGCTTTTTCATGCCCGAAAACGGCCGCCACGGGCCTCGCCCGGCGCCTTTCGGTGCCATCATCCCGATGCTAAGGCAAACGCGGAGGAAGGGGCGCGATGGCGCATCTTTGCATCAAGGTGGACGACGAGCGCCGCGGCGCGATCCGCTCGGCGGCCGAGCAGGCCGGCCTCACCATGACGGACTGGGTGAACGGCGCCATCTCCCGCGCGCTGGCCGGTCAGGCCATGGCCGGGGCGTCGGACATCGCCCGGCAGGTCGAGGCGGCCGCCGAGGCGAACGCGCGCGCGGCCGAGCGGATCGACGAGGCGTCGAAGAACGTGTCGCTCGTCAGGCGCGACCTGGGAAGGAGCTACCAGGCGTGCCTCGCATCGCTCATGCTGCAATCCTGGTACCTCCCCGTGATGCTCGGGCTCATGGGCGCCGAGGACGGCCCCGCAGGCTACGCCTCGGAAATGTCCATGGAGGAGACGTACCGGATGTTCTGGCGCAGCGCGGGCGCCCTGCGGCGCGATCCGGCGCCCGGCAACCTGATGTCGGCCTACGCCCGGCTCTCCGAATACCTTCCCAACGAGGACATCGAGGCGCTGACCGGCATGGCCGAACGGGAATGGAGGCGCGCGACCAGGCCGAAGGGCCGGTCCGCAGGCGACAAGGAGGACCAGGATGCCTGAGAACCTCGTCAATCTGACGGTGAGGATAGAATCCGAGGCGAAAGACGCCATCCAGAAGAGGGCGGCCGCGCGCGGCATAAGCGCCGGGGAGTACCTGCGGGCGGTCATAGCGCGCGACTTGGCGGAGACCACCCCGCCCCAAACCGCGCAATGGTTCCGCGAGATGCTCCGCGACGAGCTCGAGCGATCCGAGATCGCCCGCATGCGGCACGCGGAAAGCGCGACCGACGAGATGATGGACATGGTGGCCGCGCGCTGCGACGAGATGCTGGGGCGCGTGCTCGACGCGGCGGGCGCGTCGGTGGTCTTGGGCACGGTGGCCGCGTGCGGCGGCTCGTCGACGTTCGACCGCGAGAGGGTCGCCGAGGTGGCGTGCGGGCTCGGGCGAAAGGCGGCGGCTGGCATCGATTTCTCGCGCGACCTTGAAGACGCGGGCATCTGATGGGAACGCTGTGGAGGGGCGTGGACCTCGCCAGCGGGGTGCTCGTCAGGCACGCGCCGGATACCGACGAGGCGGGCCGCAAGCGCCGGATGACGGGGGCCGCGGCCATATCCGGCAAAAGCACCGCCTCGGCGCTCGACTACATCAGGCGCGAAGGCAGGTGGGCCGAGAAATCGGACATCGACAGGGAGCCCACCAGGGACGACGAGCGCCTCATGGAGCGCTTCGGGCCGGATGCCGGCGACGGGCGCGACGCCGTCTCGGACAGGCTCGACTACGCGTCGCGCGAGGGCGAGTATTCCGGCAAGGGCGCCGCGCGCATGACCGACGCGTCGCTGTGGGGGCAGCGCGGCCCGCTATCGAAAGACGACGTGGAGCGCGACATGCGCCAGTGCGGCGGCGCGTTCATGGACAGCGTGGTGTCGGTGAGGCGCTGCGACGCCGAGGCGCTGGGGCTTGCCGAAAAGGAGGGCTTCCAGAGGCTTCTGCGGGAGACCTGGGCGCGGCAGGCGGCGAGATGGCAGTGGTTCCGCGGCGACGAGTCCGACGTGCGGTGGTGCGCCGCCTTCCACGACGACGCGGACGCGAGCCTGCACTGCCACGTGCTGACGTGGTCGGCGTCGGGCCGCATTCCGGAGCGCGGCACCGTCGGCAGGCGCGAGACCTCCGAGGGCAAGGAGATCATCCTGCGGACTGCGTACGAGCAGCCGCGAATCGAGCGCAACGAGCGCGCCGAATGGCTGCGCGACATGGCCCGGCAGCAGTCGCTGCTGTCGATCGGGGAGCGCGGCGACGAGCGCAAGCAGGAACGCCTGCGCGACAAGGGCCGCGACCGCGATTGGCCCGAGCGGCTCTCGGACGGATGCGACATGGACCCCGCCGCCCTCGCCAGGGCGAACGCCCTGAGGGCCAGGCTCGCCGACGAGATCGCCCGGGGGCGCGGCAGGCTCTCCGACAATTGGCGGGCCAATTCGGCGGCGCGCGACATATACAAGCTCGAGCGGCAGAAGAGCCCCGCGATGCGCGAGATCTGCGAGGCCTTCGACCTGATGGCCGAGGCGAAGGCCGACATGAAGGGGCTGACCGGCCACGACAGGGACGTGCTCGTGCGCGACGAGCGCGAGGATTTGGCCAAGCGGTGCTCGAACGCCATACGGGCGCTCGAGGCCCCGAGCAGGCGGGGCGCCGACCCGGCTGCGCGCGATAAGGCCGACGAGCGCTGGCGCCGAAGGGATGCCGGGCCGGGCGATCGCGACCCGGGGCGGCCAAGGCCCGCCAAGGCCGCCGTGGCCAGGGAGTACGGCATGCGGCTCGACCAGGCGGCGCGATTGGAGCGCGCTTCGGCTTCCTTGGCGCGCGGCGCCGCGCGTTGCGCGGGCGCGGATTACGAACGGGCGCCCGCATCGGTGAGGCGCGCGGCCGAGGCCGTGGCCCGCGAGGCGGCGGCGTCCCCGCGCGTCGCGAGGGAAATCTTCGAGCGCGCAGGCCTGGTCTCGGCCGAAACGGGACGCCCGCGCCAGGAGGTTTCGGCCGAGATCAGGGCCGCGGTGGTTTCGTCGCTCGCCCGCGAGGCATACCGAAGGGCGGCGGCCAATGCGCGCGAAGGCGGCCCCGTCCGCACCCATGCGGACCCCGCCCGCGAGATGTCGTCGCTGATCGAGGCCGCGGCGGAGTTCGCCACAAGTCTGTCGGGCGCCGCCTCCGGGGGCTCGGCGAGCTTCCGCCCCGCGCGGCGACGTGCCCGCGACATCGACCGCGACAGGGAAACCGAGCGCGGTAGATAGGCCCGGGCCTGAATCGCGCGTCATAATGACGCGCAGAATCGCGGAAAGCCCCGAAAGGGGCTTTCATTCCGCCGATTGGCGCCATGGCCAGGCCTTTGGCGGGATGTCGGTCGCATTCGGCGCCATGTGCGCCATGCCGGATTCCGTAGTTGGCCAGATTGCCAAAGGCGAAAGGTGAAGACATCCGTGGAAGCCGCGAGCCGGCGGTTCCTGGCGCGCCGCAGAACTGGCCTACCTTCAACTCCGATGTTGCCCCGATATTCGGGGTGCTCTTTTGCTTGAGGCATAGTAAACTACCTTTTTGTCTGCTGGTCTCCCCTCTTGGATTGGAGTCTGTGAAGGGGAGGCCGGTGGTTGCTGTCTTTTATGGTTTTGCGTTCGGTTTCTTTCATTTTGCGAAAAGAAGGCCGCCTTGTTGGGCGGCCTGCGTGCAGTTCGGCCCTTCCTAGACGTCGCTGCGAGTGTCGGTTGGCTTTTGGCCCGTGCGGGCGCTCCGGCCTTCGCGATTTGCCGCGCTTCGCCTCGCGGCGGGCGCTTCACGCGCTTGGCTTCTCGAAGTCGAACTTTATTCATTGGTTGCGTCATTCTCGAAGTGCAACGTTATCGTCCGTCTGCAGTTCGATGTCCGAATAATCCCGAATAACGTTACAAGTTGCGAATCTACGCGGCTACGGGCTGCGACAAAAACCGCCGGGTCGGCGGCTTTGGGTTCCACTTTTTGCGAATGGGCCGACGCTGGATACGGTTGCTGTTTTGTTATCGGGGACCCGTGTCATTTCGACCGGCTCCGAAACTTTTGATGTCTCTGGCTCGCAGATTCGCATGTCGGACACCCGTGTCATTTCGACCGGCTCCGAAACTTCCGAAACATCGCAGTCTTACGAAAGGTAGTCGGAGACCTATGTCATTTCGACCGGCTCCGAAACACGCTAATCGTTGGGTTGGTCTGGGGGCTGGGTCGGAGACCTATGTCATTTCGACCGGCTCCGAAACCGACGGCCTCGTTTTCGGCCTATCGCCTGGGCCTTCTCGTTTCGAAACCGCCCGAAAAAGGGCTTCGCGCTTCATTGACCCCGCGCATCGCTCGTCTTACATGGTCTCCACGCGCTTGAATTCCGGCGTCCGCCGCCGTACATATCCCCCATTTTAGCACTTGAGTCCGAATCTACGGTTGCACAATGGGGATTATTCCGCATGCGCCGATGCATAGATTCCGGCACTCGCCAGCATGGCGCGCCTGCATGATTCTCCCACGGTTTGTTCGATTGAATATAGCGAACGCATGTTCTAACGTCATCGATATCGAATCGAGACGGAAGGACTGCGAGAGGAGGTGCGTCGAGGTGGTCTCGGCGACGAAGCACCGACGGGCAAATCGTATCGATGTTCGTGAAGTGGTCTGATGGCAGGATGTTACCCATAACCGCCTGCGAGGGCGGGCCGCACGCCGACGAGTTCAAGCCCAGCATCAAGCCCGCGACAATCGTCGAGAGCCGCGTCAGGTTCCGCACGTACGTCGGCGAGAGCCGCGTGGTGCGACGCCTCTACCTGGAATTCGACCGCACCGAGCCGCCGAGGTGGTACGTCAAGCCGGAGGATTCGGACATCCCCTACGAGCCGATTCCGCCCAGGGTGGCTCGGCTGTGGGCTACGACGAATACGGGTGTGAGATATTCGGCAACCTGTGCCGGCACTGGACCATGCGCCCGAACGACGCGGGCACCGAGTCGAGTAACCTGTGGGAAGGATTCGGGCGTTGGTTCGTGCGCAAAGAAGCCGTCGCGCGAAAATCCCCAATTCGCGCCATGGAGCAATGTCGGTGAGTAGAATAGGTCCATGCCCCCGTAGCTCAGAGGATAGAGCGCCGCTCTCCTAAAGCGGGCGCGCGCGTTCGAGTCGCGCCGGGGGCGCCACATGAAATCGAAAGGCCAGGCGAAATCGCCTGGCCTTTTCCATGCGCCCTACCCAGGGGCCTTTTACGCCCCGGGGATGCTGCGGTGGTCGAAAGTACTTCGGCCTGAGCTCCGCCATCGTTTGCCAAAAACAACGCGGCACTTTGACCTGCCAGCCGCTCATTGGCCGACCTCCTCTGGCGAGATCCCCATCTCGGTCAGGATGTCCGCGGGGATTTCGAGCGGGTCGTCCGCGGCGTCGTCTTCGAGCAGGCCGTATTCCTGGGCCTCGGCGCGAAGCATCGCGAGGCGGACGTCGTCGGAATACTGGCGGCCCGCCGGCGACGAGAAGAGCCCGTCGAACGGGGTGCGCCCCGTCTCGGCGACCTGGTTGACCATGATGCGCATCGCGTAAGGCGTCGTGAGCCCGCTGCGGGCGAACGCCGCGTCCGCGCGCGCCTTGACGTCGTCGGGGACGTTGAGCTGAATCAAAGCCATGGCAAACACCTCCTATTATGCGTTTCGAGCTGGAGGCAGGATCGACGCCCCCCCACGGCTGAAGCTGGGAAGAGCGTCGTAATCTCTTCAGCGCGTGTGAGGTATCAGCCATAATCACGGGCTGAAGACAAGGCAATCTTCGAAGCCAGCCTAAATCAGCCTCAGCGCCATCCTGCTCGTGCCGGAGAGCCTTGCGAAGCCGAAATGGCCATAGAATCCTGCCGCCGCCTCGCTCGACGGGTCGACGACCAACGCCCGCGCGCCGGCGATTTGCGCGACCTTCGCCGCGTTCACGATGGCATCGCGCAGAAGCGACGCCCCGAGGCCGAGGCCTTTGTACCTCTCGTCAACGCCCATCATGCCGAGCAGGACGGCCGGCACTTGGTCGGGGGCGTTGCGCGAGATCCATCCGCGGGAGTCGGCGCGCGAGACGGAATGCGTGCTCAGCGTGTAGAAGCCGGCGACGTCCTCGCCGCATTTGACGGCGTATATGACCGCGGTTCCCCTCTCGCGGGCGGTAGCCGAATGCCTCTCGACCCATGCATCGACCACGGGGTCGCCGCAATGGAAGCCCTCGATGCCGACGCCCGGCGGAAGCTGCGCGGGCGGTTCGAACGTCGTCATTCCCAGACCGCCTTGCGCGAGAGCAGGTCGGCGGCGGCTTGGGGCATGGGGGCGTCGAGCATGGCGCAGAACTCGTCGAAGGCCTGCGGCGCGAGAATGGTCGTCGTGGCCTCGTCGATGTCGCGGCGCGCGCTCTCGTCGAGATGCGACGTGGCCCATTGCGTGA
>ERZ1034917.524-NODE-524-length-34443-cov-9.118821_pt1 | contig 34443 bp, 31 predicted proteins | sample MGYA00520605_ERZ1034917 | MGnify/ENA primary metagenome ERZ1034917 (study PRJEB33766, sample SAMN09781784) | gut metagenome | biome: gut microbiome | host: Homo sapiens | place: Madagascar | study: EMG produced TPA metagenomics assembly of the PRJNA485056 data set... | reverse complement strand
GACCAGCGTCGCACTCTTGGGAAGCATATCTGCCACTTTCCGTTTTCGGAGAGTGACAGGTGACACTGTTGGGTAACGTTTGTCCTCATTTTTGTTACCGAAGAAATTGCGGATGAGAGACTTGAAAAACAGAGTTCATGATATCCATTATATGACGTGCGAGCCTAAAGTGGACCGCTTTCGTGAAATTTGGTGTAAGTTATTGAAAATTAGATGCTATAAATTTTATTGCTATAGGCGTAAATAATCTTTTTTGAGCATCGCAGGGCAAAGAAACAGAAATTTCAGTTTCTTAATGAAAGTTTTTATGTTTTTGAATATGAGAGTGCGGGAAAGATGCTATATTGCGGTGAACCTGAATTTAGATTATATGGGCAGTCACAAACTCAATGAACTCTTGAAGGAGTACAGAAAACAACCTAAGTGGTATTACCACGTCATCTTCGACTCTATCGAAACCGGACAGCTGTTCAACAGTGATGATGAATATGCCGACGGAATGAACAGCGTGGCCATCGGGCAATATGTCTGCGGACTGTCCGTCATCGTGTTCGTGCTGATGGCCAATCATTGCCATATTCTCGTTCATGGATCCGGAGAGGACATCGTCAGGTTTTTCTTGTTCGTCAAGGAAAGGATCAATCGGAAACTCAAAGAGGATGGTTTTCCTCCGCTTCCGATAGACTATGGGTTTAAGATGGTGAAAGTGAACGATGAGCGGCAATTGGTGGACACGATAATCTATATCGCGAGGAATCCGTTGAAGGCCAGGCCGGATCTCATGGCAAGTGGCTATATCTGGGGATCCGCGAATTTGATTTTCAGCGATGTGGACAGACTATATGACAAGATTAAAGTAGCTGACATGTCATGCAGGGAAGCGATGAGGATATTCAGGACTAAAATCAGGCTTCCGGGAAATTACCTTTTTAATCGTCCTCGGGGATTCATTCTTCCGGAGTCCTATGTCCTTAATGGTAAGGCGGAGCGGATGCTTGTGAACTCGTGGAGGTTTAGTTCAGGGCTTGTGAGGAACTTTGACGCTTACCTTAAGATTACCGAGGGTGTCGGTGAGATGATTATATTTTCGGAGAATGAGTTGAACGAGATTGTCAATCAGGTTCTTCGGGATCATTTCAAGGTGGACTCTGTCAAAGATTTGGGAGTTGATGATAAGTGCCGCTTGGCTTTGATCTTGAAAAGGAAGTACCGCGTTGACACAAAACGAATTGCCCGCAAGATCCATGTTGAGGTTGCGGTGCTCAATAAACTGTTTGAATAGTTCTCCTGACGCATTGCGCGGCACCCTTGGGCAACGGAAAGGGACGGAAGTGTCACCGGAGAGTGTTGCGCGGCACCCTTGGGCGGCGGAAAGGGTCGGAAGTGTCACCGGAGAGTGTCGCGTGGCACCCTTGGGCAACGGAAAGGGACGAAAGTGTCACCGGAGAGTGTCGCGCGGCACCCTTGGGCGGCGGAAAGGGGCGGAAGTGTCGCCGGGGAGTGTCGCGCGGCACCCTTGGGCGGCGGAAAGGGACGAAAGTGTCACCGGAGAGTGTCGCGCGGCACCCTTGGGCGGCGGAAAGGGGCGGAAGTGCTGCTGGGGAGTGTCGCGTGGTCACTGAGCTTGCCGAAGTGGCCATATTTGCAGGGATGATGGCCGTGATTCTTCGTCAGATGATGGCGAATCTGCCAAATTGTCATATTCAAGGGAATGGCATAACATTCGATAATACTCCTTGCGTCCGGCTTCGGGAACGATGAAGGCGAAAGAAAAACGCTGCACTTCGGATCTGGCTGGGCAAAAGAAAGAATGATGCCCAGATCCGGTGAACGGGGTCGGGCGAGAAACAAAAAGAATAACGAAAAACAAAAAAGAATAATAGGAGATTAAAAATATGGGAAAAATTATTGGTATCGACCTTGGAACCACGAATTCGTGCGTTGCGGTCATGGAAGGCAATCAGCCAACCGTCATAATCAACAACGAGGGTGAAAGAACCACCCCTTCAGTAGTCGCCTTTACCGATGGCGGTGAAAGAAAGATCGGTAACCCTGCAAAGCGTCAGGCCATCACGAACCCGCAGAACACAGTCTTCTCCATCAAGAGATTCATGGGTGAGACTTACGAACAGGTTCAGAAGGAGATCGCCAGAGTGCCTTACAAGGTTGTCAGAGGTGAGAACAACACTCCGCGTGTTGACATCAACGGCAAGCTCTATTCACCTCAGGAGATTTCAGCGATGATTCTCCAGAAGATGAAGAAGACCGCCGAGGACTACCTCCGTCAGGAAGTCACCGAGGCTGTCATCACAGTTCCGGCCTACTTCTCAGACTCACAGCGTCAGGCCACAAAGGAGGCCGGCAAGATCGCCGGACTCGATGTCAAGAGAATCATCAACGAGCCTACGGCCGCAGCCCTGGCTTACGGTCTTGACAAGAAGAACAAGGACATGAAGGTCGCTGTGTATGACCTTGGTGGTGGTACATTCGATATTTCCATCCTTGAGCTTGGTGGCGGAGTCTTCGAGGTTAAGTCAACCAACGGTGACACACACCTTGGAGGTGACGACTTCGATCAGGAGATCATCAACTGGCTCGCCCAGGAGTTTGCCAACGAGAACGGCGGAATCGACCTGAAGAAAGACCCTATGGCCCTTCAGAGATTGAAGGAAGCCGCCGAGAAGGCTAAGATCGAGCTGTCCAACCAGACATCGACCGAGATCAACCTGCCTTACATCATGCCGGTTGACGGAATTCCTAAGCACCTTGTAAAGACTCTTACCAGAGCCAAGTTCGAGCAGCTTTGCGACAACCTCTTCCAGAGGTCTATCGAGCCTTGCCGTCAGGCACTCAAGGACGCCGGTCTGAACGCTTCCGATATTGATGAGGTTCTTCTCGTGGGTGGTTCAACACGTATCCCTAAGGTACAGGAACTTGTCAAGGAGTTCTTCGGCAAGGAGCCTAACAGGAGTGTCAACCCAGACGAGGTTGTGGCCATCGGCGCGTCAATCCAGGGCGGTGTGCTTGCAGGTGATGTGAAGGATGTGCTTCTGCTTGATGTCACTCCGCTGTCACTCGGTATCGAGACCCTCGGTGGTGTGATGACAAAGCTCATCGAGTCCAACACGACCATCCCTACCCACAAGTCTCAGGTGTTCTCCACCGCGGCTGACAACCAGCCTTCTGTAGAGATCCACGTGCTTCAGGGTGAGCGTCCTATGGCGAAGGACAACAAGGAGATCGGTCTCTTCCATCTGGACGGAATAGCTCCGGCTCCGAGGGGAATACCTCAGATCGAGGTTACCTTCGACATCGACGCCAACGGTATCCTGAACGTGTCCGCCAAGGACAAGGCTACCGGCAAGGAACAGAACATCAGAATCGAGGCTTCATCAGGTCTGTCTGACGACGAGATACAGAGGATGCGTGACGAGGCGAAGGCCAACGAGGCCGCCGACAAGGAGGCCAAGGAGAAGGTTGACAAGATCAACAACGCCGACGCTCTCTGTTTCCAGTCCGACAAGAACCTGAAGGACTACGGCGACAAGATTCCTGCTGACAAGAAGTCAGCCATCGAGTCAGCCCTCGGCTCCCTCAAGGAGGCTGTCAAGAATCAGAACATCTCTGACATCGACCGCTACACCGAGGAACTCACGAAGGCTTGGAACGCCGCCTCAGAGGACATGAACCGCGCCGCCCAGGCCGGTGCCCAGCAGGGGCCTCAGAACCCTTACGGCCCGCAGGCCGGTCCACAGGGTCCACAGAACGGCCCGGACGACCAAGGTCCGGACGAGCAGTAAAGACGATCGGATAATCAGATGATAATCAGATAATAAGAGAGAGGATGTGATTTCACACCCTCTTTTTTTTGTTCGTCCAACAGGATGCTCACGAGTCACTTCGTGGCAGTCGGCTGGATTCCGTCGTACTGTTCGCAGACGGTGTGGTAGCTTTCAAGGTTGCCGATGTCGTAGCGGTGTCCGGGCATCTCCATTGCGTGGACAGGGGTCTGGGTGGAGAGCCAGGCTATGTAGCTGCCGGGAGCGTCGGTGCCGCAGCCGGCGGTGATGCCGGCGGAGATCAGGCTTGCGTCCTTGCGGGTGCAGTAGTAGAACGGGGGACAGCACCAGTGGGAGCGAGGCTCTGACGGCTTCTCCTCCATGCCAAGCACGAGGTCTTCGGAGCTGACCTCCACGACACCGCATTTGCGAAGGCGCTGCTCCGAAGGCTCGAAGAAGCGCATGATGCAGGACGTACCCTTTGCGCGGGCATATTCAATGAACCTTACGAGGCTGAAATCCAGCACATTGTCTCCGGCTATGACCAGCATGTCGTCGATCAGCCAGTCAAGGATGGCTTTGTCCTTGATTTTCAGAAAGGGTTTTGGGAAATTTTTCGTCAGAGGGTAAAGCCGCGTCGCATAACCGGCGGCAAGGATCAGGCATTTCATGACTTATCTTCTAAATTTTCACGCCGTCCGCGCTGTGGCAGATGCAGGCCGAGTAATGCCCCCGCAGATCCGGGAACTCGGCAAGATACTCAGTCTCGACTTTTTTGAATATTTCCTCCTTGAACGACGGGTCGATCAAGGCCATGCAGCAGCCCTTGAATCCGGCTCCGCTGAAGCGGCCTCCGTAGATGCCGTCGGTTCTGGTCATGATCTCGTAGATCTTTTTCAGCTCTGGAGAGCCGGTCTCCCATTTCTCGATGGATGAGCCTTCTCCATCTCGACAGCGCCGGCGATCATCTCGCGCACATCGAATCCCGCCAGCACGATCGGCAGAAGTCCGACCGGAGTGAGGACGGAGAACCGGCCTCCCACGTTGTCCGGAACGACAAATGTCTTGTAGCCTTCCTGTGTGGAGAGGGTCTTGAGGGCGCCCTTGTGAGCATCGGTGATGGCGACAATCCTTTCGGAAGCGTCTTTGTAGGTCTTCTCGATGTGTTCCTTGACGATCCTGAACGCGACCGCCGGCTCGGTTGTGGTGCCGGACTTGGAGATCACCACGGTGGCGACATTCCTCTCGGCCACAAGATCCATCAGCTCCGCGAGGTACTCTTCGGAAAGATTGTTACCTGCGAAGACAACCTCCGGAGCCTCTTTCGCCCCGCCAAGCTGCTTGGCGAAATTGTGGGAGAGTGCCTCGATGGCGCAGCGGGCTCCGAGATAGGATCCACCGATGCCGATAACGACCACCAGGTTGACACCTTTCGCCTTCCAGCAGTCACGTACCGCCTCGCAATCGGCGATCAGTGACTCCGGCGTCTGCGATGGCAGGTGCTTCCATCCGAGGAAGTCGTTGCCCGCACCGCTCTCGCTTTCAAGTACATCGAAGGCCTCAAGAGCCTTGCCGACGTATTTCTTGTAATCTTCATCCTTGACAAAGGAGGCGCATCCTCCCAAATTGACTTTAACCATTATCTTCCAAATTATTAAGGTTAACTAACTATGTATTCGTCTATGTATTCGTTAAACAAATCTGTTCAACCTGTTCATTCTGTTCATTCTGTTCAACCTGTTCATTCTGTTCAACCTCTCCAGCCTGTCCAAATCTTTTTGGTAGATAATCCTTAGCCGTCAATAATATGCCACCGGCACACTCTTTCTTACCCAAGGCATCTACCAACAAAAAAAACATTTTGCAAAAAATAACCATTTTCGCAATAACAACTCCCACTTATCACGGATAATTTTAACGAATATGTTCGCCAAGGAATATTCATTCATGGGTACCGCCGCCAGTAACCACGACAGCACGCCAGTAAAGTAGGTCAGAAGTCGAATATGTACTAAGTGCCAAGCCCTTCGTGAGCAAAATAGCCGCTTTGGCTCACGAGCGTGACTCGCAGGTGGCCTTCGTGAGCGAAACAGGCGTTCCTGCTCACAAGCGTGACCCGCGGGCGCCCTCTTCGTGAGCAAAACAGGCGTTCCTGCTCACGAGCGTGACTTGCGGGCGGCCTTCAGACTCCTCATTGTGCGCATGGTTTTGAAAATAGCAGCGGCGGCCAAACTTTTGGCCGCCGCTGCCTATGGTATGGTCACCGGGTTGGGGGCTAAAATGCATGCTCCTTGTCCGGTGTCAAAGGAACACTATTTTTTGAAGTAATTGAAGTTGTTGTTGATGATGGCCTGAGGCAGGAGATCGCCATAGACCTCGTAGCGTCCGGACTTAAAGTTGCCTACCCAGTCCATCATGATCATTCCTGTTGCGGAACACTCTCCGTTGATCAAGCGGCGATAGACGGTTGGGTTGTTGTTGGCAGCGTTCTCGCGATAGGTGTTGTCTGTGGAGATTACACCTGTGTAGCCTGAAGTGTGGTTGATTGTCCAAGCATTTTTTACAGAGTTGTCGGATGCCCAGTCCATAAAATCGCTCACCGCTTTCACTTTGACCTCCGGCTTCTCAACGTGATAGTAGTCCTGAACTCCAAGCACTCCCTCTGCAATGCGGCTGGTGATCCTGGCATTGGTCGTTCCTTCCTCGGCGAAACTCCATCCTGAGATGTAGCCTCCGGTGATTGGTTCATCGGCGTAGGCATCACGTGACAGAATTAGAATCTTGCCTCTAAGGTCACCCACGGTCAAGTCTGGACGATAATCAATCCTGAATCTTGACGGGAACAGTTCCTCGCTCCCAAGGAACTCACTCATCAGGGAGTTCCACACTGAGCGGTCGTTGTAGAAAGGACTTCCGTTCTCGAACTGCATGATGACCACGGCAAATTCTGACGGATTCTTGTCGATTTTGTTCATAAGTGTCTGAACCGCAGCCTTGAAAGAAGTCTTGGTAGGAATGAATCCATGGTAGACGTGAAGCTCATTCTTGTATTTGAACGCCCTGACACGCACGCTGCGGTAGCCCGGTCTGAAATCGAACGCCCGTATTCAAAGATCCCATTGTGCCGACAGCCCAAGGCTTTGTGTCCTTCCGATCGAAAATGCCGTTCCGTCTCCTGTGACAGCGTCGTGTGTACCAGGAATAGAGAGTCTGGCGAATGGAGTCGCGTCATCTAATCCGGACATCCAAACTCCGTTTGAGGTACAAGCCCTGGTTACAGGCTCATTCTCACTTTCTTCCTCAAACGTGGCCACCCGCTGTTCCGCAAGCAGTTCCTCGTCTGTCATCATTTTCTCACTGCAGGCCGCGAACAGCACAGATGCGCAGAGTGTAGCGGCAACTAAAAATGAACTTGTCTTCATGATATTAAATAGTGTTTAGAGTTGATAATCGGAATGTCTAACGGCATCTTCGCCCCTTTCATCGCGAATAGAGAGTGTGTCACCTTATTACCCGATCAGACGATTCGGGGTTTATAAACCGCAGGGTAACATTCATTGGTCTCTATGACGGTTCTGTCCACATAGAATGTGGTACTGTTAAGGAACGAAACCTTTTTCTCTTTAAAATAGCCTCTAATCATTTTCATGTCAATCTCTTACATTTGCTTTTTGTCGATAAATGTTTAAAATAAGTGCACGCCAAATTCCCAATCAAAATAAAGCCAAATATCCAAATATAAATACGCCATTTTTCCAAACAAATATTCAAAATGAATTGAATTACAAAGGAATGTACTATCTTTGCACCAAAATAAAATTCTATGGAATATAAAAATCGAATAGCAGATCAACTGCTACGTGATAAATTAGAGGCAATGGGTGCTGTCTTGATAGAAGGTCCCAAGGCTTGTGGCAAAACAACTACAGCAGAGCAACAGGCTAAAAGCATTATTTATATGGATGACCCTACCAAACAGCAGCAATACAAACAGATGGCGCAAACAAATATTAGCTTTTTGCTTGAGGGGGAAACTCCTCGTTTGATTGATGAATGGCAGGAAGTTCCCCAATTTTGGGATGCCATCCGATTTGAGGTAGACCATAGAGGCGAAGATGGACAATTTATGCTTACAGGTTCTGCGGTGCCTGCTGAAGCTAAAGATATTCATCATACAGGTACTGGAAGATACGGATGGCTTACCATGCGCCCTATGAGTTTGTGGGAATCCGGCGACTCTACTGGTGAGATAAGCCTATCGGATTTGTTTCTTACACCTGATAAAATAGGAGCTTTGAATAAACTTACATTGCCGATGCTTGCTTTTGTTGTTTGCCGTGGAGGGTGGCCTAAGGCTTTGCAAAAGAAAACAGAAAAGGCAGCACTATTGCAGGCGACAGAATATTATAAAGCGATAACAAATAGCGATATATCACGAGTTGACAACGTAAAACGAGATGCCGAACGGGCAAAGAGAATTATGCGTTCTTATGCCAGACATCAAGGCTCTCAAGCAAGTATCGCGACAATCCTTGCCGATATATCAGCAAATGAACCGGAGGATGTAAGTGATGAAACAATAGATTCATACCTTACTGCCTTGCGGAAAATATTCATAATAGAGGATATGCCGGCGTGGAATCCCAACTTAAGAAGTAAAACCGCTGTTCGCACATCAGACACAAGGTACTATGTCGACCCGTCAGTTGGTGTGGCAGCTCTTGGACTAGGTCCTAATGATTTAATTAATGACCTGAATACATTTGGGTTGTTTTTTGAGGCAATGTGCATTCGAGATCTTAGGGTTTATGCCGATGCCTTGGATGGCTCTGTATATCATTATAGAGACAAGAATGGTTTGGAATGTGATGCTGTGGTACATTTGCGTAATGGCTCATATGGTCTTATTGAAATAAAGTTAGGTGGAGAAAAGTTGATTGAGGACGGTGCAAAAACCTTAATGGCACTTTCAAATATCATAGACACCTCCCGAATGAAAGCCCCTGCTTTTTGTATGGTGCTGACAGGTGTTGGTGACTTTGCCTATAAACGAACAGATGGAGTGTATGTTGTGCCGATTGGATGTTTGAGATCATAAGTTTTGACATTCAGAATAATAATAGTTAATGTAAGCAATGATGCATGGATAAAATCTGTAACTTCGATATTGTAATCAATACATGTCTTGCTGAGATCAATCCGACCTCGCTAATGCCGGATTTCGATAAGAACGGTTTTTTGTTATCGGTCATCAACGGATTTGCTTACACTCGCAGGCGGCCTTCGTGAGCAAAACAGGCGCTTTGGCTCACGAGCGAGACCCGCGGACGGCCTTCGTGCGCAAAACAGGCGCTTTGGCTCACGAGCGAGACCCGCAGGCGGCCTTCGTGAGCGAAACGGGCGTTCCTGCTCACAAGCGTGACCCGCAGGCGGCCTTCGTGAGCAAACTGACAGTCGTACTTTATCGAATGCTTACACTCAGAGTTTACTGTTCCCTATAGTGGAGAAATGACTCTTCACAAAAGCGGTGAGAGGCCTGAGCAAGACCTCTCACCGGAACGCAAAATTAGCAAAATTGCCGGTAATAATCAAAGGGTAAGATCAGAAATTCATCGGTGTGGTGTGATCAGTCGTAAGCATTCGGTAAACCCCGTCTTTTCCGCATAACTCCACCGGAGTATCTTTGCGGTTCATAAATAAGGAACCGTATGCACATTGTTATTTCATATACTCGTAGATGAAAATAGGAAAAGAATTTAATACAGCAACACTTCTATTGGGTTTGACATGGAGCAAGAGTTGCCTTTCGAATATTGATAGCTGATTGACAACAGACTTCTCCTTTGGCATCGCATTTACTCCTGCTATAAGCAAGTTAGCTTTACTGACATTCATCTGCTTAAGAAATTGCCAGTTGTCTTTCACCTTCATATACTTTTCCTTGGTCGGCGTTTCGCCATCCTTGAGCAAGATGTGGTCGAGACTGTCATAAGCCGAAAAATTACGAGCCAGACGTTTGAAATCCTTACACTCTTCTCTGCTTACTACATAGTTGGCATAATCGTTGTCGGGAAGTTCCTTGGTATAGCGGATGGACTCAATCATCGGGTAGTTGATGTAGAGCTTTCCGTTCTCGGTTTCGTCTGCAAACAATGCCAGCATCTCTTCTACTCTTTGATTGATTTCTTCAAGCGAAAGGTGAGAGTGTTGGAAGTCATAGTCAAAGAATAGGAATATTTCCGAAATGTCTGAACTTCTGATACCGTTCAAGATGGAGTCACCTCTTGCTGCCAAGCGTTCTCGCATGACAGAAACAATATCTCCACCGTCTTCATATTCCTTCAGCTCATTGTAAAGGTCATATATGTTATTCCCGAAAGAACAAATGATATTGTCATTTACCTTCGGGAAATAGAGTCTTTCCAATGTTCTATACAGGCGAGGCTCACGCTCGTCGCCTTCAAATACAAACAGAATCATAGGCCAAAAGTTCCGCCTCTATATAGTTTCTCCAAGTTATGGGCAAAACGAAGTTCCTTGTCCGTCAAGTCACAAATAGCCTTTATTTCGTTGTTCCTGAGGATAAAGAAACAATCAGGACGAAGCAAGTCATTGGAAAGAAGGAATGTGTTGTGGGTGGTTACGAACACCTGGTTGTTGCCTTCAAACAATCGCTTGCAAATCTTATATGATAGTTCGTGGTGGTAGAAAGCATCAAACTCGTCGATGAAGACGAACGAAGCGTTGTCCATCTCTTTCAGCCAATAATACTGCAACTCCAGATTCCTTGTGCCTGTGGATGCAACCCATAGGAACGGAATTCTCACACCGTTCATTATGCAGAAGAGAATGTTGTCGCCCTTCGTGTTAGGTGCAAACTCATACTCCTGACCACTTACTTCTTTCAAATAAGCTGCAAAGTCGTCAGCAAGGTTGTTCTTTATGATATACTCTTCCACGTTGCTGCCACCTTCCTTCAAGCCAATGAATTCACGGTAGTCGAGACTTCTGAAGAATAGCATATTCTCTACGAAATCGCGAAGTTGTAGCAGGGCATGGTCTTTGGGAAGTGGCACAGAACTCAATAGATAGTTTACTATAGAAATGTTGTTGGCACTATCTTTAAGATTCTGAATGGCAACGGCGGTCAAGCCAAATTCTTCGGAAATAGCCAATTCGTCTTTGTCTTTAACAAGAATCTCTTTTTTGTCTACTATTAGCTTTTCGCTGATGATATCGCCTTTCAGTTCCGATGCTATTTTACTGTAACTGTATACTACCACATGACCGTCGAAAGAAAATGTGTAATCGAAATCAACCGGCTCGTTGTGGCATGACGCACATGCATAATTCAGATAGTAATCAGGCTTCTTCCACTTGTGAGAAAGATGGTTGGCAATGTCGAATATTGCCAATCCGAAGTTCGACTTACCGGCTCCATTCGGTCCGTAGATAATACCGTTCTTTACAATGCCATTACGTACTGCATCGTTATTGAACGTATAATTGCTCGGATGAGACAAGTCCCACTCGATACGATTCTTGAACCCTCTATAGTTCTTAACTGCAAATCTCGTTAACATGACAATATTGATTAGTGATATTTTGACTACAAAGGTACAAAAAAACAACGTATCCGTAAATAAATTACGGCATATGCTGGATCAGGGATTATAGGTATATTAAATTGAATAACTCAGAGTTTACTGTTCCCTATAGTGGAGAAATGACTCTTCACAAAAGCGGTGAGAGGCCTGAGCAAGACCTCTCACCGGAACGCAAAATCAGCAAAATTGCCGGTAATAATCAAAGGGTAAGATCAGAGATTCATCGGTGTGGTGTGATCAGTTCCACTTACCACTTACGAAGGTTGGTGATGGTGTTGTTGAGGTTCTCAAGACGCTTGTTGTAGCAGTACTTGAGGTTGTCCATCACTTTGTCGAACTCCATATTCTCGTCACCGCACAGCCAATGCTCATCCAGATAATTACCGACCTTCCAAATCTTTCGGTTATACTCATCAGAAAGCCTGTTTGCGGTGCGCCTCTCCTCCACGACTCTGTTGGCGACATCAATCAAGTCTGGGTAGACATCCGCCCAGCGAGCCTTGACCCTATTGATGTAGTTCTGATCCTTCATCAACAGAGGCCACCACATATAGTACCTCCTTGGGGTTTCATTATAATTAATGGCCCTTTCGATGAGAAGTGAACTCCATGTGTGATAGTAGTACGCGTTCTTTTCCGTGTCCACATTCGTGAAGTTCTGGCTGTCAAAGTCCCAAACCGGCCCGGCGCTGAGTTTTCCGTCCCCGTCCTTGTACATGTAGACACTCTTCGGATGCTGGATCTCGTCGTTCATCGCGATCTCGTAGACAAACCAGTAGTCGATCACGGAGTTGATGTCGAGACTCTTGTAGGCCTCTGTGTAATAACCATTAGTAAGGTTGCTCTCGATGGCGTTGATGTAGGTTTTCAGATTCTCGAAAATCGCGCTGCCATCATATGTGGTGCCATTCTTCGCTGTGACCTCGAAGTCATCCTTAAACAAGCAAGGCAATTCACGCATCGTGGTTTTGAATTTCCAGGTCTCGTCGTAATTATTGTCGAACTCGATAAGGTAGCTGCAATCCTTCACGGTAGGGCTGGTGTTTTTCTCGACAACATCCTCAAATATCGGGTTTGTCATTTTCAGCCTGTTATTATTAATCTTGATCTGCTCGCAAAGAAGATAGTTCCCCACATGGATGCCATTTATGACAAGTTCGACATTCTCTCCCGAAGGATTCCAGACCAATCCCTTTCCTAAGGTGCTTCCGTCCGTCGGTCCGTTGATGAAATGGTTCTGGATGGTCTGGGCGATGTTGAACGCCAGATAGTTACGAATGAGTGACATGTCCGTCCACGGAGAGAGCAGAATCCATCTCTTGTGCTCCTTCATCCCAAGGATGCCCGCCTTTTTGTTCAGCTTGATAGCCATCGGCCTCTTGTCGTAATTGGATGACGTGTTTCCCCTGAGCCTGATGCTGCAACCGGCCTTATTCAAGTCTGCTACACCGTTTTTGTAGACAGCGATGTCGTCGGCCTCGCTCCAGTCCGTGTCCTTGGCAGGGATGGCGAAGTCAAGGAAGCTGACTGTTCCCGGAGTGTTGACATTGATAACCACCACCGGCAGTCCGGTGTTCGTGACGGTAACGGTAAACACCTTTCTCTGCGTGCCGCTGACAAGGGTATATTCAACAGGAGTCCGGAAATCCTGGCTTGACACACCGCTTTCCTGAACCTCACCGTTGCAAAGAACCTTCACTCCTTCAGGTACCGTGAACGTCGGTACAAGCGTGAAGTTGTAAAGGTAAGGGATGCAGCAAGAGACCGTGCCGGCGTCCTTGTCGATCGCGCAACTGAAATCCTCCGCGGCCTTGACTTCGGTCTTGGAGGTACTGGCGTTCAGAACCGCCGTCTTCTTCAGAAGGCTTGACTCGTTCTTGGCGATCTCGAACCCGAAACTCTTGAACTCCAGTGGAGTCGTGCTGATGTTTTCGACCGTGCAGTTGTTCTCCGGCTTCAGGTCATCAAGGTTCAGAGGGATGTTGTAGCATGCTCCGGCCTGGAAATCAACGAGTGCCTTGACCTCGAATGACACCTTGTGGGAGTCAGTCAATAATTGAATCTCGATCTCGTCACCTTTCTTGATGTCCGGCGCGATGGAGGCATACACGACAGCCTTCCTGCCAACCGAGATTCCTCCCTCCTTGTCCTTCGCCAGTTTCACAGTGATCTGGGATGAGGTCTTTCCGTCAACAGCGGCAAGACCCGAAGCCAGATTGGTTAGATTCATTGTGAAATCACCGGTCCAGGCGCGAGGCACCGCGATCCCTTCAACTTTCTGTCTGAATATGATGGACTGGAGTCTCTCCGAGCTTGCGACCTCGTCAAGCTTGCTTCCGAATGTCACCTCCGCCTTCAGGAAGGACACCAGAGGCTTGAATATGAATCCATAGCCTCCATCTCTTTTGATGACGGGAGTGTCGCTGGCCTTCACATCGTTGGAGGCGATAGAGGCTTCGTCCGTGTAGTACTGCACTGGGGCCACATTGACCGGGATCGCTCTGCTGTCCGTCGCTCCTTTCACATAAGGATAGTAGGCGAACCGTGGCCGGTCGCTTGTGTACAGCGAGCCTTTGAACTCTCCGGAACTCACAGGAGTGGAGAATGTGCCGTCGAACGGGGCGTTGGGGGTGGTGTTTCCGAACACGCCGACTCTGTCTCTTGGGGACCACAATATCCCAAGGGATCCGTCCTCGGTCGGCTCGATGTCGATCTGGGTTCTTGTCACCGGAATCTGTCCTATTTCTCCGGTAAGGGAGATCGACTCCTGTTCCAGTACCTCCGTCTCGTTGTTGTCGGCGCAGGAGGCGGCCATCAGTGCCGCCAGCACCATCAGCACAGATGCTGAATATGTACGCTTCATAACCTATGTGTTAAAGAGTTTAATCTATTTACCCATAGGTTAAGTCTTTAGGTCATCCTCTACAGTCCGAAGCCCGTTCCTCCGCTACTGTAGGAGGAGTCGTAGGATCTGGTACCCTGAGGCGCGTCACGGACGCATCGGATTGTAAAGTCCGCATCGGACTGTCCGTGACCGGTTGTTATTATTGGAGTACCTGAATTACCGTCCTTCTGCAAGTAGTAGATCATGTACTCGACATGGGAACCCTCTGGACGCTCGTATTTGGTCTTTGCTGCGTATCGCATGGTTCCAGTTTCGGTTTCGGTTCCGGAAGGCTTGTAACCGGCGAGATTGCCGGTAATCTCCTCACCACAGTACATTGGGATGAAGTAGAGCTCCTTCTCGTTCGGAATCCTCCACTTGCCAAGGTCGTCGGTGCCTTCCTGGTAGTACTTCTCGCACCAGTCACCGTTCATGATCTCAGTGTACTTGAAGGTGTTCTTGGCTGGGGTTCCACCAGTAACTATTGTTTGTTGAGGCGTAGACTTGCTGTATGTGTATGTGTAATATCTATTAATATAGCCTCTTGTGGTCAGTGTAACAGTTACATTGAAGGATGTGTAATTGCCGTTGTTGCTCTTAATTTTAATTGTTTTCGATGCTGTAGCATTATTATAAGTTGATGAAAGGTTGATTGTAACACTGAGATCGAACTTTGCTGACGTAACATTTACTTCATTACCGGTGCCGATTTGATAGGTGTAGTTCTTAGACGCATCGTAATTAGTGATCGTTACCGGAACAGTTATATTATGAGGAGTCGTGTTGCTCTGACTCTCTGGTATTCCAGTAGGATCAAGCTCGCCAACTGTGATTACAGGAGCATAGGTGTCCTCTCCGCTTGCCGGAATGTTCAGATCCGCACTGGCGATCTTGAAAGCCTTAGGCAATGTACTCGCCGCATCGAAATTCTCGTGCTCAGGATACTCTCCGATCTGCATGTTGGTTCTCAAGGTCTCGTCCTTGAGGCCGTTCACTGTCACGACATAGTTCTCCTGGTCCCAGCTTGTGATGTCCGAGACTTCACCCGAGGTTGAGTTTGTGCCAAGATTCCTGACGCATCGTATCATAGGATTTGTCTCTTTATTATCCCAGGAACTGATTGCGGTACCCTCCAAAGCCCACCAGATACGGAAGCCCAGGTTTGTACTTGTCGCATAGTTCGTCGTCTCGAATGATATCTCTGTAGGCAGAGACTTCTTACCGCACCAGGCGAAGATGCATTGGCGGACGCTAGGAAGGTACCACCTTACCTCGTCCTCGTCAATTTTGCCGTCACCGTTGAGGTCTCTGTTTCTTGAGAGACATTCGAACATCGGATTGGTTCCGTCAGTGGTCATTATGTTGGCCGAGGTAGGAGGAGTCGCCCCTGTGAAGCCGTTTTGGGCAATGTTCACATAGTCGGTCCACGTCTTGGTTGTTTTAGTGTTGATGATCTCCCAGGTGTTTTTCAATCCGTTCTGCAATTCCGTTCCCGGATAGTCGTCATTACCGGTGAAAGTTGCAGCCGGTGTCTCCTCCACAGATTCAAATCCGAATGGATTACCCACATTATCTTTATAGAATGTCTTGATTGACTTCTGCTTGAGTGTAAAGCCACTGCCCTCAATGTAGGTGCTGTGTCCGTCGTCGCTGATCTGGGCATTGCCGATGGTGAATGACAAGATCCTGTCATCCGTGTTGACGAAGTCCTTGTAAGGCTTGTCATTGTAGAAGTACTCGTCCACGTAGGCCTGCGTGTAGACATTGTCTCCGCTTATTATGCAGTGTGTCGCGGTGCCGGCCTTTATCTCATCAATCAAGTCGTAGATGTTCACCAAGTTGGCGTCTCCGGGATATGTTGCGAATTCCGTCTGACTGGCAGGCTTGCCGAACTTCACCCAGGCGATGTCCTCAAGGTGCGGATCTGTTGATCCTTCCTGAACGGTGAAGGATGTCATCTTTCCGTCTCCCGCAGGTACAGTGCCGCTGACAATGCATTTCTCGATGTTTGTCTTCGAGAATGTCAGCAGCACATTCTCGAAGTGTGCGTCAAGGTTGACGATGACGTGCGGGGACGGCTTGATGATCTGTCCCTCGGCTCCCGGCTGATTGTTGCTCACCTTTTTTGCCTCGGCGATGATGTTCTTCACTCCGTTGACCGTTATCGTGTAGGTGTACCTTGCGTTACGTGTCACGGAGAAGTTGCCGAATTTCGTGTTTGACGCATCGGTGCTGTTGCCGAAGTCTCCGAGGTGGATGGTGTACTTCACGGTTCCTGTCACGTGGTCTGTCCCGCTCTCGCCCGGACCCTCGTAAGTACCCTCGATCACAACGTAGGTTGATTTGGCCGGAGCATAGGTGAATGTGCTGTAGTCACTCTCCCTTCTCTCGCGGTCGGCGTAAGACCATGAAGTCGGCGAGGCGGCCGGCTTCTGCACATTCTCCGGCATGTAGAATGAGAAAGAGTAATCGCCGCTGGCGGCCGGAGCCGCGATAGGAAGTTCCTCGAATTTGGTGAAGGTGTCGTCACCGGCATATTCATTCAGCTCATCCCTCTGGAGCAGGGTTGACGATGTGGAGTAGTTGTAGATGCTGTAATTCTTCGGAATGAAGGTCACCCCTGTCCCGCTCTTGAGTACGAAGACATTCTTGGAGACTATCCTCTTGAGGTGGAAGACCTTGTCGAAGGTGTTCTCGCCCGGCTGGAGAGTGATGGTGGTAGTGTTCTCTTTGTCGCCGTAGTGTCCCGACATCAGCACAGACGTGGAGGTGATGTCACGTCCAGAGGCTGTGATAGTGTGGCTCCTGAACTCGGCGAGCGTCTTCCCCGCCAGTTCATCCAGATTGACGACCGTGTACTTGTCGTAATTGGCGATCGGGTACATGTACCATTCGCCGCTGGTCACCTTCCTGTCGCCGACGGTGAGCTGGTCCTCATTCAGTTCGATCTTGTAGAGCCAGTTGGTGTTGCTGTTCCTTCTTGTTGGCTCGCCAAGATTCCTGACCTTCACGATGATCGGTGTCGAGTTGGGCTGATTGGCGTTGTAGAAGAGGATAGCCATCTTCTCGACTCTTGTCTCCTGCTCCTCTGTTGCCCTTGTGACGGTTATCTCGTCCATTTCAGGCACCTCCATATTGAACGAAAGGCTTACAGGAAGCCCCTCCTTCACTTTATTCATAGGTTCCTCGTTCTGGCACCCGGCAAGAACGATAGCCGCCATGAATGCGGCCGCGAGTGTTCTGCTTGCTTTTCTCATTGTTTTTTCAGATTAATCAAAGGTTACTCCATTCTGGATCGAATCCCATTCGTCCACCTCGACGTTCTCCTTGGTGGATTTAATTTTAGTTACTTCGCTGCCGGCGCAGACGGTACTTTCCATGACCACTCTTTCCCTCCTTGAGTCTGGAGAGACATAGAATCGTTTGATGTTTTTCATTTTATTCATAAAACTTTATTTCAATTAGAATTCTGACATTACCAAATGTCTTCTCTTAAAACTGACTGAGACGGTAGCCGGCACTCTTGAGGTGCCATGCCGCCGTCTTGGTCAGTCAATCAGGTAGAGGCGGAACTACAATGCTTTAGTGATTGCCGCGCGGCTCAGTGCAGGGTCGTCGTAGAACATGTTCTCCACGCCACCCTTGTGGTCAATCTCAAGAAGTGACTCCGGAACTCCGAATTCCTTAGTGAGACATTCGTAGACGGCCTCGGCGCGTTTCCGGCTGAGTTTGTCATTGATCTTCTTGTTTCCGGTCGCGGCGTCGGCGTAACCGGTCACGATGTACTTGATGTTGTTAGCCTTGATGATCTCGGCGAGCATTCCAAGGTTCACACGGGAATCCTTGTTGAGCTTGCTCTTGTTGATCTCGAAGATCACGAAGTAAGGAGCGGCGACCGTGGTCTGCTTCTCGACAACCTGAGGCTGGGCCCTGAGTTCGGCGAGTTCCTTCTCAAGCCGGATCCTTTCAGTTTCGGACTCGCTGAGGGCCTTCTGGAAGTCGGCGATGTTGTTATTGACAGTCTTGACAACGGTCTTGCTCTTGTTCCATCCGCGTGGTGCGATGTTGTAGGTCAGACCAATCGTGGCGCTCAGCACACCTTCGCCCCAGCGATGACCCATCTCTCCGTCGAACCGGTCGTTGACAAACATTCCGCGTACATCGAGGTTTACCGCCCAAGCGTCGCTCAAGCGGAAGTCATTGCTTGTTCCTATGCTTGCGGAAACCTCGTGGGATCTGGACTTGCCGTTGCCTGGCTCATCGAATGTCCAGGCGAATCCCAGACCCGCATAGAGGCTTGGATTCCAAAAGCGGCCTTCTGCCTTGTAGCCGCAGAACGCATTGCAAAGATTGAGCATGGCATCCATCCTGACATCACCGAACGAGAATTTCTGCTTGTTCAGCCAGTAGCCGTTTCCGCCCTTTCCGGGAACCTCCTTTCCTGTTGAGAACGCTTCGTCCGGACCTTGTTGGGTGGCTCCTCTCATGCTGAGTCCATTGTAGGCGATTCTCGCTCCGACAGCCGGGGTGAACCATTTACCTATGCTTATGTTCAATGCGGGAGCAAGCCTGTCTCCGAATTTCGCCTGTTTGTCGTGGTCTCCGAAATAAATCTGGGCTCCGCCTCCGACATTGATGAACCAGTCATATTTGAAACGATTGGTCTCCACTTTGAATTTGTCTGCGGAATAGATGACGTTGACCGTGGTGTCCGTTTTCACTGACGGCTGGGCAAGTGCCGGGGTTACTGCCAGCATGACTAAAGCCGCTGTAATCAGATGTTTTTTCATATTGTCTTCTTCTTATTAAGTATTTTCTTGAAAACTAATTTGTTGTTTTATAATGTCTTGCAGTACTCTAAACCAATCGGAAGCAAAGTTATATATTAATTGGAAAAAATGCAACAAAAAAAGTATAAAAAACTTGTTATCCGTGATTTAAAACGTTTATTCGGTATTCTGCGCTATTTCCAAGTTGGAAGATGTTTCTTCCAACAAGTTCGGCGGCTACCTTTTCCGTTTCTTTTTCTTGCCATCCACGTAGCCGTACCCGTAGCCATAACCATAACCATAGCCGTAGCCGTGATGGTGATAGTCGGCGCCGTTGAGGATCAGCGACATGTTCGTGAGTTTCCGCTCCTGGTACATGGTCTCGATGTCAGGAAGCTGGCGACGGTCAAGGCGGCCGGCCCTCACCACGAAGAGCGTGATGTCGGCGACGCGGTTGGCGATCGTCGCGTCCGCCACAAGACCGACAGGGACGGAGTCTGTGATGATGATGTCGTAGCGGTTCCTCAGCTCGGTGAACATCTCGTCCAGCCTCTCGTCCATCAGGAGTTCGGCGGGGTTCGGCGCGATGGAGCCTGACGGGATGAGGTCAAGGCCTTCCACACCGGTCTCGTGGGTGATGATGTCGTCCAGCGCTATGTCAGAGTCGGCCAGGAAGTTGGTGATGCCTACGGTGTGGTGGTGGCTGTGCTTGCCGAACTGTGAGGTCAGGGTTCCCTTGCGGATGTCAAGATCCACAAGGATCACCTTCTTCCTGGCGGAGATGAAGCTTTTAGCCAGGTTGGCGGAGACGAAAGTCTTTCCGTCCCCGGAACTGAACGAGGTGCACATTATCACCTTGATCTTCTCTTTTCTTGAAAGGAAGGACATGTTCGTGCGGACAATCTTGAACGCCTCCGAGGCGAAACCCTCATTGTCCTTGTCCTGTTCCGGAATCACTCCGAGGAACGGTGCGCTGACTTTGCCCTGGATGTCTTTCCTTGAGTGGATCCTCGTGTCCAGGAACATGATCATCAGGAAGATGACTCCCGGCACGGCCAGTCCGAGCAGCAGCCCCAGAAGCAGGATCTTGTTCCTGCTCGGGGCGATCGGATCGCCTGGCCCGGAGGCTCCGTCGATCACCCTCGCGTTGTTGTCCACCATCGCCTGGGAGAGGGCGTTCTCCTCGCGCTTGTTCAGGAGGAAGAGGTAAAGCGACTCCTTGATCTTCTGCTGGCGCTCGATCGAGAGCATCTGGCGTTCCTTGGTAGGGATGGACGAGACGCGGGACTGTGCCTGTGACTCACGCGACTGCGCGTCGTTGCGGCGGACATTGATGCTGACGATCATGTTGTCCACGGCCCTGATGATGGACTGTTTCATCGCCCTCAGCGAGGTGTTCAGCTCCTCCACGATCGGGTTCTTCTCGCTGCTGTCCTCGATGAGCTTGTCGCGGCGCAGCTTCACGGTGTTGTACTGGGCGATCTGGCTCTCGATGTTCATGTCGCTGATGCCCGTGTTGGCAGGGATCAGGTCGATCTCCCTTGTCGGATCCGTGAGGTAGTCCTTGATGTAGGTGGCCAGACGGAGCTGGGTCTCAAGCTCCATCACGTTGGTGTTGTACTTCTGGGACTCACCGACATACATCCCGGCTGTCGTCGCGATGTCCACGATCCTGTTCTCGCGCTTGAAGGATTCCAGATGGGACTCCACGCCTCCCAGCTCGCTTTCGATGATGATGAGCCTCTCGTTGATGAACTCGGCGGTGTTGATGGCCACCTGGTTCTTGTCGTTGATGGCCTCCTCGTTGTAGACCGAGATCAGCATGTTCAGCACGTCTTCCGCCCTTGCGGAGGAGCGGTCCTTAAGGGAGAGGGTGAGAATCGAGGCCTCGTCCTCCTCCTGCCTGATGCCGAGACTGGAGACGAAGTAGCCGACCACCGACGAGAGGGGGTTCTTCGTCACTTGAATATGCTCGCCCATCCAGGAGGTCGTGTAGTAGTTGGTAGGGGCGATGATGAGCCGCACTCCCTCCACGCTGACCGTGTCCTTCATCCTGACCGACCATTTCTTGTCGCCGTCGACCGTGCCGAAGTCGGAGACAATCACCTTGCCGCTGTCCACCGGGGTCACGACCATGCTCAGCCGCGTCTCGGGAGTCGTGTCCAGGAAGCGGACAGAGACCGGAGACTTCTTGTAGAGTTCCGTCATCTGGAGGCCGTCCTTGACTTTGTAGTCGATGTCGGCGTTGACGCGGCTCACAACCTCCCGCATCAGTTTCTTGGACCGGAACTGGAGGATCTCGTTGGCGACGTTCACCTTGTTGATGTAGTTGTCGTAGCGGTCAAGTCCCGCCGAGGAGATCTTGTTGGACGGATCCTTGATGATCACGGTGGCGGAGCGGAAATAGGTCTTCGGAGTCCTGGCGTACTGGAACCAGGCCAGGCTGCCGAACACTATCACGGAAACGACGAACCATTTCCATTTGGAGAGCAGGAAGAGCAGGATGTCGATGATGTTGACATCCTGATCGTTTCTGCCGGTGGTATTGTTTGTCTGCATATTCGTTGATTATAGGTGTGACGGGGCTAGTCTTTTCTGAATGTCGAGGTTGCCCAGATGACGGAGCTCGCGGCTGTGATGGCGCTCATGAACATTGTGGCGATCTGCATGCTCCTGTCCTCTCTGTCCTTCTTGCCGAACTTAGGCTGCACGTAGATGATGTCGTTCTGCTGCAGGAAGAAACAAGGCGACTGGAGGATGTTGCTGTTGCGGATGTCGTGGAAGTAGATCCGCTTGTCGCCGTTCTCCTCCCGGATGACGGCCACCCTGTCGAGCCTTGCCCTGTTGGTCAGGTCGCCCGCGTTGGCGATCGCCTCCAGCAAGGTGATCCTGCCGCTCTCCACGGTGAACGTTCCGTTCTTGCTCACGGCTCCCCAGACGGTGTACTTGAAGTTGAGGAACTCCATGCTCACTATGGGAGCCTTGATGTAGTCGCCGTCGATGATCAGATTCTTGATCCTGTCCGAGGCCTGGCTCAAGGTAAGTCCTTCAAGATGGATGTTTCCAAGGATAGGAAACTCGATGTTTCCCTTGGCGTCGACCTTGTAGCCCGGCTCGTTGGCCGCCGGGGATGACGAGGCTGTTCCGTCCGAGGACATCTTGAACGAGCCGCTCTGGATGTTGAACGGGATGGCGAGCTCCGGCTGCTTGCAGCTGACCGTGATGCTGAGCCTGTCGTTGGCTTGGATGACGGCCTCGTGGGCGGAATCAAAAGGATACCCTGTGCCCGGGGTCATGTCGTTGAGGTAGACGTACTTCTTCGCCGATCCGCAGGAAACGGCCATGCCCAGAAGCGGGATCAGAAGCAGTTGTGACAATCTAGTCTTCATTTTATGATCGATTTTATATTCTTATGACAAACAATGGCGGACTCATCGTCAGGAAGGCAAGTGAGCTCTCCGACCGGAACCCGTTCCGAAAGTCTTGTGAGTGTGTCGTATAGCATCGACTGTAGGTTGGCGTCGCTGTGGATCACGGAGCAGCTCGGAAGCAGCGCGACGAAGGCGGCGACATCCTCTTTTTCCGTGAATATGTCGGTGTCTCCCTGCCTGAGGCGGACGAACCCTCCCACGGGGGCGGACTCGTCGCGGTAGCACGGGGTCTTCCCGCTCCATGGAGTGCCGAACGCGACGGGCGATCCGTCGATCAGCCTGACGGCGGGATTGTCGTCGTTCAGCAGGTGTGATCCGGGAATATTCTTGAGCCACAGCCTTGCGTGGGTGCTTTTGCCCGTGCCGCTTTTCCCGAGGAAGAGATAAGCCTTTCCGTCCGACACGACGGCGGACGCGTGGATCGACAGCCCCTCGCGGAGGATGACCGCCTGCGCGAACGCGATCCGGAGCATGGAGGAAAGGATGCTGCCGGCGGTGGCGGCATTAGTCTTGATTGATGCGTAAACACTTGAGAATGAAGCATCTGCTATGAACGTACCCAAGACCTTTCCGTCCCGGCTGCCGCTTAGTTCGACGCAGTAGCGTCCGTCCTCTGTCCTCAGAAGCCTGGTGTGTCCCATGTCGTTGTCATCCGTTTCGACTTCCTTGGCATCTGACGGAATCTCAATGGGATCCGCCTGTAGTGTGAGGCGGAGCATCTCACTGTGCGGCTCCGGCGCGGACATTTCCCGGTGCGGCTCCGGCGCGGACATCTCCCCCGAAGTGGCGCGGAAGTCCTTGAACGACGGCAGAAGCGCCTCGATGTCAATTCCTACCGGAGCGATGACCGAAAAAGTCAGTCCCGCCACCTTGTATGAATATGTCCGTGTTTCCTCCATCATTTATCTTCTGAATCGGCCTTTGCTCAAGTCCATGACTGTACAAAAGTCGTTATTATTTTCTGAATTGTCCCTTGGCAAGGTCAAAAACTGTCCAAAACGCCTCTTTCGGAGCGAACCGCAAAGAGAATCCTGCCCTCCGCAGAAACATTCCCGCCGTCCCCAGCTTTCTCTTGAGCACACCGCTCTTTCCGCTCGCCGGGCCTGCCGAGACGACAGTCCCTGCCGAGGCACCCGTCTCCCGGTGCTGCCCGAAATTCCCGCCTTCCTCCACGATCCTCCAGAGCGCCCCGTAAGGCACAATCTTCTCTGAATATGGCAGTTCCGCCTCTGGCAGTCCAATCACTCCGACCAGGAACGAATGCAGCAACCTGCTCCATTTCACAATCCCGACACGGCGGTAGAACGCGAGGATCCGCCCGCCATATTCATCAATCTTTCCCTCCTCGCTGATCCTGTGGTATGCCATCGCGAGGTCGCACATCTGACGTAGTCCGATTCCTCTGCCGAGCGCGTGTTTAAGAATATGCGAGTTCAGCATCAAGGCGTTGAGGGCAGGGGAAGGCACCCTCAAGCCGTCCGCGATGTCCGTCGGGACGAATTCCCGTGTCTCGTCCAGCTCGCCGGATAGCCTGATGGCGGCAGGGGAGCGCAGGTCGATGATCGCAGAATGATGCTCGACATCGATGCCGTGCCATTCGTAGGTCTGGCTCCCGTCCGGCATCCGCGTCACCGTCACGCCGTGTCTCCTCACCAGCTCCACCGCCTTGTCATCCATTGTTTTCCCTGTCACCTTGGCGGGATCAGCGACCGGAAGAGGTGATTCTTTTCCCGGTCGCGGAGCCTGTCGAAGCGGCTGCCTTTCCGGAAAATAAAAATCAATGTCCCCGCACTCACGGTGCGAAGGCTCAGGATAAAGCGCCGCGACCCCCTGGCCTTTCTGCAGCACCGGCCTAAGCCCTTCATTGACAAATAGTCCGGTGAGATCCTTAAGCGCGGCGTTCATCCGCCCGCTGAACTCCTCGATGGCATCCGCGATGACAATCCATTTGGCGAAAGCCGCCGGTGAAGGCTGAAGCGTCTCGGGAAGAAGACAGATCCCGTCAAAGACCATTCCGGAGACCGACTGTCTTCTGGACATGGCGAACACCCGCTCCCATTCCTCCTCATCCAGCGGAAACAGTCCCCGGTTCTCGGGAAACTTTCCCCACAGACCCGCCCTTAGCAGGACGAGGAAAGCATCCCGCACTCTTTCCATTTCGCCAAAAGATTATGCACATCCTTCCTCGCCGTCTGGATGTCAACCTCATACTCTCCGCAGAGACATTCCGCCATCTCCTCCTCCGTGAAGTCCATGTCTGAGAATCTCTCCCAGAGAAGGGCGGCCGTCTCGTTCAGGGTGATCACGTCGGTCATGTTGGCCTTGCCTCCGACAGCCTTGACGATCATGTACTTGCCGCCGATCCGGCGCAGGTTTAATGTGGAGTCCAGTCTCATTGTCTTAGAAGATCTTACCGCCAAGAATGGAGGTGACGGTCTTGAATATGATCTGTGTGTCCCTCCACAGCGACCTGTTCTCAAGGTAGTATAGATCCATCTCAAGTCTTGTCAGCATTTTCTCAAGTGTGCCGGTGTAGCCGTTTGTAAGCGTGGCCTCGGAAAACAGCCCCGGACGAAGCTCGTAGAGACGCTCGTAGTCAGGGTTGACCTCCATTATCTTGTCGATGTAGTATTTTCTTTCCGGCCTCGGCCCGACGAAACTCATGTCCCCCCTGGCGACGCACCAAAGCTGAGGAAGCTCGTCCAGATGATGATCCCTGAGGAACTTACCGACCTTGGTCAGCCGCTCGTCGTTCTCCTGGCAGAGTTTCGGCTTGCCGTCCGCCTCTGAAGAGTTGTTCATTGTCCTGAACTTGTACAGCGTGAAAGGCTTGCCTCCCTTCCCGATCCGTTCCTGCGAGAAAATCACAGGCCCCTTGCTGTCGCATTTGATGATGATCATGATGATAAGGAAAAGCGGGGAGAAGACAATCATTCCGCAAATGCTTGCGATGCAGTCAAAAAATCTTTTCAGGTTTTCGTCAATAGTACTCATACTTGTTCTAGGCGATGTCGCGGACATTTCGTTTGTTGTTGACATAGTATTTTCACTCATTTTGTCTGTTATGGCTCTTGGTAGGATCTACTGTTTAGTGCAAAGATAATGTTTCCGCATAAATATTCAAGCATTTTGAGATCATTTTTTCTTTTGTGAAGTTCTCCGCGAAGCGTTTTGCCGCCCCCGCGCTGAACTTTTTCCACGTCGCCTCGTTGTCTGTGATGGTGAGGATCGCCTCTGCGATGGCCTTGCTGTCCCGTGGTGCGACGTTTATTCCCGAGACCCCGTCCTCGTTTACCCAGGAGACTCCTGATTCCGGAATCTTTGTGGCGACCACCGGTCTTCCTGCTGACATCGCCTCGATCTGGACTATTCCGAAAGCCTCCGTCTTCATAACGCTGCTCATGCAGAACAGTTCGCAGGCTCCGTAGTAGGATGCCAGGTCTTCCTGCGGAACCTTGCCCAGCAGTTTGACCCGGCTTCCGACGCCAAGCTCGTCGATCTCTCGCTGGAGGCTCTCCCGCAGCGGGCCTCCACCTCCTATCAGGATCATGAAACTGTCATCGAGGTACTTTGCCGCCTCGATCAGATAGCGGTACCCCTTGTATTCCACAAGCCTCCCGAGCGAGAAGATGATCCGCCGCCCGGAATATTCATTTCTGATCTCCTGCTCCCTCGCGCTGTCGCTGATGACCGGCTCGATTCCGATAGGGATGCAGCGGCATTTCTCCTGTACTCCCTGAAGGTAAGGTGATTCCGCAAGGTAGACAGGAGTCGTCCCCACGATGGTGTCGGCTCTTTTGATGAGCCAATTCTGAATCGGCAGATAGAATCTCAAAAGCGCTTTTTGCGAGAGTATGTCGCTGTGCCAGTGAAGCACCACCTTCCCTTTGTAGCCCGACAGCCTGAGCGCCATCGCCGCCATCGGGTCCGGATGATGGATGTGGATGATGTCATAGTCCTTGGCGATCCGCCTGAGCCGCGTGACCATCGACGGCGCGATCGTGGTTTTGGCCGCCTCGATCAAAGTCCTGTGGCAGAGTATCCTCCCGTGCGGATTAAGCCGGATGACCTCCGTCCCCCTCCCGTCGCTTCCCGCGCACATCATATCGCACTCCACCCCCACCTCCGAAAGCCCCGCTTCCGAGAGCCCTTCCTTCGAGAGCCCCACCTCCGAAAGTCCCTCCTCCGAGAACCCCGTCTCCGAGAGTCCCACAGTCAGATCAAACATCACCTTCTCCACTCCGCCCAGTACAGGGTAGAACTTCCCCAATTGTAGTATTTTCATTTCCGGTTCTATGTACTATTGAATAATCACCTCAGCCCCAAAGCACCTAAACCCCTTCTTTGGCCGCAAACCCCTTTTGGGACCTCCCTGCCGCTCCTTCGGTCGCCGCGCCGCTCCTTCGGTCGGCGAGCCTATTTTTCTGCACTCACATTCTTAACTCGCCACGCCCCTCGCAGCTCCTAGTGGATCCCGTATCGCTCGAAAAACCTCCTCCCGTGCGCCAAACCGCCAGATTTGCTCCCGAGACCCCCATCCGGCTTCCTCCCGTGCGCCAAACCGCCTGATTTGCTCCCGAGACCCTCATCCAGCCTCCTCCCGTGCGCCAAACCGCCAGATTTGCTCCCGAGACCCCCCGCCTTCGATCCCTGAGCCCGTCGATGAGTCGATATTATCTCCCGACAAGTTCGTCATAAAGCCTGATGTAATCCGCATAGCGGTCCTCCTTACGGAAGTGGGCGAGGGCATATTCACGGCAAGGAGTCGTGTAGCGAGATTTGCCGTCAGCCTCAATGAGTGAGATTGCTTGCCGCAGCGCGCTGATGTCACCCCGCGGGATGACGAAGCCGGTTGCTGGAGTGACAGACTCGATGCTGCCGCCAGTGTTGTAAGTGATCACGGGAGTGCCGCAGGCAATCGCCTCCAGATTGACGGTGGGGTAGTTATCCTGCCACGTAGGATTCACGAACACCTCCGCCGCAGAGTATAGTTCCGCAAGTTCCCGGACATTCTCCGTCCTTGCAATCGGTATGATGTTGGCTGGGAGTGACTTCGCCTTGTCTGGTTTGACACCTACCATCACTATCACCTCGTCATCACGAAGCGCTTTTGAAAGAGCGATAAAATCATCCCAACCTTTCTCCCGGCACCAGATGCTCGCAAGGCCAAGAATGATCTTTCGGCTGCCGGCGCCATACTTTTCCCGGATTGTCATGTCCGACTTCTGCGGTATGAATATGCTGGTGTCTATTCCGTTGTGAATAACTCTGAAGCGATAATCTTTGAGGAAAGATTCACTCATTTCGTCTCTCATCCACTCGGACACCGGGACAATTGTCATAAGATCTTTCGGCATTGAACAAAAGGCCTTGGCCTTGTCCTTGAAATTCTGTGCCGACCTGTCAAAGACAAGACTGGCCGGAAACTGCCGCTTTTGCGGGCAATGTCCGCATCCGGTCTTCCAGCGGTCGCATCCGGCTGAAGTATAATAATAGCAATGTCCTGTGTAAAGCCAGCAGTCGTGGATTGTCCAGATCACAGGTTTACCGGCTCTGCTAAGATAATCGAACAGAATTTGGTAGTTCAGAAAGTAACCGTGAATGTTGTGGATGTGGATGATGTCCGGATCAATCTCCTCAATCTTCTTGATGAAAGCCTTGGTCGCTCCGTTGGAAGCAAGCCCGTGCCTGTCAAACAACCTTGTCCCCAATCCGTGCACAGCCACACTGAAACGATTGCCCACCGGGACAGTCTTTGAAGTGCTTTCCCGCATTCCGTCCCGTCCCTTACTGTAGGCCACAAAAGACTCCCATCCGGCGGACATGGCGACATCCCCAATCTCCTGCATTATCCTACCCGTCGAGGTGTTCATCCTCAGTACCGGATTTATCTGTAACAACTTCGGCATTTTGCTATCAAATGATTGAATTACCGAATGATTTTATTTCAATAGTTGCCTGAGGGGCAAGACGAAAATGGGTTTGGCTTCTGAATACCTGCAGCCGCTCGCGACAGGAGGTTTGAAAGTTTGGGTGACAGCAATTGGCCGCATAAGCAGTTCTGTCGGAAAAATTGTGATAGTCGTGATTTTTGTTGAACACTTTGATCGTTTCCTTTAACTGATCTATAGCATCAGAGATCCATCCGGAAGTCCTGACATCTTTTAGTTCAACAAAGCAAATACTGCTGTCATCGTTGTATAGAATCATTCCATCACACGAAGATTCTTTCTGTCCGTCATCTCGGTAGTACACAATATTTTTGTCTACGGGAATGAATTGAATGTTCTCATTCCCCGTATTCTTTATGGTAGCTACCCATTTGTCAGGAGAATTTTTATCAGATGTGGAATATGCAGGTCTTTCGCCCTCAGGATCGCATATACCAATCATCTCCTCATTTCTCACCGGTTCAAGTCTATATTCTTTTGCCAAGAAATTCACTCTTTGCATAGCTCTTCCACATCTAATAATTCATTAAACAGATCATTGCATTCCGCAAGAGTATTGTTGAGGTAATTATCATCTGATGGCATTCCGTCAAAGGATGGCAATGACAAAATATCCCCCAACTCGTTGATTTGATAAACGGATACATACTCTCCTCTGACTTGCGCTGCCTTGGGAACTATGGAATCAAGCCTTGATGTTAGTTTTGAATCACTGGTCATTCTTGCGACATTTCCTGCCTTAATAGCCAAAGCCAAGTAGTTAAGAATATATGGACTATGAGTGGTAATCAGTAGTTCATTATTTCCAACAGAACTGAAAGATAGAAGTGAATTCAGGATTTCACGCTGTGAGGTCGGGAACAGATTCTCTTCGGGTTCTTCCACTATGCTAAGGAGGTACTTGTTGGACGTGTCGGCGGTTTGTTCCAACAAAAGACGACGAACCTCCGGATCCAATGAATCGTCTTTCAGAATCTCGGATATCCTTTTCTGAATCAATTCCTTTTCTTTCAGACTCTTATCGCTCTGCTGAACCTGAATTGTCTTGGCCACAACCTTTGAGAGGTAGTCCAAGATAACGTACATAGGGGTCAGAGACTGCATTCCGCTTGAAGCTTCATTAAGTTTGACCTTGTAGTCAATAGACTGAATATATGAGCGTTTGTTCAACGCGTCATAATGAAATTTTGCCTGATTTATAGGAAGTGTCAGGTCTGATTTCATATTCCTGCAAGCAGTGGTGTAAACACCAAGCATAGAGGCCAAAGACTGAGGAAGCCTTTTGACGTTCTCGGCATCCTCAATCACACTCAGAAGATTTCTTTCCGCAGGAATATATGAGATCTGAGGGCGTTCGTAGGCGGATCCTGCACAAGTCTTTACTCTGAGTTTCTTGTTTTCATAAATAAATTCAAATGCGGATCCTATATAATGCAGGAATGTGTTATCCTTGAAATAGTCTTGAATGCTTTGGTAAGAGCAAAAAGTTTTGGCGAAACGGTTGTACTTCGTCAGATACGCTATCGAAAAGTCTCCACGGACAAGAGCCTTTTCCAACCAGGAAAAGGTGGCGAACAATTTGGCGATGCTACTCTTCCCAACAGCCTGAGGACCACAAAGGACGGTGATTTTATTGATGGGCAAATACCCGTCATTATCCATATATCCGTTGCAGATTGGTCCGAAATGCTGTATTTTCAAACTTTTGCTTAACATATTCACCTATTTTACAGTTTATGTTATTCTTGTAAAAGTAAGAATAAAAATTATCTGTGACAAATTTCTATTTTAAGGTAAGCCTTTTGAACAGTTGAATCCATCGGCTCATCACGGCATCTTCTGAATATTTCTCCTTGATTTTCAACGCTTCGGTTCCCATCCTGCGGCGCAGAGGTTCATCGTACATCAGCCTTTTCATCGCTTCGGCAAGAGCCTGGACATTACCTTCTGGAACCAAAAGACCATTCTTGCCATCTTCGATGATGTCTTTAGGGCCGCACTTGAAGTCGAACGTCACCGCAGGCAGGCCGCAAGTCATTGCCTCGATCAGCACCATCGGCAGTCCCTCAAAATGCGAACTCATAACCAACATTGAGCTTCTGGCATATTCATTCCAAATGTCATTCGTTGGTCTGTTGATGTGTGCGCTCCCACCAAGCCCCTTCTCTTGAATCATCCTTTCGAGCATATCCTTCCACTCGCCTTGACCGAATATGTCTAATTGCCAGTCGGAATATTCAGAGTCCTCTTTGACGATGCTCCAAGCCTCGATCAACCGGTCAAACCCTTTCTGGTAGTCGAGTCTGCCCACAGCGATGACTCTGTGGGCCGTGCAGTCTGATCGGGAGGCTTCCGTTGTGATTGCCGCATTTGGAATCGTCTCAATGTTAGGTAGTTCGCCCCAATAGCCTTTGTCTTCTTCCGTCAGCACGACAAACGAGTCAAACTTCCGCACAATCTTCTCATCCTGTCTTGTCCTCAGCCGATCTGACAGTCCCAACAGTCCGTGCCTTCCGTACTGAAGCCTGAAGTACTTGTTAAAGTGCAGTTCCAACACCTTCTTACTGCCATCCTTGATTGATGGGATGAATGATGATTCGGAAGGGTAGAGCGAGTCCACGATGTCTGGCCTCTCCTTGAGCAACAGCTCCGTCAGAGCCTTCCTGTGCTTCCTCCTGCGCCAGAGGTACCCGATCGTCTTGATAACAGGATTCTTCCCGTTGTCATCCGTATAGTTGACCCCAAGGTCAATGATTCTTACCCCATCCGGGAAGGGGTAAAACGTGGGTTTGCCATGCTGGTCAGTTGTCACAACCGCCACGTCCCATCCCATCCGTTCCTTGAGGTATCGAACCTTATTCAGCAGCACCCTCTCCATCCCGCCAGGGTTGTACAGGGAGCACATGCAGTAGAGGATTTTCATTTGATTATGGTCATTTCTTCAGGTTTATCCCATTCCTCTTCTCTAAGACATAAGAATAGTGCGAATACAAGAAATATATCAGTGGAGACTTTGCACCAGATTATGAAATTTAACAAAAGCAGAGTGGCGAATAATAATCTATGAGAAATAAAACGTTTTACGCAGGTTGTTCCGACTTTGATGAAATACCATATGAAAGCAATCAATCCGAATATCCCAAAATAGAAAATGAATCTTAAATAACCGATATCGGTATTCTGATAATATCCCTTCCACATCGTTCCTGTATAATAGGGCTCTGAATCATAAGGATTCTCAAAATGTCCATCTCCAATAACCCAGGTCTTTAAATTATCTGGGAAAACGACCATATTTTTCAGAATATCATTAGAATGAACTTCCCACTTGCCTGTTTCTGCCAAACTGAAAAATCCTTCAAATCCGAATCGGATATTAGAGCGTATATTGGGATTGGTATTATAGAGAAAAGTGACGGCAATTATGGTGATAATAACAACTGCAGTAATCCATTTCCATAGAAAACTATAATTTGTTCCGCTTTGTTTTTGATTTATGATTGATAAGACGACAATATATGTCAAAGCTACTATTACACCGATAGTTGTAGTTCTTGCGATCATATTTCCAACAATAGTAATGAACACAAAGGCCGTAAGGTATAAGATAACTCTGTTTCGCCTGTCTTTATCTTTAGTTATAGTGCAGAGCCGGTCTGCAATCATTATTAATATTGCGCTGAATCTAGTTCCTGCGACATCCAGACTACATCCAATACCATACATTCTGTGTTCATTTTTCCCCATAAAACCTTGGGAGTTTATCAGAGAATCAACGAATGCTTTTACTGATGGGATTCTATCAACACAAGCTGCAATCAGGCATTGAATAAAGCATAGAGCAATAAGGTAATCGCAGATGGTCTCAACAGAAACCCTACCGTTTAAACTTCTTATGCAACTAATGACAACATTTGCGGCACTAAGCCAAACAAACATTGATATTATGTATGTTGCATATGTTGTGTCAGTTGTGTTATTATAGCATATGGAGGTAAGGCCAATTAATGAAACGATCAGTGCTAGAGCCACTATTGTGATAAGATTCTTATCTATATTAACTCTATTCCCTTTTACTAATTGGAACCCAAGTACAACGAGCCCTATTCCAGCCATAGCCATCTTGGTGTTCATTTCTGGGAGGAAAGATGGCTCGAAAGGGAAAAAGTATAAACTGGTTATAATGAGAATTATGATAGTAGATATAATGTTTTTCATTGTAAAATGGTTTATTTATAGATTATTCCGTAAATAACACTATGTATGAACTTATAATACAACCATACTATCCAGTATTGACGTTTTGCAGCGCACTTCTCCAAAAATAATCGTCTTATTCCGACATCTCTTTTAGAATTAATATATTTATTAGATTCAGGATACCAGTCACTCCATAATCTATATTTCTCACTGTTGTCAGTTATCAGAAATGGATATTTGACATCAAGCTTAAATAATCCAATCTCTACATCCATAGAGTCTCCGTAAATTTTGTGAATGAATTCATCAATTCTTCCGACATTATACTTGAGTTCCTCAAGATGCTTCTGAGAATATGTATTGCTAAAGGCATTCGTGTTAAGTTTGACGTAGTGATAATATGCTTTAGGCAAATATTTTACATTCTTTGCATAAGCGAATAACATTATCATAGTCATATCCTCACCCATACCATAACCGGATGGGAAGAAGATGCCATTCTCTTCATATAATGATCCGCGAACCAGTTTGTTCCATACATTATACTTCATCTTGCCCGTCAACATGGCCTTCAATGCTTCCTTTGGTGTGTCGTAGCCGGGTTGTTTCATATACCTTTCGTTCTTTTCGAAGGTAAGATACCAATCGCACCAAACGATGTCAGCATTATCGTAACAAGCCGTATAATACAAATCGTTGAGCATCGTAGGCTCAATAAAATCATCGCTGTCACAATGGAATATATAGTCTCCTGAAGCCGCTTTCAGTCCCGTATTTCTGGCGGCGGGTAAACCTTTGTTGACCTCGTGATTAATAATCATTGTGTTACGATCCGGATAGTCGGCAATAACCTTTTTCAGGATGTCAATGCTATCATCAGGTGTACAGTCATTGACAAAAATGAACTCGACATCATCAAGTGTTTGATTAAACAGACTTTCAACACATCGCTTGATGAAACGGGAAACATTATAAATTGGAACTATGACCGAGACTTTAGCCATAATTAATGTACTATTCTTCTTTTTGCTTTTATGAGAAAATTAATGACATGTTGCCCAAAGATTCGCCGCAACCAATTCTTAAATATAGCGGATTTTGGTACCCACGATTCAGCATAATGGTGAATCGTTCTTGTGTTGGAGGTTATTCTAAGTTCTCTGGTATCGTAATCTATTGGACAAAAGTAATCATTCGGGTAAATCGTAAATCCACAACATTCTTGTATGCCTTCTCTATTTTGCAGACCATTTGACAACAACTCTTCAGTTGTGATTTGAACAATGTTCTTTAGACAAGGAGTGCCATCTTCATTGAGAAAGTGAAAAGTCTGGTAAAGGTCTATCATCCTCCCTAACAATTTGTTTCCTGCTTCAGCTCCGAAACCAAGTCCAGGTGCGACAGTAATCGTTGTATCATTTTGACTTTCAACCCCTAAATACGCACCTTTACTGATAATATCTTCTAATGGTTTTATGACTTCAACATCTGTATCGAAATATAATCCACCATAGTTGAATAAGATCCAAAAGCGTGCGTAATCACTAACGAAAGCATATTTTTTAGCGGCGTAAGCTTCTCGAGTATATTTAATGGCGTTGACCTCAAAATTTGATTCGTCCCAGCGTTTTATTTCGTAACCTGGAAGAAATTTTTTCCACGATTCGATGTACTTTTTAGCACTTTGTGGAACTTCTTTCCCGCCGAACCAACAGTAATGAATAATCTTGGGAATCATTTGGAAGAATTTGTCGTTAAAAAATGGAATCCTGATTTATAACCGTAATATTTTTGCTTGAATATGGTCGTATTTCCTTTAATC
>ERZ1034917.521-NODE-521-length-34512-cov-6.224105_pt1 | contig 34512 bp, 25 predicted proteins | sample MGYA00520605_ERZ1034917 | MGnify/ENA primary metagenome ERZ1034917 (study PRJEB33766, sample SAMN09781784) | gut metagenome | biome: gut microbiome | host: Homo sapiens | place: Madagascar | study: EMG produced TPA metagenomics assembly of the PRJNA485056 data set... | reverse complement strand
GTATTTCAGAAAAACAGCTGCAATCGAGTTGAAAAAAACTCTTTGGTTCGCAAATATAAAAACAACAAAATTACGGAGGAATAAAATGATTAATAAAACCGGATTGCACAACGATATCGATTATGTGCTTTTGGATCAGGAGACACTGCAGCGGAGGGTTCACGAGCTTGCGGAGAAGCTTACAAACGATTACCGCGGCAAAAACCCTGTTTTTCTTTGCATTCTTAAGGGTTCAGTGCATTTTTTCAGCGATCTTGTTCGCCAATTCGATGATTATTGCGAGATTGATTTTCTCGCAATTTCAAGTTACGGCAATGCAAGAAAAACTTCCGGAATAGTTCGCATCAACAAGGATCTCGACATGAGTATTACCGGACGGCACGTCATAATCGTTGAAGATATAATGGATTCCGGGCTGACCCTGAATCATCTCACGAGCATGCTTCGTGCCCGCGAACCTGCAAGCCTCAAAATCGTTGCCCTGCTTGATAAACCCGAACGCCGTGAATGCGCCATTACTCCGGATTATTACGGATTTGTCGTTCCTAATGAATTTGTCGTGGGATACGGTCTTGACTATGCCGGCACATATCGAAACCTGCCTTTTGTTGGTGTTCTTAAGGACGAGGTTCACGCTGATTAAGCATTGAATCAGCCGGGCATTTCGTTTATTTCGAACAACTTGCCCGGTTTTTCCGAAATGCAACGGAAATTGATTTATAATTAACAAAAAATTGATAATTCGGAGCTATAATGCCCGAAACGGAAACGGAGGAAATATGAAAGTATTGCTTACCGGCGGTGCGGGATATATCGGTTCGCACACCGCAGTTGAATTGATGAACGCAGGCTGTGATGTTGTTATTGCAGATGATTTATCAAACTCTTGCCGCGAAGTTGTGAAACGTATTGAGGAATTGGGCAAAAAAACTGTTCGTTTCTATGAAATTGATGTGTGCGGCGAGGATGCGCTCGAACAGGTTTTTTCAGAAAATGATATTGATGCCGTGATCCATTTTGCGGGGAAAAAGGCAGTCGGGGAATCGGTTGCGAAGCCGTTGATGTATTACAAAAACAATCTTGATGCAACAATGAATTTGCTTGAGGTTATGCAGCGTCATGATGTAAACAAGCTTATATTCAGCTCATCTGCGACCGTTTACGGCGTGCCGAAAGTCGTTCCGATTGACGAAAAGCAGCCCACATGGTGCACCAACCCTTACGGTTGGACAAAATACATGAGCGAACAGATCATGCGGGATGTTTGTGCGGCAAATCCGAAACTTTCGATAGTTCTTCTCCGCTACTTCAATCCGATAGGCGCACACGAAAGCGGCAGGATCGGCGAAGATCCGAAAGGGATTCCGAACAACCTTATGCCGTATATATCACAGGTTGCAATAGGCAGACGTGAAAAGCTCTCCGTTTTCGGCAATGATTACGACACTCACGACGGAACAGGAGTGCGCGATTACATACATGTTGTTGATCTTGCGAAGGGTCATCTTGCCGCACTCAAATATGCGCAAAATGAAAACGGCTGTGTTGAAATCAACCTCGGTACCGGCATAGGCTACAGCGTGCTTGATATCGTTCACGCTTTTGAAAAGGCAAATAACATTGCAATTCCGTATGTTATAACCGAACGTCGTCCCGGCGATATCGATGCCTCGTTTGCAGATGCACATCTTGCGGCTGAGCTTTTGCATTGGCATACCGAAAAAACGCTTGAGGATATGTGCCGTGACACATGGCGCTGGCAGCAGATGAACCCCAACGGTTATCGGGAGGAATAAAAAATGAAAAAACGCGAGGAAGGCAAAACCACAAAAAAACATGCACTTCGCATAGTAATTATTATCCTGCTTGTGGTTGTTTTTTTGAGCATACCTTTGGTGATTGTTTGCTGCAAACTCGGGCAGATGAACAAAAATGCGGTTTCAACCGTCAAAAAGCCTGAAATATCACCGGGTGAGACGGCAACTCCCCCCGCGTTGATCAAGGCTGATGCTGACAAAGTTGACACAACAAAGGATTTTGATCCTGCACTGATCGGCGATATCAGAATGGATGACGATTCGATTTTTAATGAGAGCAGAATCGACAAGGATGTTGTAAATATAATGCTTTTCGGAAGCGATGTACGCGAGGGTGAACGGCACGGAAGGTCGGACACGATGATGATCCTTTCGTACAATCGAAAGCTGCGGACGGCAAAACTTGTTTCTCTTTTGCGCGACACATGGATTTATATTCCTGATCGTGATACATGGAACCGAATAAACACTGCCTATTTCTTTGGCGGTGTCGGGCTTGCAATAAATACCGTCAACAGCAATTTCGGGATGGACATTCAATACTATGTGAAGGTTGATTTTGAATCTCTGAAAGAAATTGTTGACACCGTTGGCGGAATAGATGTGTATCTTACGGAACGCGAAGTTGAATACATAAATAACAGCGCAGAAAATGATGTCCTGCCCGTAAAAGAAGGTTGGCAGCATCTGAACGGTCGGCAAACGCTGACGCATTCGCGCAACAGGTCCATCGGCGGTGACGGCGATTGGTCAAGAACGCGGAGACAGCGAGACGTTATGTATGCGTTTTTTAAAAAAGCAAAGACCGAAAAATCCATTGCTTCGCTTACTGCATTGGTAAACAATCTGACAAAATATGTTGAGACGAACATGAGTCCGATGCAGATGATCGATCTTGCAATCGATGTTGTGTTTGGCGGCGATTTAACTCTTGAAAACCGTGCACTCCCCTTTGAAGGAACATGGGACTATGCATGGGAAGGAAAAATGGCTGTTATTCATATAAATATTGCTGATAATAAAAGACTTCTGCACGAATATCTCTATGGAGTACAGTGACTTTTACTTCTTATGAGTGTTTGTGCGGGTTGAAGCATCAATACATTGGTGAGGAAAGAAAATGGGCAGATTGTTTGATGAATGGAAGCAAAAAAACGCTGAAACGGGCGAAAAATCGGTGAATGATAAGGCTTGCGGTGAACTCGTTCATAAGCGTGCACTGCTGATTTTTAATCCCGTTGCGGGAGAAGGCAGATCATTAAGACTGCTTCCGCAAGTTGTAAAACACATGACGGATAACGGCTATGCCTGCACAACACTTACAACAATCAACAGCGGATCTGCAACCGAATACGTAAAAAAATACGGTGCGGAAAATGAAATTGTTGTTTGTTCCGGCGGCGACGGAACAGCGAACGAGGTCATCAGCGGCATTATGCAGCTTCCAAAGGAGAAACGCCCGCGCATGGGCTATGTGCCTTCCGGCAGCACGAACGACTTTGCGAACACGCTCTGCATTCCAAAGAACAGCGATGAAGCTGTAAGAAATATTACTGATGGAATTTGTACTACAATTGATGTAGGAAATTTTAACGGCAGATTCTATGCTTATGTTGCAGCTTTCGGCGCATTTACCGATGTTGCCTACTCGACTTCGCAAAACGCAAAAAACATGTTCGGTTTTCTTGCTTATCTTGCGAAAGGGTTTGATACACTCAAAAAAATCCGTCCGATAAAGGCTGTTTTTGAAATTAACGGAGAAACGATTGAGGACGACTTTATCCTTTGCACGGTCAGCAACTCGCGAATAATTGCGGGAATTGTAAAGCTGAAGCCTGAAATGGTCGAAATGAACGACGGAATGTTCGAAATAATTTTGATTAGGTATCCGCAAAATGCACTTGAACTCACAAAAATTGTAAATGCAATAACAAGCGGCGAAATGAGCTGCGAATACATCAGAATGTTTCGTGCATCCGAATTGCATGTGCGCTTCCCGGACGAAAACGTAAGCTGGACGCTCGACGGTGAACAGGAAAAAAACATTACTGAAGCACATATAACAAATATTCATTCAGGAATAGATATTATGTGTGGCAGGACTGAATAAATTTCCTATGCTGAGTTTTCGGCCGACATTGCCGAAACAACAATGCATATATAATTCGTGATAAAGCTTGAATATATTGAGCACCGGTGTTAAAATCGTTTGGTTATTACTGATTAAGAAAGCGTAACCGAATGGAAGAGAATCAAAAGAGCAAAAACAAAATGGGCGTTATGCCTGTCGGAAAACTGCTTGCCAACATGGCAATTCCGATGGTCATTTCCATGCTTGTGCAGGCAATGTACAATGTTGTGGACAGCTATTTTGTTGCAAAAATCAGCACCGACGCACTGACGGCAATTTCGCTTGCCTATCCGATACAGATGTTGATGATCGCTGTTGCGATCGGAACATCCGTCGGCATGAACTCATATATGTCGCGCAAACTCGGCGAGGGAAACACTGAGGCTGCAAGCAAAGGTGCAAGCAACGGCTTGTGCCTGCTTTTGCTGTCTGCAATTGTATTTGCAATATTTGGGTTTGTAATCACTCCGTTTTTCAGGCTTTTCACCGACGATCCGCAGCTCATAGAAATGGGCGTTGATTATCTTGAAATCTGCATGGTTTTCGGATTGGGTGTGTTTATACAAATCGGCTGTGAAAGAATATTGCAGTCAATGGGCAAAACCGGGCTTTCAATGGTGACTCAACTTGTCGGCGCGGTTGTTAATATCATTCTTGACCCCATTATGATTTTCGGAATCGGCCCCTTCCCGGAAATGGGAGTGGCAGGCGCGGCATATGCTACGGTAATCGGACAATGGGTCGGAATGCTGATGGCATTGGCACTTGTGTTTTTTAAGGAACATGAGGTAAAAATAAGTTTCAAAAATTTCCGTCTCTGCGGTGAAACGGTGCGAGAAATATACCGAGTCGGCATTCCGAGCATTGTTATGCAGTCAATAGGTTCGATAATGAATGTCGGCATGAACGCGATTTTTTCAAGGATTCTAATGAGCAACGCCGGTATTGCAACATTTGGAGTTTATTTCAAAGTTCAATCAATAGTTTTCATGCCTTTGTTTGGAGTTACGAACGCCAGTATGTCCATTTTTGCTTATAACTACGGAGCAAGAAACAGACTGAGGTTTAAAAAAGCATGGAAGATGACACTTTGCGTAACCGCGATTATTATGAGCATCGGCACGCTGCTCTTCCAACTGTTCCCGCAGCAGATCGTTTCCCTCTTCGACTCCGAGGGGAAGATTACCGCTGAAGGAATTGCGGCATTCCGAATTATTTCTTTGCATTTTCCTATCGCGGCGGCATCAATTACAATATCTGTAACTTTTCAGGCGATCGGACACGGAATCAAGAGCATGTTTATGTCCATACTGCGTCAGCTCGGGGTGCTGCTCCCTGCCGCCCTTGTGCTTGCTCTCGTGTTTAAATCGGTTGAATCTGTTTGGTGGTGCTTTGTAATTGCAGAGTTTTCCGCCGTAACTTTCGGAATAATTTCCTTAACGAAAATTTGGAGGCACGAAATTGAACCGATGCCTGACGGCGCAGCGGTCTGAGAATACTGCACAATTAATCAGCCGGTAAAAAATAAGCGGGATGCATTGATTCATCCCGCTTATAAATATATTAAAAATGAACTGTAAGGGTGATTCAAAAAAACACCCGAATGTTGTATAATATTCGACAAGGAAATCATTGTTTATAATGCGGGGGTAATATTCAATGCGTGCCTGTAAAAAAATACGAATACTGCTGAATGCGGTTCTGATAATTGCGCTTGTTATGCCGTTTAGAACGCAGCATGAGCCGGCTGTTGTGTTCAGGAACTTGAATTATCAATTTGAAATTGAAGAAAATTCGTTGGATGTTTATACTTTGCGGAACTGTTTCAGAAGTGCCTCTCTGATTGTCGAAGCGGAATGTGTCGGCGAGGCAACATACGGCGGCAATGTGATTTCTTTATTTCGAGTACTTGATGTTTTTGCAGGCCATACGGAAAGTTCCGGAATAATTAATGTTTCAGTAAAATACACTGTCGGTGAACGCTGCATTCTCTTTCTTGCTGATGAAAACAAAGGCGAATTCGGTTACAGAAAAATATACGTTCCGGTTGAAAACGGAGTAATGCAAAGCAGCGGATCGACAGTTCGCATGAGCGACGGCAGGAATGTTCAAATCAGCTCAATTAAACGCGAAATTGCTGCAATGAAATCTGAATTATTTATTCCAAGTGAATATATGTTCTATTCCGATATGAATGAACTGCTCGTCGGCTGCAATGAATACTTTATCGGCAGGGTTGACAGTGTATCCTCATATATGCCCACTTTATGCAGATCGGGCGAACGCGGAGAAACGATAAGGAGTGAACGCAATTCACTGCGCATCGGAGTGACAGTTTTAAATTCCTTGGGCGGGGGGCTGCGAAGCGGTGAAAAAATAACGATAACTCAAGTGGATAATATGCATCGCAACGTAATTAATGCTTCAACCTTAAAAGCAGTCGGAGGCGGCGATAACGCATGGGAACTGCCTGTGAACGGTGATGTATGCCTGTTTTTTGTGATAAAAAGTCCGGATGATAAAGTTAATTTCTTTTTCCCGGTTAACCCGTATCAGGGGTATGTGAAAATCAGAAGTGACGGCAGACTGAATTCGTGTTCGAACCTGAATCCCGCAATTACGGATAATTTCACATTGTTGATGTTTACGAGCAGCTTTTATAAATGAATCAACTGCAATCGGTATTTCATTATGTATAAATACCGGTTGCTTGACGTTTGTTTTCTTGTGATAAGATTTAAATACACAAAAAAGTCCGGAGGTTGAATTGGAAAACTACGATGTTGCTGTTGTACGCTGCAAGACTTATAACGTCGAAGCAGTCAAACCTGCACTTGAAGAGGCCTTAAATGCGGTAAACGGCTTGGATTTTGTAATGCCCGGAATGAAAATAATTATTAAACCCAACCTTGTTTCGTTCAAAAAGCCCGATGCAGCCGCAACAACCCACCCTGCCCTGCTTGAGGCACTTGTTGAAATGCTTTTGGCACGCGGTGCAGATGTTACGATAGGCGACAGCCCCGGCGGTCCGCACTCGCTCCCCTTGCTGAATCGAGTCTACGCAGCAACGGGCATGGATCGGCTTGAAAAGCTCGGTGCAAAGCTGAATCGCAATATGAACGAAAAAACTGTTGACTTTCCTGAAGGAAAAGTACTAAAAAATTTCACATACACAGAGTATTTGGATGAGGCTGATGCAATTATTGATTTCTGTAAATTGAAATCGCACGGAATGCTTGGCATGAGTGCGGCGGTTAAAAATCTGTTTGGGACGATTCCGGGTCTTAAAAAGCCGGAAGTTCATTATAAATTTCAAAACGATGCCGAATTTGCCGATATGCTTGTTGATCTAAATGAATATTTCAAACCGAGACTTGCAATTTGTGATGCCGTTGTCGGAATGGAGGGCAACGGGCCGACTGCCGGCACGCCGCGCCAAATCGGTGCAATAATTGCGTCGAAAAGCACGTATTATGCCGACGTTGTCGGTGCAGAGCTGATCGGGATGAACATTGACGGTCTGCCAACGCTTCAAGCGGCGTATGAACGAGGTTTTGCGCCTGCATCCAGTAAAAATTTGAGGGTATACGGTGATATTCGCGCGTTAACCGTTGATGACTTTAAAGCTCCGCCGGTGCGTGGATTGAGCTTTATGCGCAAAGGCAATGTGCTTCATTTTATCAGTAAAGCGGCGCTTGAACATAAGCCCACGCTAAAAAAACGTTTTTGTGTCGGATGCGGTGAATGCGCAAGGATGTGTCCCGCAAAAGCAATAGAAATGAAAAACAAAAAACCGCATATAAATCGCGAAAAATGTATTCGTTGTTTTTGCTGCCAGGAGTTTTGTCCGCGTGCCGCTATGGTTGCGCACAGACCCCTTGCCGCAAGGGTTCTGAACAAGCTGAAACTGTAATTCAAGCGACCGGGTTTTTGACAGTGTGACGTATAATATGTTTATGAAAGAACGGAGAAAATAATGTGGACTGCTGAGCAGCTTCGTGCAATTAACGAGGATGGAAACCTGCTTGTTTCGGCTGCCGCGGGTGCAGGTAAAACCGCAGTAATGACTGAACGCATTGCTCGAATTATTGCTTCCGGGACTGATGTTTCGGAAATACTTGTTGTAACGTTTACGAACCCCGCCGCTGCTGAAATGAAACAGCGCATTGAGCGGCGGTTGTCGGAGCTTGCGGAGTCAACCGATGATACAAAGCTGAAAATGCATTTGCACGATTCGGCAATAAATATTTCTACTGCAAATATTTCAACTATTCACAGCTTTTGCGGAAATGTTCTGAGACGTAATTGCCATATAGTCGGTCTTGATCCGGCGTTCAGAACCGCCGATGCCGCAGAGGCTGCATTGCTGCGCCTTAAAGCATTGGATGATGTATTGGAAGAGGCATATTCGGATGCGGAAAAAACTTCGGATTCGGATTTTCGCTTGCTTTGTGACGCCCTTATTCGCGATGATGCGCTTTGCACTCTTATTGAGGATACCTATGATTTTATTATGGCACGCCCTAATCCGTTCGGTTGGCTGCATGAGGCGGTTGAGGCATACGGAAGCAGCTTTGAAACGTTTTCCGAGAAGGCGGCGGAGAGTCTGATTGCTTCCGCAAAAAGGAACATTTCGACATTTTATGATATGGCGAATGAGCTTTATCATTGTTTTGTAAACGAAAATAACCCCGAATTTGAAGTGTATACGAAACTGCTTCAAACGGATATGGGATTTTATGACGAGCTGATGCAGCTGAAAACTTATTCCGATTGGCACTGCAAAATTGCGGCATGTGCTTTTGCAAAAATTCCGTCAAGAAAGGGCGGTGCGCCTGCGGAGCTGAAGGAATATCGCGAAAAAGTTAAAAGTCAATTCAAAAAAATAAACGAGGCTTTTTGCTACTCATATGACGTTGAACGTGAAAATGCAGCGCGGATTTATCCTTGCCTGAAAAGTCTTGAAGCGACCGTTCGACGGTTTGCGGAGCATTATTCCGAATTAAAGCGTGAAAATGCGCTTATAGATTTCAATGATATGGAACAGCTTGCATATACCGTGCTTAAAAACGATGAAATTGCCGCTGAATATAAGGAAAAGTTCAAATACATTTTTGTTGACGAATATCAGGATACCAACAGCATCCAGGACGCAATAATTGCTGCTGTTTCAAACGGTCATAATCTGTTTATGGTCGGAGACGTCAAGCAGAGCATATATCGCTTTCGCCAGGCCGAACCGGAAAATTTTTTGGCGAAATATCAAAGCTATGACGGAACGGTTGGAAAAAGAATTGATTTGAACGCAAATTTCAGAAGCATGACGTCAGTTTTGAATGCAGCGAACAGTCTGTTTTCAAAAATCATGCTCGGCGATGTCGGTGAAATTGATTATTCCGACAATGCCGAATTGCGAATGGGCGCGGAAACTGCAAACGGCAGCGCGGAAATCTGCTTAATTGACCTTTCGGATGAGAAAGGCGAAAACGAAAATGAGACCGAATCGGAAAATAACTCCGCAAAGGAAAACGATGAGCCGGAAGCCATAGAGGCCGAGGCACGCTGTGTTGCTGATAAAATACGCTGCGTGATTGAAAACGTTGAGGTATTTGATAAGGAAATCAATCGAGTGCGAAAGCCGATGTTTTCTGATTTTGCGGTCTTGATGCGGCGAACGAAGGGTGTTGCTCTGCAATTTGTAAACGCAATGACGGAACAGGGCATTCCATGCGCGGCCGAGCTTGGGGACGGATATTTTGACGCAATTGAGGTGCAGATATTCTTAAATTTACTAAGAATTATAGACAATCGAAGGCAGGATATTCCGCTTTTAAGCGTTATGCGCTCCCCAATCGGCGGGTTCAATGAGGATGAGTATATACATATTCGAACCGATTTCGGCGGTGAAGAGTTCATTGACAGACTCACGGAGGCCGCTCAAAGCTTTCAAAACGGCTCGAATAATGCGGAATACTGCCGCAAGGCAAATTATTTCCTGGGAAATGTTGATAGATGGCATGAAATGAGCCGCTTTTTAAGCGTTGATGAATTGATAGGCACTCTTCTGGATGAGACATTTTATTATGTTTATGTCGGTGCGCTGCGCGGCGGTGCGGTTCGGCAGGCGAATCTTGATTTATTGCTTGAAAAGGCACAGACTTTCGTTGCAAACGGCAAAAGCGGGCTCCACGGATTTGTAACGCTGATGGACAGTCTGAGGGATAATGTCAGCATGGGTGCGGCTCAGCCTTCCGCAATTGACGCGGTTCGCGTAATGAGCATACACAAGAGCAAAGGTTTGGAGTTTCCGATTGTTTTCATTTGCGGAACAACGTCGGAATTCAGCAAAAAAAGCCACAAAGTCGATGCTGTTTTTGACAGAGAACTTGGAATCGGTTTCCGTATGCGCGGCAAAAACCCTCTCACTCCCCTGCTGCGCCGCGCAATTATGATGCGTGAGGATGACAGATTGGTTTCTGAGGAAATGCGGAATCTGTATGTTGCAATGACGCGCCCGAGAGAGAGACTTTATATCATCGGCTCAAGCAAAAAAATGGCGGATTTATTGAAGAAATTTGCTGCGCCATTGTCAAAATCCCGCATAATGAATTCCAAATGCTATCTCGATTGGATGCTCGGAGCATATTTTCCGCTTGGTATCAACCTTGATAATGCGGGTTCGGCGGGTGTAAAATGCGCAATCGGAGCGGATAAGCTTTTATTGCGATGCATAAAAAAAACACCGAATTCAACTGATGAAACCCGAATGAGCAAGGCAGAATATATCAGATGGAGTGAAGAAGCCCGCAGCACCGATTGCAGTGCCGTGAGCCGCAGGCTTGAGTATCGGTATCCGTTTGAAGACGACACCAAGCAAAAAAGCAAGCGCACCGTCACGGAAATAATTAAAGGCGAAAAACGTTCGATTGATTATGATTTTTCGCCGTCTGTCCCGATTTTTTTGCAGCCTGAACACGTGCTGACCGGAGCAGAGAGAGGAACTGCAACGCATATATTCCTTCAAATGTTCCCGCTCGGAATACGAACCGAGGCGGAAATAAATACTGTTCTCAAAAGACTCTCGGCGGATGGCGTTTTGTCCGAACAACAGGCGAGATCTGTAAATATGTTTGCAATAAAACGTTTTCTGCAAAGCGGGTTGTATGAACGAATGTCTGCCGCCGCAAATGACGCCAATGAACTGATAAAGCGTGAACTTGAGTTTACGTTATTGCTGGACGTCAACAAAAATAATGTTGTGGTGCAGGGAATAATTGATTGCTGCTTCACCGAAAATAACGAGTGGATCATTGTAGATTACAAAACAACGAGCACACGTGACAAAGATCCGCAGGATGTTGCGAATTCATACCGTATGCAGCTGCAAATTTACGCGGATGCATTGCAAAAACTGTCCGGATTGCCGGTGAAAGAGACTTGGGTATATCTGTTGAGTGCGGGCGAGGCGTTCCGCGTGAGTCGGGAACAGGCATAAAGAAATTGGCGGCTGCGCTGACGCAAACGGTGGATTACACGGGGAGTTTTTTATAAAAAAACCATGCCGATTTGTTGACAACACGGAAAAAAATCCTTATAATAGAATAAATTGGTATGTGCTTTCGCAAGGTTTGCCTTGCACATACAGACTCAGGAGGCAGAAACATGGCAGAAGTTGTACAGCTTACTCTGGCAGGCAAAAAAGCTCTCGAAGATAAGCTTGAATATTTAAAAAATGTCCGCAGGGCGGAAATAACCGAGGAGATCGCTGTTGCGCGTTCATTCGGCGACTTAAGCGAAAATGCGGAATACGACGCCGCGAAAGACGCACAGGCTCATAATGAACTCGAGATTATGGAGCTTGAAGCGATGCTCAAAAACGTTGTGATCATTGATGAAACTCATACCGACGGCAAAACAGTCACAATGGGTTCGATCGTTCGCATTAAGTTCGTTGATTTGGGGTTTGAAGATGAATTTAAGATTGTCGGTTCTGCTGAGGCGGATATAGACGCAAAACCAAAGAGCATTTCAAACGACTCCCCTGTCGGCGCTGCGCTTTTGGGAAAAACGATTGACGAAATCACCAATGTTGAGGCTCCCGGCGGTCTTATGAAGGTTAAAATCATCTCAATCAGGAGATAACTTTTAACAGACAGGCTCACGTTACGATGATGGAGAATTTATATAAATGGAAGAAAACAACATAATCAATACAGAAGAAAACAACACTGTCAACGCTGAAGAACTTCATGAGCTGCTTCAGATTCGCCGCGATAAGCTTGCGGCGCTTCAGGCTGCCGGAAAAAATCCGTTCGACATTGTAAAATTTGACCAAACCGATTTCAGCACGGACATAAAGGCAAACTACGAGGCATATGAGGGCAAAAAAGTCTCGGTTGCCGGCCGAATGATGTCAAAACGTGTTATGGGTAAGGCAAGTTTTGCAGGGCTTCGCGATGCGAAAGGCGATATTCAAGCCTATGTTCGCCGCGATGATATCGGCGAAGAATCATATTCCGATTTTAAAGCATATGATATTGGCGATATGCTCGGCATTACCGGATTTGTTTTCAAAACAAAAACAGGCGAAATCTCCATTCATGCGGAAACAGTCACTCTGCTTTCAAAATCATTAAGGCCTCTTCCGGAAAAATTCCATGGCCTTCGTGATACAGATTTGCGCTATCGCATGCGCTATGTTGACCTTATCATGAACCCCGAGGTTCGCACAACTTTCATTAAGCGCAGCCGAATTATTTCCGAAATTCGCAGATACCTGGATGAGCGCGGATTTTTGGAAGTTGAGACCCCTATTATCAACACCGTTGCAAGCGGTGCGAATGCGCGTCCCTTCATAAGCCATTATAACGCGCTTGATTTGGACGTTTTTATGCGCATTGCAACCGAGCTTCCGCTCAAAATGTGCATCGTCGGCGGTTTGGAAAAGGTTTATGAGATAGGTCACCAGTTCCGCAACGAGGGCATGGATGCGACGCATAATCCTGAATATACAAGCATGGAGCTTTATCAGGCTTACACCGATTACCACGGAATGATGGAACTTGCCGAAAATCTGCTCTCCCACTGCGCGAAAACGATTCTCGGTACTACAAAAATTACGTATCAGGGCAAAGAAATTGACCTCACTCCCCCCTTCCGCCGTCAAACCATGAATGACGCGGTTCTTGAGCACACCGGTGTTGATTTCTATGCCTGCAGGGATGGCGCGGAGGCAATTGAAAAAGCAAAGTCCCTCGGCCTCGAAATTGAGGATAAAACTGCGCCTATCGGCAAGGTTCTTTTTGCGGCCTTTGATGAATTTGTTGAGAGCAAGCTCATCCAGCCCACGTTTATTATTGATTATCCCGTTGAGGTTTCTCCGCTTACAAAGCGCAAACCTGATAATCCCGGGATCGTTGAACGCTTTGAGCTTTTCATTGCCGGTGCAGAGTATTGCAACGCGTTCAGCGAGCTGAACGACCCCATCGACCAGCGTGCGCGTTTCGAACAGCAGGCGCAGGAAAAAGCAAAAGGTGACGATGAGGCAATGCCAATTGATGAAAACTTCATCGCTGCACTCGAATACGGAATGCCCCCCACCGGCGGCATCGGTTTCGGCATCGACAGGATCATCATGCTCCTGACCGATTCCCCCACCATCAGGGACGTTCTGCTCTTCCCGACAATGAAGCCCCTCGACTGATTCGACGTACGCCGCGCCGAGCATTTTAAAGCAATTCCGCAACAGTTGATTGAATCAATAAATCCCGTCCGAGGCAAAAGCTTCAGGCGGGATTTGTGCATTGACGATATTTAGCAGCATACGCTGAATTTGAATCAAAAAAGTTACCGCATTTTTTGCAAACTGCGGATAACTTTCATGGATTTTGCGTTCAACTCAGGCGGAGCTGTTCAGCCTGCACGGCGGGCACTCCGTGCACGGGGTGCGGCAGTGGGGCTTTATCGTTTTTCAATTGGGTAACATACCTCGGTTATGAACTCCTCGGGGTTGGAAGTTTAGTGCGGATTGACGTGATAGATATTAAACATCGGGCCGTTGGGGCGGCATCCGGTGGTGACGATCCATTCAAGGATAGCTGTGTTGACCTCCCCCATCTGTTCATAACCGCCCTTGCAGGTGTAGCTTACAACGGTAACTTCGGGCAGGGTGCGAAAACGGACATGTTCGGTGTCGGCATAACTGCCTTTAACGGTTTTCCATGCTTCAACTTCAACGTCTTTTTCTTTATACTCGCCGTCAAGAAAAGTTACTCCGCAAAGACAGGGATCGGCGGTACTCATGTTCAGCGGGTCGGTTTCCATGCGAAGCAGAGCCCAAACCGTGCCCTTGTCTTTATAACGGGGGATAATTGTGCGCAGCGTTGCGGCATAGCGTGCGGGGAAGGTTTTGATTGTCGGGTTATACTTCGTTGTTTCTGCCTTTAGTAATTTGTTTTTTGCAATGTCGATAAGCTTCAGCCTGTATTCCGTTTCCGCAAGGGTGGCACAGAGCTCCGCACGGCGCGACTCAAGAAAGTCGTCAAGAGCGGCATTGTCGCCGTCGAGCTGCATGATGCGTATGATGTCCGCAAGCGAAAAGCCCATGTCCTTTAGGGCTTTTATCCTGCACATCGCGGGCAGCTGCTCCTCCTTGTAATAGCGGTAATCCGTGAAACAGTCAATTTCGGCAGGCTTCAGCAGACCGATTTCGTCATAATGCCTGAGCATCCTGACGCTTACCTGTGTGAGTTTTGAGAATTCTCCGATTTTCAACATTGTGGCGGCACCTCCGCGTTTTTTTGAGCTCACAGTCCTTATAAGCCTTCACATTATGGCAGAGTCAACAGGGACGACCGTGAAAGAAAAATATATTGAACGGATTCGTAACGCATTACTCCCCCGACGCCTCTATTGCATTAAGGAAACTCGGCATCAACGTTTATTTTGCAGAGATTTTCTAACGCAACAAAGGGTCATCCGCGGTTTGGGCGCAAATGCGGATAACCCTTTGTGTGAAGAATCCCTGAAAAAACTTTAAATCAAAGATTTCCTGAAATGTTAACTTGATAATTAAGGGAGCTCCGATATAAGGCTTATTTTGCGGAAGAAGCCAACAGATTTAAGCTTTTTTTGCAAAAAGTCGGATTACTCGGAGGTTCGTTGATTCAACCGGGGACGGTCGATTATCAATCCCTTTTTGCCCGTGCGGCGGCTGCTGCACCGCCGGCAAGCAACAGGATTCCGACAGCGGAAAGCCCAACGGTGCCGGTTGCGGGAACGGGTGCGGGGGTCGGCGTTGGATTCGCGGGAGTGTCCGTGGGCGCGACCGTAGTTTCGGGTGCCTTGCAAAATCTTGCGGTCAGGCTGCATTCGGAGTCTGTGGAGAAAGTGAATTCGGCGGATTCGGAGAGCTTTTCACCGCCGGAGCCGTACCAGCCGTCAAAGGCAAAGCCCTCGGCGGGAACGGCGCTCAGAACGGCTTGGGCGGAAAGGGATTCCTGAAAATTACCGTAGTCGTCAACATAGGGGGTCCTTTGCCCGTTGAAAACAGTGCCGATGAACCCGCTGCCGTCCGTTTCAATTGAGAGGCTGCCGTCAACATAGCTTGACGGAATGCGCAGAGCGGTGAGCTGCGTGTTCGAACAATCAAGGAGGTTGATGTCGCAATCGTCGTTTAAAAGAAGTTCGGTCACGGCATTGCCGGAGCAGTCGAAATCCACAAGTCCGCTGAATGCGCGCAGATCGAGACAACCGGAAAATGCGTTGTCTGCAATATGCAGAACGAGCATATTTTCGGATTCCGCAACAACGTTGGGAAGCGAGTCGAAGCCGCAGCCGTTGGCGCGGAAACTGCATAAATCGTCCGCCTTGAGGCTGAGCGTGTCGGCAGTTGTGCCGCTCATGGCGATGCTGCCAAATTCCCCGCGGGAGGAGAGCTCAAGCTTTTTAATCGAGCCGAGATTTTCAACGTTGATATTGCATGCGGATATCGAAAGCTCCGTGAAGCTGTTGTCGTTGAGATAGATCTCATCAAGCTGATTAAACAGCGAACCGTCGAATGAGGTCAGCCCCATGCGCCCAAGGTCAAGCACCGTAACCTCGGGATGGTTATAAACGCATTGCTCCACGGTGGCTTGGCTCATGGGGCAGCCGGCAAGGGCGATTGTGGTCATGCTGCCTGAAGAGGTAAGGTCGATTTCGGAAACGTTCGTGCAGCAAATCGAAAGAACGGAAAGCATGGAGCAGTCCGAAATGTCGAGTTCATTGAGCGGGCAGTTGTCCGCATTCAGAATTTGCAGCGAGGTGCATCCGGAAAGGTCAACGGCGGAAACATCTGCATTATAGCAGGCGAATTCCGCAAGCATCGGATTGTGGCTCAGGTCAATTTCGGAGATGCGGTTGCTGTTCGGCATTTCCCAATCTTGATTTTCGCAGCGAAGGCTTTGCAGCTACGAAAGCATGGAAACGTCCAGCGCGGTGAGGCTGTTGTTGGAGCAGTCAATCTCCGTAATATGGGGATTGGAGCTGAAATCGAGACTCTCAAGCCCGTTGCCGCTCAGCGCAAGCGCGCCGAGCTCGGAAAGCCCCGAAAGGTCGATCTGCCGGAGGTCTTTGTTGTAGCAAACCCAGAGAAAATAAAGGCTGCTGCATCCGGAAAGGTCGATGGACTTAAGCTCATCATAAAATGCGGAAACCAGAAACAGATTCGGACAGTTGGAAACGTCCAGTCGTTCGACACAGGTGCTGACGAGGCTCACGCTCCCGAGCATTTCGCAGCCGGAAAGGTCAAGTTCCCCCACCGGCCCGACTTCATCGGCAACGTTGCTCTGAATGGCAAGATGAGACGAAAAGTCCGCATCAAATATGGAGAGCCTGCCGTCCTCCGTCCATCCGACGGAAATCCATGTTTCGGGATCGTTCGCATCATAGTCCGCCCAAAGCTTCGTGCCGTTTTTAACGCCGTTGGAATCGGCAGTTTCAAGAAAGCTCAGCGCGGCGTTAAGGTCGTGTTCGTTATAGAATTCGGAGTTTGCGGAAGGCTTTTTGGCGGAAAGTTTGGGCGCGGTGCGGTTTGCCGTGCGTCGCGCGGCGCTTTCGTAAAGGCGGGGGAGCTGTTCGGTCGCCGAATAAGCAGGCTCTGCGGCAATGCTGCCGTGCTTTGCGGAGAGCAAAGGAAAAACGGCTGCAATGAGGGCGACGGCCGCCGCTAAAAGGGCGGCGGGAAGGCGGGTCTTTTTGTTCATAACGATAATCCTCTTTGTTAATTTGCAAACGCCATATGTTTGAAAAAAATAAAACATACGAGTGGTTGCTAATACAAATATACTCCGTTTAGGCAAAAAAGTCAATAGCAATTTTAATCTTTTTATGTTATTATTCTAATCAAACAGTTCGGACTGTGAATTTGGAGGAGGAGAGGAAAGCAAATGATTTATCGCGAGCCGATACCGTTGCTCGAAGCGTTTCATTTTTTTCGTGCGCAAAAATTCGGATTTTCGTTGAAGGATTATCTTGATAATCTGATTAAGCGGCATCCGACGCATGAAAAGGAGTTTGATGAATATTTTGTGCATTTGTTTGCGGTTTACGAGGCGCTTGCGGGAGCAACGGTCGATGATGAAATGACGGACGTGCTTTTCGGTCCGCTTTCAACAAAGGGTCGCAGAGCTTCAAATCGCGGCCGCGGAGACTGCATTGCGGAGCTGTTGATTGAAGAGGTAAGCGTGTTCTGCCGTGAAGACCCGTTTGCCGTCATTCGCGGCAGACCCGAAAATGTGCTTTGGCAGCGCATTGCGGCGGCGGTTTGCGGTGATGCGGAGGAGGATAAACTTGACAATGGGGACGCCGAAGACCTCGGTTGTTACAACACGGTCGAGAGCGTGCTGCGCATGATCAACGGGTCAAAACTGTCACGCCGTTCCAAGCTTGACCTTATCGATTTAACTTTAACACGCGATAAATACATCGATGCGTTTGAGGCTGCTTTGACGTCGGCAGCACGAACCTTTTCGGAAAACAGAGCGTTGTGGCTGCCGCTTATAAGTGTGTTTGCGGACTCATATTCGAATGAAGGCGGAGAGGAGAAGATTCTCGACGAGTTGCTGCATTTTTCGGACGAAAGGGTTAAGGATATTGTAATTTACCCGAGTGCGGTTTCGTTTTCGTCCTACTATATAGATGTTGACGCGGAAAGCGGGCTTTGCAGCGTTGATCTCGGCGTTTTATACAGGCGTTTTGTTGAAATAAGCAGGCAGCAGTTCAACTCCGCAGCCGAGGTGTCGCGGATTATGAGCTATCTCGGCGATCAGACGAAATTCAATATTTTTTCGGAAATCGCAAAAAAGCCTGCCTACGGACGCGAGCTTGCGAAGCGGGTCGGCCTTGCCCCGTGTACCGTTTCACAGTATCTGACAAGCCTTAACGGCACGGGGCTGCTGGATTCCCATGCCGTCGGCAAAAAAATAATCTATTCCGTGAACAGGCAGCGCGTGGATTCGTTTATTGCGGAGCTGCAAAAAATACTTCACGGCGAAACGGAGTGACGGGATTTTACAGCGCGAAAGCGTTCAACGCCCGTTCAAAATTTCCGAAAAGCTCCGAGTTAAAGTCCGTTTCGCAAAAAACGGATTATTCGGATGTTTCCTTAAAAACGAATATCAAAAACAAAAAAGTTATCCGCAGTTTATGATTAAATTGCGGATAACTTTTGCGCAGAATCGAACCGGTGCCGAAAAACGGCACAAGGTTTCGGGTTTCGAACGAAATAAAATCTGAATGCTTACAGTTTTATCAGCTCATATTCCTTGCTGCCGAATCCCAACTCCGCTGCGGCATCAACCGTGTGTGCGCCGTTGCGGCTTTCAATGCGCTCAAGCAAATGATCCCTGCCGGGGTCGTCGGAGGCATAAACAAGGTCGAGACATGCGCGGTCGATTGCGATCGGGTCGAGCGAGGCAAGAATTCCGATATCTGCCATGCAGGGATCTTCGGCAACGGAACAGCAATCGCAGTCAACGGACATATTCTTCATGACGTTGATAAAAACCATATTGCCGTTGAAATGACGCACGACGGCTTCCGCCGCGTCGGCCATGGATTCAAGAAACGAGTTGTGGTCGCCTGTCCAAATCTTCTCCGGCTCGCCTGCACCGTGGATATATGCCTTGCCGTAGGAGGAGGCGCAGCCAATGGAAAGCTGCTTCAGCGCGCCGCCGAACCCGCCCATCGGATGCCCCTTGAAATGGGAAAGCACAAGCATGGAGCCATAGTTAAGCATGTTTTTGCCGACCTGAACCTTTTTGATGCGCTTGCCGTTCGGAATCAAAAGCTCGGCATCCGGCCCTTCCGCATCCATAATGTCAACGGTGAAATGCTTGCTCCAACCGTGTTTTTCCATGGTTTCACGGTGTTTTGCGGTTGTGTTGCGTCCGCCGTCGTAGGCGGTGTTGCATTCAACCACGGTTCCGTGCACATCGTTGACGACAGGCTGCCAAAATTCCGGTTTCAAAAAGTTTTGATTGCCGGGTTCGCCCGAATGCAGTTTTACGGCAACTTTGCCGGGAAGAATTCCGCCGGGCAGGTCATTCGATGCCGCATGAAAAAGCTCAACCACCTTTTCAGCTGTGATTTCGGAAGAAAAAAACACTTTTGATTTCATTTACGAGACTCCTTACAATGGATAAATTAAAAACTGATTAGCAATAACTTCATCCGCATCCTGCTGTCCTGTTCCGCATTTTCAAATTTATTCCGCATGAATGCTTGCCTTGTAGCGGTTCAGCTTGACTGCATCGTCAATCTCAAGATCGTTTGTGCCGCTGAGTGACTCAAGGTGATGCGTGAATTCGTGCCGCAAGATGTGCCGAACCTCGGCCTTCAGCTTTTCGTCCGGTAAATTCCCGTAACTGCGCAAAATCGAACCGCCGTACAACACAATGCTCCGTCCCATCTGCGGCGAGTTCCTGTATTCACCCAACACAAGCAGCGGTTTTTTCGGATCGGATTGCGGGTGCGCTTTTGTAATCGGAGAAAGTATGATTCCTCCGTTCAGCTCACGGTAAAATACCTGCGGAAGCTCCTCCGCCGCTTCATCGGCAAATATGCGCAGCTTGTCCAATCGTTCGGAATAGGTCGGTGTGCGCTTTGCCGCACATGCTTGCGGCGCAGCTGAAGAAATGTTCGGATTAAAAACCTTCTCTCCCGAACAGGTTTGCGGCGCGGCGGAAAAAACATTGACATTTATGCCTTTTTGCTCCAAAGCTATTCCTCCGTTTCCTCTCAGCATCGGAACCGCCACTGCACGCAAATTTGTAAATCACTTGCGGATCGCACTGCCCAATGACGGCTCCCGATTGCATTGTACATCATATTTAAGAATATTTCAAGTGAAAACGAAGGGCAATCCGATTTGGTTCGAACGCCGGCAATACAGATAAAATTAATATATTATCGCAGCGGAACATAAAAATGTACAGCAGCGTTTTATCATATCAAATTGAATATGTCTCAATGAAGGAATAATACCGTCAGAAATATAAAAAGAACATGCAAGCACATAATAAGCGAAGTTAATATTTGCAGTGAACAGAAAGAATGACGCTGAATGCCATATGTTGCTTTTTTTGACGGATAAAGGTATAATATAACCGATTAAAGGGCAATTGCAGAATGCTGCAATGAAATTGTACGCACTGAGAGGTAAAAAATTTGAACAGATTATCCAAAGAGCTTGCAGCGGCGGTTGCAAAAAGTGACAGAGAGAACGGAAACGACTGGCTGCCGTTTTGGATGCATTCATTTGACACGGCGGGCATTATGGAAAAACTCGCACAAAAGAGATTGCCGGAAAGCATTTCGGATTACCTTTGCGCTGAATGCGGCGGCAGGGAAAAACTCTTTTCAACACTTAAGTTTTGTGCGCTTGTGCATGACATCGGAAAGGTCACCGTCGTTTTTCAGTCACGTATACGTGACGCGGTTGAGTTCTCCCCCTTTGCGGAATACGTTGATCTTCCGAAATCGGGCAGTTTTGAAAGGATTTCCGAAACGCCCCATGCGCTTGCAAGCGAGGCGATACTTTTAAAATTCGGCTGTTTGAGAGGAATTGCTTCAATCGCGGGGGCGCATCACGGAAAGCCGACGGCGCTTACGGCGGATGTTTGCAATCAAATTGAAGGGGGATACAAAAACCCCGATAATTTCTACGGACGCGGAATGAAATACAAATCTCTCTTTGACTCACTTTGGAAGGAATGGCTCGATTATTCACTTGAAAGCGCTGGTTTTTCTGATTTGAGCGCGCTTCCCGATATATCGGTTCCGGCGCAGGTGGTTATTTCCGGAATGCTGATAACGGCGGACTGGATCGCAAGCAACACAACATATTTTCCGCTCATATCGGCGGATGAGCAGGGTCAATTCAGCGACTACCCCGAGCGAACGGAGGCGGCGTGGAACAAAATTCACTTCACTGATATATGGAACTCAACGGCGCGCTTCGGACTGGATGACGAAGCATTTAAGGAACGATTCGGATTTTTGCCGAACCCGACGCAGGCGGATATCATTTCAACCGCAACGGATGCAGAGTCCTCGGGAATCTACATAATCGAAGCCCCTATGGGATTGGGAAAGACGGAAGCGGCACTTGCACTTTCGGAAATACTTGCCGCAAGAGCCGGCGCAGGCGGTATGTTCTTCGGAATGCCGACGCAGGCAACTTCAAACGGAATTTTTCCGCGGCTTGAAAAATGGGCAGGCGGGTTGGCGGAGGATGAGCAAACCCTTTTGGCGATAAAGCTTGCGCACGGCAATGCCGCTCTGAATGAGGACTATCGGGAGCTGTTCACCGGGCACAGCAATTTGAACATCGAGTCGGACAGCGGACTCATTGTGCACGACTGGTTTTCGGGAAGAAAGCAAACCCTGCTTTCGGAGTTTGTTATCGGAACGGTCGATCAGCTGCTGATGGCGGCACTGAAGCAAAAGCATGTGATGCTGAAACACTTCGGTCTTTCCGGAAAAGTGGTCGTTGTTGACGAATGTCACGCTTACGACGCCTATATGAGCAAATATCTTGATATGGCGATACAATGGCTTGGAATTTATAAAGTTCCGGTGATTATTCTTTCGGCAACGCTTCCGGCGAAACGTCGTGCGGAGCTTGTTGAGGCTTACACCGATTCGGAAAAACATCGCGCAAAGCATACCGAGGCTCACGTTGACAAGACAATTGCCGATGAAGCGTGGAAACACAGCCTTGCTTACCCCCTGCTGACATACACCGAAAATAACACCGTAAAGCAGAAGGCACTCGCGTTTGACGGCGAAAATAAGGAAGTATCCGTCCGAAGAATTATCCGCGATGAGGTTGCCGCAACGGCAGGCTATGCCGCCGAACGCGGCGGGTGTGTGGGCGTGATAGTCAATACCGTGCGAAAAGCACAGGAAATTGCGGCTGAATTGCAGTCCGCTTTCCCGAAAGCCGAAGTTATTATCATGCATGCGCAGTTCATAATGACGGATCGTGCGAAGCGCGAGGAGCAGATACTTAAGCGTGTGGGCAAACACTCCACCCCGGAAAGCAGACGCGGACTGATAATTGTCGGAACGCAGGTGCTTGAACAATCGCTTGACCTTGATTTTGATCTTATGATAACGGAACTTTGCCCGATGGATTTGCTTTTGCAGCGCACAGGCAGGCTGCACCGACATAACAGGGTTCGTCCGCAGGGACTGGAAACGGCATGCTGCTTTGTTCTTGATGAAACGGATGACAGTTTTGATTCGGGAAGTGCGGCGATTTACGGTGAATGGCTGTTGATGCGGACGCGGGCATTGCTGCCGAACAAATTGACGATTCCGAGCGATATTCCGCTGCTCGTTCAGCGTGTATACGATGAAAACGATGACCGAATGCTTGGAGAGCTGACCGAGGGGATGGAAAGTGCGCAAGAAGAATACGTGAAAAAAACAAAGAAAAAAGAGCGCAATGCATGCAATTGGTTGATTGGAAAACCGTCCGAAAGAAAGGGGAAATCGCTTGACGGCTGGCTGGATAACGCCATTGGCTTAAGCAGCGAACAGGCCGGCGAAAGAGCCGTGCGTGACGGAGACCCATCGATTGACGTAATTGCACTTATGCGCGATGCGGAAGGGCAGATACACACCGTTTCGGATGAATGCGAGCGGGTCATACCGGCGGACAGGCCGCCCTCAAGGGAGGAGGCGTTGCTCATTGCGCGGCAGAAGCTCCGCCTTCCTGGATTTTTCGGCCGACGGTGGAATATCGACAGCACGATTACGCAGCTTGAGAGTGAAACCAAAAGCAATTTTTCCGCATGGCAGGATTCGGCGCTGCTGAAGGAGGAGCTTGTTCTGCTTTTCGATAATGAGCTGAATGCGGTGCTTGGCGAAGTGCGGCTGCATTATGATATAAAAACCGGATTAACATACGAAAAGGAGTGAAATGATGAAGGAAATCGAATTCAATCTGCTTGACGAAAAATGGATACTTGCGCGGAAAAGCGACTGCACCGTTGATGAGCTTTCACTGACGGATGCGCTGCTGAAGGCTCATGAATACGTTGAGCTTGCGGGCGAGCTGCCGACGCAGGATGTTGCGGTGCTCCGACTGATGCTTGCGGTTTTGCACACTGTTTTTTCAAGATACTCACCGGACGGCGAGGAGTGGCCGCTCGAAGAGCCGGAGGATGCGGAGGAACGCTGGAAGGAGCTTTGGACCGCCGGTCGGCTGCCCGAAAAGCCGATAAGGGATTACCTTGAGTCCGTACACGAAAGGTTTTGGATTTTTCATCCGGAAAGGCCGTTTTATCAGGCGTTATCGGTAAACACGGATGAAACAGCGTCCGTTTTCTCTGCGAGCAAACTCAACAGCGCTATAGCCGAAAGCAACAATAAACCGCGTCTGTTCGCGGCGCGTTCGGGAGAGGAAAAGGAACGGCTAACAAATTCGGAAGCTGCAAGGTGGCTTTTGCACGTTAATGCATTCGACGATTCTTCAAACGAGAGAGGCAAAAGCAAAAAAATCAATGCCTCATACGGAAAGAAATTAGCGGGAATCGGATGGCTTGGAAACCTTGGAATTATTGCAGTACACGGCAAGAATTTGTTTGAGGATCTTTTGCTGAATTATATAGCTTTGAATTACGGCGGTAACAGCGTTTGGGAAGAGGAGAAGCCAATTTGGGAGGAGAAAGTCCGCAGCAGGCCAAGAGTTGAAATCGCCATGCCGGATAACCTTGCGGCGCTTTACACTCTTCAGTCAAGGCGAGTAATGTTGGTTCGCAGTGAGGGCTTTGTTACGGCGTACAGAATATGCGGCGGAGATTTCTTCACAAGCGAAAATGCTTTTTTGGAGCCAATGACGATTTGGCGGGTCGATCGTGAAGCCTCAAAAGGTGGCAATGAGGTATGTAAGCCGAAAGCGCACAATTACGCAGCGCAGATGTGGCGAGAGTTTTCCGTCTGCTTCGATTTCGGTGACGGAAATCATACCCCGGGAATCGTTGGATGGATCAACTATATAAAAAAAGAGGGACTTATTGACAAAACGAGATTGATAAGCTTCCGAATCTGTTCCGTTCAATATGATACCATGAAGAGCTGCTACACAAACATCCTCTCCGACTCCCTGACATTCCACACGGATCTTATCACAGAGGTTGGAGAACATTGGCGGGACAAAATCGAAACCGAAATCCAAAACTGCGGTGAAACTGCCAAGGAAGTTAAAAACCTTGCCGTCAATATTGAAATCGCAGCCGGCGCGGACGATGAATCTGCAAAGAAATGCGCTGCCGTTGCACGCGCACAGGAGCAGTTCTATTATGAAATTGATGCGCCGTTCAGAAGCTGGCTTGAGTCGATCGATCCGACTTGGGCGATCAGCTCGGAGCAGGAGCGCGCAGCCATCCGAAGGTGGCGCGAAACCGCAAAACGAATCGCATTGCGAATCGGTCAAGAGCTTGTTGAATCGGCGGGCACGGCGGCAATTGTCGGCCGTGCGGTAAAGGATAAGAATGATAAAGAAAGGTATTATTCCGCTCCCGACGCCTATCGTTACTTTAAGGTCAAATTGAATGAAATTTATCCGAAGGAGGAGAACAATGACTGAAAAAGAAATAAGAATCACCGCTTTTATGAAGCGAAAACTCGAACGGCTCAGAACGCTGCCCGAGAATCAGCGCCGAGCGGAGCTTGCCGAACTGCGGCACGGAATCGGACACGCCCCCGGGGAGCTTCCCGCAATTTGGGGAGCATTCCTGACCGATCTTCCGGAGGAGTTTTATCGGAATGACGGGAACGCTTCGCCCGCGGAATGGGCGGTTTACACCGCATTGACCATGTTTGCACTGCATCAGCAGGGGCATGATTTCGGGTCCGAATGGATGAATGTGGACGGAATGAAGTTCGGGGCTTCGGTGCGAAAGCTTGCGAAGGACGAGGATGAGTTGAAGCGCATACGCGCCAGATTCAACAAGATCGCAACGGCATCGGATCTGCCCGAACTCAACCACCACCTGCGCGGCGTGATAAATCTTCTCAGCGGCAACGGTATAAAACTCGACTATGCGGATCTTGCCGTTGACCTGTATAATTACAGCTATGCGGAAGGAAGAACAAAAGTAAGGCTCAAATGGGGACAGGATTTCTGCCGCCAAATAAAAAATGATGAAAACTAATGTGGAAAGGAACCAAAACTATGAAAAACAGATGCTATCTTGATGTACACGTACTCCAAACCGTTCCGCCGAGCTGCGTCAACCGCGACGACACCGGCAGCCCGAAAACGGCGATCTACGGCGGCACGACCCGTGCGCGCGTTTCCTCACAGGCGTGGAAACATGCAATGCGCGAAATGTTCCGCGAAGAACTCATTGATCCGGATATGCTCGGGTTGAGAACAAAGAACGTTATAAGCATGGTTGCAGAGGAGATTCTGAAACTGAACCCCGATGCGAAAGCGGCGGAACTTGCGGAAAAAGTGCTTACAAGCGCCGGCGTGAAATTTAAAGACGATAAGAAAGGTGAAACAAAGGATAAAAAGGCGGAAGCACTCTTTTTCATGAGTGCGGCACAGGCAAAAGCACTTGCCGAGATCGCAGTTTCCGAAGGCACGGCTGATAAGGATGCCTGCAAAAAAGCCCTCAGGAACAACCCCTCCGTTGATATTGCGCTTTTCGGGCGAATGGTTGCTTCCGAAGCAACTTTGAATTGCGACGCCTCCGCGCAGGTTGCGCACAGCATTTCAACCCACACCGTGCAGAACGAATACGATTATTTCACCGCCGTTGACGATCTTGCTCCGGAGGATAATACCGGCGCGGGTCACCTCGGAACGGTGGAGTTCAACTCCTCAACGCTCTATCGCTATGCAACGGTCAACCTTGTTGAGCTTTCGAATGCCCTCGGGAAACAGGTCACGGCGGAGACAGCGGCAAAATTTGTTGAAGCGTTTGTTCGCTCAATGCCCACGGGCAAACAGAACACATTTGCAAACCGCACCCTTCCGAGCATGGTCTATGTCACAATTCGGCGCGATCAGCCCGTTAACCTTTGCGGCGCGTTCGAAAAGCCCGTTTCGGCAAAGAACGGCGGTTATTCGGAGGAATCCGAAGAAAAGTTTGTTGAATACGCAAACAAGGTTTACGGCAAGTATGCCTCCGCGCCCGATCGTGCATTTGCAGTCGGTGAAGTCGTCGGAAAACTTGAGGAATGCAAATGCATGAGCCTCGACAGACTGCTTGGGTCGGTTGCGGAGTGCGTTAAGGAATATCTCGGCGAGAGCGAGGGCATGTAATGGCTGTTTTGCTTCTTCGGCTTTCCGCTCCGCTGCAGGCGTGGGGAACCGAAAATTCAAAATTTGAGATCCGAAAAACGGGAAGGGAACCGTCAAAAAGCGGCATTGTGGGCTTGCTTGCAGCGGCACTCGGCATTCGGCGGAACGAGCCGGAAAAGCTCCGCGAGCTGAATGCGCTGCGAATCGGCGTCCGCATTGACCGCGCGGGAAAGCTCCTTCGGGATTTCCATATGGCGCATGCAGAAAAGACTTCATATCTTACCGAACGTTATTATCTTTCGGATGCCGTCTTCCTTGTCGGATTGGAGGGAGAACGGGAACTTTTGGAGCGCATTGAATTCGCGTTATCGCATCCGGTGTTTCCGCTGTTTTTGGGCAGGCGTTCCTGCCCTCCGACGCTGCCGATCGTTCTTGACGACATTAAGGAGGACGGGCTGATTAAAGTGCTGCGGACGTATCCGACGCTTGACGATTCTTCACGAATGAAGTACAATATGACAGCGCACATATATGCGGATTATTCGGAAGATGATGAGCAGAATTCGGATGCGGACGAACCGAGAGTGATCGGACGTGAAGCGCGGCGTGACCTTGCGGTCTCGTTTGACCCGCGCTGCCGTAAACATACCTATCGCACTGTTGCGGCGTATGAATCCGTTAATAAGGCGGAGAAGGATACGGACGCAGCGGAGCATGACGCGTTTGCAGAATTGGAGGACGCAGATGTATCTTTCGAGAATCAAGCTTAACACACAGAAACGCGAAACAATGAAAGCACTTGTCAATCCGCAGCAGATTCACGGTGCGATTGAAGTTTTGAACGGAGAACCGTCCGAAGCTTCCGATGCCGCGGATGAAAAAAATCGTGCGCGCAGTCTTTGGCGCATAGACACGCTCGGCGGGGAGATGTATCTGCTCGTTTTGACGCAGGACAGGCCAAAGCTGTCCCGTGCGGCGGAGCAGCTGGGTTACGGCGGAATTAACGTTGAAACAAAATCATACGATCCCCTGCTTGCACGAATTGCGGAAGGCAGCCGCTGGAGGTTTCGCCTGACAGCCAATCCCACAAAGAGCATCAAGCGTGAAGACGATCCGCAGGCTCGCGGAAAGGTAACAGCCCTTATTTCGGTCGGACAGCAGGAGGAGTGGCTTGCTTCTCATGCGCAAAGTTACGGATTTGAACTCGCGCCCGATGAATTCCGTGTTGTTCATTCAAACAGGTATTCTTTCAAAAAACGCGGAAAGAACAAGGAAGTAAGACTGCTTTCCGTAACTTTTGAAGGCATTTTGACAGTTACGGATGCAGCCCGCTTTCGGGAAACTTTGACTCAGGGCCTCGGCAGGGGAAAGGCTTACGGAAACGGACTTATGACAGTTGTGGGCATCGGGGAAGGCGTCAATGGCTGAAATTCCGGGGATGATCCGCCCTTCCGTTCAGTCTCTGCCGCAGATTGGCGACAGAATGACCTTTCTTTACTTTGAGCACTGTAAATTGAGCCGTGCGGACAGCGCGATAACCGTTACGGATGAAAAAGGGATCATTCATGTTCCTGCCGCTGCAATTTCGGTGCTCATGCTCGGCCCGGGAACGGATGTGACTCACCGTGCAATGGAGCTTATCGGTGATGCAGGTGTGAGTGTAATCTGGGTCGGGGAACATGGTGTTCGGTACTACACCGGGGGCTGTGCTTTGACGGGAAGTTCACGTCTGCTTGTGAAACAGGCTGCTCTTGTGACGAACCAGCGGGGGCATCTCAACGTTGTTCGAAAGATGTACAGTCTGCGGTTCTCCGGAGAGGATGTGGCTCACCTGACTTTGCAGCAGCTGCGCGGGCGTGAAGGAAGCCGTATGCGTTCCGTTTATCGGCATTGGTCAAAGGAAACAGGCGTTCCGTGGCATGGACGAGACTATGATCCGGAGGATTTTTCATCCGGAGATCCGGTAAATCAGGCATTGTCCGCAGGGAATGCCTGTCTGTACGGCCTTGCTCACGCCGTGATTTGCGCACTCGGCTGTTCCCCCGGCCTCGGCTTTGTGCATATCGGCCATTCGCTTTCATTCGTTTATGATATTGCTGATTTGTACAAGGCGGAAATCACGATTCCGATCGCATTTCGGCTTGCGGCAGAGTCTCCGGAGGATATCCCGTCCCAAACAAGGCGCAGTGTGCGTGATGCGCTTGCAGAAAGCCATATTTTGGAGCGAATGGTGAAGGATATCAAATACCTTCTTTCCGATGAATCCGATTTCGGCGAAGAAGGCTGCAAGCCGCTCTATCTTTGGGATGACCGCAGCGGCAGTGCAGAATACGGTAAATCCTATCGGGAGGATTGACGTTGACAGTGATTACTTTGAGCGACTGCCCGCCGAAAGTTCGGGGGGATCTGTCCAAGTGGTTATGTGAAATCAGCCCCGGAGTGTATGCCGGCAATATTAATGCGCGCGTTCGCACGGAGCTTTGGGCGCGGGTATGCGAAAACCTGAAAAGCGGGCGCGCAACCATGGTTTACAGCGCGCGCTGCGAACAGCAGATGAAATTCGAAGTTCATAATGCTCACTGGGAGCCTGTTGATCTTGACGGAATACTGCTTATGCGCCGCCCGCTTCCGAAGCCGCATAAGGCAGAAGACAATTCGACAGGGGCTCCGCAAAGCAGAGCCGGGAAAATGCTGCTCGCGCGTCGTGCGGAAAAAGCGCGCAGGCGGGCTGACTATGTTGTTATTGACGTTGAAACAACGGGGCTTTCGCCCGAGAGGGACGGCATTATTGAAATCGGTGCACTGCTGATAAGAAACGGAGAAGAGGCAGAAGAATTTCAAACACTCGTCAGGCGGGATTCACCGCTGAGTGCGGATGTTGTCCGCCTTACGGGGATTACGGATGAAATGCTTGCAGCTGAAGGCATTCCTCTGAGCGAGGCAATCAACGGGCTTGTTGCATTCGTTGCGAACCGCCCGATTGTTTGCCATAATGCGGATTTTGACTGCGGGTTTCTGATTTCGGAGGCAAAACGCTGCGGCGTGAAGTTGTTTCGCAGTTCCTGCACAGATACTCTTGCCTTGGCGCGCAGGCGCGTGAACGGAGTTAAACAGTATTCGCTTGGGCATCTTTGCGAATACTTTGGGATTGATGCCGGCGAACGTCACCGTGCGCTTCCGGATTGCAAGCTGACATTCAGGCTGTTTGAGAAGTTAAATGAAATTTGAACTGCTCTGGAACAAAAAGGCTGATTCCTAAAGGATCTTTTTAGTGTTTTCCCCGCATCTGCGGGGGTGATCCTGCTACCGTGGGAATTTGCAAAAAGAGATTTTCGTTTTCCCCGCATCTGCGGGGGTGATCCTTTTTTACCTGTCGATATTTCAAGTTGCGGCATGTTTTCCCCGCATCTGCGGGGGTGATCCCAGGAGTGATAAGGTTGAAACGCGCTAACCTTTGTTTTCCCCGCATCTGCGGGGGTGATCCCGGCGGTTTTGGACGATGAATCCCAGCCCAGCGGTTTTCCCCGCATCTGCGGGGGTGATCCCGTTCCGATCCCGAGAGTTACCTGTTCCTTGATGTTTTCCCCGCATCTGCGGGGGTGATCCCTGCGTAGTGCAGTCAACCGCATCAGGCCGCTGGTTTTCCCCGCATCTGCGGGGGTGATCCTTTTAGCTTTAAAATTACGCGAGGTACAGTCAGGTTTTCCCCGCATCTGCGGGGGTGATCCTTAAGTATCGAAATATCTGTAAACCCATTTGAAGTTTTCCCCGCATCTGCGGGGGTGATCCTTGCGGCCGCAAACGGCATCCAAGATCCAAACGGTTTTCCCCGCATCTGCGGGGGTGATCCATATACGCGTGCTGATAAAATCAATCGAGTACGGTTTTCCCCGCATCTGCGGGGGTGATCCCACGACTTTGTGATTCATGCAGGTACTACACAAGTTTTCCCCGCATCTGCGGGGGTGATCCTTTGCAGTTGCAAAAAGCAAAAAAAAGATATAAAGTTTTCCCCGCATCTGCGGGGGTGATCCATGCGGCGACTATAGGTGTAACCGCTGTCTTTACGTTTTCCCCGCATCTGCGGGGGTGATCCTTTCAGCGCTGCATACAGGCAGTGGGTTATAGACGTTTTCCCCGCATCTGCGGGGGTGATCCTAGTGACTACTTCATCGTATATGTTTTTTACATGTTTTCCCCGCATCTGCGGGGGTGATCCCTCTCTCGGAGACAGATCCGCAAAGGTGAAATTGTTTTCCCCGCATCTGCGGGGGTGATCCTATCTGCATGTCTTTCGCATAAAATTTAAGCAGGTTTTCCCCGCATCTGCGGGGGTGATCCGCGATCGCTGCCGATGGTAAATGGGGCAAAAAAGTTTTCCCCGCATCTGCGGGGGTGATCCCGACACTTCATACTCGATGAAGGTGCTGCAATTGTTTTCCCCGCATCTGCGGGGGTGATCCCAAACGTTTTTTCATTGCGATTTTCTTTTTCATGTTTTCCCCGCATCTGCGGGGGTGATCCATGGGCGACAGGCGGTTCAGAGACCGTATAGCGGTTTTCCCCGCATCTGCGGGGGTGATCCTTGCGTGGAGGTACGCTTGCTTATATTTGGGGTGTTTTCCCCGCATCTGCGGGGGTGATCCTGTTACCCTTACCGCACATGCAGGCACGCATGAGTTTTCCCCGCATCTGCGGGGGTGATCCGGCGGCTGTATGCCTTTATCTGCTCTGCGCACAGTTTTCCCCGCATCTGCGGGGGTGATCCGCGCAAGCTTATGTCCTTCCAAATATGATGAAAGTTTTCCCCGCATCTGCGGGGGTGATCCTTGCAATGCTTCCGTCAGTCGAGCGGAGATTGAGTTTTCCCCGCATCTGCGGGGGTGATCCCAGCAGACCCGTCAGCGGTCGGTCTGCTGCTGAGTTTTCCCCGCATCTGCGGGGGTGATCCCTGTGTGATAGGCGCAGACAAATATTCTTGTGGGTTTTCCCCGCATCTGCGGGGGTGATCCGGTTTTACAAAATATTTTACGGCTTCTTTTGTACGTTTTCCCCGCATCTGCGGGGGTGATCCCGGCACCGGGATTTTCGGCAAGCTGAATAAGAGGTTTTCCCCGCATCTGCGGGGGTGATCCCTTTCCTCCGCTCAAGATGCTATTCTTTCGGTTGTTTTCCCCGCATCTGCGGGGGTGATCCTACCGTCGGCAGTTTCCGCAATACTGTCAAAGTGTTTTCCCCGCATCTGCGGGGGTGATCCTTTATATAAGACATTTCGAGAGCTTTTCGGGCGGTTTTCCCCGCATCTGCGGGGGTGATCCCTGAACCCTCACCCGGAGCAGTATCGTAAGACAGTTTTCCCCGCATCTGCGGGGGTGATCCCTATAGACATTTGTTCCGCTCCCATCATAATCTGTTTTCCCCGCATCTGCGGGGGTGATCCGCTTTTCCTGCCCCCGAGCGTCCGTCCATTTCGGTTTTCCCCGCATCTGCGGGGGTGATCCCATTGTTACCGGCATCGACCGTTGCGGATAAAAGTTTTCCCCGCATCTGCGGGGGTGATCCTATCGTAGCCTTCAAGAGCGGCAAGTTTTTCCTGTTTTCCCCGCATCTGCGGGGGTGATCCTGTAGGCGAAGTGTGGGCTTGCAAATGGGACTAGTTTTCCCCGCATCTGCGGGGGTGATCCCGCGCCGCCGGAAGTGTCGATGCTTGCACCGCCGTTTTCCCCGCATCTGCGGGGGTGATCCTGGTTCGAGGCGACGTCCGCGGCATGGATTATCGTTTTCCCCGCATCTGCGGGGGTGATCCTCTATCTGCCGTCATGCAGCAGCGATAGCAAATGTTTTCCCCGCATCTGCGGGGGTGATCCTGTATCCGCTGTTGTGGCATGTCGGACAGTCCCGTTTTCCCCGCATCTGCGGGGGTGATCCTTATATTCCGTTTGCGGCGAAAGATGCAGATTCGTTTTCCCCGCATCTGCGGGGGTGATCCTGGATTCAGATTATTTCAACTTACGGGGTATCGGTTTTCCCCGCATCTGCGGGGGTGATCCTAATATTTCGCGCTTTGGGTTTTCTTTTGAACGGTTTTCCCCGCATCTGCGGGGGTGATCCTGAACCTGTATTTGCCGCCTTGATAGTGCATTTGTTTTCCCCGCATCTGCGGGGGTGATCCTGAACGGTGCAGTGTATAATTCCCTGCCGATTCGTTTTCCCCGCATCTGCGGGGGTGATCCTACATCGAGTAGTAAACCGTCTGCTGTAAACGCGTTTTCCCCGCATCTGCGGGGGGTGATCCTAGGGTCGCCGAATTGCTCTACAAAGCTTCTTGGTTTTCCCCGCATCTGCGGGGGTGATCCTCACAGCGGGCGCAGCGAGCAAATCCCGCGTTAGTTTTCCCCGCATCTGCGGGGGTGATCCCCTTGCCGCGCCGAATCGTGATAAACTCGTCATGTTTTCCCCGCATCTGCGGGGGTGATCCCGCAAACTGCGATTTCTTGCCCCACTTGCCGTCGTTTTCCCCGCATCTGCGGGGGTGATCCCAAAGCTTGCGCAAATACGAAAGCTCCAACGACGTTTTCCCCGCATCTGCGGGGGTGATCCTGCGCTGTACAGCCGCAAAACAAACGCACTGGCGTTTTCCCCGCATCTGCGGGGGTGATCCTTATAGCACGTTCAAAATTCGCTGTCAAGAGAGGTTTTCCCCGCATCTGCGGGGGTGATCCCAAAAAGCGCGCTTTGCGGAAAGTCCAAACAAAGTTTTCCCCGCATCTGCGGGGGTGATCCGCGTGACCAATATTTACCAAAGGGAGGTTATCAGTTTTCCCCGCATCTGCGGGGGTGATCCCAAATTGACCATGCGGTTACACCGTCACCGCCAGTTTTCCCCGCATCTGCGGGGGTGATCCTCACTCCTGTTTCAAGCGCAACTTCATACTCCAGTTTTCCCCGCATCTGCGGGGGTGATCCCCGTGTGTTGAACGTTAATGTCCTTGGGTCAATGTTTTCCCCGCATCTGCGGGGGTGATCCGTTTACAGACATTCGGGCTGAAAACCTGTATTGGTTTTCCCCGCATCTGCGGGGGTGATCCTTGACATCGACGAAGCCACAGGCGGCAGGATAGGTTTTCCCCGCATCTGCGGGGGTGATCCCCAGATTGCGCTCATATATCCCTCCTATTCCATGTTTTCCCCGCATCTGCGGGGGTGATCCCAGGCAATAGTTCTTGCCAGACTGTGTGCTGCGGTTTTCCCCGCATCTGCGGGGGTGATCCCAGTTTCATCACGGTAAGCACTTTTGCGGCGGGGTTTTCCCCGCATCTGCGGGGGTGATCCCTACAGCGGCACGCTGAAAAACATCGCGCAGATGTTTTCCCCGCATCTGCGGGGGTGATCCTTGGGGGGAGCGAACGCGCAGCAGCGCGGCGGAGTTTTCCCCGCATCTGCGGGGGTGATCCTCCCGTTCCACTAACTTTTGCATTAAACTGTATGTTTTCCCCGCACCTGCGGGGGTGATCCTGTTAGCACCAAGCCCAAATTCAAAAATACAATGTTTTCCCCGCACCTGCGGGGGTGATCCTCGACCGATGAAACGTAGTCGCCGCGGTCTCCAGTTTTCCCCGCACCTGCGGGGGTGATCCTAATATCACATATGCATAATATATTTTAGTAAAGTTTTCCCCGCACCTGCGGGGGTGATCCCGGGTGTTGAAGGTAAAATGTATGATTTTGATGGTTTTCCCCGCACCTGCGGGGGTGATCCTGTT
>ERZ1034917.520-NODE-520-length-34523-cov-6.626494_pt1 | contig 34523 bp, 22 predicted proteins | sample MGYA00520605_ERZ1034917 | MGnify/ENA primary metagenome ERZ1034917 (study PRJEB33766, sample SAMN09781784) | gut metagenome | biome: gut microbiome | host: Homo sapiens | place: Madagascar | study: EMG produced TPA metagenomics assembly of the PRJNA485056 data set... | reverse complement strand
CCCGGACCTTGGGATTAAGAGTCCCCTGCTCTACCAACTAAGCTAACAGTCCGTGTTATTTCGTATAAGCGCGCTGGGGTGGGTGAAGGGGCTCGAACCCTCGACCTCCAGAGCCACAATCTGGCGCCCTAGCCAACTGGGCGACACCCACCGTGTGCGCAAGGATAGATAATACGGGCGTACCAAAGAAAATGCAAGGGTTTTTTTCAAAGCGCCTCCCTTCCCCAAAACGCACACAAACTAACATACAAATGGATTGCGCCATTCAGCGCATAAGGCATATTGAAGGTAGATCAGCCAAGCAACCAAGCTGCGACAAGGCAATGGTTTTCTCAAACCCGCAATGTGCGTCGCGTATAATTAAAGGTCGATCCCACACCCCGAAAGGCGGCTCGGTCTATGGCCACATTCCAACTTATTCTTCTGTTAATGTCAGCTGTTCTGGTCTCGTCGGTAGTCGAGCAGATCATCCCCAAGGTATCAGTCCCTCTCGCCCAGATCGCCATGGGCGTCGTTATCGCCATCCTTGCGGGAAACCGTATTCAGATCGGACTCAGTGCCGATCTGTTCCTGGTTGTCTTCATCGCGCCGCTGCTGTTCCACGAGGCCGTCAATTCCGACAAGACCGCTCTTTGGCACTACAAGAAGACGTTCCTCTCGTACGCCATCGGCCTTGTCGTGGTCATCACACTTGCCGTGGGTTTCGCTGTGCACCTCATGATCCCCTCGATCTCGCTTGCTGCGGCTTTCGCGTTGGGCGCCGCCCTTGGGCCAACCGACGCCGTTGCCGTGGCCTCTGTATCTAAAGAAGCACAAATCCCCTCTCGGCAGCAAGCCATTCTACAAGGTGAATCCCTCCTCAACGACGCTTCCGGCATCGTCTCATTCCAGTTCGCCATCGCTGCCGCGACAACAGGAGCCTTCTCGCTTCTCCGCGCCGTCGAAGACTTCGCTATCGAGTTCATCGGAGGATTGCTCTTGGGCTTGGCACTTGGCCTGTTCATCAACTGGCTCATCCACAAGATCAGCGACCTCGGTCTGGAGAGCATCACCTTCCACGTGACCCTCGAGGTGTTCACGCCCTTCATCGTTTACATGCTGGGCGGCATTCTTCACGTCAGCGGCGTCATCGTCGTTGTTACGTGCGGCATCGCCATGTCGCTAAGCAAGCAGCACCTCGGACCCCACGCCTCGCGCTTGAGCATCGTGTCCTCAAGCTTCTGGGAGGTCTTCTCCTTCGCGCTGAATGGCGTCGTGTTCGTTCTTCTGGGTACACAGCTGCCCAACGCAATAGGCAACACCTGGAGCGACGACGGCATCTCGTCATTCGACCTTGTCATCTACATCATCGTCATCGTGCTGATCATGCACGGAACGCGCCTTATCTGGTCCATCGTCTCCGAGAAGCTGGTCGACAGGCGCAAGGGACGCACAAGGCCGTTCAAAGAGCAAATGCGATCTGCCCTTATCACCACGCTTTCCGGAGCCAAGGGAACCATCACCTTGGCAATCATGTTCACCATCCCCACGTGGGTGACCACTGGCGGCGGCATGATGCGATTCCCCGATCGCGACCTGCTCATCTTCCTTGCCAGCGGCGTTATCGTCGTTTCGCTGTTACTGGCAACCTACGTAGTTCCGTTGCTTGCCCCGCGCGTCGAGAAGAAATCGGAAAGCCAAAAACAAGACGCCGAAACCAGCATCGAGATCCTGCGCGCCGTCGTCGAAGACCTCAGTGCGCATATCACACCCGGCAACCGCGCCGGTGTGACGGAGGTCATCCGCCAATACAATGACCGCATCACGCGCCTGCAAAACGACAGCGACTACCTTGAAGAAGAGTCTGACACCGACGTGCGCATCCTCGTCCTTCAGTGGGAGCAGGAATACGTGTGGGACCGCATCGATGCCGGAACAGTCCCGCCCGTCGAAGGCTATCAAGTCATGAACATCCTTGCACGCGGCGAATCGATGCTCCGCCAAGAGAAGGTACGCAAAGCAAGCTTGAATCGCCGAGCGCGTCGCATGATCGGCTCGCTTAGAGCGGTATTCCACACCCTTCGCGAAAAGATTCCCTTGCAAGAAGGCGGAGAAGACAGCGGGCGTATCAGGCGCGAGCTGCAAATCGACGCTCTGAAGTACGGCATCGAGCGCATGCAGAAAGAGATGGCCAACTCCGATTACGCCTCTGAATCGTTCAGCCGCCTGATCATCGAATACCAACGCGCGATTGCGGCGCTGCAGGCGAAAAGCCCCTCGATCACCGACATCACCAGCCTCGAAGACCGCGCTGAAGACGTACTGCGCCCCGCCCTGCACCTTGAGCTCGAGCAAATTCAGCTTGCTTACGACGAAGGCCGCCTCTCCCGTGCCGCAGCGCAGCACATGCGCCGCAACGTCCATATGATGGAACTCGACCTGGAAGACTACTTCTAAAGGGTCACAGCCCCCATCAGGGCCTGCGTACGCGGCAAAAGCGTCCGGTAACAGCCAGGCCCCACCGAATCAACCACAGCAAACCGCAACATGCCTCAGCAATCGTCGCAATCCCTCGCAAACGCAAGCAGCGCCCTGACGGCAATCCATCAGGGCGCTGCTTATTCACAAACGGAAGCGACAACAAGGAGCTAAGCGGTTTCCACCTGAGATTCCTCGCGAGGCTGCATGTACACCGGAGCCGAAACGCCAAGCAAGCTAAGCGTAAGAGCCAGCACGATACGGACGCTGTCCGCCAGCGCAAGTCGTGCATTCTGAACCGCAGCGTCTTCGCCCATAATACGGCACTCGGTATAGAAATGATGGAACGCAGCAGCAAGCTCTTCGGCATAATGAGTCAAGCGGAACGGAGCGCGGTCACGAGCAGCAAGCTCGATAAGCTCAGCAAAGTCATCCATCTTACGCATGAGGGCAAGCTCAGCAGGATGCGTGAGAACACTCAAGTCGACATCAACGGGAACCGCTGCGGCCGCAAGCTCTTCGGCGGACGTATCGGCAAGCTCGATGCCCGCGGCCTTGCGCAGAATCGAGCAAATGCGAGCATGGGCATACTGAACGTAGTAAACGGGATTCGTGGAGTCCTGCTTCTTGGCAACCTCGATGTCGAAATCGATAGGCTGGTCGCTCGAGCGCGACAACATAAGATAACGCGTAGCGTCGGGGCCGACCTCCTCGATAAGCTCGGCGAAGGTGATCATCTCGCCGGTACGCTTCGACATGCGAACAGGCTCGCCGTTGCGCAAAAGGTTGACCAGTTGGCCAAGAACGACTTCAAGAGCGCCCTCGTGGCCGCCAGCCGTAAGCATGGCCTCGCAGCGCGCGATGTAACCATGATGATCGGCGCCCCAAATATCGATGAGGTGGTCGAAACCACGGCTAAGCTTGTTGTAGTGGTAAGCGATGTCGCTGAAGAAGTACGTGAACTCGCCGTTCGCCTTGATGAGAACGCGGTCCTTCGTGTCGCCGAAGTCGGTGGAGCGGAACCAAGTTGCGTCGTCCTTCTCGTAGATGCAGCCTTTCTCGCGCATCAGGTCGAGCGCGCGATCGACAGCACTCTTGCCGTCCTCGTCGGGAACGTAAAGAGAGCGTTCCGAGAAGAACATGTCAAAATGATTGCCGAAGCCCGCAAGAGTTTCCTGCGTTAGAGCAAGCATCTTCTTGTAAGCAAGTTCGCGGAAAGCGAGGACGCGCTCGTCTTCGGGAACAGAAAGCCACTTGTCGCCATCGGAGGCGATGATGTCCCGAGCGATGTCGGAAACGTAGCCGCCGCCATAGCACTTCTCGGGCATCTCGATGTCCTGGCCAAGAGCCTGAAGGTAGCGGACGTTCACGCTGTTCGCGAACACGTCAAGCTGAACACCGTGATCGTTGACATAAAACTCCTCGTACACGTCGTTGCCGGCATGACGCATGACGCGAGCCATGGCGTCGCCCAAAGCAGCCCAACGACCATGACCCACATGCATGGGGCCCGTAGGATTGGCCGAAACGTACTCAAGGTTGATGCGGCCTGGTTTGGCCTGACCACGACCATAGTCGAAGCCTTGCTGACGAACAGCAGCCACAACGCCCTGCAACACCGATGCGGAAAGACGGAAGTTGATGAAGCCGGGACCGGCGATCTCGGCAGAAGCGATGACGTCGTTCTCAGGGAGATGGTCGACGAGCGTTTGGGCGATATCGCGCGGCCCCTTGTGGGCGAGCTTCGCCGAACGCATGGCAACCGTGGAAGCCCAGTCGCCGTTCGCTGCGTCACGCGGACGCTCGAGCGCAGCCGCCGGGGCCTCGGGCATGTCAAGCGAGCCGTCGGCGATGGCCGCGGCTACCGCCTCGTTGACGATGTTCTCTAACTGTTCGCGGATCTGCATAGTCTTTCTTTCTTGGACTCGAGTGATTACGAAAATGCGTTAACAGATTAAATCTCGGGAAGGGGCTCATCAGAAAGCGTAGCGTACATGATGGCCTTGATGGCGTGCATGCGGTTCTCCGCCTCGTCGAACACCACCGAACGCGGGCCCTCGAACACCTCGTCGGTGACCTCCATCTCGGTGATGCCGAACTTGTCGGCGATCTTCTTCCCTATCGCGGTTTTGGTATCGTGGTACGCGGGAAGGCAATGCATGAGCTTCGCATCGGGTTTGGCGTATGAGAACGCCTGCTCGTTGATCTGATAGGGAGACAGGAGCTTGATGCGCGCATCCCACACCTCGTCGGGTTCGCCCATGGAAACCCACACGTCGGTATACAGGATATCGGCATCGCGGCAACCCTCGGCAACATCCGCCGTACACAGAATGGTGGAACCGTTCTGCTGGGCGATTTCCCTGCATGTCTCAACAAGGGCGGCGTTTGGCTGGTTTTCAACCGGACCACAAGCAACGTAATTCACGCCCAGCTTGGCGCAAACAACCATGAGCGAATTGGCAACGTTGTTGCGCGCGTCGCCCATGAACACAAGCGTGCGGCCGCGCAAGTCATTACCATAAATCTCGCGCATGGTAAGCATGTCGGCGATCATCTGGGTGGGATGCCATTCGTCGGTAAGGCCGTTCCAAACGGGGCAATCGGCAAAATCGGCGATCTCCTGCACAACCGCTTGGCCGAAACCGCGGTATTCGATGCCGTCGTAGAAGCGAGAAAGCACGCGCGCGGAGTCGGCAATGGATTCCTTCTTGGAAACCTGCGAACCGGCGGAATCGAGATACGTGACGTTCATGCCCAGATCGTAAGCGCCAACCTCAAACGAGCAACGCGTGCGAGTGGACGTCTTCTCGAACAGCAAAACGATGTTCTTGCCTTCGCAGAAACGATGAGGCACGCCGGCTTTCTTCATGGCCTTTAGTTTCGCAGCGACATCGAGAAGGTGCTCGATGTCGGCGCTGGAATAATCAAGAAGCTTCAGAAAATCGCGGCCTTTCAGGCTGTCTGCCATGATGCCCATCCTTTCAACGACAACGAAGCAATAATTATAGCGCCTTTGCCGTCACGGACAGCAAGTTTGGTGGCGGAGCACGTCGAATTCACGTTCGGAGAACGGGCAGAAAAGCCGTGGCAAGAAGATGGCGCGCCCAGTAGGACTCGAACCTACAACCTACGGATTAGAAGTCCGTTGCTCTATCCATTGAGCCATGGGCGCGCGAAAGACGAATGTCGCACGAAGCAGCTTGCGCCGCAGACAATGCGCACTGCGTAATCATAACGCAATTCGCCGCCACTCATACGCAATGCGCAAAACCGAAATGAGCTAACGGCTTCCAACGGGCGCATCTTCGCCAAAAATCCCCTTTCTCAGTAAGTCACCTTCTGATATAATGCATATCTTGTCTGGACGTCGGGATGTGGCGCAGTTTGGTAGCGCGCCTGCTTTGGGAGCAGGATGTCGCAGGTTCGAATCCTGTCATCCCGACCACTTTGACGAATGCGGGTGTGGTTCAATGGTAGAACTTCAGCCTTCCAAGCTGATAACGCGGGTTCGATTCCCGTCACCCGCTCCATTGAAACTTATGGCCAGCCGCAAAGCTGGCCTTTTTGTTTATCGAAGGAGCGCAGCCGTGCCATCCATGAAAACCGTCGTTCTGGCAACTAACAACGCCCATAAGGTTTCCGAGATCAAAACCGCGCTCGACTTCCCTGGCTGGGAGTTCAAGACGCTTCGCGAGATGGGCATCGAATCCGATCCCGAGGAAACTGCGGAGTCGTTCGAAGGCAACGCGCGCATCAAGGCCCAAGCCGCTCGCGACGCCGCCCAAGCCGCCACAGGCAAGCCCGTTGCCGCGCTTGCAGACGACTCCGGCCTGGTAGTAGACGCCCTCGATGGCGCACCGGGCGTTCATTCCGCTCGCTACGCCAGCACCGACGGCAAAGACGCCGACGATAACGCGAACAACGCCAAGTTGCTTTCTGCCCTTTCAGGCGTCACCGACGATAAGCGCACCGCGCACTTCGCCAGCTCCATCGTCTTCATCGACGAAGACGGCACCGAAACCACCGCTTATGGCATCGTCGAAGGACGCATCGGCCACAAGGCGCAAGGTGAGAACGGCTTCGGCTACGACCCCTTGTTCTGGCCCGACGTGTTCGAAGGCGAGTTCACGCTGGCAGAGGTTCCGCAAGCACGCAAGAACGAGGTCTCGCATCGCGGCAACGCCCTTCGCGAGCTGCGCGCAAAGCTGGAATCCGCCGGCAAATAGAGCAAGAAACGATCAGGCATCGAGGCTAAACATGGCGAAACAACAGCAGCACAAAACCAACGCGCAGCGAGAGGTGGAGGCAGCTGGTTTTGCCGCCTCTTATCACGGCATCGACGTAGAAGACGGCTTCTCGTTCACGGGAACCCAGCTGGCAGAGATCTTAGGTGAAGACCCCGATCAGGTGTTCAAGACGCTCGTCACTCAAGGGAAATCGGGAGAGCACTACGTGTTCATGATCCCCGTTGCCTGCGAGCTTGACCTGAAGAAGGCAGCGACCGTGGTTGGCGAGAAATCCGTCGCGATGATCAAAGCGAAAGAGCTGTTGCCCCTTACTGGATACGTTCACGGAGGCTGCTCTCCACTTGGCATGAAGAAGGCATTCCCCACCGCCATTGACGAAACCGCTGCCCTGTACGACACCATCTGCTTCTCGGCGGGACGCGTTGGGCACCAAATCGAGATGTCTCCCAACGACTTGGCGAAGCTGATCGATCTGACGTTCGCCGACCTCACCGCAATCTAACAAATCCCGCCATCTGATCCATCTGGCAATAAGTCGAGCCGCATAGCCCAAGATCGTGGGGCTATGCTCCCGCGGCTTACCAATGCGAAACGACAACATCGTCCTCTTGAATGATGCCGTACAAATCGGCAGCCGCATTCACGGGCAGGTTCACACAGCCATGACTACCGTAGCCGCTTGCATACATCGTGCCGCCGAATCCCGGTTGCCAATCGGCGTCATGCAAACCGATCGCATTTCCATCGAACGGCATCCAATAGCGCACCTGCGACTCGTATATCTTCTTGCCGTTCTCGTATCCGGTCAATTTCGCAGGACTCGATTTGGAGTTGAGCCAGTAGACGCCAACGGACGTGTCGTGCGCTCCGTCAGGCTTGCCGGAAATGCAATCGGATTCCCAAATCAGGTCGCCGCTCTCGTTGTACATGCGAACATGCTGCTCGGCAAGGTCAATATCGACGTAGCGATTGCCCCAATCTTTCTCACCGGCTCCCTTGTATACCTCGCCTTCCGAGAGACAGGGAATGTCAACCGTCTGAGAAACGCCGCTCTTCACCGCATCGGTTATAGCTGAATGCAGGGCGTCACCATCGACTTCCCAACCGTAAACGCCGCCAGAAACCGTGATGACCTTACCATCGGGGCGTGTGTAGGTGCGCTCAGAGCCAACGGTGTCAAGCTTGCCCTGCAGCTCGGCGATATATGCATCAAGCTGCCCGCCGTCAAGCGAGACGCTGAAGTCGTCTTCGAGTTTGATCCACTGGGAAATCTGATCAGGGCCGATCGACCCGGCATCGTTTCCAGCCATGACGAGCTTGACCGTCAAACCGCACATGCGCGTCGCCGTGTCTGCGGCGGTCTTCAAACGAGCATCCGTCGACAGAATGTCAGCCTTCTTCAGCTCGTTGGCTCCCAACGTTACAGAGGGTTGGAAGGACAAGATGGCGATGTCGGCGGCCTTCACCACCGCAGCAGTGTTAAGCGCCGTGCCCGGAACTTCGGCCTTCACTGCGAACTGTTTTTTGACCCCATCGTAAGTGATGGTGGCATTCTGAGGCTGTGTGGCCGTCTTGTTGAACCCCTCAACCTTTTCTTTAAGATCGGCTTCGAGCATGGAGCCGCCAGAGTAATTGGCCACGAACAAGTCGGTAAGGGCGTGGTCGCTCTGGGAAAGCAAGTAGGGCCACTGCCACGCAGGCAGTGCCTCGTGCATCTTCTTAACGATGGCGGCAGAGTCGATCTTGACGCCTGCGCGAGCGGTGTCGATGGTGTAGTTAAATCCATCACCCGAGACGGTAAGCTGGTAATCACCCACCGCTTCATCGAGTTGAGCGGCAACTTCGGCGGAGGATCTCATAGACGCATCGATGGCACCGATCGAAGTGCCTGGGAAAAACCAGTTCGAGAAAATAGCGATGCCAACGAGGTAGGCTGCCACAAGCAGACCCGCGATCGAACCGAAAACGATGCCCAGGATCTTCTTGACCTTTTTGGAATCGGTCTTTTTCTTCTCTTTCCCTTCGGCTGAAGTCGCCGGGGAAACAGCGCCGAACTGAAATGCGTCATGCTCGAAAGAATTGTAGGCGCCGGATCCGTCGATGACGGATTCGCGCACATGCGCCTTCTCGACCGGGGACAAGGCCCGGGTCGAATCGTCCGAGATGTTTTCTGCGGCCGAAGAAGCAACGCCCTCGCCTGCAAAAGCGTCAGAAGCCTTGATTGCATCGACATTGGGAGCGTCACCTTCGGCCGAATCGGGGGCTTCAGGGGCCACTTGCTCGTCAATTACCTTAGGGTCTTTGCTCTTTTTAACCTTAGGTGATTTACCTTTAGCGTGTTTGCCACGAGACTTGCTCACGTTAGTTCTCATCTCATTCGAATATGGGGAGGAAACCACTGGCCTTTTCGTTTGCGATTGTATCATCGCCCCAGCTGGAAGAAACCTTTTTTAGATAAACGCACGTGTTCAGCAAACACCGCTGCAAACACCGTTCAACTTGACCTCGTTGAGCGACCGCCAGAGGACCTCTCAGCAAACTATCGCAGTGAGTCACAAGTGTCTCAGTCGACGCAACCGTTGTCCAAGGATTGGCCAGATTGTTCGAAAGATTCCCGAAAAAGCGGTGAATAGCGGCCGTTTCCTAAGATTTCAGGAAAGCCTCGTGATAATAAAAAAGCCTGATCAAACATCGAATGACTATCTGATCAGGCTTAAAAATGTTGGTGGAGGCGCGGAGAATCGAACTCCGGTCCATACTAGACCCTCGGTCAGGCTCTACAAGCTTATTCGGCGATCGGGTTTAAGGATGCGCGGCTCGTCGACGTGCGTTGCCTCCCGAGTCGGTTCGATCTTAGCCAAGGCCATACCGGCTACGTGCCTTGGAGCATTTCCCTAAAATGACACCGCACCCGAAACGGGAAAAATCTCGGGATTGGCGCGCGCTTGTAAATTAAGCAGCGAGAGCGTAGTTACGCTCGAAAGAAGTGTTCTTGCCAATTAAACTTGACGTTACCCCTGTTTAACGTGGCGAGGAGACCACGACCTGCTCCTCACTTCAGACCTACCATGTCGAAACCAGTCGCCCCCGTTGAGCGCGGCGAAAACCGCAAAGGGGAGAAGGCCCCACCTTTTCAAAGATCTTGCGACCGGCATGCCTTGCACGCATGCGCACAATGACAGAGACCGATTCGCTAGATGGGAAATTATACGCACTTCTCCCCTTGTCAGCAAGTGCCCCGAATCGGAATATAGAGTCAAACGATCTTGAACGACAATCTAATCTCTTCGATCGCGATTCGCCCACGAAACCGACTATTGAAAAGGAGCTACCATGACGCTCATGAAAACCCTGCTGGCACGCCACAGCACTCGAAAGTTCACTGGAGAGAAAATCCCACGCGAATATATCGAGCAAATCGCACGCGCGGGCCTTACCGGCCCTGTCGGCCGCAACAAGAAGCCCTGGAAACTGATTGCAGTTGACGCTGCCGAGACCATCGAGAAGCTCTCGGCAGCGCGCACGCCGCGCCAAGGCATCTTCGATACCACCACTGCCGTGATTGCCGTGTTCGGAAACCCCGAAATCGCGGATACCTGGATCGAGGACTGCTCGGTTGTCATGACCAACATGCACCTTATGGCGAACAACTTGAGGCTTGGAAGCTGCTGGATCCAAGGACGCGGGCGCCTCGCCGAATCGGGGCAAAGTGCCAGCGATTACGTGCGCGACGTGCTTGGCGTCAGCGCCGACTGGGAGCTGCTGGCCATGCTCGCGATTGGAGCCCTTGGCAAAAGCGCCCCTACCCGTGAACGCGCCGAAAGCGACATCGATATGGCGCCCTTCAGCTGGAACTAAACGCCGTCAAAACAAACGGGCGGCGAGGTACGCTGCCCCGTCGCCCGCCACAAGACAAGAGCTACAGCTCGATACGCTCGAAGAACTCCTTGCCCACGCCGCAAATCGGGCACGTATAATCGTCAGGCAGCTCTTCGACAACCTCAATATGCCCACAAACCGTGCAGCGCCAGGCAACCTTGGGCGCAGCGCGATTAGCGGAATCTCCCGCATTCGCCGCATTAGCATCAACGGCCTTTACGATGTCTTCCTCCTCGCCAAGGTAGCTCGATGCCTTCGGAGGCGTCTTCCCGCCCTTGACCTGATGATAATAGGCGTAGGTCATCGGGTTCGCTGCCGCTTTAACACGCTGAGACTCCTCTACCTCACCAATAAATAGAATATGAGTGCCAAGATCGACTTCCTGCACCACCTTCGCAGAAAACCATGCGCAGCACTGCTCATCCAGAATCGGCAGCCCGGCAGTGTCTCGCGCGCTTGCGTGACGAGCGAACTTGTCGAACTCGGTCGACGAATGGAACCCGAAGGTCCCGATCAATTCCATCGTCGCATCTTCGGACAAGCACGAAGCAGTGAAGCGAGAGGACTCCCGCACGGCCGCTGTTGTGGCGTTCTCTTTGTTAAGAGCAACGCTTACCTGCATCGGCGAAGACGTCACCTGCGCAAACGTGTTCGCGATGCAGCCGAAACGTCTTTCAGCGCTGCGGGTTCCAATGACGTACATGCCGTAACTCAACGAACGAAATGCCGATTTGTCGATCATCTTTCTCACCTTTCCCTTAACGTCCAGACGCGCAAAACCTGCAGCGCCGCACCCTGCCAAAACGGAAAAGGGCCCCGAAAGGCCCTTTTCATCTGCGACTTTTCAAATACTTGCCGCCTCCTAATGGCCTTATCGCACTAACGCCGAACCATCAGAACCAATCAACCGCGCTATGCGCGGCAACTCCAAACTATGCGTTACAGACCCGCTACGGGATCAACGCCAAGCTCCGCGCGAACAACGTCGAAGGCAGCGGCGATGGCCTTGTCCATGTCGTAGTACTTGTAACCGCCCAGACGGCCTGCGAAAACAACCTTGCCCTCACGGTCGGCAAGCTCGCGATACTGCTCGTACAGCGCAGTGTTGCGCTCGTCGTTGATGGGGTAATACGGCTCGTCGCCCGGCTTCCAGTCGGCGGGGTACTCGCGCGTGACAACGGTCTTGGGCTGCGTGCCGAACTCAAAATGCTTGTGCTCGATGACGCGGGTGTAGGGCACCTCGCGCTCGTTGTAGTTCATGACGGCGACGCCTTGGTGGTCAGCCTCGTCAAGAAGCTCGGTCTCGAAGCGCAGGCTGCGGTACTCAAGCTGGCCCAGGCTGTAGTCGTAGAACGAGTCGATGGGGCCGCAGTAGATCACGCGATCGGCGATGTCGGGCTGCTCGGCGATGAGGTCCTTGTACTCGACGCCCGTGCGAACATCGACGCCCTCGAGCATGTTGGCCACCATCTTGGTGTAGCCGCCCATGGGGATGCCCTGGAAGCGGTCGTTGAAGTAGTTGTTGTCGTAGGTGAAGCGGCACGGCAGGCGCTTGATGATGGAAGCGGGCAGGTCCTTGCAGTCGCGGCCCCACTGCTTCTCGGTGTAACCCTTCACGAGCTTCTCGAAGATATCGCGACCAACCAGCGAAAGAGCCTGCTCCTCGAGGTTCTGGGGCTCGCCGATGCCTTCGGCGTCGATCTGCTCTTGGATCTTGGCCTTGGCTTCTGCCGGCGTGACCACGCCCCACATCTTGGAGAACGTGTTCATGTTGAAGGGCATGTTGTAGATCTCGCCCTTGTAGTTGGCGATGGGGCTGTTCACGTAGTTGTTGAACTCGGCGAACTGGTTGACGTAGCCCCAAACGTCCTTCATCGAGGTGTGGAAGATATGGGCGCCGTAACGATGAACGTTGATGCCCTCGACCTCTTCGGTGTAAACATTGCCGGCGATGTGGTCGCGCCTGTCGATGACCAGGCACTTCTTGCCGATCTTCTTAGCCTCATGGGCGAAAACGGCGCCGGTAAGACCAGCGCCGACGATCAAGTAGTCGTACTGAGCCATTGGAACAAACCTCCGAATGTCATGTCCGAACGAATTATCTTATGCTTATTCTAGCAGAACAGCACATCGACAGCGGAGAGGCTAAGTTACCCAACAGCATCAAGAAAGGGGCTACACGATAGGCGACCCTGACAGCGAACTACGAATAGCGCTTCTCACCGCCTCGTTGGTCAGCATTTCCCTCGGGACGTGATGAAAGTGGAAGTGAATGTCATCTGGCAGTTCAAGGTAGTCGCCATACGAGTGGCGAAGAACCGAATCGCAGTTAGCCGTTCGAGCAGCATATGTCCCTCGAACGGAACCCGCAACAAAGGGTAAAGCTCGGCAAAGCTATATCCCAAATTACCATTTCCTTCGAAATAGCAGTTGTAAATCCACCAATTCAGACCAACTGCCTCATCTTTAGAAACGTAGAGACCCTCGTCCGTCATCTTCTGCTGGTAGCGTCGAAAAACCTCGTCAACGACAGCGGCATACTCCGAAGACGCATCCACGAAACGCCCTTCTTCGCGCCAATAGCGAAGAGACTTGCCCTCGTCCATCTCACGGATCCTTTCCCGTCGAACCTCCAGCAACCTCTCAAAAGAAGAATCAGAAACACTTGAAGCATAATCGAGAATGAAGAGGTCGATGAAACAGGGGTTGTTCACATCGTTTTGTTTAAAACGAATCTGACGGCAATGGGCATACCAATCGAAGCACTCAGTGATTTGATGCCTGCTATCGTTCTCCACGCTTGCCATAGGCCGAGCGATGCCCCCGCACGTCATGCAAACATCGAGATCGTCGTCCCACAGAATGAACCCTTCATGCCTAGCTGCGCCAAGAAGAGAGCCGTACATAAGCATGTACTCGACACATGCGACCTTGCAAACCTCATCGAATTCGAAAAGAAGCTGAGCGCACCCTATCTTGTAAAAGACAAAATCGCCCTGCGCCTTTGACAGGTCGCGAAAGAAGCGCAACTTTGTTTCCGCCTCGGTTTCTCCGTCGAGAGCGAGAAGCGGCCAAAGCATCATCTTCGAATGAGTGTCGTGCGCATCAAGTTTCACAGAGGCTTCCTCACGAAGGGTTGCGATCTCCCCACGCAACATCGCCGTCTCATTCCTTAAGGCACGAACATCATCATGAAGCCAAAGAATTTCAGCGAACAGCTCGTGAAACGAGCGCGAAAACGGAGGAAGCATGCGCCCTCGCAAAATCAGCTAATTTACCCAATTCAATCCCCAACGCAATCGACCAGAGTGGATTGCAAATATCAAATCCCAACAGTTTCACTTTGCCGTATTCAAAGGAGAAACAATAGCGTCAAACTCATTTGCTCGGTCGGCGACGAAGCGAATGGGCACAGGCACTATAATGTGAACGCCCAGACACAGCGTGCTATCCCAGCGCCGCCAACATAGCCGAGAAAGACCCTTAGAGTATGACGCAGAGCATGAATCAAACCGTAATGAACAGCAATCCCGCAGTATCGGTGATCCTCCCCATATACAACGTCGAAAAGTATCTGGAGCAGTGCCTCGATTCCGTTTGCAAACAAACGCTTCAAGACATCGAGATCATCTGCATCAACGACGGAGCAACCGATGGATCTGCGAAAATCATCGATCGATTCGCAGAAAAAGACAGCCGCGTCGTGCCAATTCACAAGCAAAACGAAGGCTATGGCAAGGGCGTCAACACCGGTCTCTCGATCGCGCGGGGGCAATACGTCGGCGTCGTCGAGCCCGACGACTACATCAACCCCCGTATGTTCGAAAAGTTGTTCAACGCCGCTAGGAAATTCGATTTCCCCGACATAGTGAAAGGCTCCTACTGGCGCGTCTGCAACGCGGGAACTTCGAGAGAGCGCATTGAACCGAGCTATTACCAAGGCAAGGTTAAATGCGTGAACACGCGCTTTACCATTGATCAAGATGCTTCGCTTCTGTATTACCACCCAAGCATTTGGACAGCCATCTACAAGCGCGAATGGCTGACTGACAACAACATCAAAATGAAGGAGATCCCTGGCGCTGGTTGGGCAGACAACCCTTGGCTCATGGAAACGATGCTGGCAGCAAACAGCATCGTCTACATCGACGAACCCCTGTATTACTATCGCGAATTCGAATCGGGGTCCTCAAGCAACGTCAATGACCCGTCCATCATTTACAACCGATGGTTCGACATGGACGAGATACTCAAACGCAACAACATCACTGAACCGCGCATTCTGGATGCCCACTACTCTCGCGGTTGCGCTTACCTGGACATGCTCGAAAGAGACTTCGATCGAAATGACCCCGAAATCGCCGCGGCGATCACGAAGATGCTCTCCCTCATGGACGGGAAAGCAATTATGAAATCCAAAAATATCTTGCGCGACTGGAAATACGTGTATAGAAAACACGCGCCTCTTAACGAGAAGCTACTTTACTGGTTGCACCGATAAAAAGCACCGCACAAAAGCGGCGCCAATGGAACCAGAATTCAGTGCATCCTTCCATGAAGGAATCGAAATCGCCCATGAGCGAGTTGAGCTCTTCAACGCCCAGCGCTCGCAAAATACCAACCGATCACCATCGCAACGGAGACAGTATGGCACCTCTCAAACGCCCATCAGAAACGACCAAATGGCTGGCCGCCATTTTAACCTCCATCCTAATCGCTATTTTTTTCGAAATTGCTATTTTCAATTACCAAAGCCTCGAAACATTAACGGCGCCAAAAAAGATTGCTCAAATCAACGACAACGATCCAGGATGTGCAATCTCGCTCGATTTCTCAAACGAAGAGGAATGCAGTCTACAAGCCTCGGGCAACTTGACCACACTCACATTAAGGACAGACTCCCCTGAAGAGCTGCAATTTCAAATCTCAATCACCGATGAAGGAAATCAAACACCCTACGAGATTGGGCGAATAGCCGTGTCGGGTCAAAAAACGATTAAAGTCAACCCTTCCGGCGAAATACGTTCGATTCAAGTGAGATGCCCCGAAAATGCTTCCTCACAAAATGTCATTACGGTTTCAGCCAACGACCCAATCCCCTTCGACATCAGCAAAAGGCGCCTGATCGCAATCGCCGTCATCTGCCTGATTGTGTTCGCGGTCGGTACATCATCCCCCTTGTCGCGAAAGCAGTTCGACGCAAACGCCTCATTCAGAATCTTTATCTTCTCAGCAAGCGCCATCTTCTTAGTTTCACTATGCGCGGCTTCTGCCGTCCCGCTAGACACACCAGGGTATTCACACCACCACCAATACTTCGAACTAGCACAAGCGCTTGTAGCTGGTCATACATCATTGCTTATCGATCCTTCGCCTGAGCTACTCGCCCTTGACAACCCCTATGACACCACCGCGCGTATTGCATCAGGAGCGCCATATCTTTGGGACCACGCATTCTTCAATGGCCATTATTATGTCTATTTCGGAGTGCTGCCCGCCCTGCTTTACTATGTCCCGTTTTATCTTCTAACTTCAGGAGGGGAGCTACCAAACTGGATTGCAGTCGCCATCTCTTATACCCTATTTGCTGGAGGGCTGTTATACCTTTTATCAAACTGTTGCAAGAAATGGTTTCCCAGAACGAGCCAATCAACATTTCTCATCGCCTATGCAACGCTCCTAATGGGAAGCTGTGCGACCAACGGCGCACAGTGCCCGGATTTGTATACAGTGCCAATCTCACTTGGGCTAGCCTGCGCAGCATGGGGTCTCGCTTTCCTTGTTAAATCGATCACTACTTCAACCGTTAATACGGCGTTTGCGTGCCTAGGAGCTTTCCTGCTTGCATTAACATCCCTGTGCAGGCCCCAACTACTTTTATTCGGCATCGTCGGCATAGCCCTCGCTCTCCAACACCTACAAAACCACCCAGCCACAAGGAAGAGCAACTTAAAACCAATCGCAATAGCATGTATTCCGACATTTGTCGTCTTCGCCGCTGCGGCAGCATATAACACCTCGAGATTCGGAAGCCCCCTCGATTTTGGAGCCAACTACAACCTGACTACCAATGACATGACTCATAGGGGGTGGAATGTCGATCGGCTTCCGCTCGCGTATTACGCATACCTATTCGAGCCATTTGCTATTTCACTCGACAATCTTCGTTTCGTCCCTGTCAACCTCGATTACGCATACTACGGAACGACGATCTCTCAAACCATGATCGGGGGATTCTTCTCACTTTTGCCGATAGTAACCTTAGGTATCATTATCGCCCTCGTAACACCCCGGCACTCCATAAGCGACCCATGGAAGCCCCTAGCGGTCGTCCTGATATTATGCGGATTCTTTCTCGTTGCATTCGACGCAAACGGCGCGGGAATATTAATGCGTTATTTCTCAGACTTCGGCACAATGCTAGCCCTCGCATCTTGCCTCGCATTACTGTCTCTACTCGAAACCATTGACAACCGTCTGCTGTCAAACGGCACCACAAAAGAAGCAATGAGATCAGATATCGCCTTGGTCACAGGCGTTCGACGATTCATCGTATTAACTCTTGCGGCGACAATTGCCCTTTTCAGCATCCAATTGATGTAAAGCTCTTGATTGGTGGTCTTTATGCTAAATCCATCAATCAAGATCCGAGCAAAGCGAGCATGATATTTGCGCGTGTACAAAAAGTCCCGCCCCCGACCGCGCGTCTATGACGACACGCTCTTCAACGAGAAAAAAGCGCCGCACAAAGCGGCGCCAAAAGAACTAAAATTCAGTGCATCCTTCCATGAAGGAATCGAAGTCGTCCATAAGCGAGTTGAGCTCTTCCCAATCTTTCGGAGAGAACATCGCCTGATCAAGCGTGCCGGCATTCCTTGCCGCCATATATTCATCCCTCATGCGCTCCGCGAACTGAAGCTGGTACTCGGGAGCCAAGCGGTTGAAATTCCACCGATACGTGCCAAGTTTAAGCAAGTTCAAGATCTTTTCAAAAGCCTGCTGCTTCTCGGGATCTTTCGCAAGGAACTGCGAAGAAAGCTCGTACTCGTCGCACACAGCGAAAACCTTCGAAGAGGATTTCACTGAAGAGTTAACGTTGTCGACGCGGTAATGCAGATAGCCCTTCGGAAGAATGGCCACACGACGGGCGCTGGCCCAAACCTGAAAGACGAAAGACGTATCCTGATATGAAGCGCCTGGCGTTTCGTTGAAGCGAACACCTTCGCGTTCAATCATCGACCTGCGATAAAGAGCCGACCAGATAATCGGCAAAACAACGAGCGCTCGTTGATCAGTGCGTGGGTCGAAGACCTTCTTGTAATCCAAGCCAACAAAAGGCTCTTGGAAAACATCGCCCTGGTCAGAATGCTCATAATAGTTCGCCTTCACAAGATCGAGGTCATGCCTTTTCGCAAACTTGTACATGTCCTTGAACATTCGGGGATCCGCAAAGTCGTCGGACTCGACGATGCCGACGTATTCTCCATGGGCTTCGGCGAAGCCGCGGTTCATGGTTTTGCCGTACCCCTCATTCTCCTTCGAAATCAGACGAACACGAGAATCCTTGGCCGCATACTCTGCGGCGATTTCCGGGGAAGAGTCGGTGGAGCCGTCGTTCACAACGATGATCTCGATCTCCTTAAGCTTCTGCGCAAGCAAACTGTCAAGGCACTCGCGAAGGTACTTCTCGACGTTGTACACTGGTACAACAATCGAAACTTTCGGGGTTCCATTTAGGCTTTTGCCGAACATCTCGTCCCTTTCCCTGTTATTTACGATGCACTGCGTGAATCATGCGCTTCGCAAGCTGAGCAGCCTTACGAGGAAGCGCCGTTACCACGCGACCCGTGCGGTAACTTATCGACTGATAGAAGTCTTCGATATCGAATCCAAGCTGGATCACGCGCTCAGCCTGCACGTTCGCAGCAAGCAGATTTTCCTCGTTTCTTTTGATGATATCGCCCAGAAGCTCAGCGTCTCGATGTTGTGCGTAATCATCATAAGATAGAGAGAGCAAAGCCTCACAGGAGAGCCTCTCTTTGTCAGAAAGCTGATCCCCGCAAAGCGCCCGCTCAAGGTAGACGCGACCGCGGTCCCTGGCAATTTCGAAGCAATGCAACCTTGCTAACGGATTACGCGTCAGATCAACAAACAAAACGAGATGACGGGCAACGGCGGAGTCGAAACCATCAAGAAGCCGCTGATCGTCAATGACCGAATGAACCTCGTCAAAACTCGCAAAAGTTTCCTCGATCAAAAGGCGAACAAAACGATCGTCTTTCCTCGAGAAGGGGAAGCATCGCAACGACGCAAGGGGACGCTTCGTAGGCACGATTTTCTCGGCAACCGACAGCGACAAGCACTCAAGCGCCAGCCACGTCGAACAAGGACGGGACATCAGGCAATCTCGAAGAAACGCCGTCTTGAACACCTTATTCGCTGAGGCAACACCCGAGAAGGAAAGCAAATGCGAACCAAACTCCGAAGCGCGATAAGCCCCATCGAGCTCGACAGGATCAGCTGTGCTCGGCTCCGAGAAATCGAAGAAATCACGAACCCCCAGCAGGTCAGCCGAATCCCCGAACGTAGCGACATCGAACGCCTTACGTTCTGAAGCAGCCCTTCCCTGCCTATCCCCCGCAAGCTGAAGGGTCTGAGAGAACGTCTGAGGATTGTAAACAACGTTGGCGTAAGCTCGGATGAAATACCTGCCTCGAGCTTCGGCAAGGACACCTGACGGATCCGTTGCCGAAACGATACGAGCACGACTATCGTGCTCAATGAAATCAGCAATAGAGTGAGCATAAGGACTATCTGCTTTAACCGGAGCCGCAAACAGGACCTCGAAAGACTGCTCGTCTTGGAACTCGATACTGTCGAGCACGTCCTTCGCCTCATCGGATTCATCTGCGCACTTAACAAAAATGCTGATGGCCGGTTCCTCATCGTTCGACCGAGGGGAAACCAGATATGCAAGCTGGGCTCGAACCTCGTCATTGATATCAAACGACTCAACAGGCCGGTCCTCAAAAATCTCACCGAAAAAGTCCGTGAGCATCCGCGCAAAGCGAACACGATCGTCATGATAGGTTTTCTTCGCCGAATTGAACAAAAAGTTTACGGCCCAAACTACGCCCTCTTTGCCATATTCAAGCAGTAAACCACGTTCGCGCCACGTGTTCAACGCGTACTTAACGACATCAAAATGAAGATAAAGCTGCTTCGAACCGTCATCTCGACTCGCACCCACAGCGGAGTCGCGACGAATGCGATAAAAGTACAGCATCTCCCTCGTGAACGCGACCGTCTTCGCAAGAGGAAAAGCAATGAACTGAAAAGCGTGATCCTCGCCCAAGGTTAGCTCACGGTTGAAAGAAAGATCGTTATCCTTGATGAAGGACATTCGATACATTTTGTTGCACATCAAAGGAATGCTGCCACGTTCATACAGCAACGCATCGACCCCCGAATGGTAGATCTTGTCGCGACACGCGAAGGAGTCATCGGCCCAAGGCAGTGTGGGGAAAGACTTCCCACCAAATACCACAATGTCGGCACCGTTTTCTTCTGCGGAAGAAACAAGCACCTCGCAGGTGCGCTCCGCAATGTAATCGTCTGAATCGACAAACATGACGAACTCGCCCGAGGCCAGGCCTATCCCCACGTTACGCGTTTCTGCTACGCCGCAGTTTTCACGATGATGCACGCGAAAACGGCTGTCTTTCGCAGCATATTCATCAAGCAAGCGAGGCGACGAATCTGTCGAACCATCGTCAAGGCAAATAACCTCGATATCGGAAAGAGTTTGGCGAGAAAGACTATCGAGGCACTGAATCAAATAGCGCTCGACGTTGAACACGGGAACGATGATGGACACTATCGGATTGCTCATAAAACACCCTCACGATGGTCACTAGCTGCATTTCGGTTGTCGACTGTCTAGATGATATTGCATCGAGTGGAATTGAGCAAAATGAACCGACTTACCACACGCGCAGCGCAAACACATATGACGGGGCCGCAAGCGAAAAAAGGGCCACCGAAGCGCACCGACAGTCGACCAAAAGCTCAGAACGATGCCATAGCTGAGTGGTTTCTTTCTGCAGCTCACAGCCCATTCCGCTGATTCAGATATCATTAATCAGTTAATAGCTTACGAAAGGAATCGGTCTAAATTACCATGCCGGAATCCATCTCTGCAACAGCGGCTTCTCTCGCAAAAAAAGAGCGGATCAGCTACATCGACATCGCAAAAGGCATTGCGATGCTCGCCATCATCGCCGGGCATTTCGGTATCGCAAGCGCAGATCGCCTCGTCTACACGTTCCACGTCCCCCTATTCTTCTTAGTGAGCGGCTACTTCCTTTCAACAAAAGGCGATTTCCTCCTCTTTATAAAAAAGAAAGCGCGCCAACTGCTCTTGCCGTACTACGCCACAGCGTTCACCATTCTCATCCTTGCCAACATCATCGGCCCAATGATATGGCCGGGCATCGACCGCCTTCAAAACGCAGTCAACATCTTCGGAGCAATTCTTTACAGAGCGGGATCTCCTCACACCTCCCCATTCATCATTAAGCAGATCGGTCTTCTTTGGTTCCTTTGGGCACTGTTTTTCTCAACGGGGTTCGTGAGGCTGGTCCTCAAAACCAAATACCCCTTCGTGGTCGTTTGTCTCATCGCCATCACGGGATGGTTCAGCGCGAAAGCCATCTGGTTGCCGCTCTCCATCCAGGCAGGCGCGACCGCTTCTTTCTACATGTATCTGGGATTCCTCGCCCGAAAGCATGGGATCCTCGATAGAAAGCCCCTGCGCTTCTCATCGTAATCTTAGTTGCCTTCTGGGCTGCCTGCGTCTATTGCGGCGTCGGCATTGGGATCGTCAATTGCACCTTCTCTCATGGGGTTATCAGCCTCGCGCTTTCGATAATCGCCCCTTACTTGATCCTTCTTGCCTGCAAGTACACTGAGCAGCATTTCCGCGCGCCTTCTCGTTTCCTGAATTTCTTCGGTCAAACAACTCTTATCATCATGTGCTTCCATGCAGTATCGGACTACTGCTTCCCCAATCTGATGCTTTACGTTTGGCTTGAGCCTTACGGTGTCCCCCATACGCTTACAACGATCATCATCTTGGCGCTCAACGTGCTGTGGCCCCTTCTTGGTGTGTATGTAACTATGCACGTACCCCTACTGAAGCGTCTGTTCAGCGTAAGGGAGATTCATCGACTTGGACCACAAAAAGATCTTTACTGGAACCTCAACGGCAAGCCCATCCCCGCAAATAGCCTGTTGGTCAAAGAATCGAAAAAGGTCTCCGTCTTCACGTATGTCTTCGCAGTGATCCTTACTCTTTTCTGCGTTACCGGATTCGCCTGTCTGAACGGTCTTTCCAGCAACGGCGAAAGCCACCTGCTTTCGCTTGCCTACCTGTTGATTCTGTTTGGCGCCATCTCGTTTTCCGTCGCCTTCTTTTTAAGAAACGAAGGTCTGCACATCCTGCTTGCCATTCAACAGAAAATGAGCGATATCGCAACGCGCATGACACCATCGCGCTTCGCGCGCTTTGCCAGAAAACGCGAGATGACAGCGCTGTTCGTGATTCTCGTCGTCCTATGGATTCCCTACCTGATTGCCTTCTTCCCCGGCATCTTCATGTACGACTCAACTTGGCAGCTTTTCCAAACGCAAGGATCCGGCGCCCTTCCAATGGGGCGGGCCTATCCCGTTGAAACCGCTGCGGCCTTTACCGACCATAAGCCCCTATTCCACACACTCTTGATCGGCGTTCTGTTTGATACGGGAAAAGCGCTCGGATCGCAAACACTCGGAATCTTCCTCATCACGTTATTTCAATACGCTGCCATGGCGCTTGCTTTCGCGTATCTGCTTAAAGAGTGCTATGCCATAACCAACCTTCGCGGGGTCCAAATCATAGGTCTCGCATCCTTCGGTCTCTTCCCCCTTTTCCCAATGTACGCGGTTAGCCCTTTCAATGATTGCTTAGCAGCAGCGGCGTTCACGATCTGGGCGACGATATTCGTCGAAACCGTGCAAACAAAAGGCGACAACCTGACGCCAAGAACCACGGCTCTGTTCTTACTCTGGGGAATCGTGTCTACCCTGATGAAAAAGCCGAACGTCTATATCATCATTCTTTGTAGCATCATCCTCGCAATAGCCATCCGCAAGAAAGCCATCAGCGTGGCCGCCCAAAGTCTTGTCCCTGCCTTTGTCTCTTTCTTGATCTTGCCGGCATGCATCTATCCACTGCTTAGCGTTGCCCCCGGCGATAAAGGGGAAATGCTTGGCACCTTCTTCCAACAAACGGTAACATTCACAAAAGTTAACGAAAACGTCATCCCCGACGCCGACAAAGCAGTCATAGAAAAGATGCTTTACCTTGATGAAGCACTCGATGCTTACGACCGCACCACATTTGACTGGGCGAAGTATTACTACAAGAACACCGAAACTACCTCTGAGCTCGTCGATTACATTACCGTTTGGGCGAAGCAAGGCCTCCAGGATCCACTAAGCTATGTGTCCGCCTTCGCCCACATCCAATACCCGTGGGTTTACCCCTCTCAAGCAATTGACTTTTACACGATTGACTACGAAGGAATGCGGGGCCCGTTGCAAAAGCGAACGAAGAAGCCACAAGCGGTCTTTCGCTACAGGTAGGAGACTCCCTCAACTATCACGCTCCCGAATACCTTCAGGAAACCCGTACGGCCATTACGAACTGCCTCCATCGAATAGAGGTAGTTCCAGGCATCAATCTGCTGTTCAGTGTCGCGCTTTACGCAACATGGATCCCACTTGCACTCACGCTGGTTTCAGCAACTTCACGCAAAAGAACCCTCGGCCTTGTCGCATTAGCTCCTATGTACGCATCGATGGTGATCCTTTTTTCATTTCGCCAATCGTAATGAGCCGATACGCCCTCCCCGTGTTCGCCCTCATCCCACTTGCTCTAGCCGTTTCCCTGAACGGAATTGCCGAAGGCGATAAATAAAGCCGGCAACCCAAAGGGCACCGGCTTAGCGGCTAGGATCTTATTCCTCGATAGCGGTTATGCGATACAAGCGCATATCGTTTCGGGATAGAACCACCTCAAATCCAGGCGTGGTATCGCTCACCAAGTCGATTCCGCTCCATAGGCCCTTCCTTTCATACGTGAAAAAGAAGAAGCTGTCTGGATCAGCGGGATTATTCTCGCGCCCCTGATCAAGCAAGAGTACGTATTCCGCACCAATGTTCCTAACCGCCTGATTGACCCGTTCGTCATGGGCAATCATATCCAAACGGCTGCGAATCAGCTCACTTTCCGCGCTCTCTCCACCCTCTCCGTACGCACGAAGATAGCGATAATAGACGCGCATGTCATCAACCACGTAACAGAAGCAACTGCCATCATTGGGGTTGTTGATGACAAGCGCGCCGTCAGGAATGAGCTGCTTAGCTTCCTTAACAAATTCCTTCTCTTCGGTGGTGTAAATATAATCGACGTTGTTCTCTCGATACAGCTGCTGCCAAACCGAGTAAAACGAGCTCTTTCCAAGCCGAGGGGTACCCTCCGGCGAACTATCGGATACCGCTGGGATCGAGATGACATTTCCCGCTAATAGCAAAACAAAGCAAAGCGCAACCGAGACAACCGAAGACAAACGCGCTTCCACATGTCGCAAGCGCGCAAAAAGAGCCGAGATCCTACTTGAAACTTCGGCGATCCCCAGACTGGCCAAAGGGATACCGAACATCGCAGCCATCGCGGCCACACGATAGTAATCGGTGTACCAAAACCCCGTCAGCAAATGTTGTAACGGCCCATCAGACGACACATCAACCACGAACAAGCCACAAGCTATCGCGAACGCAAAGGACAACCACAGCCACTCTCGTCTCTTGAGCGTCAAGGCCGCCCCAATAATCACAAAGATCATAAGAACAAGCTGAGTCCCCTTGCTCATGAAACCCAAAGTCAACGCACTCACAAATGCCTGGGGCTTAGACTGCACCGCAATCCAAGAATGCTGAACCACTGCCTGCAAGAAAGGCAGGCGGTACGCTGCAAACCAAATAAGCCCAATTGCAACCAACGCCGCAACGACGAACAGCACGCGGAGGCCTCGATGAGCCTTGCCATCTCGGCGAACCAAATCAGCAGCAAACGAGGCGCGATAGGTTAGAAATGGAATCAACCAAACACCAACAGTAAACACAGCGTTGGGCTGAGTGAACGCAAGCGCTACAACGCCTACGACGAACAACAACGCGAACCCGATTCGCGACCTAGCGAGCAACCCCCCCCTGAACAGGAGCACAAATAAAGTAGCGACAAGCGGCACCAAACAAAAAGCGGCCGTATTAGGGAAAAGAGGTCCCCATGCGATCGTCATCCATGGGAAAGCGGAAAATGCGAGGGCACAGGCAGCTCCCCAGCGCACCACGTCACGACGCTCCTCAAAAACAACGCTCATAAATGCGAAAACACCCATCGGGAAAACAATCCCGGCAAAAACAAAATTAGCAGCATTAACGGAAAGAACGATGGGCACGCCAAGCAAGCTGACCATAAACGCAGCAACGTCGTACCAAGCAGGCGGATAGAACCCTGTTCCTGGAAGAGGATTCAATCCCGAATCGATATCCCCAACGTACAGCGAGGTGTCAAACGGAGACCAGTTGCCGGATTCTACGAAACTTCGAATCGACCCCAAATGAACAACGTTGTCGTATTCCTGCGCAAAACTAATTGGTTCCTGCAGGAACGAAACAAACATCACCGAAGACACCACAATGCCGACGGCAACGTATAGCAACAACGACCTTGGGTCAAAACCAAGCGTCACGCGATCGCCTTCCGCAAACAATGACTCCCTAGAAGAAGCAGCGCGATGCTTACCTAGAAGAAACAGAATCACACCAAACGCAAGTTGAGGAAATAGCACGCTTGCCCAGCTGCTCTGAACGCCAATGAGCGAGTATGCAAAGGTCATTGCTACAGTAGCCGGGATTCCTATAAGAGGAGCAAATGCAAACGCGAAAGAGAAACTAGCGCGGAATCCCCGCAAGACAAGGAACCCTGGTATATAAAGAAAAACCGCTCCCACTAGCGCAGCACAAAAAAAACAAACCCCCACATGGTTGCCTTTCGTAATCAGGATAAAACAGATCTAAAAGTATAAATCAGACGCATTGAGCCAACACCCTGTTTAACGCCAAACGTCGCGCCTGCCCACCAAACACGGGTAAAACAAGCAAACCCCCTGCGCGCCGGATGTTGAACCGCTGCGCAGGGGCTTGATGCTTCACGTCTCACTTTAAGAAGATATGAGCAGGACATTGAAGAAAGTCGGAAGCCCCTCCTGCGCGCACGTCCGCGGATTAAGCCGCCAACAGTTGCATCCAAACCAAATGCGACCGAACCGCATTCATGGAAGGGGCTTCGTATGAACAATACTACCCCTTTCGTGGGGCACGACGCGCACACCCACTCGAAAAAGACCTACGCCTTCGCGTCAGCCACGGGCGAGGTCGAGAGAAAATCGCTCGGGTACGAGCCCGGCGAACTCGCATCGTGAATAAAGCCCCGTCCCAGCCCGCGAGATGCGTTTACGAGTCGGTTAGCGGCTTCCACCTGTACTGCGAGCTGTCCAAACGGGATTCTGGTGGAAACAGATAGGATCAAGGGCGAAGTCAACCGTCCTTGATCCTTCAGCGCCTATCAACAATGTCCGTCTCATCAAAAAGAGTGGGCGTCTAGATCACACAAGCATACTCGCCCGCAGATCAACAAACGCCCACTCCATCAATCGACAAAATCAATTCAATTATACCGTAAGCAACGAAAGCCCTAGCTTGCCTGCTCTACAGTTTCGGGGGAGTCCACTCACCCTCGTCGGTGCTCGGCGCAGTCGCTGCCCCGCCGCCATTGCCACCAGGAGCAGGCGCCGGGTTGACAGCACCGCCTGATGACGGCGCATTCGAGCCAGCATTGCCGCCGCCCGAAGACGATCCGCCGCCGTAATTATACTGCGGCTCGTAATACGTGTACCCCGCAGACGCGCCAACGTCACCAGCAGCAGCTTCTTCGGCCTCAGGTTGCGGCTCCTCGTGCTTCTCGTTCGAAACAGACGCCGCATCAACGCAATAAACGCCCCCTTCGAACTTAACAACCAAAGCGTTGCCGATGGAATCGATAACCTCAACCTCCTGGTTCAAGGACAGCTTCGCCGCCTCATTAGTCATCAAGTAATCGGAGTAAAGCAAGGCGCCATCGGTGGCGTATCCGGTCCAAGATTCGTATTCGGAAGAACCTTCAAGCAACAAGATTCGCTCAGGCAGCTGAACCTCACACTCGTTAACAACGACCGTGCAAAGATCCTCGCTTGAAGACCCGGACTTCACATCGTCATCGGATGCGCCGCGAGGCGAAGGCTCGCCTGTCGAGGATCCAGAACTCGAAGAAGCCGCATTCTCATTGGAATCGGTTTGAGAACCGCTTGCTTCGCCGTTCGAGAACCCGAACAAATCATCAACCTTGACAAGAACCTCGTCACCACGGTTCAGGATGCAGGAATACGTCTGAGCGCCATCGGCAAGAACAACAGCCGTGACTTCTTCGCTGTCGGCGTCCGACGCGCTGCTTGAGGACGAACCCTTCGACTCCATCTCATCGGCATAAGCAACGCCAACGCCCAAAAGGAACGGATCGCGACGGACCGAAGCGCTTACCGGCATCGTCATCTCATCGCCATCTCCCACGGTAGCGCCAGTCGACGAACCTTGCCCGCCGCTAGACGCACCACCACCGGCAGACGCTCCGCCGCCAGAAGACGATCCCCCACTCGGAGCAGCACCTGCAGCACTTCCGCCGCCAGCGGAAGACGAGCCGCCACCGTAGCTGTAGCCGTAATCATAAGAAGGAGCGACATATCCGCCGTCGGAAGCCTCGGACTCGGAAGCCTCCGGAGCCTTCTCGCGCATCACCTTATCGGCAGGCATGTACCCCTCGAAGCCATCGGCATTGCGCACGAAGAGCAGGTCGCCAAAGGAGTCAAGAACGGTTACTTCTTCGTTCAGCTGAAGCGTGAGGATGTCATCGCCCGAAAAATCGGGCTTAGCGAAAATGATCGCGCCTTCCGCAGCATAGCCGGTCCATTGCTCGGGAGCGGCCTCGCTCGAAGTGCGAACAAGGTTCTTGGCGATATACACGGTCTTCCCGTTGTGCACCGCACGGTAATAATCGTTGGCGTACGAACCCGTCAACTCCGTAGCGGGTTTGACGTTTTGCAAGGTGTCCCCTCGTTTCAAAACGGCATCGGGAACGAAAACGTTGTTCACCTTAACGATAGCCCGCACGGTTTCGGGTGTCGTGGCCATGGTTTCAGAGGCTTTCGACTCCGAGGCCGAACGGCCAAAATTCAAAGCGAAGGCAATGCCCGCGCCGACAAGCGCGACGGCGCAAATCGAGCCAATGACGACTTTCAGGCCACCACGGCGCTTCGGGCGAAGAGGCTGGCTCGACAAGCCCTCAAAAGGATCAGCGTCGAACGCGGCAGGTTTAGCATGAGCAGCGGGCTTGGCATGAGCACCAACCTTGCCCGTCTCCCCCAATTCGATTGTAGGCAAATTTTCAAGACCCATGTTTACCCCCTGCAGGCATCGATGATGCCATGAACGAAATCGTAAGCGGACGTTCCCTTCGCGAACGAATCCGCGTTCTGCTGCGCGATGTACTCGATGCTCCTGACAACCGTGCCGCCGTAAACAGTGAACTTGTTTCCAGAGGCGTCTTGCAGAATCGCATACGACCTCATCGCCATGTCGCGCTTATATTGGTCGGCACCAGAGAAACCGACCAAGACATTGGTGTAGTACTCGACGCCGTTCGAGGAGCTGAAGACGGGGTTCTGAGAGCCACGTACGTACGCCTTGCCTCGGCTAACGCCAGGTGTATCGAAGGTCAGGCTTCCGTTAGTCACGCGATCATTCCAAGCAAGCAGGGTTCCCGTTTCGACGATGGTGTATCCGTTAACTCCAGAACCCGTGAACGTGCTCTTCGCTGTACTGGCCATACCCGTGATCATACGGATGCCCTTTTTGCCCGTTATGCGAATGGAGCTGCCTGCGTAACGCAGCAGGTCGTCAAGTCCGTAATAGCGGGTTGCGGTGTAGGAGCTGCCATTCGAAGAAACGATCCACGAGTACATATGGGTCGGGTAAACGTCATGAGCGGCCGCACTTGCGCTGTTGTATTCGTACATTGTCACGCTATGCGGCCCCGAACCGGAAATCTGGACGGTTCCGTATTTTCCATCTACGTCAAGCGTAGTGGCGATGCCGTCTACATATGCGGTGCGTTTGCCCGTAACCTCGCTAGGAACGTCGGAAAGGTTGATCTTAACGCTTGTCTTTGCGGACGAATCGGCAGATTGGCCAAGAAGATCGTTGATCATCCTGGCCAAATCGTCGCCGTATGTTTTAGACGTGGCCCAACGGCCGGTCAGGTCCTTCACCTTCGGCGCACATCCACGCGTCACGTAATTGAATCGCGGATCGACAACCTCTTTCTTCAGAGAGTCAGTAGAAGCATAAGCCTTCAAGTGCTGAACCTGGGCGCGCAAGCCCATACGTACGGCATCTTTGCCGTACTTGCTGAAGTCGGCACCAGCGGCGCCGCCATCAGTAGCGCCCAGGCCGCAGAAATTGCACTGTTCGGCACTAACCTGCCCGCCGAAGGAAAGCCATCCCGTCTCTTTCATCGCTTGCGCGAAGACGACCTCGGCACGCACGCCTTCAGCCTGAGCTTCTTCAAACAAAATGTTGCAGAACTGCTCGATGCTGGAAGCGCCGTATTTGGTGTAAACGGAAGACGGGAACGTCTTGCTCTTGGACTTGAACCACGCAACCATCTCGTTCACCGATGTCTTCGATGAACCAATGATAGCCGGGTTGTCCTCACAGGCCATGGGGGTGGTCACACTCTCGCCTGTCTTGTTCACGGAAGAAGAGCTGACATCCGACCCACCGCCGGCAGTCTTCGACAGGCCATAGTACTCGGCGATGCCCTTCGCATCAGCCTGACCCATGCGAGTCCTCCATTCGGAGCTCGCAAGCTTAGAAGCGTCGCTTCCATTGGTCACGAAAGCATGCTCGACGATAATGCCGCAAATGCCCTTCCAACGCGCCCAGTAGTTGATGCCGTACCAATCACACAATCCGCCAGGCGAAGGATACGTTTCGCCGTCGGTGCAGTTACGCGTTTTGACACCGCGGTTGTAAAGACCGCATGAGGAAGCGAGGTTGCGCAGGATGCTGTTGCCGACACCTTTGCCAACAACATGGGTTTCGTTATACAGATACGCGCTGTCGTTGGGAATCCATACCTCGCTGCCGTTCGCAGAGGGGGCAGATGCGGAATTGCAATGGATGCTAACGACTATATCCGCTCCCTGATTGACCGCAGAGTTAATGGCTCCTCGCGATCCATGTACTGATCGTTTGACTTGGTCAAAACCGCCTTAACACCCGAATAGGTATTGAGCTCGTTCACACATGCGACCGCGATATCCCAGTTAGCCTCTTCTTCGTTGACGCCATTGGCGTGAGCTCCAGCTTCGCCACCACCATGACCAGGGTCAACCGCCACTACCAGCACTCCGTTACTCTTTGCTTCCGCCTTTTCAATTGGAAAGGAGAAGACCAAGCACGTAGCCAGCAAAAAGCACAGCAGCAAGCGAAATCGCTTGTGCAAGGAATCCATGACGCAAATAGAGTCATGCGAAATAAGCATCAATAGCTCCAATTCATTAATTTAGCTGCGTTTACAAGCAAATGGCGCGTTATCGAAAAGCGCATGCGAAAAGGTTATCGCCTCTAACAAAGCGACGCAATCTCAAACTGCGCTCGACAGTGCAAATGAAAGATGTCCGCACAAAATGAGCTGAGTTCCGGAAAGCAAACAAAACTAGCTCGAACTGAAAATCCTAAAACGAAATCCGCCCTATCGCGTAGCCTCAATAGCGGCTTTGATGTCAGCGATCGAATACAAACTTCCGAATGCGCAAATCACATCACCGTCAGCAGAAACAGTTCGTGCATCAGAAAGCGCCCTCTTGAACGACTCAGCCGTGCTCACGCCACGCCCCAATTCGATCTGCCGCGCATAAGCCGCCTTTTCGACAGCCCGAGCCAATTCGGACGCTTGAAGCGCGCGGGGATTAGGAGGCGTCACGCAAATGAACCCATCCGCAATATCTATGACGTTTTCAATCATAGATTGATAATCTTTGTCGGCAAGAACGCTCATGACGAAAAGAATCTTCTTATTCGGGAAAAGATCGCGCAGCGAGTCGGCCAGGACCTGCGCCCCTTGAGGATTATGGCCGCCGTCGACCAAGATAGCCGGACCTGCCTTGCGACAACCCCCTTCGCTCTTGATCTCGCCATCTTGCTCAGCGATCTCGCCCGAATCGCCAAAGCCGCCCTCGCCTGTCTCGACGATCTCAAAACGACCCTGCCACCTGGCTCGGGCGATGCCGCGCTCGATATCGTCGTCCGAGATCTTCCATCCGCGCTCGCGCAAACGCAGCGCGCATTCGATTGCCATCGCCGCGTTGCAAGGCTGATACGAACCCAGCAAGCTGGTCTGATACGCCTTGCCGCAATAATCGAACGAACGCATTGCTTGGGCATTCACTTCGCCAACCTTAAGCTGCGCGAAATCAGGCATGGCCACCGTGCAATCTGCCGCCTGCGCCGCCGCCGCGATAGCGCGCGTGGCGCCCTCGTCATCCTGCGGGTAGCTGACAACCGATGCACCGTGTTTGATGATACCCGCTTTCTGCGAGGCGATCTGCTCGTAGGTATCTCCCAGAAGCGCCGTATGATCAAGACCGATGCGCGTGATGGCGCACACCTCAGGCGACGGGATCACGTTAGTAGAGTCAAGCGTGCCGCCCAGTCCGACTTCCAAAACGGCGATGTCACAACCGCTCCGAGCGAAATGCTCAAGCGCAACCGCCGTCATAAGCTCAAACTCGGTAGGATGTTCCCCTGTCTCGCGGGCAATGGCCTCGGCATGCTCGCGAACGAACAACGTGACCTCGCGCAAATCCTTAGGCGAGATCATCTCGCCGTTCACGCGGATGCGTTCCTCGAACGTGATAATGAAAGGGCTGGTGAACAACCCGGTTTTATAACCAGCTTGCGTCAAGATGCTGCTGATATAGGCGCTGGTCGACCCCTTGCCGTTCGTGCCTGCAACATGCACGAACTTCAGCTTGTCCTGAGGGCGGCCCATGCGATCAAGCAACGATTCGATACGCTCAAGCCCATAACAAGACGAATGCCAGGCAGGATCGTTGATGTACGCCACAGGGTCGAAGGCCTCGTCTTGAACCTCTTTAATTGCACCGTCGCCCTGTTCGAGCGGCTTGGCAGCGCCAACACCGGTCGAAGCCGACATCTCATTCAAGATGCGACCCAACGTGGCGAAGTCCTCTTCAAGCGCCACCTGCTTCTTCCGGTCGTAAATCGCGGCGGCAGGATGGTAAATCGGAAACACCGTGAACTTACCGGCATGCTGCACTTTACCGTGGAGCTGTGTGATGCCCACTTCGGTCTTCAAAATGAACTTGGTGGCGAAATTACCCAACGTGACAATCACCTGAGGGTCGATGGTACGCGTCTGCTCTCTAAGGAACGGCGAGCACATCTCGATTTCCTCGGCCTTGGGGTCGCGGTTCGAAGGAGGACGGCATTTCAGCACATTCGCGATGAACACGTCGCGCTCGCGATCAAGCCCAGCGATTTTCAACAGGGCATCGAGCTTCTTGCCAGCAGCGCCAACGAAAGGCACGCCCTGCAAGTCCTCGTTCCTCCCCGGTGCCTCGCCGATTATCAGCACGCGCGCGTTCGGGTTGCCCTCGCCGAAAACGGTCTGCGTTCGGCCTTCGGCAAGTGGACACTTATGGCATGCGGACACCTGCTCGCGCAGCTCGTTCAAAGGAATATGCGGTTTGGTCATGATTAGAATTGCCTCTATACGTACAGGCGCGGCATGCGCTGGGCGAAGCCGATCGCGATCTCATGCTGGATGGTGTTCAACTTGGCGGCCATCTCGTCGATGGTCACCTCCAAATCACCTTGAGCGCCAACGATGATAACCTCATCGCCCACCTGCGGGTCAAGACGAGATTTCGTGCCGTAGCTGCGCAAGTCAACCTCGAACATGCACTGGTCCATGCAGATGTTGCCGACTTGACGCACGCGACGGCCGTTCAGCAGGAAGTCCGTGTTACCGGAAAGCCCACGTACCAAGCCGTCAGCATAGCCCAACGGAACCGTGCAGATCTTCACGCTGCCAGGGCTTCGATAGTTCAGCCCGTAGCTTACGCCCTCACTCGGCGGCACCAAGCGCGTATCGGTGATGCGCGCATGAACACTCATGGCGGGCTTCAAATCGCAGATAGCATACGTCTCAGGGCACGCGTGGAATCCGTAAAGCGAAATACCCAGACGTGCCATGTCGAAATGGACCTCGGGATAGCGGTAAAGCGCAGCGGAGTTCGCGCAATGAACGATACCCGGATCGATACCCACCGCACGCATGTTCTGGATAGCCTCGTTGAAACGACGAGCCTGGATTTGGAAATCAAGCGTGTCCTCGCCGTCGGCCGTCGCGAAATGGGTGAACGTGCCAACCAGTTCAAGCGCACGATGAAACGCAACCTGCTGCATGAATTCGACAACCTGGTCATAACGGACGCCAATGCGATTCATGCCCGTGTTCATAGCCAAATGGAAAGGCGCGCGCATATTGTGCAAGTCGGCCATCTCGGCATACGCAATGGCGAATTCCGCGTCGTAAATAGAAGGAAGGATGTGATACGCCAAAAGAACGGGAATCGAAGTCACAGGAGGCTGAGCAAGGATCATCAGCGGAGCGGTGATTCCCGCTTTGCGCAGCGAGACGGCTTCGGGAACCGTGGCGACAGCAAGATATTCCGCGCCCGAATTCAAGGCCATCTTCGCCACCGCCACCGCCCCGTGGCCGTAGGCATCCGCCTTCACGACGGCAAGCAAACGAGTACCTTGGGAAAGATGGTGCTTGGCCTCAAGCACGTTATGGCGAATGGCACTAAGGTCGATTTCGACCCAAGCCCAACGCTTGTCGGTTTCCGAAATGGCATCGACCTTGTCCATATCGAATGGGATAGGTTCGCCGCCATCTAAACCACCTTGATCGAAACCGATACCCAAACGACCCGACACAGCAGGGCGAACAGGCGCGGCCGGACGATTCGACATGCTGTTTGGAGCAACCTTAGATTCGGAATCATGATTGCGCGGGAACGAAGGGGCCTCGCCTAGTTGAGCAGCACGGGCGTTTTTACGCATAGCGTCAGCAGCCGATTCGAACCCGGGCTTATGGCTGTTGAATCCGATGAATCCATTGGGTAGATTGTCAGACATCTTTGCTCCCACATCCGTCAACGATCGTTCTTTAAGCGCACAAAGGCGCACTGTTCTTTAAACTATAAACCTTTTCTAAGCTCGCATCGCCTTCAACGAGAAGAACGCAAGCACCCGTCAAAGGCTGTCGGCCCTAGAAAACACGAAGGCCGTCGACCTTTCGATCGACGGCCAGAAACCGCGTATTAAGCGGATGCCTACTCGGCAGCAGCCTCGGTGGCAGCTTCCTCAGCAGCAGGCTCCTCGACAGCCGCGGGTGCCTCAGCAGCCTCGGCGGCAGCCTTCTTGGCGTACTCCTCGGCACGCTTAGCCTTGGCAGCAGCCTTAGCCTCGCGCTCGGCCTTCTTGGCCTCTTCCTTGGCAGCAGTCTCGGCGGCCTTCTTGGCCTTGCGCTCGGCCTCGCGAGCAGCAACCTGAGCCTGAGCAGAGCCGAACTTGTCGGCAAAGCGCTGA
>ERZ1034917.518-NODE-518-length-34590-cov-10.267062_pt1 | contig 34590 bp, 27 predicted proteins | sample MGYA00520605_ERZ1034917 | MGnify/ENA primary metagenome ERZ1034917 (study PRJEB33766, sample SAMN09781784) | gut metagenome | biome: gut microbiome | host: Homo sapiens | place: Madagascar | study: EMG produced TPA metagenomics assembly of the PRJNA485056 data... | reverse complement strand
AGTAATTCCCTCACATTCGTTCGCGGCGCTGACCGCGCTTGTTGTGCGCCGCGTACATGGACATTGCGGCCTTAGTTGTGCGCCGCGTAAATGGTTATGCAGACCGACCATAGCTTGCCTGTGCCAGCCGCCCGCGCGACCCCGAAGGGCGTAGAGCGCGCACCCGGCCGCGGCAAGGTGCCGCCCCGGCAGCGGCACCTTGCCGCAATTCATTTACAAAGTTGATTTCCACGGAAATAAACATTGCGGACTCCCGCGCCGCCGGAAAGAAATTGCGGCGGCGGCATGAATTCCGATTTCATCCAGCGGTTGCCGACCAGAAAGAGATTGCCGCACCAGTCGGCGGCGACGCCTCCGCGTTCCGCCACGCCGGAAAGACTGGGGCGGTCGTTGACGACCGTATTGTTTCTGAACACGATATCGCGCCCGGAGGAGATGTAACTGATCACGCCGGGAGAGTTCACGAAACGGTTGCCCTCAAAGAGAATCCGGCTGATGATCGGATAGGAGGTCCGTTCCGGCGACGGATCGTTTTTCAGGAACACGCCGATATAGACCATCGGCGACTTTTCCGCCGCGTGATAATTGCTTTGGTTCACACCGGAGAAGATGTTATTGCGCAACAGGATATTCGAGGCTCCGTACCCTTCGCACCAGCTGTTCAGCGTATAGCCGGTGGTGATCGCGATCCCCATCGCGTTATTCACGAAGCGGCAGTTCTCCACGGTGATGTCGTTCGCCTGAAGCCGCATGCCGTGGGCGCGGTTGTCGTGGAAGTAGCAGTCGCGCAGGATGATATTCTTCGAGCCCTGCTCCCGGTTGAAAAGGATCAGGCGGTCGCCCGCTTTGCCCGGCAGCGGGTCGGCGAACTCCATCTCCCAGACCTCGCCTTCCGGTGTTTTCACCGGACGCTCGGCGACCAGCCGGGAGGTGACTCCGGCGGGTGAATAGTCCGCATTGCGGAATTCGATTTCATCGCCGACGAAGAAACCGCCGCTCCGGTGAACCACATGCAATGTTTTTTCTCCCCGCCGGATGCCGGTGCGCGACTGGTCGTTCACATTGAAACAGTCATCGTTGCCGAAGCTCATTTCGCAGTTTTCCATTTTGAAATACCCTTTGGCCTTGGTGATATGGACGCTGTCGGCCGACACGGTGATCGGGCGGAAGGTGCCGGGCTTGCGCACGATGTTCACGTTTTTCATCTGCCAATGGTGCTGGCCGTCATATGCGTGAAATGCGAAACCGGGACAGGAGTACATGTCGATATCCTGCAACGTCAGGTGAACATTGCCCGACATCGCGACGCCGGTATAGGTGCCGTAATAGTGACTCATGCGAAACCTCTGGCCCGGTTTGAGCTGCTCCGGCATCCGGCCGCCGTTGAAAGAACCGGCTTCAACGCGCAACAGGTTGTCGCCGAGCCACTTCTTTTCTCCGGTCGGAGCCAGCCAGAAAGTGCCCTCCCCCATTCCGGCGGTGCTGTCGGCTTTCACCTGATCGATCAGGTTGATCCTGATGTCCCGCTGCGGGAACTTCCGGTAATCGACGAACCGGAAGTCGGCCCATCTCCGTTCCGGGTCGACTTTTTCGACTTCGACTAGGCTGGCGATCGGGTCGCGCTCCCAGTCCCAGTCGATCCTGAAATTGCGGAACTGCACCCGGCGGCAGCCGATGATGTTGAACATACAGCTTTGCACGTCGCGCGGCTTGCTGAAAATCAGTGTGGAACCCTGCCCGTCAAACTCGAAATCGGAAAAACCGTTGAATTCCAGCCAGTCGCTTGAGGTGAAGCGGTAGACACCGTGAGGCAGCACCATCCGGGAAGCCTTCTGTTTCCGCGCGGCTTCGATCGCGGTGCGAAACTCCGCGGTATTGTCGGCCTTATCCGGACTCACCCCGAAATCCGCGACATTGACCGTGATGTCGTTCAACTTTGCAGGTTCTTCGATTTCAAACTCTTCCGCTCCGGTCACCACGGGAATTTTCTTTTCGTCGAGGGCGGAGTCCGCCAGCGGATCAATCGGGGTGAATTCGGCGGCAGAACCTCCCAGCACTCCGCAGCACATCAGTAAGACAAGCGATTTTTTCATTGATTACAACTCCCTTTCCGTCATTACTCCAATATTATACCACAGAGCAAGCCGGATTGAGAATAGATGAATCGCCAAAAACATATCTGTTTGTGAGAAGTTCCACAAAAAACAGCGGCGGCGCCGATCACACGGATCGCGCCGCCGGTCACCTGGACTATTGTGCCTTCGGTTCTCGCGGCTGGAAGCGCAGCAGCAACGGCGAAAGCGGCGGCAACTCCAGAGCGGGAGTAAATTCCGTCTCCTTGATGAGATCGCGGAATGTTCCGTCCCCGCTCAGCTCGATCTTGCGCGGTTCAAAGTTATAGTTGACCAGATTGACCAGCCAGGAACCGCCGCCGGCGGGAACCATGCGAAAGAAAATTCCCTCGCTGCCTTTGGGGTGTCCGGTCATCAGGCGGACCGGCAGGGGAAGAACGGTCCGCTGAATCTGTTTCAAAAGCATCTCCGGGGCAAGCGGGACGTTTTTTTCGGTCTGGAATGTGCAGTTCAACGGCTTACCGTACTGATCTGCCAGCAGCGCTTCCCTTCCCGACACGATGCGTCCGCCGTTTCGGACGAAACGTTCCATTCCGCCCAGTGCGGGCAGCGAAATATTTTTGGCTCCAACGATATACAGCAATTTGACTTTGCCGAATTCCCCCTTGGCCAGCTGACGCTCCGACAGGAACCGCACCCGATAACCTGTGAAACAGAGAGCGGTATAAAGCCTGTCGACTTCACCGCGATAGGAACCGGGAGAGAGAATCATCGAAGTCGGCGAGTAAAGAATGGCGATTTCCGGCTCATAGTCGAAGAATTTGCGAATTTCCGGCGCAAGCCGGACTCCGTCGAGTCCCGACTTCGCATGGGCCGCGAGATTTCCGGGGCGCAGGAAGATGTTTCCGAGAAGATCGTGCCGCGGATGTTTCCGGGCAAAATCGTAATCGACATCCGCCCATACCCAGGTGATGAGTGTGCTTGCGCCGGTGATGAACTGCTGAAAATTGGCAGTGTAGATGTGAGTATTCGGAACCGGCCGGATTTCCCGGTCTGGAATGATGTGGTTTTCGGTATTGGCAACCGAGGCGTGTCCGGCGGAAATCTGCATTTCGTGCGTCATCGCGCTCACATTCCAGTCCGCAATGAACCGGCCACGCTGGAAAAAGTAGTTGTCGTTGCCGTTGTAGTCGGAAAAATCGCTCATCAATTCGGGATCGACTCCGGAAACGTATTCAAACGGAGAACTGAACACCATGATCTTCGTATGAACCGGCATGGACGGCAATTCCCTTTTGACCGCTTCAGCCAGCATTCGATGCCAGCCGGCGAAAGTCTCGCGGGAAAACATGTAAAATTCATACTGCGCCGCCGGGTTGCCCTTTGAAATAGAACGGAGCATTTCATCGTAGTCGGTAAAGTTACTCCCGGCAATCCGGTTGAACGCGGCGGCAGAACCGTATTTGCGTTCCATGTGTTCCCGGAATTTTGCTGCGGAATACGGATTGTCCGGGTGACAGTTGGCATAGGACGGCTCGTTGGAGAGACAGACGCTGTGCAGCGCGTCCAAATAAGGACCGGCCCCCGTCTTGAGTTCCCGGAACAGCGCCGAGATGTAGCACTGCATCATCTCCCGCGCCTTGAGATGGGTCACTTCGTATCTGAGGAAGCCGGAGGAAGCGGCCATATCCGGATATTTTTTCAGCAGCCATGCCGGACAGTAGTGCGGCGAAACGAGAAGCGAAATTTTCACATTGTTTCTGTGCGCCTCTTTCAGAAGCGGAAGAAGACGGGATTTCAGGAGGGAACCGGTGATTTCAAATTCGCTTCCCGTTCCTTCGCGTGTGAAAATATGGTGCGGGCCGATTTCCACCTGAACCACATTTGCGCCGATTCCGGGAAATTGCGCGATATCGCGGTCGATGTCGGAAAAATGGCCATAACCGGCAAAAATCATCGGCCGCCGGGTTTTCTCGTTGTTTTCGCTGACGGCGGAGGCGACCGGCCAGCCGTTCTCCAGTGAAATCCGGCCGCTTTCCAGCTTCCAGGCAACCGGAAGGCTGCCGCCGTTTCGGAGAAAGGCCAGTTGTTCCGCCAGTTCCGAAAGGGTTTCCGTGATCTCCTGCCGGGTCATGGCCGCCTGCGCGGCATAGTAGTTGCGTTCGCCGTCGCTCCGTGCCTGCTCCAGACGTTTCTGCAGGAGGGGCAGATGGCGGTCGAGAATGTTCAGGGGGGCGGAGACGTATTCCGAATACGGTCGGCCGTTGTAGTGGGCGGCGAACTCTTTTTTCAGGCGTTCCAGTTCCGTACACAAACCGGCGACCACTTTCTTCTGCTGTTCGTAAAGATCGATCCGCGTTGCGGCATGTCGTTCCACCGCCTTGCCGTTGACCTTGAAATCGACGGTTAATTTTCCACATGCCAATCCGTCGAGCGCAAGTATCAGCGGGAGCTGCACCAGTTCGCCCCCGGCGACGTCGGGGATAGCGGCGATTTCACGGGAGATGCGTTTCCCTGCTGAGTCGGTCAGCTCCGCTCCAATCCTCACATCGCCCGTCGCGTTGGCAAGCAGCAGCGTTCCCTTCAGCTGCTCCGCTACGGGTTCATCCGGGAAGGTCACCCAGAGTGCGGGGCGGTCGTCATCAAACAGCGCCTGAACATATCGATGCGGCGAAGCCTCGGAGCCTCCGGCGGTGACGGAAAAGCGGAATCTGCGTTTTTCGCGGATTTCTCCCAGCAGTTCCCAGCTGAAACGGGCGGCGAGAAAGTAACCGGATGGCGTACGCAATCCATGCGTCCTGACCTGATTCTCCGGCAGTTCGCCGGCGGAAGCGCCTTGTCCGGCGCGACAGCGAAACCGGTACGCGCCGCCCTCTTTTTCAACGGAAAAACCGATCTCAAGCGCCGGTTTCCCCGGGAAGATGGAATCGTGTGCGCCACGGTCCAGACGGAGTTGAAGGCGGTTCAGATCCCGAATATTTCCGGCCCGGCCGGAACTGTCCGTGGCATCCGCCAGGAAGATCACTCCCTCGCAATCGGAAGCAAGCGCGATTTTCGCGGAAAAATTCTTTTTATCTTCGGGAACCGACAGCGTCATCGCAGGCATCCCGGTCGGGATCGATTTCAGCGAATCGAAGTTCCCGGCAAAGCGGTCGACGCAATAAATCCCGCGTTCCTGCCATGCGTTCCGCGGCAGATTGGGCCGCACTTTCGGCTCAAGGGAAATACGGTCGATCCAGACGCCCTGCGTCAGGCTCTCGGAAATGATGACCAGCGGAGCACTTCGATCTTTGCCGACTTCGTCCGCTTTCGGACGAAAGAGGAGTTCATAGTCGCGCCATTCCTGTTCGAGCGGCTGGATTTGCAGCCGGTGGTTCCATTTCGTGCCGACGGCGACTGCAATCCCCTGGCCGGAACCTCTGGCGCGCACCCGGAGCACATAATCGATTTCAGGCAATAGCTTTACCGTTTGGGAAAGCGCGCCGTAAACATTGGGTTTACGGGCAGTCGCATTCACGATCTGCAGGGAATCTCCCTGGTCGCCGACCGAAAATTTCACTTCGGCTTTGCGGGAAATCCGAAAGGCCCATCCCGGCGGAAGTTTTCCCGCCTCTCCCAGAAAATCACCATTCATGACGAGTTGTTCTTTGTCCGGGAGAATTTTCACGTCGTCGATATCCAGTTCGGAGCAGACGCCTTCAACGACCAGACGGATTCCGCAGGCCCCCTCCCCTTCCAGTTGTCCCGCCGGAATCCGGAGCGGAAACCGGAAGTTCTTCCATTCGCCCGTCACCCCGGTTACGGGAATACGGATTCGCCAGTCCCTGCCGAATGTCCAGACTGCGTTTCCGACATTGCGGCCGCGCGCGGCAAATGAAAAGGTGTAATTCCGATCCGGCTGCAACGGCACCAGCTGCGTGAGAACGCCGAACCGATGCGGTATTTTGTCTGTCATCCGGCTGACGATCCGCAGGCATTTTTCCCCGTCCACGCCGGGAGCGGTGGAAAAGACCGTCACCGGAGCCTCATTGCGTCGGAAAAAACTCCAATTGGCGGGAACTCCGTTGCCGCCGGCTTCCTCAAAGGAGCCGTTCCGCACCGGATTACCGGCCGGGAGCGAAAAAACGTACAAGCCGGCAAGTGCAGCGGAAACCAGCAATTTTCTGTTCATTACTGCACCAACCTTGCTGCTGCACCGGGAATGATGTAATAGACGTCGATCTCGCTCCCCCAGACTTTCCACAGCGCATCGCGAAAGTCATATTGAGTGGAAGAAGCGGCGTGGCCGTCGAAATATCCCAATACTCCCCGATTTCCGTGAGCAAGCGCGAATCCGGTATTGCCGGAGGCGTTCTTGATGCTCCAACTGGCGTTGCTGTCGAGATTGCGGCCGGCATCGCCGATCAGGGGAAATGAAGACGCATTCCGAACGCCTTTGAGACGCAGCCAGGTTTCGCCCCCTGTGACGGTTTTATATTTGTCTGGAATGGCTCCGTTGGCCGCCGGATTGACCATCCCGTAGGTATATGACCCGATATTGGCCGGATCGGAGTGTCCGAGTTTCGGACAATAGGCCACTTTATCTTTAGCCGTCATGACTTCGCCGGAACCGCCGTATGCGGCTGAATACTTGTTCAGAAGGAACATGGACCAGGTGACGCTGTTTTTATAGCCGTAAAAAAACATGGCGTCGCCATTGTCGTCCATATACATCCGCGCCTTTGTGAGCAACTGTTTAATGTTGTTCACGCAACTGACCTCCTGCGCTTTGTCGCGCGCCTTGTTCAGGGCGGGCAGCAGCATTGCCGCCAGAATCGCGATGATCGCGATCACCACGAGCAGCTCAATAAGGGTAAATTGCCGCAATGCCGCTCCCGGGGCCTGCATTTTGACGTTCTGCCGGAAACACTCAAAGGATACGGGGGTTTTCTGCATGATTTTCCTCTATGTTTAAAGATTCTCGGATCAACGGCCTGATTCAGGCGGCGGCGCCGCAGCCGCATGGAACGGCGCCGCCTCAACTCCTCCGGATGTACTTCACCGGAACTTGATGATCGGATAACGCTCCGGGTCCTTGTTTTCTGCAATGCCGGGTGCGACGCCGATACAGGATTCACGCATTTCGCCGTCATTGTCGTTGACGATCAGATTCAACCTGAAACCGCGCTTCTTCGCCGTTTCCTTCAGGCCGATCGCCTCAAACGGAATCGCCGCACGGTACACCGTCTGCTTTTTCTTCTCGTCACGCGACGTTTCCAGCCGAACCGCCCCGGCAGCCTTGTCCGCCGAAAAGCCGGAAGGGGCAAGCCAGACAAACGCTTCGCTTTTTCCATCGCCCAGCCGGGTGAGGCCCAGTTCCCACATCCCTTTCTGACCCGGCAACTGCAGCGCCATCTGGATGTTGTCGCCGCGCCAGACCTCCCCCCCGGAACCGGGCTGATGATGGACGTCATCGGTCACGACCGCCTCGAAAAGCAATGCCTGCCGGTCATGTGCCAGCCGGATTTCGGCGGAAAGGTCCGCAGGCCCCTTCCAGAACAGATGTTCCTTCTCCGGCACATTCGGCGCAAACGGAATCACCTGCGCCGCTTCACGCAGCACGAATACCGGCGTCCGGGGCATCTCCGTTTCCAGCCAGACCACGGTACGTACCGGATAACACAGTTCGCCGTGCCACAATCCGCCGAGCACCAGCTCCAGTTTCATTTCGGCAGGCCGGCTGTCCGGCGAACGGAATTCAGGTGCTGCGACGAGTTTCAGCGGCAGTTTGCGGCACTCACCCGGCTTCAATTTCAACTTCTGTTTTGCCGCGGACAACGTTACTCCCGCCGGCGGCCTCCAATTCAGTTCCAGCTCCAGCGGCCGGGCCGTCGGGTTGCAAAACTCCGGCATAACCTCGCTTTCACGACCGGGCGTGACGGAAAACACCAGTCCCGATTTCAGAAACTCTCCGGCTCCCTTCAGTTCGGCGGCATCCGCTTCCAACCGGATGGTGACCGGGCTGCGCCCTGCCTTGAATACCAGTTGGCCGCCTCGAACCGGCAGGGAAGTCACATTTCCGAACAGGTCGATTTCCTCCGCCCGGCCGGAAATGCCGGCAAGACAGAGCGGGACGCCGTCGCAGCCCGGATCATTGTTCCAGACCGCCAGCAGCAGCCTGCCGTCCGAAGCCTTGAAAAGAAAAGCCTCGATATTGCCGCCGAACCGCACGGCCCGCAGAAATTCCGCCTCGCGATACGTACCGGCAAGCGCATTGTAGACCGCATAGGCGGCTTTCGGCTGAAAGTCTCTGGTAATCAAGCCGAAATTATGTTCGTTCGCATTGGGATCGAAGCCGTCGTTGCGCAGATCGTACCAATTGTAACCGATCGCTCCGTTGGCCCAACTGTACAGAAACTTCTGAAACAGGGTTTCCGCCTGCTTCATTTCGCCGATCAGAATGGCGGAAATCGCGGTTTCGTTGGCATACCACGGCGCTTCAATGCCGAGGTCGCGGCGCATTTTCACCAGCCGGTCCACCTGGTTGCGGTAGCTCGACATCGAGCCGTGACCGTGAAACGCCAAGACATCATAAGAACCTCTCCCTTCGGTCAGGGTGCGTGTCATGTGGTCCTTCTCCCTCATCTTCGGCGAAGAACCGGGCATTCCGGTATAACCGCCGGTCAGGACGCTCATCTCCGGCGCGGCCTTTTTGGTTTCGGCATAGGCGATTTTCATCATTTCAATATACTCCGAAACCGGAAAATTGGCGAAGCCGATATGGTCCGGTTCATTCCAGACCTCGACATACCGCAACCTGCCGCGATAATGTTCCGCAAAAGCACGGATGAATCTGCGCCAGTGGCCGTAATCGGGGCGCGGCTTGCCTTTGTAGTTCGGGGCGAGCGGCTTCCACTCCTTTGCAACGGCCCACTTCGGCAAATAGCAGTAGATCGCCTGAACCTCGATATTCTGCGCCCCGAACGCCTCCACCACCCGGTCGAAGCTGCCGAACAGCCAGCGGCCGGGAGCGGGCTGGATGCGTTCCCAGTAGATATCCGTGCGCATGATTTTGACGCCGCACAGCGCGGCGGCCCGTGCTTCCAGCTCCAGGTCCCGGTCGGACAGCCCCTGCGGATGCGAGCAGACGCCGAACAGAAATCCCTTCGCCATCCCCGGCGTGGGTCCAGCGGGCCGCATATAGCAGTAACGGTACTGCTTTTCAAACGTTTTCAGCTGCGGATCGTTCTCCCGGAACCGGACATCCACATAATATACTCCGAACTTCTCCGGTTTCATCAGCGGGAACAGCAGTTTTCCCCCCGGAGCAAGCGTGATTTTCCGCGTCGCGTTCTCCAGCTCCGCGCCGAATGCGTCGGCGACCCGGTAAAAAAGCTCTCCCTCCGCTTTTTCCTTTCGGGGATTGACCAGCGAAATTCCCGGCGCCTCTTTCCGCTCCGGTGTCAGAATCTGAAGCGGCGACCCGGTTTCCAGCTGCGGCTGAAGCGGCAGTCCCGAATGCAGCACCTCAATTTCGACTGCGCCGATACCGAGGTATCCTTTTCCCTCGCGGGAATTGAAATCCGAGGCGAAACCGGTCAATTTCGCCGGAAAATCGATCCGCCGGTTCGCTCTCTTTCCCCAGCTGCCGGCCTTCGGTTTCCCGGCGTCGATCTGATAGGCAAACTCCCGCCATCCCCTGTCTTCCGCCGCAAGCGGCCGGGTGAACTGGAACGTCTCCCCCTCCCGGTCGGTAATGCGCAGATTGAAGTTCCGCGACTTGCCGCCCTCCGGGATAAAGGCGCGCACCCGGATCTGCGCGGTCCTGAATTCCGGCAGCTTCACTCCCGGCTTAAGCTGAAATTCAAAATAACCGGAACGCGCGCAATCCCAATCGATCCGCAAAGCGTCCCGCTGTTCCAGCGATTCGATGCGGACCGACTGGCCGCGTTTTTCCGGCGTGTGCAGAATCACATTCTCCGGCTTTGCTTTCCCGCAATCCAGCAGTTCTCCGCCCCGCACCGCAAACGACAGTGCCAGCACCGCAACCACTGCCGCCGAACGGCAGATGTTCCAATCACATTTTTTCATTCTTTCTCCATTTGCATTCGTTTGGCCGGGGCCGGTTACAACTGGTCGATCTTTTCCATCCGCGACTCGAAGCTGCTGCCGCTGCGGTAGGTATTGAGCGACACCCATGACGCGGAACCGTCGACGCGCGCCACGGTAATGCCGCGATTGTGATTCGGCGGAATTTTACCGACTTCGACACCGTTGCGCAGCATCCGGTCTCCTGAAATGCAAAAGGAAAGCACTTCGTTCTTCAGGCGTCCGAGCGGTTTGTTGAAACTCGGCAGACAGCAGGAGACATTGGAAAGATCGCGGGAATAGATGTAATCCGCAAAATTATACACTCCCGCCTGATTCCACCCGTCCTTCGGGTTGGAGGGACATTTCAGGATCTTCGGGCGGTTGTTCCCGGTTACCCGTCTGGTGAAATCCGCATCCGTCCCGCCCAGGTATTTTCCCGCCGCCACCAATCCGAGGCCGACATTGGGATATGCCAGTTTGCTTTCGGAGAGCGAGCGGTTCTCCGTCACCCCTGCCCCCAGAATCGAAGTGATCGTCGCCGGCAGCTGATCCCCGAAATCCGCCGTATACATCAGAATCCCGGTTACAATCTGCTTTTCATTGTTCACGCATTGGATCTGCTGCGCACGGCTGCGGGCCTTGTTCAACGCAGGCAGCAGCATCGCCGCCAGAATCGCAATAATGGCTATTACAACGAGCAGCTCAATCAGAGTGAAGTAGATAGAAGCCGCCTTCCTGACGTTATTCATCACCGGCAACTTGACAGACCTGAAACTTTTTTGCATTTATTTTCCTCCTGCTTTTATCTCTTATCGGCCAAACGGCTTGACTCTCGTTCAATCAGCTCCACCGGCAGGCACTTCGTCACCGGGCGGCTCACTTTGCCCATGATTCGCTCATGCAGCAGTTTTGCCGCCTCGTAACCGATTTCGCGGCGCGGCTGGCGCACCGAACTGAGCGGACACTCCAGGCAGCTCGCCAGCGGCAGGTCGTCGAAACCGAACACCATCACATCACGGCCGATCTTCAGTTTCAGTTCTTCGGCGGCCCGGTAGATACCCCGCGCCACGTAGTCGTTCATCGCCATGATGCTGACCGGGCGCTCCACCCGGCGCAGGAATTCCAGCGCGGCCCGATAGGGCGGCTCCTGCTTCTTTTCGACCGGCCAGAATTCCGGGCGGTTGTCGGTCGAGGGATAAAAGCAGGTGCATTTCTCCACCTCGCGGTCGAAGCCGCCGTCGTTCATCGCCCGGCAATAGCCCTCGTATCGCAGGCGCTGGGTGTCGTTCTCCGGCTCCGCCCCGAGATAGTAGACCGGACGCCGGAACTCCACAAGCATCTTCACCACCGCCCGGTACACGCCTCCGGCATTGTCCACCTCGATACAGGAGAGTTCCAGCCCCTTCACCGGCCGGTCCACGCAGACCAGCGGGAAATCGCGCGCCGCCAGCTTCCGCAGCGCCTCCGCGTAACCGTCGAAATTATAGGGCAGCACCACGATCCCGGAGACGGCAAGTTCATTCACATGCGCCAGCTCCTCAAGGACTTTCGCGTGCCCCTCGACATTCTGGAACAGATGGAATCCGATCCCGGCCTCCGCCGCATACGCCTTGATTCCGTCGCTGATGCCGATGGTCATCGCATCGGGGAAACCGGCCCAGACCGCGCCCAGCGTGATCTTCTCCGGCGGCAGGGTTCCGGCGGACAGGTCTTCCACTGAAAGCCGCGATTTCAGATCCGGGTTGATCAGGGAGCCGCGGTTCGGCTCCTTGATCAGCACTCCTTCCCGGTTCAGGATATCCAGCACACGGCGGATCGTGGTGCGCGACACTTCATACTCCCGGGCCAGCACATCCTCGCCCGGCAGGTATTTCGCGCCGTCGAACCGCCCTTCCCAGATATCACGCACGATCACATCCGACAGCCGGACCGCTTTGCTGTTGTATTTCATCACTCCCGCCACATTGTATTAATTTTTATTGAACTGTATATAATTATGGCTCAAGATGGACAAAATGTCAAGAGCATTGTTTGAAATTTATCAAATTTTATACAAAAAAAGCCTCCCCGGCTGCGGGGAAGCCTGTCTTTCCGGAAAGCGCCGCGAACTACGGCCGCTCCTCCTCCTGCCGGATCAGTTCGCGCTGGAGCCGGGTCAGGTATTCGGTGAACCGGGCGATCTCCTGATCGTCGAAGCCCTGCATGAAACTGCGGATCCGCTCCCGGTAAGGCCCTTCGACATGCTCAAGGATATCGCGGCCGGCGGGAGTCAGTTCGAGCGCGTAGGCGCGCTGGTCGCCGGGCGAGGCGCTGCGGGTCAGCAGCCCGGCGGCCTCCATCCGCCCGCAAACCCCGGTCAGGTTGGATTTGTCGACCAGCAATCGTTCGGAAAGCTCCCGCTGACTCAACGGATGCTCCGCATACTTCAGCAGGATCATGATATTGAACTGCACTTCGCTGGAAAGGTATTCCTGAAAAAATTTCCGCGCATGTTTTTTCAACAGCAATCCCGACCACCAGACTCCCATCAGGGCCTCATGCTTGCGGTCTTCGAATTTCAGGATTTCATTGTATAATTTCTTTTCACTCATTCCGGTTACCTCTATCTGTGGAACGTTTCCTATAGTACCACCAAACCGGGGTTCCATCAACGGGATTTTCATAAAAAAGCGCAAAAAATCAATTTATTTTCAAAATCAACGGAAAAATATCCGGTTTTCAGATTGTATTCAACAAAACAGGCGTTATATTGGTAATAGATTCTGAAAATTTCAGTGCAAAGGCGCCGCCAACGTTGACGACGCGGATGAAACAGGCACTTTTCGGAACTCGCTGTAAGGAATAAAAAGCATTTTGAATCATATCCGGCTTTGGACCGGCGCTGTCGCCGGCACACTAATTTTACGATCCAACAGCTGTTAAGCTTTTCGGATATTCCGCAGTGTCATTCCCAGATGGTTGTCAGCAGTTACGCCCTCCCCCCTCTATCCGGTGATTTCAGATGTGGAAAAAGAAACAACAATATTTGATTTGACCCGGGGAGTGCGAAAAACAATTGCGGACAGCACGCCTGCCGCGGAAAAGGAAGAAAAATGAATATCTACGTCGGAAACATGGCCTACTCAATGACTGAGGACGAACTGCGCGACCTCTTCAGCAACTACGGCACCGTCAGCAGCGCCCGTCTGGTCACCGATCGCGACACCGGCCGCGCCAAAGGTTTCGGCTTCGTCGAAATGGCCGACGCCAATGAAGCCAACGCCGCGATCGAAGCGATCAACGGCACCAAGCAGGGCGGCCGCGAACTCGTGGTCAATGAAGCCCGGCCGCGCGAAGAGCGTCCCCGTCGCGAAGGCGGTTTCGGCGGCGGCAACCGCGGCTTCGGCGGCGGTCGTCGCTTCTGATTACCGTTCCACGGAATCCAAAAAATCTCCGGTACTTTCGAGTCCGGAGATTTTTTTTGTTTTTTTTCACTTCATGATTTGACAAATTCCAAACAGTCAATATAGTACCGGGTGTTTGAGAGTATCGGAAATATTCAGATAACGGAGGTAAAAAATGGCTACAGTTTGTCCCTATTGCAATATTGAAGTGAGTGAAAGTTCCATTGAGGCCGAAGACGGCTGCTGTCCGGAGTGCGGCTCCGTAATCAGCGCGACCTCCTCCTTTCTCGGCGAAAACGATGAGTTCGACGAATTTGAACCGGGGGAAGATCAGGATATCTTCGACGACCTCGATGACGACGAAGATTTCGAGCGCGGCGCTTTTGACGGCGACTTCGAGGATGAAGACTTCGAGGATGAAGAATTCGAAGATGAAGAATTCGCCGAAGAATTCGAAGACGAAGAAAACTTCTGACCGCCAGTTACCTCAAATGCCGGAAGCCGCATGGTTTTCCGGCATTTTTTGTCCTCTCCTCCTCCCTCGCCCTAGCCGCTCCGAAAAGAGCGAAATCCCCGACGCTGTTTTTACTCCAGACCTTCGAATTGCATGTAATAATACTTGGCGTAGATGCCGTTGCGTTCCAGAAGCTCGGAATGGGTCCCGCGTTCCGCAATGCCGTGGTTCGCGATCACGACGATCTCGTCGGCCTTGCGGATGGTGCTGAGGCGGTGGGCGATCACGACGGTGGTGCGGCCGCTGGCCAACTGTTCGAGCGCAGCCTGAATGTGCCGTTCACTGTCATTATCCAGTGCAGAAGTTGCTTCGTCGAGAATCAGAATCGCCGGATTCTTCAGAAATACCCGCGCAATTGAGATACGCTGCTTCTGCCCGCCGGAGAGCCGGGTGCCGCGCTCACCCGCCGAAGTATCATACCCTTCCGGCAGGCTCATGATGAAATCGTGGATGTTCGCCCGCTTCGCGGCTTCGACGATCTCCTCGTCGGTGGCGCCGGGTCTGCCGTATGCGATATTCTCCCTCAGGGTGCCGCCGAAGAGATAGACCTCCTGCTGTACGATGCCGATCGCGCTGCGCAGGGATTTGCCGGTCACGTCCCGCACGTCGTTGCCGTCGATTTTCACGGCTCCGCCGGTCACGTCGTAAAAACGCGGAATCAGGGAGCACAGGGTGGTTTTCCCGCCGCCGGAAGGACCGACCAGCGCGATGGTCTTGCCGGCGGGGATGGTCAGCGACACATGCTCCAGCACCGGATTTTCGGGAGTATAGGAAAATGACACGTCGTCCAGCTCGATTTCACCGGTGATTCTCCCCAGCGGCCGGGCGTCAGGACTGTCCTCGATTTCCGGCTGGGTCTCCACCACTTCGGTGAAGCGGCGGAAACCGGAGTACCCCTTCTGGAACTGTTCGGTGAAGTTGATCAGCACTTCGATCGGATTCAGGAAGATGCCGACATACAGCGCATAGATCGCCAGTTCGGAAGCCGCCAGCGTCCCCTGCGCCACGAAATAGCCGCCGGAAACCAGAATCGAAATATAGAGCAGCCCCTGAAAGAAGCCGTTCCCGGCATGGAACACCCCCATCAGCTTATAGCTGCTGACCTTGGAGGTCAGGAACCGGCCGTTGCAGTCGGCGAACTTCTCGCGTTCGATCTCCTCATTCGCAAATGATTTCACCACCCGGATGCCGGAAAGCGAATCCTGCACCTGGGCGTTGACCCCGGCGATCTTCTTGCGGTTGTCGAGGAAGATCGCCCGCATTTTCCGGTTCTTGCGGTAACTGAATACCGCCATCACCAGCGTCACCGCGATCAGGATCAGGGTCATCTTGAAATTGATGAACATCAGGATCGTGAAAGCGCCGACGATCTTCAGCGTCGAGATGATCAGGTTCTCCGGGCCGTGGTGGGCAAGTTCGGAGATGTCGAAGAGGTCGGAAATCAGTTTGGCCATCATCACGCCGGTGTTGTTCCGGTCGTAATAGGAAAAGCTGAGCCGCTGATAGTGGTCGAAGAGGTCCTGCCGCATGTCGGACTCCATTCTGGCTCCCATCACATGCCCCCAGGTGGTGATGTAATACTGGCAGAAATAACGCAGGATGTACATTGCCAGCAATCCGGCGCCGATCCAGACCAGGGCGGGCAAAATCGCCTCGCGTCCGCGGGTATAAAGGCCGTGGGTCAGCACATTCAGAATCTGCGGGAAAGCCAGATCGATCACGCAGATCGTCAACGCGCACAGCGTGTCGGTATAGAACATCCAGCGATAAGGCCGGTAGTAACGGATGAATTTGCGAAGCACCTGCATAAAACTATTCTCCGGAGGGATAAAAAACTGTTTGCCGATTGGTTAATATACCCGAATCATTCGGCAAAGTCAACCCGGTTTTCTTGAGTTTTGCGGAAACGGCGGTATAGTATACGGATTGCGACGGAACGGGGGAACTTTTGTCATGTCTTTCAAACTGATTCTGCTGATCATGGCGGCCGGAGCGTTCGGCACGCTCTGCCGGGTGGCGTCGATCCGCTTCCTGACCGCAGCCTGCGGCGATACGCTGCCGTTCGCGACGATGGCGGTCAATATTCTCGGCTCCTTCATCGCCGGACTGGTCTACGTGCTGCTCCGGGAGAAGTATGAAGGACTGGCTCCGTATCTGCCGGTGGTGATGCTCGGCTTTCTCGGCGCTTTCACCACCTTTTCCACCTTTGCGCTGGAAAACGCCCACTTTCTGGCCGCCGGTTCCTGCGGCCGGGCGGCGGTCAACATCCTGCTCCAGAATTTTCTCGGCATCGCCGCCGCCCTCGGCGGCCTTTTCCTCGGCAGGGCATTCGTCTAGATTCCCCTCCCCCTTTTCCATAACTTTGAAATTCTGAAAGTCAAGTCGTTCCGGCACTAAATTTCAGTAAAAATTATCAGAAAAAGTTCCGGCGCCGTAAACTGTTTGCCCTGCGTCAATAACGGAAACACCGGCCGTTTCCGCTCCCGGAATCGCGCTTGCAATCACAATATATGGGGCTATATTGCAAATCTAACATACAAGATATGGTATTCCAAGCCAAAGAGAAGGGGGGAAAGATGATCAAGAATATCGTAAAACGCGACGGCCGAGTGGTTTCATACGACGACGGCAAAATCGTGCGCGCCATCCAGAAAGCGATGGATGCCGCCGGCCACACCGCCAAAGCCGGGGAAGCAGCCATCATCGCCGCCGCCGCCAGCGCCATCGTCGAAGAAAAATGCCCCGGCAAAGCGCCGCAGGTGGAGGATATTCAGGACGCGGTGGAAATCGCGCTGATGCGCAACGGCCTTGAGGAAGTCGCCAAAAGCTACATTCTCTACCGCGCCGAACGCACCCGCACCCGCGAGATGAAGACCGGCCTGATGAAGATTTTCGACGAACTGACGTTCGCCGCGGCCAACGATTCCGACATGAAGCGCGACAACGCGAACATCGACGGCGATACCGCGATGGGCACCATGCTCAAATACGGCTGCGAAGGCGCCAAGGATTACTATGAAAAGCATCTGCTGACCCCCGAGCAGTCGGCGGCGCACCGCAGCGGCGACATCCATATCCACGACTTCGACTTCTACGCGCTGACCACCACCTGCTGCCAGATCGACCTGCTGAAACTCTTCAAGGGCGGTTTCTCCACCGGACACGGCTTCCTGCGCGAACCGAACAACATCCAGAGCTATTCGGCGCTGGCCTGCATCGCGATTCAGTCCAACCAGAATGACCAGCACGGCGGCCAGAGCATCGTCAATTTCGATTACGGCCTCGCCCCCGGCGTGGCCAAGACCTACAAAAAGCTCTATCTGGTCAACCTGAAGAAAGCGGCGGAAATCCTCGCTCCGAGCCGGGAACTGTCGCTCCGGGATTTCAAGACGATGGCCGCGGAGATCGAAGCGGTCTCCGGCCTGAAGCCGCAGCTCGGCGGCAATGCCGAATATGAGAAACTGGAGCTGGCCAAGCTGACCGCGCTGCTCGGTTACGAGGACAACGCACGCCAGGCGCAGGCCTTCGCGATCAAAAACACGGAGGGCGAAACCGACCACTCCACCTATCAGGCGATGGAGGCGCTGATCCACAACCTGAACACCATGCACTCCCGGGCCGGCGCGCAGACGCCGTTCAGCTCGATCAATTACGGGATGGACACCACGCCGGAGGGACGCATGGTGATCAAAAATGTGCTGCTGGCGACCGAAGCGGGGCTCGGCCACGGTGAAACGCCGATCTTTCCGATCCACATTTTCCGGGTCAAGGAGGGGATCAACTACAATCCGGGCGAACCGAATTACGACCTTTTCCAGCTGGCCTGCCGGGTCAGCGCGAAGCGGCTTTTCCCGAACTTCTCCTTTGTGGATGCGCCGTTCAATCTGCAATATTACCGCGAGGGCCATCCCGAAACCGAAATCGCCTACATGGGCTGCCGCACGCGCGTGATCGGCAATGTGTACGACAAGACCCGCCAGATCACCAACGGGCGGGGCAACCTGTCGTTCACCTCGATCAACCTGCCCCGGCTCGCGATCGAATCGCACGGGGACGAAAAACTGTTCTTCGAAAAGCTCGACGCGATGATGAACCTCGTCGCCAAGCAGCTCTCCGACCGGTTTGAAATCCAGGCGAAGAAGCGGGTCCGCAATTTCCCGTTCCTGATGGGCCAGGGAGTCTGGATCGACTCCGAAAAGCTCAGGTTCGACGACGAGGTCCGCGAAGTGCTCAAGCACGGCACCTTGTCGATCGGCTTCATCGGGCTGGCCGAAACGCTGGTCGCGCTGTACGGCCACCATCACGGCGAGAATGCCGAAATGCAGCAGAAAGGGCTGGACATCATCCGGCACATGCGCGAATTCACCGATGCGATGTCGGAGAAGACCGGCATGAACTACACGCTGCTGGCGACTCCGGCGGAGGGGCTTTCCGGCCGCTTCATCCGGCTGGACAAAAAGAAATACGGCCTGATTCCGGGCGTCACCGACAAAGAGTACTACACCAACAGTTTCCACGTGCCGGTGTACTACCGGATTTCGGCATTCGACAAGATCGCGAAGGAGGCACCGTATCATGCGTTGACCAATGCGGGGCACATCTCCTACGTCGAACTCGACGGCGACACCTGCGAAAACCTCGAAGCGTTTGAAACCATCGTCCGCGCGATGCACGACGCCGGAATCGGTTACGGTTCGATCAACCATCCGGTCGACCGCGACCCGGTCTGCGGCTACAACGGCATCATCGGCGAGGTCTGTCCGCAGTGCCACCGCCACGAGGGCGACAACGGCGTCGGCTTTGAACGGATCCGGCGGATCACCGGCTATCTGGTCGGCACGCTCGACCGCTTCAACAACGCCAAGCGCGCCGAAGAACACGACCGGGTCAAACACGGTATCCGCCGTGATTGACGTCGCCGGCTTCGAGGATGACTCGATCACCAACGGCCCGGGTCTGCGCTTTGTGCTTTTCGTGCAGGGGTGTCCGCACCACTGCAAGGGCTGCCACAACCCGGAGACCTGGGCATTCGGCGAAGGATGCAAATACTCCGTCGAAGAAATTCATACGAGAATCCGCCGCAACCCGCTGCTGCGGGGCGTGACTTTTTCAGGCGGAGAACCGTTCAGCCAGGCCGCCGAACTGGCCCGGCTGGGCCGACTGGTCAAGGCGGACGGGTACGAGCTGGCGGTCTATACGGGTTTCACCTTCGAGGAGCTGTACGCGGCCTCCTCCCCCGCCGTGCATGAACTGCTTGAACAGACGGATGTATTGGTCGACGGCCGTTTCGAACTGCTGAAACGGAATCTGCTGCTGCGCTTCCGCGGCAGCTCCAACCAGCGGGTGCTCGACGTTCCCGCGTCATTGCGCGCCGGAACCGCCGTCGAAATGCCTTTCGGCCGCTGGCGTACCGAAGGCCGCTGATTTCCACCGTCAAGCGCCGCCAGCTTCCCCCGCATACCGTTTAGTTCATGAAATAAACGACTGAAACAGCTGTTTTTTTCATGATTCAACCTGTTTCATCTTGCTTTTTTCCGTTCTTTTCGGTATAATTACAACCGGGAAACAACAAGGAAAGCAGAATGACGAAGCCATTGACAGTTCGCGATATCGCAGAGAAGGCAGGCGTTTCGCTGGGTACGGTCAGCCGGGTGATGAACAACGCCGCGAACATCGACCCCGCGCTCAAGGAGCACACGCTCACCGTAATCCGTGAGAACAACTACATCCCGCTGCGCCGTCCCCGCCGGAACACCCGCCGGAGCGCGGCCGAAGGCGGCAGGATCGCGGTGCTTTTCTGCGATATGCCGCATCAGTGGAACGAATCCTACTTCTCCCGCTCCTACGCCGCCGGAATCGAAGCCGTCTGCACCGCCTACCGGGTCGAAACCGAATTCTTCACATTGCAGGACCTTTGCGGCGATACTTTTTTCAGGCGGCTGGCCAAGTTCGACGGAGTCCTGATCAAGCATAACTTCGGCCCCGGCGATCCGAGGGCGGAGCGGATTAACGCGCTGGCGGAAAAAATTCCCGTGGCCGGTTTCGGCACAAACTTTCCCCATTGCCGCTATTCCCAGACCTTTCTGGACAACCATTCCGCCGGAGCGCTTGCCGCCCGGGAGCTGATCGGGCGGGGGCATCGGGTGATCGCCTTCATCAATCCCAACCCGGAAAGTGAAATGCTCCGTTCCCGGGGCGAAGGCTTCCGGGAAATGATGGAACAATCCGGCTTATGGCGTCCGGAGCTTTTCATCTCCCGCAAGCTCGCAACCGTCGCGGCTCCCGATCCGGACCCCGTTCCGCCGCTGCTCGGCGGCACTCTGGAGCGGCTTCTCGCCTTCCCGGAAAAGGTGACCGCGGCCATCGTCGCGAACGACTGGGGCTGCGTCGGCCTCTACCGCGCCTGCGCCGAACGCGGCATTTCCATTCCGCAGGAGCTGAGCATTCTCGGCTTCGACAATCAGATCTCGATCTGCGCCAGTTTGAATCCTCCGCTTTCGAGCATCAACAACCCGCTGGCCGACATCGGGAAAACGGCGGCGATCGAACTTTTTTCCCGCATCGACGCCCGCAAGCGGGAATTGGCGCTTCCGGTCAGCCGCCGCATCCTCTCCGGAACCCTGATCGAGCGCGGTTCACTTTCCCGGCTTACCCGCAATTCAAATAACAACAACGCAATCACAGGAGAACAAACCCGATGAAACTCCCACTTCACACACAGCCCGGACGGCGCTCCATCAGCGATTTTACCCTGATTGAGCTGCTCGTGGTGATAGCGATCATCGCGATTCTCGCCTCGATGCTGCTGCCCGCTCTCAACAAGGCGCGGGATAAGGCCAAGGCGACCCAGTGCCTCAGCAATCTCAAGCAGTGCGGTGTGGCGATGCAGCTGTATATCCGCGACTTCGAGGACTGGACGCCGGAGGCGACGCCGGTCCAGTACGGCAGCGACTCCTCCTGGGGGCGGCTGTTCGAAGACCTCGCCTACATCCCGAAGCCGAAAAACGGCCGGCAGACCATTCTGGTCTGTCCGGCAAACCGGGGGAGCTTTGAACACTATTCCTGGAGTTATGCAATGCGCGGCACCCATACCGCCCCTTCATACAGCACGCACTTCAAGGCAGTGGGGCCGACTGTCGCGGACTCGGGCAATGCCGCCAAGAATACCGCCCCGAACCGCGTCCGGGCCACTCCCTCGGAATTTCCGATCATCTTTGATGCGCTGACCATCGTGGACGGCGGCCGGAACATCTGGGCCGCCAGCGCCCTGGCCAAGCGTGACGATCTCGGACTGCTCCACAACCTGCGCGCCGGTTTGCTGTTCTTCGACGGCCACGCGCAGTTCGACCGGAAAAAATTCAGCGGTTATTTCTTCAACGGCCGTACCGCGGATGCCCCTGATGTGAAAATCGACCTGCCGCAATAATTTCAAAATCACCTCTGTTCAGAAAGGATTTCTTATGATCGCACCGTTTTGCAAACGACTGCTTCTCAGCTGTCTGGCTGTGCTCGTCACCGCCGGAACGGCACTCGCCGCCGACGTCACCATCACGGCGAAAACGCCGGATGAACTCCAGCAGAAACTGCTGGAAGCCGCCAAAAACAAGGTGAAAAAAGTCAGGATCGCTCCCGGAGTGATCCGCGGCGGCGCCACCGGCCGGGATCACCTGCTGTTCCTGAAAGGGCTTCAGGATATGGAGATTGACGCCGCCGGGGTAACGCTGGCCGGCACCGATCCGACCAAAGGCGGAGTATTCCTGCGCGACAGCCGGAGAGTGACCCTGCGGGGCTTGCTCTACTATAATGAAGTCCCGCCGTTTACGCAGGGGCGCGTGCTGAAATTCGATGAGAAGCAAAGCACGCTGGAGGTCGAAATCGATGCGGGCTACCCCGCCCCCGATGCCGACAGCGTGGGATATTTGTTCGATCCCGAAACCCGCCGCTGGAAGCCGGGCGTTTACGACATTTACTACAACAAGGTGTTCAAACGTTCCGGCCGGGTCTACGGCATCCGGGTGAATGCTGATATGCCCGCAAAACTGAAAACCGACCTGACTCCGGGCCGGGACCTGATCGCCATCCGGGGGAAACAGGGAAAAATGGCAATCACCTTCGACGTCTGCGAAGGCTGCCGGCTGGAAAAAGTCACCATAAAATCGGCCGGAGTCTTCGGCGTTCAGGAATCCGGCGGCAACGGCGGGAACTATTACAATTACACCCTGACCTACGGACCGCGCCCGAAAGGGGCGGCCACCGATCCGCTGATCTCCTCCGTGGCCGATGCGTTCCACTCCGGCGGCGCCCTCAAAGGGCCGACGCTCGAAGGCTGCGTGCTCGAAGGGATGTGCGATGACGCGGTGCCGATCCATTCCAGCTATGCACTCGTGGTACAGGCCGCGGGGCGCAAACTCTATTATGTCGCCCGGCGGAATGCCAACCAGTTCAAGCCCGGCATGCGCATACGGCTTTTCGACCCGGAACAGCGTTTTCTCGCGGAAGCCGTCGTCAAAACCACCGGAAAAGCGGAACGGGACTTCCGGCTGCCCCACCTGCCCGCCGACAAGCTCGTCTACTACCGGCTCGAAAGCGACCGCGACCTGCCGGTGATCCCCGCCGGAGCCCGCCTCAGCACGCCCGACACCGCCGGCAGAGGCTTCGTCGTGCGGAACTGCGTGATCCGCAACCACCGGGCCCGGGGCTTCCTGATCAAGGCCGACGACGGCCTGATCGAAAACAATCTCGTCGAAGGCTCCACCATAGCCGGACTGATCGCCACGCCGCAATTCGGCTGGAACGAGTCCTGCTACAGCCGGAACCTGACGATCCGCAACAACATCTTCAGGAACACCGCCTATTCGACCGGCGTGACCAAACCGGATTCATACGTTCCCGGCGCATTCAGCATCAAATCCGACGCCCCCTCGAAAGGCCCCGCCGGTTACGGCCACCGGAACATCAGAATCATCGGCAACACCTTTGAGAATCAGGACGGGATGAACATGCACCTTGACAATGTCCAGGACATCCTGATCGAAGGCAACCGCTTCATCCGTCCCCACCGGAACCCGTGCGACCGCGGCAGGGCGCGCGGCTACAATCCCGACGCCCTGATCTTCGTCGACAATGCCGAACGGGTCACTTTCAGGGACAACCGGGTCGAAGCGCCCGGCCCCTATTTGAAGAAGCTACTCGAAATCGGCAAAAACACCGCCGACATCACGGGCGCCGGGGATGGAATCGTAATCCTGAAGGAGCGCTGAACGCCACTCCCCCGCCGCGATTCCGCTTCCGCCGGTTCATTCCATTCCGGGAGCGGAATTTTTCTGTATTTTTTCCAGCTTCCACTTGCCGGGAAAGGGTATTCGATGTATGTTTCTATTAATACTTTATCGGAGGCTTTCCATGGACGACAATATTCCCTTTTCTTCCGCGGAACTGGAACGGATGAACTACCGGATCTGCGAATACCCCAACTGCGATTGCGGGAAGTTGACTGTGATTTCCCCACCAGGCTTTCCGCCTGATTTTGAAATAGACATCAATATTCACGAACGGAAGCTGATTCTTCAGGAAGAAGATGCAATTGTTTCCCGGTTCCTGCGAAGTTTCTACGACAAACTTGGCGAGACGCAATGGCTTTTTCTTCAGGAAAAATATCAGGAATTGAAAGAGGCGCAGGCGTTGGCCCATCCGGGAGAAACCGTATTCCGCTTTCCGGAATCACCGAAAATGTATGCGATTTTTGAAATACTCTTCCCGTTTGTCCCCCGGCTCGTTTTAAAGCTCGGCGAAGCGACATATCCACTTTCTGAACACTACTTTCAAGCGGATGACGAACAGTACTGCCTCCTGACCTCCCTGCAAGACGGCGATGAAGAAAGTTTTCCGCCAATCTATGTCAAGCTCAACGCCGAGCCGCCTGAGTTCCATACACTTTCTTCGGAATTGGAAAAAGTATCGGAAGAGCAGTTTTCCGCCCTACTGCCGACTTTGCAGGAGCATTACAACCAGGCCCGGAGTATTTTTGAAGCCCAGCAAAGCGACTGGGCTGAAATCCCCGAAGCAGATGACGACGACGATGAACCAATACCGTTCGATGAGGATTTTATCGATCCGGTTCAGGCCGCCCTGCCGGTTCCGGTTTCCGGGCTGCATCCGGATTTGGCCGCTGTCGTCCCTCTCCTCAGCGGCAAGCCGGATGAAACGGTGGAGTTGGCGGTATCCTATCTTGACGATGATTGCGAAGTCGATCTCTCCGACCGGACTCGAATCCGGCTGGAATATTCCGGTTGGGACGACGATCTGGAATGGCGGGTCCCGTCATTGCGCGCCCTGTTCCGCGGCGACCGGCAGCCGCCGGATATGTCGAAATATCCGGACGAGTATCTGAATCATTTTGCCATGCTCGAAAAAAATCTGCTCTCCTATTGCCATGCCAGCTTCGAGGAGCCGGCGGACCGGGAGATTCAGGAGGTTTATTCCGCGGTCCGCCGCCGTCCGGACGGCCGTCCGATCAATGAGCTGCACAACGCCGTCTGGCAGGCGGCGGCGCTGATGCTCGGAGCCTTTCCGTGCAGTCAGCCGGAATTCGAAGCGATCCTGCTGAAACTGGAACAGAGCGCCCGGACTTTTGCACTGGGCCATACCAGCCGCAACTATCTGACGCAGTTGAAAGAACAGTTCTGTTTCGGGGAGTAGCCGGTTCATTCCGTTCCGGGAGCGGAATTTTCCTTTTGCCGCCGCAGCCGCTCCCAGTAGGCGAGACGGCGGCGGATTTCGCGCTCGAAGCCGCGCTCGGGGGGATCGTAGAACTTCCGGCGCGCCATTTTATCCGGGAAGTAGTTCTGCCCGGAAAAAGCCTCCGGCGTATCGTGATCGTACCGGTAGCCGTCGCCGTAACCGATCGCCTTCATCAGCTTCGTCGGTGCGTTCAGGATATGCGCAGGCGGCGTCAGCGAACCGTACTTTTTCGCGGCCTCCTGCGCCAGGCCCCACGCTTTGTAGGCGCTGTTCGACTTCGGGGCGGTGCCGAGATAGATCACCAGTTCCGCGATCGCCAGTTCGCCTTCCGGGGACCCGAGCCGCTCATAGGCATCCCACGCCGCGATCGCCATCGGCAGCGCCTGCGGATCGGCCAGGCTCACATCCTCCATCGCGAACCGGGTCAGGCGACGCAGCAGGAAAAGCGGGTCCTCGCCGCCGGCCAGCATCCGCGCCGCCCAGTAAAGCGCGGCGTCGGTATCGGAGCCGCGCAGCGATTTATGCAGCGCGCTGATCAGATTGTAATGTCCCTCGCGGTCCTTGTCGTACACGGGAGCGCGCTGCTGCACGATCTTCAGCACGCCGGCGGCGTCCAGTGTCCGCCCCGCCGGGGTCAGGTCGAACACGCTTTCGAGCAGGTTGATCAGGTAGCGTCCGTCGCCGTCTGCAAGCTCGATCAGCGTCTTTCGCCCCTCCTCCGAAACCGGCAGCGGACGATCCAGAATCCGTTCCGCCCGCCGGACGATCTCCGCCAGAGCCTCCGCATTCAACGGATTCATCACAAATACCTTGCAGCGCGACAGCAGGGCGCTGTTCAACTCAAAAGAGGGATTTTCGGTGGTTGCGCCGACCAGAATCACCGTGCCGTTTTCCACATAGGGCAGGAAGCCGTCCTGCTGCGCCCGGTTGAAGCGGTGAATCTCATCGATGAACAGCAACGTCCCCTCCCCGCAGCTCCGCCGCTTCCCCGCCTCCTCGAAGGCTTTGCGCAAATCCGCGATGCCGGAGAACACCGCCGACAGCGCGACGAAGTGGAGGCTGGTCCGGGTCGCCATGATCCGGGCCAGCGTGGTCTTGCCGCAGCCGGGAGGCCCCCACAGAATAAAACTGGCCAGCCGCCCGGAATCGATCATCCGCCGCAGCGGCGCATCGGGCCCGAGCAGATGATCCTGCCCGACGATTTCGTCGAGCGACGCGGGCCTCATCCGGTCCGCCAGCGGCCGCCCCACTCCGGCGGAAAACAGTGTCTCTTCTTCCATTGCTTCAGCGTCTCCTTGTGGATAATCTACCACCAAACCTGAAATATTCCAGTTGCTTTTCAGGTTTGGAGCCGGTATATTATCGTTCTTTCAATTTCGGAACGGGATCATGACGATATCGCAATGCAAGGGGATCGGCTGGGCTCTGGTCAGTGTTTTCTTCTGGGGGACCATGTTCCCGGTCGGCCGTTTTCTGGTCGCGGGCGACCGCGTGGACCCGGCGGTGCTGGGCTTGCTCCGCTTCGCGATCGGCGGCGCTTTGCTCTTCGGCGCCGGAATGCTGATCTGCCGGGAAAGAATGTTCCAACTCCGGCGCGCCGACTGGCTCCGGCTGCCGTTTCAGGGGCTGGTCGGAGCCGCGCTGATGGCGCTGTTCCTTTTCGTCGCCCAGCGCGAAGTCCCCGTGATCAACGCTTCGATGCTCGAAGCGATCGTGCCGCTGCAGATTTTCGTGATCGGCCTCTGCTGCGGCCGCCGGGGTTCGCTGCTGCAGTTCGCGGGGCTGGCGGCCGGCTTTATCGGCTGTTTGCTGGTGCTGCGCATTCTCTCCGCCGACGGCATCGCGCTGAAATCATTGAAATTCGGCGATCTGCTGATTTTCCTCTCCGGCCTCTGCTGGGCGGTCTACACAGTCTGGGGCCGCGAGGCGAGCAACCGGCTCGGCGGATGGGTGTTCAGCAGCTGGACCGTGCTGTGGGGCGCGGCATGGCTGGGAGTTTATCTGTGCTTTCAGCCCGGCCCCCTCCGCTGGCCCTCCGGCTGGATCAGCTGGGGCTGGGTCATCTACTTCGCCATCGGCCCGACCGCCCTCGCCTTCTACGGCTGGAACCGGGCGCAGCATTATATTTCACTGGCGCTGCTCGGCTTGAACGAATACTTCGTGCCGATGCTGGCCGCCGCGTTCGGCTTTCTGTTTCTCGGAGAACGCATCACGCCGCTGCAGCTGCTCGGCTCCGTGGTGATCGTCGGAGCGGTGCTGATCGAGCCGGACCTTCTGCCGCGGAAGCAAAAATCCCCGGAAGCGCCGCCTCCGGGGATTCGCTGAATCAGGCGTTCTTCTTCGCCCTTTTTTCCGCCCGCTTTTCTTTCAGCGTCTTGGTCGGTTCTTTCTTGGTTTCCTTCTTCATGTCTCTGCTTTTGCTCATACCGCACCTCCTTTGGTAGTTGGTTGCCTGATCAGAAGTCCAACTTGAAATAGTTGAACAAATGGGTTTTCCGCCAGCCCAGCGATTCGTAGAACTTCATCGCCGGCAAATTCTTATCGTCGCAGTTGAGCTGCATCCGGGTTGCTCCCCGCCGGTGCGCCCACTCCGCGGCGGCCTCCAGCAGCAGCCGGCCGATCCCGCGCCCCCGGCATTCCGGGGCCAGCACCAGATCCTCGACATGGCAGGAGTACGCCCCCTGCGCGGTCGAGACCAGCAGTTGAAGTCCGCACAACCCGACCGGCCTGCCGCCGAGTTCCGCGACCAGCAGTTCCGCCATCGGCGAATCGAGCATCAGCTTCAGCCCGACGACCTGCCGCGCGGCATCGGGGGTGAAATCCTGCTCGATTTCAAACAGCAAATCCAACAATACGCTCAACTCCGGCAGCTCTCCGGGCCGGGCGGATCGGATCGTCACTTCCTCCGGCATAAACTCACCTCGGGAACCGGTCCGTCCGGAACGGGGTGGCAGGCAAGCCCGCACTGTTGTACAGATTCGCCTCTTCCGGATTGTCCGCCCAGGCATACCGCACCGCGACCGGATCGCTGACCTCCGGCGCGGAAACCCGCACCGAGTTTTCCACGATCTGCGCTTCTGCCTCCTTGAACACGCCGTCGGCTCCGGCGATCACAAACCCCTTCAACCCGGCTCCGTGCGCGGTCAGACCGCTCCCGATATGGTCGAACCAGACCCGGATCGCTTCCGCTTCGCGCACCATCTCCCGGTACACCGGCCCGGAGCCGATCACCGGCTGCCGGTAAGCCTGTTCCAGCGCCGCCAGCGCCAGCCGCTCGCCGACCTCCGCCTTGCGGCGGGGATGAATATCGGCAGCCTCGCCCAGGTCCAGCGCAGACGCGGCCAGATTGCCGGTCGCCTGCGCGGCGCGGCTCTGCGCCTCCCGGATATAGGGCCACGCGGCAGCATCGTCATAATCAGCGGGATTCCGGAAACCGGCCAGCAGCACCTGCAGGAACGGGAAATCCCCCTGTCCCCAGCGAAAACGCCAGTCGGCGATCAGATCGCGCATCAGCCGTTCGTAATACTCCGGCGCGCTCTCGTTGGATTCGCCCTGATACCAGATCACGCCCCGCATCGCCATCGGAATCAGCGGCCGGATCATATTGTCGAACAACATACAGTAGCTGTTCGGATTGCCCGGCCCCATCGCCTCTTTCAGCGCATCGACCCTCGGATATTCAAACTCCGGCTTGAATTTCCACACGCCGCCCAGCGCGACCGGAGCACGCTCCTCGCCCGCCGGCGCAATCCACATCTTATCCGCCGCGCCGTGCAACCCGCCGTTGTAGACAAACGAGTAGTTTCTCACCGCGATCACCGCCCTGCCCGCCTTGACCAGTTCCGCCGGAATCCGGTAGCACCGGGGAACGGCCCAATGCTTCGTTTCATATCCCTGCCCGGTGCGCCCGATCTCGACGCCGTTGAAATAGGTCACGTCATGCTTGTCGATCGCGCAGAGGCTGAGCACCAGTTCACTCCCCTGCCACGCGGCCGGGATTTCGATTTCGCGCCGGAACCAGACCACGCCGTTGATGTCGAGGCCGAGGTCTTTCCAGAAGCAGGGCAATTTCCCGGTCCGCCAGCCGGAATCGTCGAATTCCGGCGACGCCCAGCCGTCGGTCACTCCCCGGTTTTCCGGTTCCGGCGGCAGGATCCGACGGAACCACGCCAGCTCTCCCCCCGGACAATGCTCCACGGAAAGCTCCTCGGCGGAAAGCGATTCCCACATGCCGGGAGCGTTGAGATTCCGCTCGTAAGCCTCCACCCTCGCCGCAAAATCCGGATTCCGGACCAGCGTTTCGCGGCTGGTCCACGCTTCGGCGACCGTGCCGCCCCAGTTGGAGGAGACGATCCCGACCGGCACATTCAGCTCCCGGTGCAGCTTGCGCGCGAAGAAATATCCGACCGCAGACCATCCGGCGACGCATTCCGGCCCCGCCACCTGCCAGTCGGCGGCGACATCGGCCATCGGAACAGGCTGCGCCCGCTGCGGCACGGTCAGCATGCGCAGCTGGGGCAGCTTTCCGGCTTCCGCCCGCACCGCTTCGCACTTCGACGGCAGCTCTTCGATTTTCAATTCCATGTTGGATTGTCCGCTCGCGATCCAGACCTCTCCGACGAGGATGTCGGAATAGGCGACCGTCTCTCCGGAACTTTTCACCCGCACTTCCAGCTTCAGCGGCCCGCCCGCCGGGCGCGGCGGGAAGCGGAACACGAACCTGCCGTCGTCTCCGGCCCGTGCCACTGCCGGAACGCCGCCCAGACTGCCTTCCACAATTTCAAAAGGTTCCGTCCACCCCCAGACCGGAATCGCCCGATTCCGCTGCAGGACGGCGTGATTGCCGAACAACTTCGATAGCTTCAACATTTTCAACCTCAAACATCAGAAAAACACCTTCTCCACTTGCGGAAAAGAGAATGTACGCTGTTAAATCTATAATACAATGGGAAAAAAGCAAGCAGATCATTTGTAAAAACGAAATATTAACCTATTTTAATAAGCAAGACATCCGGAAGGGCGGCCCTTCGTAACCGGTTCTTCCAACAACGCTGAATGATTGAAATGAACCACTGGAAACTCGACAACATTTTCGAATGCCTGCGGCAGGCGGGTGCTGTCGCGCTCAAATTCCGTTGCGCTGCCGAGGTGGCGTTGAAGCCGGACCATACGGTCGTCACCATCGCCGACCGTGAAATCGAAGCGATGCTGGCCGCAAAATTCAACCGCACCGAAGCCGGTTGCTATATGATCGGCGAAGAGAGCATCGCCGAATGTTCCGAAGCCTACCTGCAGGAAGCATTCCGGAACCTCTGCTACGTCGTCGACCCCATCGACGGCACCGCGCCCTACTCCACAGATGTTCCGCTATGGGGAATTTCAATCGGCCTGATGGAGAACGGCGTACTCACGGAAGGAGCAATCTACCTGCCCGGCCCCGATGAAGCCCTCGTCAGTTGCCGAGGGACCATCTGGAGCGCGAAAAGGCTTCAGGGAAATTCTCCTGAAGTGGCGCCGTTTGAAGCGGTCCGCACACCGCTCGGCCAGGCCGGGCACATCAGCGTCGGCCAGTTTGCGGCCAAGCACTGGGACATCCGGCTCCCCAACCAGATTTTCGCGTGGTCCAGCTGTGTCGGCTCCGGTTATTATCTGTTGAAGGGGCTGTTGCTGGCCTACGTGCTGCGCAGCAAGCTCTGGGATCTGGCGGGCGTGATGCCGCTGGTGAAAGCGGCGGGCTTTGAAGCGCGTTTCCCGGATGGCGCCCCATTCGATTTCCGGATCGCGTCAGGCGGCCAGTTTGCATTGGATGCCGCCGGCCCGCACCGCTGGCGCCTCAATGACGATCTGATAATCGCACCGGACCGCGAAGCGATCGACTACATCCGCAATCATGTAACACTCATTCAAGCATAAAGAGTCCTCATGTCAACAGCAAAAAATATCCCCGCCCAAGCCGGAACCGCCCTCTATCTGGTCAGCCTCGGCTGTTCTAAAAATCTGGTGGACACGGAAGTGATCGCCGGCACCTTGCTCACCTCGGGGCGCACGCTCGCTTTCGAGCCGGACGAGGCGGACTTGTACGTGATCAACACCTGCGCCTTCATCCCCGCCGCCCGCGACGAAGCTCGCGAAGCGATCGAAGACGGCATCGTCTGGAAACAGGAAAAGCCGGGACGGCTGCTGGTAGTCGCCGGCTGCCTGACCGAGTGGGACAAAGACGGTTCCGTCCGTAAGGAATACCCCGAGGTCGATCTGTGGACCGGAGTCAATCAGGTTGCGGAGATCGCCAGACTGCTCGACCGCCAAAGCACGCTTCCTGAGAATGCGGAAGAACCGGTTTATCTTTACGACGACTGCACGCCGCGCCTGCAGCTCACCCTGCCGCACCTCGCCTATCTGAAAATCGCGGACGGCTGCAACAACCGCTGTACCTATTGCAGCATTCCGGGAATCCGCGGCCGGCTCCGTACCCGGCCGATGGAATCGGTGGTCCGGGAGGCCCGCAACCTGATCGAAGGCGGAGTGCGGGAACTGCTGGTGATCGCTCAGGATATCACGGTCTACGGCAATGACCGCCCGGAATCCGGCGACACGCTGGCCAGACTGCTGACCGCCCTGAATGCGCTGGAAGGCAACTTCGTAATCCGGCTGCTCTATACTCATCCGGCCCACTATACGGAGGAATTCATCGACTTCATGGCGCGGGGAAACACCAAAGTGCTGCCCTATCTGGACATCCCGCTGCAGCACATCTCCGACCGAATCCTGAAACAGATGAACCGCCACGTGACCCGGAAGCAGACCGAAGAACTCCTGACGAAACTGCGCGAGCGGATTCCCGGCCTGACCTTGCGCACCACTTTCATCACCGGCTTCCCCGGCGAGACGGAGGAGGAATATCAGGAACTCAAAAGTTTTGCAAAGAAATTCAAGTTCGAACGCTGCGGCGTCTTTCCCTATTCGCCTGAACCGAGAACTCCGGCTGCCGCCTTCCCGGATCAGGTTCCGGCGGAGCTTGCGGAACAGCGTTCCACGGAACTGATGAAGCAGCAGATTTCGATCATGAAGAAGCTCAGTAAAAATCAGGTCGGCAAAACAGTCCGGGTGCTGGTGGATGATGTGGATGAAAACGGAGCGGTCGCGCGCGGGGCAATGGACGCGCCCGAAATCGACAATGTGATCTATATCCCCAAACCGAAACGGCTTAAACCGGGAAAGTTCTGCCTGGTGAAAATCACCGGTACGGACGGCTGCGACCTGATTGCGGAACTGGTGAAATAATATTTTTCAATAAAATCACAGAAAAGAGAATGACATGAATCTTCCCAACATACTGACTATCAGCCGGATCGTGATGGTGTTGATTTTTGTGGTGCTGGCGACTCTGGCCAATGTCGGCTGGGTGGATGCTCACTGGGTATTTACCATGCGCCTGACTGCCTATGCACTGGCAATTCTGGCCGGAGCGACCGACCTGCTGGACGGCTATCTGGCCCGCCGCTGGAATCAGGTCACTGATTTCGGAGCGCTGATGGACCCGTTAGCCGATAAGATTTTCGTGACGGCGACGATGCTGATCGCGGTGGAATACCGTCTGATGCCGGCCTGGATCGCGGTGGCGGTGCTCTGCCGGGAATTCATGGTCACGGGGCTGCGGACGCTGGCGGCGAAAAAGCAGGTGGTGATTTCGGCGGACCGCTGGGGAAAGCTCAAAACCGCGCTGCAGATGGTGATGCTGGCGATTGCGGGAGCGTCCTGGGTCTGGGAATTTGACCTGTACAGCGAAAAATGGTTCCATATCCGGCTGTGGTATGTGTGGAATGCGTATCTGTGGGGTATTGTGCTGGTTACGGTGCTTTCCGGGCTCGGTTACTTCATCCGCTTCCGGCATCTCTTTCTGCACACGGATGAAAAAAGTGAGAATTAAGCAGGATTTGAGCTTGAAAAATATTTCCGGCGGATTATATTTATGCCATGTCAACGGAATTTGACATGACTCAAAACCGGAGAGATGGTCGAGTGGTCGAAGGCGCCACATTGGAAATGTGGTGTGGGGAAACTCACCGAGGGTTCGAATCCCTCTCTCTCCGCCATTTTTTTATAAAAAAAACGATCCGGTGAAGATTTTCTTTACCGGATTTTTTTGTCTATAACCAACACAGTCAAAGGGTTTTACAAAAACATCAAATGTGTGGAGAACCATACCTAAGAATTTTGTTTCTCCGTGTTTTTGCCCCCATAATTCTTCAAATTCTGCGTTTTCTCGGATACCCCTAAAATCTAGGTTCATTTTCCCTAAAGTCGCAAGTTGTTTATTATCAACAATAATTACTTTTGAATCCGTACCGAGGGGTTGCGTAAAAAAAGAGGTGTGCATTTGTGTTTAGAACCACCATACTTGATTTGAGGTTCAACCCCAAACATTATTTTCTGACGTAAAAAAATATTGTTCCGTTTACAAAACCATAGGGATGGATGGAGAATAGGGTATCGTCATGTTCAATTCCAGCTGCTGGTTCGCCGTGATAGGTATTGAACAGCAGTGGAGTTTCCCGGCAGAAGCTTCAACCGCTCGTTGAGAAACAAGTCTACCGCGCTGTTTTGTAAAACACGATCGTAACTGCCGGAATCCCGCTTGGTCTGCAGCCCCCTGACATCCTCTTCACGGGCTTTCATCCCCGGCTGGAACCGGACCGAGAATGAAAATATTTCATAGTTCACTTCTATTTCGGCTCCCCCCTGTGTGTCCCGGAATCCGACCGCAGCATTCAATGTCCACAGATCGCTGGAAGAGTAGGACTCCACCGGCGATACACATTTTACGTTCTTTGCATGCAAGATAAATCCCATATTCTCATCGATCATGATATTCTTTTATAGGTCCAAAATCAAATAATTTCCATGATTAGGGTTGGATGTGCAAGCCTTTCAATTGCAAAAATACGTCATAAACGCCATTACCTTTTCATTTTGCCGCCAATGGCTTTTTGTGGAAATGTGAGCGGATGTCACGTCCTAACGTTTACCTAGATATATAACCTGTTCTGGATCAAATATTTTACAAAAAAAGGCAGTCATGACAGTGTGAAATTACCTGCCCTGATTCGCCCTCTGCATTGTGTCGCGTCAAAAAATGATTGTCACCTTTCATCAAATTTCTGCATCATAAGTGAAACCATTTCGAGCAGAAGAATCGCATGAAGAATCATTTCATATTTGTCAACATTACAGTCATCCTCCCGAAAATACTTATTTGCCCATTTCAATTTTTTTGTTGATAGTGTCAAATCAGATACGTCTTTATTCATGTAAAATGAGCTTTTGCGACAGAAGCTTTTCGCGGATGATTCTAAGCTCAATTCCGTTCGGACGAACTATCTTTTGATATGATAAATTTTACATATCAAAAAACATTGAAAACATTCTGCAAAAAATGACAAATTATAAAATTGTTTATTTTGCAAGATGATAAAATCAAACACTTTACAACATTTTTAAAAAGCAGAAAAAACGGTCAAAAAAAGCTGTTTTTTGTTATTTTTCCCTCTTGCGAATTGCCGTAATTACTACTAAATTATTAATCGAACAAACAAAAATGGAGTGACAAAATGACGTTTGCAAAACGAAACGCAGGTCGAAGCAGACAAGGAAAACTGGAAGTAATATACAAGCTGAAAGCGGAAATTCCAACTCAAAATGATTTGAATGGTACACTGAAAAAAGCCATTGATGTAATTTTGAGGGTAATTCGGGAACTGTGCTAAGCTGCGAAAAAATGGTTTGAAGAGTTTGTAAAAACGGGTAACACTTT
>ERZ1034917.512-NODE-512-length-34697-cov-22.000000_pt1 | contig 34697 bp, 49 predicted proteins | sample MGYA00520605_ERZ1034917 | MGnify/ENA primary metagenome ERZ1034917 (study PRJEB33766, sample SAMN09781784) | gut metagenome | biome: gut microbiome | host: Homo sapiens | place: Madagascar | study: EMG produced TPA metagenomics assembly of the PRJNA485056 data... | reverse complement strand
CCTTTATCTTATGTTTACATTATACGCCCATTGGGCGCAAATGTCAAGCATTTTTTCGCAAACTTTTTTAAAAAATTTCATAAAAAAAGAGCGGCTTAGTAGCCGCTCTCATTGAAAACTTTCTCGCATTTTTGTTTCGCCTTTTGCTTGATCTTGTTCACGTTCGATGCCGACATATACAGCCTTTCTGCCGTCTCTTCGGCTGTCAATCCGTCCAAGTAGATACTTTGCAAAATTTCGGCTTCTTTCAGTGTTAAATTCACTGCTCCGAGTGCCGCCAGAGCCTTAGCTCGGCAGGGCTGCGTCAGCACCGCCTTTACGATGTCCAACGCTCCGCCCCCTTAGTCTACATACACTTTTCCGTCCACGAAATCCACACTCACCCGCGCCAGTTTTTCTAAATCGCGCAGTTTGATATAGTTTGAACCGCCGACATTTACCGCTTTGACGATCACGGCTTTACCCGTCGACTTGCTCCACACTTGCAAATCTTTCACTTCCTGCATTTCGTCCTCACCCCCCACATGGTCCTCGATCCACGCCCATGCGTTCACTAAATCTTTTTCGGTTAAAGGACTGCTGCCCTTAGCCGGGTATCTGTAGCGCCCTTGGTGCAGCTCCAAATGCAAATGCGCACCGTTTGCGTTCCCGGTCGCGCCCATCACGCCCACCTTTTGCCCAATCTTGATGTTTTGACCGACCTTTACCGCCACGCTGGATAAATGCGCATACAGGCTCACCATGCCGTCGCTATGCTTGATACATACATGCTTGCCATACGCCGTACCGTGGGCGTTAACGCTCTCTACCACGCCGTCAGCGATCGCACAGACGTTTTTATCGTCCATGCCTACGATGTCCGTACCGATATGCCAACCGCACTTCCACGCACCCCTACGCCCGAAAGGGCAAGTCACCTTAAACCTGCCCTTAAAAGGATAATCATATCTCATTTGTTTTCACCTCTATTAATACCTTTTTACATATCTGTCTACCTGTTTAGCAAGTGCCCCTGCATTCTTTTTCTGCGACTCATTTCCATACTCCGTCATATACTGCTTATATGCCTCGCCGTAGCTTATCCCCGCACGATCAGCCGTATTGATAATCGCCAATGCCGTCGCGTCGTCCAGCCCGAAATTTTGCGCCAGCTTTGCCGCCTTGCCGTCCGTGCTGTCCTCATATTGCAATCTTTCATCGCGTTTATTCAGTAAATTCGTAAACCAATTCCCGCTCTTTTCACTCTCAGCGGCTTTCGAGCTTGCTACCGTCTTATTCTGCGCAGCTTGGTTTGTCGTCGCCGCCAATCTTGCTTGCCGCGCCTGCGATACCGGTGCAGTAGGAACGTATATATTTTTTATATTATCATCACCTGTTTGCACTTTTACACTCCCGCCATAGCTTCCGCCCCCGCTGCTATAACTGCTGTACGCCTGCGGCTGCATTTGCGAGCGCAAATAGTTCTGATACTCCGCTTGCGTTACCCCATACACAGTTTCAATCTCCGGCGACCAAATGCCCAAACTCATCGCTGCATCTGCCTTAGTCTTCGCTTGATTGTAGTTAAGTTCCTGTTGATTTTGTTCCTGCTGAGCCGCCCACTCACGCTCATACCACTGATTTTCCAACTGCTGCTGTGCTAATTGGTCTGCATACTTCTGCGCTGCCAGTCTATTTTGATAGTCCTGCTGGTACAGATTCGCCAGCGTTCCCGCCCCGCTTAAAGCCGTATCCGCATACGTTCCCGCCAAATCATTCAAATACTGCTGATAATTCGCGCCGATCGTATTTAAATTATTACCATAGTCCGCCGTCAAGGCAATATTTCCCTGCTCACTATATCCGCTATCCTGCAAACCGCTTGCCGCATTTTGCTCACCAAGCGCTTTCTGCCCCAGACGCATTGCTACATACGCCTGCCGTTTCTCCCGATCCGCATTCTCCGCAGCCAGTTTCTTTTGCTCATTGATCCGATCCAGCTGCTGCTGCAAAGCTTGCGCATAACTGTCTATATAACTCGAATAGCCTAAATTTCCCGAACCGTTTCCATTTCCGACATAGTTCGCTCCTGCTCCGCCCAAACCATAGCCTGGAGCATTCGCATTACTGCCGTAAATATTCTGCCCGTTATAAATATTCATATTGCCGTAGCCTGCTTTATTCAGCGTATCTTTCAGCTGATTATACACATCGCCACCCGTGAGAAATTGCTGACCGCCCACGCCTGTCCAGTCGTTATTACTGCTGTTGACATTATAGCCCAGTCTGGTCAATTCTTTCGCGATGTCATCACGCGTTAAAATATAATCACCGTTCGCGCTTTTCGTGCCGATACGCCCCATAAGCTTCTCCGCATACTCGTCGGCCGCCTTAGGCGCATTAGGATTCCCTCCCGCCTGCTTGATAGCATAGCTCATCCCCGGTGTGACCTTATCCGTCGTATAGTTATTCTTCAACGTAATCCCGCCTTGCGTATACGTCCCGTTACCGTTATCATGAATAGCCGATTTCGGATCATAGCTCCAACTGTACGAATCATCCCTTTTACTTGGATCATACTTATTATATGCCACTCGTCATACCTCCTCTTTTCTCACCATCGATTTACTCCAGCGCCCCATATTAAAATTTTTCTTAATCACCAAAAACATCGCCCTCACCTCACATTATTTCGTCCCATACACATACACCGTCAACACCGGAGCAGTAGGGTAATCATTGTCATCAATACTCGTATTAGCGTTATACGTATAATAGTCTGCCTTTACAGTCAGCGTATCTCCCGAAATCGACACACTTAAAAATCCATCCGTATTATTACATATCGGAAAATATATCGTGTTAGATGCCGCTTCATCGCGGGGTTTTAAGTAAATTGTGCTTGCCGTGCTGTCATTCCACGCCAAATTGCGCATAGATGGCGTGCCACGGCCATTCACCAAACGATTATAATACCCTACTTTCGGGATCCATAATGCCGCACCGACTCTTGAATAGCTGCCATTATAATCAAATCTGACCGCAGCTATCCCTTTATGCGTATAAGTCAAAGTCTGCCCTTTGGCAAAGCCTGTGGTATATTTATAATAATCGCTGCCGTCGTAGGAGGAATCATACGTTTTAGTTTGTGTCGTTCCCGTCATGGTCAAGGTTTCTAATAAGACAGTTTCACCTCCGCCTGATCCACCGTTTTGTCCGTGCAAATAACATTCGCTCATTATCTAATCACCTCTATCTGCAAACTGAGCGCTTGGGTCGGCTTTTCTTCAAAGCAAGTAAACGTTATCTTCCCTGCACTCGTCACTGCCTTGCTTATACAGTTCCACGCTTTTTTCTCCAAAATAGCCGTCGCATTAGTCGTCGAGTACACAGGCGTAATATGCGGCTTATCCGTCGATAATATCCCGCTTAGCGAGACACTTTGCGTATACGGCGCACTTGTGCCTGTCCATGTTGTCGATAGACTCGCTGTATAATTACTCTTGCTGGCTTTGCTCACGATGTAACTATACACCGCCTTATTCTGCACAGGATTGGTGCTGGTGCCGGACAGTGTACTGTCTACAACTGTTTTATTCGCGCCCTCGGCAATACCTGCTAATTTCGTTTTTTCCGCAGTTGTGTAATCATTCGTCGATAAGCCTTTCCCGTCAACAATATCTACCTTACCTGCCAAGCCATTATCGACATAGCTTACCTCGGCTTTATTATTCCAGTTAGTCTTATCTTCGCTTGTCACATGAATAGCTGTATTATTGACATGGGTCGGCACTTGGACTAATGACTGGTTAAATCCTGTTTCCGTACCTGTATAGCCGTTTTCGACCGCGACGGTAAAGGCGCTTTTGCCGTCATTACCGGGAACACCTTGAATCCCCTGCACCCCTTGCTCACCTTGCACGCCCTGCTCACCTTGGATACCTTGATCGCCTTTATCGCCCTTTTCACCCTGCACACCCGGCAGTCCCTGCTCGCCTTGGATGCCTTGAATCCCTTGCGGACCCTGCGGACCTTGCAACGGTCCTAAGCTTGTCCAATCATTCTCTCTTTCGCTCCAAATATAAATATTTTTGTCGCTGCTCACCTGATAAGCATATTCATTCCCCGTAGGAATAACCGCCTTTAATTCGCCAATGGTAGGATAAATATCTTGGATAACAAAGCTTTTACCGTCGCTGCCGGGCAATCCCTGCACCCCTTGCGGACCCACAGGACCCTGCGCGCCGGTCAATCCTCTTTCGCCTTTCTCGCCTTGGTCACCTTTTTTCCCTTGAATACCTTGGATACCCTGCACACCTTGAATACCTTGGGCTCCTTGCGGACCTACAGGACCCTGCGCGCCTTGAGCACCCGCAACACCTTGAGGACCGCGGATATTGACCGCCTGCGGGACATTGGCTGCGTCTTGGATTTCCCAGGATAAAACACCATTCGCCGCCACATTTGGTACAAAGGCCACACCGCGCTCGCCTTTATCACCCTTATCGCCTTTTAATCCTTGCACACCCTGCTCGCCTTGCTCACCCTTATCGCCTCTAAGCCCGCTTATAACAGTCTGCGTGCCGTCGTCTGTTACCTCCGTTTCCCCGGCAAATTTTAATCTGCTCCTCTGCGTCCAAGTCTTACCGTCCTTATCCACGATAATATGCCCTCCCGAGGCGGCTAATGTCCAGACATTGCCGTCAGCCGAGACCTCAAGCATCCCATCGGCATTTAGTCTGACATAGCCTATATCTCCCGATTGGATCAGACTTTCCACGCCGAGCTTAAACAGTTCATCCAGCAGAGCGTTATACCTATCTCTCACCCACAAAGGCAGCGCGTCAAACATCGCTTTTAAATCAGCCGCACTCATCCCGCTTTTGCTTGGCGTATCGCTGAGTGAAGTTATTCTTTTACCCGCGATCTCACTGTCCGTAATTCTTAAATCATTAATACTCATCTTTTCCCTCCTCGCACATTACAAGTCCTTTTTATTGGACTCAATATTTGATACGCTAAGTATATCTTAAAAAATAGGAGTTAAGCAACATGTTAAACAAAATAACTAAAATCTTTAAAGCAGCATTTCATTTTTTCGGCGTTATTCACAAACTACGCATGAAACATTTTTACACTTCCGTCTATTTTCATTTTCGCGACCTCGACGACTAATCAACCCTTATACCGTCCTGTCAGTGTATAAACAGCCTCAAAACCATATATCCCGAAAGGCTCCGCCAAATTATTCTCAAACTTAAACTGAATCAGCAGAAACCTTTTCAAGCGCCTGTCAGTCACCACAATAGCCGGAGAATTATCCGTCCGAAAGCTAAAGCGCGTGAAATCTATATCGTTAAAATCAAAAATATCGACATGCACATCTTTAGCCGCCGTGACCTCCACCCCTCGCGCGCGGTAGTACACATCCACACCCGAGCGCCCATATGGCGCCAGCATAACCGCCAAAGCGTCTAAATTCTTCCACTCATTCATGCGGTCGAAATAAAAATACGGCGTACACCAGTAGCACTTAATAGGCTCTCCGTCATCGTTATAGACATTATTCGTCGCGTTGTGCTCGCTTTCTTTGTATATACGCTTGATTCTGCCGTCATCCGTCCCGAAATACAAATCCCCTCCGTATTCCCACCAGATCCGTGCGGGAATATTCGTGAGTTTATACCACTCGTATTGGAAACTCGACATCGGCTGATTGCTTTCGTATACCTTTTGCCGGCCGTCGGCTACATACACCACGCCGCCCGCTGTCGCAAGATAGTAATAATTATCATGTACTATCCCGCAGGCTCCCTTTAAATCCGCTTTTGTCAGCTCTGGATTAATATAAAAACTTCTATTCTCAGCATACTTTTCAAACGTAATTTCTTGTGTGGTGATCGCATACACCCCGCCTGCCGTCAGGTATAACGGCTCCCCCATAAAATCGCCGAACGCATACTTCGACACCGCCCCGTGGGAGTTAATACCCGCTTTCACGGCAAAAACCGGCTTAGAGTTATAGTCCAGACTGCCAGAGATTAAAAACACGCTCGCATCCTGCCCGTTATCCTCTTTGTGTACCGCCAGATAGTCACTAACCCTGCTAAATCCCATGACCTCCGAAGCATCCGCCCCTACCGTCAAATATCCTTGATTAGGGAAATACAGCAAATCATCCAAACCGCTGTAATATACCTTGTTCGGCTTCTCGGGATTACCGCCCAGAAACAAACGGTTAGTATTACCGCCCACGCCGAAGAGCTTGCCCACGCTGCACTTATTGATGACAGCCGCTCCCTCATCACTTTTAGGCGCCACATAGTAGCCGATGCGCACATTGTCTATATTTTTCGGCACATCGCTCACGCTTGATTTGGAAATCGTCACACACCCTTTCGCCTTGTCCGTCGCCGTGGGCGTAACAGCCGACCACACCTGCTCATCGTTTACCTTTTCTACCACCAGCCAGCCATTCTCAGCGAATTTCCCCTCCGGTACATACAATTTAAAACTTGTGCTTTCGCTCTCGGGATTCACCACAAAATTTACATACCTTTTCCCCGTGAGAAAATTCACCTGCTCAAACTCCGTTCCCCCTGGTGGCGATTGGTCAGGATTGGCATTGATTAAAACCGTCGGAATAAACGCCTCATCCTCCGCTTTTTTGAGCGCATATGCATCATCAAACTTTCCGTATACCCGCATCGTCACGCCGTCAAAAAGCGCCAGCTTGCCGTTATACTGCACCCCATAGCTTTTCTGATCTGCCATATCGCTTGCCAGCTCCGTCAACCCGTTCGAGTGAATTTCCCACTTCAAAAGCTTACTTGCTGCATGGACTAATACCACCTCTTCTGCCGCCGTTTTTAAGCGATGAATACCGTTAATTCTGCCGCCTGCCGAAACAATCGTCTCATAGCCCGTCCTTTTCACCGGCTTACCCGCTAAATCCGCGATGATATTCTCACAGTCGATACTTCTGCCCTTATATACGCTTACTTTACTGTTGGCCAAATCCAAACCCTTAAAACTATCTACATTCAAGCGGTACTTTGTCCGCCCATTCGCGAAATAATTAGCCATCTATCTCGCCGCCCTCCGCTACATTCTCCACATCGGTATACATCACCCCGAGCGCCCGCACCTTGGCATTTTCATACATCGTTCCGTAATAATCAGCCAGCATTTGATTATCCTCCTCCCCTGCCAGCCGTGCCGCCACCCCTTTACTCACTACATTTAAGAGGATATAATCACTAAAGCCTACCTCGCTACTCATTTCTCGTACATAGCCAAATTCATTGAGCGCAGGCAAATCATTCATCATGCGATACGCCTTTTCCGTGTTCGCACACTCTGCTAAACACACATTCAACATCCCTAAAAAATAATCGCTCGCTATCGGATTACTCTCTTTCGTGTGCCCGATCTGCTGCAAACATACCGTAAGCATCTCATCTCCCGTCATTTTCATTCCTCCTTATTTTCCTTGAAATTTGTCGAAAAATATGTTATACTTATCCATACCGCCGGAATAGCGGTGAAAGGTAACAGTAGATTTGTTAGAAACCTTGTACTATGTAGTCGGCATTGCTGTCGGACTACTCGCTATTGCAAAAAATTTTAGCAACAAATAATCTTTAGTCGTTTTTATACCACATTTGCCGGATTGAGAGAACAAAGTCTAATCACCTTTGCCGGTTTATTCTTACTAATCCGCTATTTTCTTTGGTGCTGTCGATATGTGGTATAATTTGTCTGTGCTTTTCTATTGACATGGTTCACAAAATGTGATAGACTAAAAATAGTTTCTAGCAAAGTACTGTAGTAAACCTTTCAGCAAACAATCGCGGCGTGATTAACCGCATAGCAAAGACAATAACATGTCCTTGCCTCTTGTTTGCCCGCACCACAGAAAAAGAGTCGCTTTCGAGCGGCTCTTTTTCGTTTACCTAAAAACCATACCGTCTTGCCACACTCTTGTAGGTCTCGCTCGTCTTACCCTTGTAATACTCCTGCCAGATCACCTGTCTTTGCGGATTCGTCAAATCCTTTCTACTTGCCAAATACTGCGCAATAGCCCGCTTATTCGCCTCCGTCTTATCGCTCGCTTTCGTATAGCGCTCACTGTTAGCGGACCTTAATTCCGCTATCTTCGCATTACTCTCCGCATATGCCGTATAGTTAATCCCGTACTTATCGCATTTATCCTTACGCTTCTTCGCCACATCATAGTTACTGTCCGGAAACGCCTCCTTAATCGCGAAATAATTCGCCCAGCCGCCGGCATCTTTCAATTTCTCCGTAGTACTTGCTCCCGCATCATAGCTTACGTTTCTTCCCTTAAAAAACTCCTTATTCGCCATCTGCGCATTATAGGTATAAATCTCTTTCACAGCCGCAGCCTTTTCCTCATCGCTCATCTTCTTGTACACATTCGAGCGCATCAGCTCACTTACCGCCTTAAAATTATCCTGCCCGTACTTCGTTTGGTACTTCGTATACTCCTTACTCGTCAGGTAATACGTCTTGCTCTTTTCCCCATCAGCCTTATAGGAAATATACTTACTCCCCATCTTGGGCAAGACACCGCTCTCTCCCGATGATTCATACAATCTTTTCAGCTCCTTATCCGTCGCCGTTTCCTTATTCGAGGAATACGTTCCCGGAGAGAGCATATTATTAAACGCCCTGCCTGCAATATTACCGCCTGCCTGCTTGCGCTCTCTGCCCCAGACATCCACCGCAGCCTCGCTTTTATAGCTCAGCCCCGGTACCTTATTCATGAATTGCCTGCCTAAGCTCTCGCCTGTCTTGGTGTACTTGCTGTCGCTTGGCGCATACGTCGAGCGCTTCGTCTCATCAATCGTTCTGGCAAACTGCCCCGATAGCGTCGGCACAAACTGCATCACATAGCTCGTCGCCGCACTGGTAATCATATTACTGATAGCCCCCTCATTGCCGTAGCTTTCCAAGGCACTCTGCAAACTGTCCATACAGCTCATCTCTAAGACAGGGTCCGTTACCTTGATTAGCGCGCTGCCGATATCCCTTAAACCGATATTCTCGCCCTCCTCGCGGCTTGATATCTCATCCTTTAAAGCAGCACCCACAAAAAGCGGCATCACCGTAGGCGCCGCCCAGTCTAAAGTATACGTTCCGCCGCCTGGCAAAGTAATAGCATAATTCTGCCCGCCGATCTGGTTTTCATAATTCTGCTCGCGCTTATTGCCCTCATCATACCCTGCCGACAAAAGTCCGGCCTCGGCTAAGAAATACCCTAAAGCAACAATCCCTGTGCCTGTCAAGCCTTGCGTAATCTCGTTAATAACTTGCGTAGCAGGAATATCCCCCTTACGCACCAATTTAATTGCGTCGTTAATTCCGTTTATCAACCCCGCAGGCGAATACTCCACCCCGCGCTTTAGAATATTTAAAGGCGTTTTCTTAAACGGCATTAAAGCTTTCACCGCCAGCTGACCGCCCTTTTCCAGCTTATTGTCCGTATTCTTATGCTCAAAATGATTAAGCGCGCTTGCCAAAGCATTTGCCTCCTGAAACGTCACCCTATACGCCTCATCTTCCGCATATTGGCGCGCCCTCTCGGCGATCGGACTGTTCTCGATCTGCATAATCTCCGGCGTAATATTATTCGCTTTCATATAGTGCGATAAAGCATAAATATACTGCACCTTTTTAAATGCCGTATCCTCAGCGTCCATCATATTTTCATTCCATTTACGCCCATGTTCTACAGGCTGCATGAGCTTAGAGGTAAATATCTTGCGGTTTCTCTCTGCCTGCCCTCTCTCACCGTATTTATTACTTAAATCCGTCCGTTTTTTGCCTATCTCCTCCCAGTCGCGCTTAGCAAACTCCCTTAACTCCTTGCTCACCGCACCTGCCGACTTCGTGCGCTCGCCCTCTTGAACTAACCCTTTCTTCGCAGCCGCAGCCTCCACCACGCCTGCCAGTTGATCATTAATGCGGCTTAAACTTAAATTCAAAATATTGCCCACGATATTGCGGATATGCGTGCGCGGATTGCCCAGCATAGCTAAATAGCGCCATGCGTCAAACTTATCTTTCATATCGACAGGCAGCTGCTTCGCCATATCGTCGATGATATAGCTTTGAATCGTGTCCATATTCTCGCTGCTGTTATTTTTGTCTAACATCATCTCCGCATAGCGTGAGTTTATCTCGACCTGACTATCACCCGTCAGCTCGTACTTGCTGTTTAACCTATCGCGCAAAAGCGTCATCTGCCGCAGTCTGCCCTCAGGCGACATCCTCTTTACCATGCTCAATGCCTGGATGCTCTGCCCCATTTCCGTACCTATCATCGAGGCAAGTCCAATCATGTCCATGACCTCCTCAGCCTTACCCTCAGCCGAGGCTTTTACGATTAATTGCTCCAGCGTCGCCACATCTTCCGCCTTAATCCGCTCATTCTTTTGATACTTCGCAAAAACTTCCGCCTTAGACTTTTCATAACCCACCTTGGCGATATTCGCATTCGCTTTCTCCTGCAATTTCTGATTGCGCACCGGCTCATACACAAACTTGCCGCTTGCGATATCGCTCGCTAAACTATCCGCTATCTTATCCTTAGCCTCAGCAGATACATTTTCGCTCTCCATCGCCGTACGGACAAATCGGCGCGTCTTATCCCAATCATTCACCTGCTTAGGCACCGCCACATCCTCCCGCGGCTCCATACCCTCATCAATCCTACCGTATTCATCGATCAACTCATTATACCGCTCACCGTTAATACCGCCGTCATCACCGAGAGCATAGCGAATATCCTTCTTGCTTGCGTCAAAAGTACCGCGATTACCTGTAGCCGACTTAATCTGCGTAGGCTCCAATGCTACCCATACCGTATGATTAGTATCCCCCAGCAAATTACCGCCCGTATCCTTGATGCCATCATAGCCCCTATCCAGCATAATCTTTCGCGCCTTAGTCGGCACCTGCGTAGCCCAGCCGTCAGCTCCGCGCTTAATATCTTCCACCCACTCTTTCAGCGGATAATCTTTTGTCCAGTGCGCACTATCGGCATCTGCGCTCTTTCTTTCCTTACTTGCTGCATACTCCAACTCATTCATCAAATCCTGCGGAAACGGCTTGGAAGTATCAATCGGATTTTTGATGTCCAAATACACCGGAAACACACCGCCCGCATCTCTCGTATAGCTATCCCAGTCAATGCCCATCTCATCAAGCAATTCCTCAAAGGTCGATTTTCCTTGACTGTTCGTGCTGTAATTCCACCCATTATCCGCATAGCCCAAGCTCTCCATCAGCTTATACACATTTTGCAAATTGTATTTACCGCCATTATAGCGCAATCCCTGCAGCAGCTTATCATACGGCGCATTTTCCCTCACATAATCATCAAAATTCATGCTCATATCATCTTCCAGCCACGCATCAAACTTAGCCGCCTGCTCATCGCTCAAGCGCACCTTGTCAATAGTATCCTTGTACTCGCCCTTGGCATTCTTAAAACGATACTCATCTCCGTTAGCATAAGTCTCCATATTCCCCAGCTTATCCTTAGCATAGCTCGAGGCAATATCGGGATTTTCCGTAAAATAAAAGCCTCCGCTGGTAGCTTTCTTAATATCCCACGCCCCGCCAAACAGATTACTGTTCCCATGACCGCTGTAAACTACCTTAGGCGTTCCGTCCTCGTTCTTTACTACGCTGTCTTTCATGAAATTACGCAAATTCTCGTCACTGTTCGCTAAATATTTGCCGCGCTTCTGATAATCCTTTTCGCCTTTCGTATCCAGCGCAAATCTTTTTTTATTTTTTTGCGATTTACTATTGACATTTGTAGCAGGATTGGGTATATTACTATTAACAAAAGAGGTTCGTAAATGCGTATCGGTATCGGAAACGTTACCGTAACCGTTACTGCGAACCTCTTTTATTTTGTTTATATCGTATAAAATTTTTCCCTCACCGGTATTGGTATTTGCAATATTTAATACTCCCTCAAAAATCTTATCGCCGATAGCAAATCTTGCCCTGTAGTAATCCCAGCTATCCGCCCAAGTGTGCTTACCATTGTCAGGAATATTTGTCTCCAACGTTTCTGAAACAGAAATCATATTTTCTATTTCAGGTGTAAGTCTCATTTTAGTTGCAAAATTCTTTCCTGCATCCTTAGCGAAAGGATATTTTTTTTCTGTCCTTTTATTAATATTTATAGCATTCCCGTCTTTTTGATATACATTTCCCGATAAATAATCTTGAATATACATTTTGGCGATTTTTGCATAATCTTCTTCCGGCACACCATCGAAAATATCTTGGTCGGTATCAATATTAACTAAATACCCTTCTTCGTCTTTCGTAATACTATACCTTGCATTTCTCTCCACCCCCGCAGGACTATATTCACCCTCATGCAGCTTAGCCAAACCATCCTCATACAAACGCTTAGCCTTGAGCAAAGCCGCATACTCCCGCGCCTCTTTGGCAGACATAGTTTTCTTCGCTCGATAAATATCAATAATCTCCTTGATGCGCTCCACTATCTTGCCTGCCAGCGTCCTATTTTCCAGCAGCACCTGATTAATCGTCGCCTCATCAGTCAGCGCCTTTTCGATAAACTCCGCGCCTATCTCCGCTCTCGCGCCCTCTTCATCCAGTTCTACCCCGTTTTGGCGATACTTCTCGATCTTCTCGGCGATCATCGCCTCGGCATCCTTACCCTCAAAGGCTAACCTCACAATAGTATCATGCTCTTTCGTACCCTCCATAGCATGATACAGCTCATGCGCCACCGTCACTTTCACGCCCTCATCCATAGGGCGATTCTTATTGATATAAATAACTCCATCCTTGTAGTACGCTTTCTGCACCAAAGGGCGATCGACATACTTCACCTGCATACGCGCTCTGACCGCCGCACTTTGGATAAAATCCTTAACCCTGCGCTCATCCTCCGTCTCCGCTTTCGGCTTAGCCCTATCCTCACCGCGCAGCATATCATCATACGCCTGCTCATACGGGCTTTGCGCCTCTTTCCGTGGGGCTTTCCACTTATCCACCTGCTCATCGATCATCTGTCGGATTTCTTCCTCGGTAAACGCCGTTCTATCCGCATCTATCACCTCTTGCAAAGCCTCCACTTCCTCTGCCTCGGCTTTCGTCAACTCATGCCCGCGGCGTTGGGCGATAGCATACACAGTCGACTCAAACGCATACGGATCCTCGCTAATCGGGTCATACTCGCCGCTTTCATACCTTGCTTGCTCTGCCTTATAGCCATAATCCTTTGCCCCTGCGATGCCCTCTTTCGTGCGGATATACCCTGCATTCGGCGGGATATGATAACCGTCACTTTCCGTGCCCATGGACAAATTTTGATCAAACAGCACTTCCAGCTTTTTTGCGTTGGCGTTGTTTTCCCTACCGCTATCCTCGATGATGTCATCTAAAGCCTTGTCTATCTCTTTATAGCTTAGTCCTATCTCATCTCTCGCTGTCACGATATCCGACGAAGCGATCCGCCCATGACCGCCGACAAAGGCATCTGTATCTTTCAAACCATTCTCGCTCACGCCGAAGTACATCTCAGGCTTCTGTGCCTCGCCTAACTCTCGCTGCATACGCTTAGCCTCCGCCACATAGTAAGGACGCACCGCAGGATTATCATAGCTAAACGCGTTCATCTTGCGTGAGCCAACAGTCTTATAATCCCTCTTATCGATGTGCCCGCTTTCATCAAAATCCCGCCCATCCTGCGCCGTTCTACGGCTCTCTACATCGCCGTTTAAGCCCACATCTTGCGCCGAGGTATCAATAGTTATTCTCTCGCCTTGCGCCCCTTGTGCGCCCGTCTGCGCACGCTCAGCCGCCCTTTTCCCTGCCCGATAGCTTAAAGCATTCGAGCCGCCGCCTAAAATACCGCCCAAAGCCGCCCCGATCGCCGCCTGATACGCCGCATCACTAAAAGAAGCGTTCTCTGCGGCGGGATCATACGTCGCCCGCTGCAAATACGGGTCCGCAATCGCGCTCACCGCCTCTTCCGCGCCCTCGCCCACAGCGCCTTTTGCCGTGTTAAAAATTACATTTTTTACCGAATTATTCGGTGCTATTTTTAGTGCCTTATCCAGCACCCCGCGGCCATAGAAGCGGCTCAAGCCGCCGGTTGCCTTTTCGATACCTGCCTCGAGCAAGCCCGTACCTACACCATACCTCGCCGCCTGCTCATGCGTCGCGCCCTCGTCCAGCGCCTGTCCATAACCCTGCGCCGCCGCCTGCACACCAAACGCCGCTAAACCCGCCGCGGGATTCACCACACCTACACCTAAAGACGGTAACATCTGTCCAAACGCCCCGCCTAAATCCTGTGCAAACTCGCCTGCGCGCCCCAGGTCGTATCTATCATCCACCGCCTGCAAGCGGGCATTACTCGCCGCATTCTTCTCCTTTTGGCCTTGGATCAACTGCGGCATCTGCGCTTTGCGCAGAGCTATCTGATTGTCGATGTCCTTGGCGATTTGGGCATTATATATCCCTGCTTTTTGTGCTCTTTTGCGCGTCTCTTCCAAACTATCGATTTCCCGATTCAGTTTGCCTACACTTTGCCACGTTCCCGCATTACTTACTGCGCTCTTCACGCCCTCGCGCGCACCCACGCCGATACTCGCTAAAGTACCTTTAATCGGATTATGACTGACTTTAGTGCTCTTTGCTTGCTTAGCCTGCGTTTTCTTACTCCCATTAGGGCTTGCCGCAATAGTTTTACCCTTACTTTTCGCCAATTCCAATTTCAATGTTTTACTTATCTCGCTGCTCGAAGCCTCTTTCTTTTTATTCTTGTCCGTTCCAAGCACAGCCTTAGCCCTTTCCTCTGCCATAATTCTTTTCTGCTCTTCAGTCATATAAATACCTCCCACATATGTATAAAAAGCGCAAGGAATATATCCCTGCGCTTTGTTCCTTAGCTTGCCACAGTAGCCTCCGCCACCGCCGACGGGAAAGCACTGCCATAGGCCACAGCCTTAACCACAGTGCCTACAGCCAGATTGCTGATCGCCGCCGAGTACACCTTGGCAGACTTAGAGTAGCGCGGATCCGTGCCGTCAGTCGTGTACTTGATCTCCACAGCCCCGCTTGAAGTAATCGTAGTCGAGGACGATGCCGCGCTGATCGTCGGATCAGCCTGCACCTTAGACGAAGATACCGCCGCATAAATCCCCATCGCGCGCGTACCCAGCACAAATGCATCAAAGTAGTATCTCCCCTCGAGCAATGCCCCGTCTAACCCCGCGACTTCTTTCAAGATACGCTGAGTCTTGATCTTCACCGGCATAACCCCGCTGTTTTTATACATCACGATAAAATAGCAATCATCAGGCAAGTAACTATCCGGCACCTTAACCACCGTCATATCAGCGATTTGTCCGACTACACCCTTACTTAGCGCCTTATTTGCCAAAGTATCAACCGCCAAAAACTCGCTCGACATTCTAAGCATATTGTAATAAGTCGCCCCGATATATAAATAGCGGTTTTCCGCAGGCACCAAAGCATTAGTAAGCGCCGTCTCAGCCGCCATGATAGCACTGACAATGGTTTTTTCCGTCGGCTTAGTGATACCTTTTACCGTACCCGCGTTCACCGCAAACTGTTTAAACGCGTACTTATCCATAAACGGCACCACCTTTTCATTTACCTGTAAACCCAGCATACGCCCCGACTCCTTGATCATCATCTGATCGCTGTTATTCCCGCGGTCAATAGTAATCGCAAATCCTTTATCCTGCGACATCGTGAGCTCCTGCACCGTATCCTGCATCTCAGTCGGCGTGCCGAAACGATTAGCCGTAGCCGTACGGTCATAATCATTCAAATCCACCGTCACCGGAGTATAAATAGTTAAACTCTTTACACCTGTCAAGTCATACTCATTTGACACATTATTTTTCATAAAAGACGCATGTGTAAACTCCTGCAAAATCTTATCTTCATACTTTACCGCCAAATTAATAGCCATAAAAAATCACTCCTTTTCATTACCAGCGGCTCGCCATCAGCCCCTCCAGGAACGGATCCTTTTCCCCTCCGTCTACCTGCGAGTTTACATTCGGCGCCGCACTCTCACTGTTTTTCTTCTTCTGTTCATACTCGGCTAACTGTCTTTTCATTTCCTCATTAGCCTTGCGCTCCTTACCCAGCTGATACTTCGCCCAGGCGCCATCCATACTCATCCCGCCGTTGATACTGTCTACCATCTCCTGCGGGATCTGTGCATCGGGAAATTCCTGCATAAACTCCGGATTGTTCAGCACAAAATCCCCGATCTGCTTGCGGAATGCCTGCTCGCGATTTTTAACCTCCTTACGCTCCTGAGCAGCTTTCTCCTGTTGATTCAGGCGATACTCCATCTCCGCCATCTTTCTGGCGGCGCTCTCGCTATACTCGCCGCTGCCCAAAAGCTCCTGCATACGATTGTTAATCACCGTCTCGCTCGCCCTTTGGTCAAGTGTGCTCAAAAACTCATCCACGCTTACCCCGCTTTGTCTGGCTAAGCCTTCGATACGGTCATAACTCCCGCGCACCCTGTCATAGTCCAGCCCTTTTTGAGCTGTTCTGATCAATTCCTCACGGTTCACCTTGACTTCCTTGCCCAAATGTTTCAGCGTGTAGCTCTCCTCAGGCTCGCTTGGTTTAGCGTCCTTTGTCTCGCCTTCGCCCTCATTGGCAGCTTGGTCATCTTTTACCTCACTCTCACCTGTACCCGCCTCAGGCTCACTTGGTTTAGTTCCCTCATCCGGTACATCACTCTCTGTCATCTCGGCAATATCCGCCTCCGACACATCATCAAACAAACCCATGTTGTCCATCTTTCATTCTCCTCTCGCCTTGGTTTAGGCTATCTATCACATCGGCATCTCTGCCGCTTGTGCCTGCATTTGCATTTGTTGCTGTTCCATCTGCTTATCTTCAATCGACTTGATCAAATCCGCCTTATTCTTGATGTACCCGTCAGGAATACTTTCCAGATACGTCACCGCATCAGGAATAATCCCCAGCTGCATCATATTGTCTAACGTCTGCACATTTAACAGCTCGCTCCAATAGCTTGCCGCCCCGATATCTACTTTCAGGCTCACCTGCTCAAAATCGATCTGTCCCAAATCTATCTCCTGCACAATCTCCGCCTGCTCGCCCGTCATCGGATTATTCATAGGCATTTTCACCGCAAGTATCGGCGCATAACTTCTTTGAAATGCCAAAATAATATACACACAATCCTCGATCGCCTGGTAATAATCCAGCTTCTGCGCATTCAGCGGCTGCGCACTCGCCTGTTGCACCGCGATAATCGCACTCGTGTTATCCGGCTTCACATTCCCCAGCGCCGCGTCATACACGCCCAGACTATCTTTACTCTTTTGAATTGTACTCTCCACCAGCTCGATCGCCTGCGTATTCATCCCACTCGGCGCAAAAGAGGCAAACAAAGCCTGCTGCGGATTACCATTCACCGCAATAGCCTGCCCCACCTTATTGCTCCATTTCGGGATCAAAGTCGCGTCATACAAAAGCTTCGGAAAAGCAAAATTCTTCTGATACTCCATTGCCATAGCGTAAATCTTATTGATAAATATCTGATTGTTTATCTGCCCCGTAATCGGGCTTATGCCGTGATAGCTGTTTTTATCCTTTTCCCAGGGAAACCACACCAGCGGATAGCGGTCGATATTCAGACTTCTTTCGGGGATAATTACAATCTCTTTCGTACACATCAGCCAGCGGATCATCCCGTCCTCACCGCGCCAAAACTTAAGCGCCGTATCCGTGTAAATGCTCGCCAGTTTATCCTCGTTATACCCGTCATAATCTCCGCCGCCGTCAGGCTTGATCTCCGCCCATTCCTTACAGCCGACACTCTTCGCATACTCTTTCAAACTCTGCGTAAACTTCCGCTGCTTAATAATAATATACGGCTGCTCCTCGACCGCCGCCGTACGGGCATCGCCGAATACCACCTCCGTGTTATTAATCAGCTGACAGTCCAAACGGTTCTTTTTCGGATCCCAAAACCAATACATACACCCGTCGCCGTCCACCGCCGCATTCTGCACCAGCTGGCGTGACTTATGACTAAACTTTACCCGTTCGAACACATTATCTATCTTCTCCTGCAGCGCGTCCTCCAGCGCCTTGTACACATCCCCCTCAGCACCGAAATCCACCGAAACACCAATATCATCACTCACCAGCTGCCCGATAAAATACCGTACCGACGGCTTTAGGATATTAAATACAGGCTTATCCAAAGAGGGCGCATTGACGCCCTCCCACTGCTTATCATGATAAAAATTGTTATTGCGCTTGACATTCTCATAAAGCTTAATGCTGTACTTATAATCATCATCTTTCGCGATCTCTTCAAAAATCTTCTTAGGCTCCGTGTTTACCCTCACCATTCATCACCGCCCTGCCTCGAGCCGTCGTAATTCATCATATTAGCCCATTCCTTAGCCAATCTCTCTTTCTTGACTAATTCCTCCTCATTGTCCTCCGCGTCCGTTTTAGCCCCATTTCTGCCATTCTCAGGCGGTCTTAAAACAAACCTTGCATACCAGTACGCCCAGAGCAAAGCATTTAAGCTAATCACGCTTAGTACTAGACAAATATCCAAAACAATTTTCATCACTCATCCCTCTTTGGCTCATTATAGCTTAGCGCCTGCGCGCTGTCGCTCACCCCGGCAGTCGTCGGGTCCACAAATACCCCCAAAACCGCCAAAGCCACACTCACCAGCATAAAGGGATTGCTGATTAAAGCCTTAGCCTGGTCAAGCACCGCCTGCCACGAGGTAAACATATCCGCACTCACACCCATAGCCGTGAGGATAATGCCCCCTAAAGACACCCAAAACCACGGATTTTTCATGCGCACCTTAATATTCATTTTCATTTCAATTCCTCCCTTTTTCCAAATCATCGATCCGATGGTTAATAACCTTGATCTGTTCCTCCACCACCGGCATCCTCTTCGCAAAATTATTATGTTCTCTTACTTCCCTGGTCAATTCCTCGACCTTATTTTCCATCACCGCCTGAGTCTTACTATTCGCCAGAATAACCCCTAAAAGCGTGATACCGCCCGTGACTACTGCCGTAATTATTGCTGCAATGATATTCGCCATTATTTTACCTCTCTGCGGATTACTACCGTTCTTTCCTTATCCAGCCACTCCACCTCACAGCCCAAAGCCTCGGCGATAAAGCGGATCGGCACCATTGTCCTGCCGTTTAAAATCTGTGCCGGCACATCCAGCGGCACGTCCTTACCGTTTACCTTGGCATACTCCGCCTTAATCGGCAGCTCGATTAAATCCCACTTTTTCACCTCGTCCACCATTGTCCACCCCTCCAATATCGGATAGTCCCATGGTAAAACCGCAAAGCCGTTACACCCCCAGGTCTTACCACGTGAGTTTTGGATAACCACGCCCTCTTTGGCGATACCCATAGCGCACACCTCATGACAGCCTCTTGCGTGCTCGCTATCCTTGGGCAAAGGCAGCACCCAGCTTTCCCGTGTTTTATAATAAAACATATCAAAGCTTGGATACACATTCACCGTTAAGGTTGCGCTGCCGTGCTGATATACGCAATCGGCAATCTCGCTTAAATCCTTAGTAAACGCATAGGAATTAATCTTATTTTCCGCCGCTTTCGGAAATAGCGGCGCCAGTTTTGCCGCAATATCCTCATTCGGATACTTTGCCGACAAGGGCACCCCATCGGGCAGGTCATGCGCATAGCAGATGCCGTTTTTTCGGGCATTATTCAGCACTCTGCGCATAAAGCGCCCGTCCCCCGTATAATCATCATCCGTGCGGTCAAAAAACGAAAACACCGGCGCAAACTCATAGCGGCTCTTGCGCTCGCGCAATTCATGATAAAACTTTGCCGTAGCCAAAGCCCATGCCGTACAGTCTCCCGCCAGCTGTCTATGCACCGGGCATAACGCCGCCGGCATATATTCACGAGGTCTCACCCCTAAAGAAATATAATCCCTTGCTTGATAGTCTCTTTCATCAGGTGGGCTTGGCAAGCAGCCATACAAATGCTTAATCTCCTCCATACTCCAAAAACTCCTCCAATTCGTCCATTTCGTCATAATCCTCAATGTCTTTCATACTACGCGGCACCCTCGCTTCTTGCGGCAAGCACGGACGCGATACACAAAAATACCTCAGCGCGTCCACATTATGCGTCAAATCATGCGGCTCCGTTGCTGCATCCTCCACATCCTTTTCATCATACTGGATCTCGGACAAATGCCTAATCAACAGCCTACAATCCTCAAAAATCTTCAATCGGCTCGCCATCCTCCCGTCAGAGCGAGGCACCGCCTTTAAATACTCCCTCACCGCATACCACCCGGCGATACGTCCCGCCTTTACCTCGACTAACGGCAACCCATTCTCCGCAAAAATCTCCGCACGGCTTCTGCCTGTTTCTTGCGAACGGCTCCACAAATCACTCGGCGCATATGTGCAAGCAATCTCATCCTCGCCATTCCTTAACCTTATCCGCTCACACGCCGCCGAAATAATCAAATCAGGCACATTCAGCTCCTTGTACACATACGCATTACCCTCATAATCCACCGCAATCCACAAACACGCCAGCATGTCCATACCATAGTCAAACACCCTGTAGCGTTTCCAATCCCGCGGAATCACAAAACTCTTAACCACATGCACATCACGTCTGAACTCCTTAAAGAACAACCCATCGTACACATCCCACTCGCCCTCAAGCCACGCCCTGCGCCTATCGCCGGTATAGCTCTCCAGCTGTTTCACATACTCCCGATCGCTCTCCAAAAGCGCCTTATTGTCATATACAGTAGCCTTGATTAACGGCAAATAATCCTTGGGATCCTCACCGGGCAGAAACTCTCTGTCTACAAACAACCTCTTCACCCATGCATGCCCCACACCGCCCGGATTACACGTCAAATAAATCCTTTTCGGAAAATCATTCACACCACGTACACAAGCTTTCAGCGCATCGAAACTATCAAAATCAACCTGCGTTGCTTCATCAATAAAAATCACATCATACTCCTGCCCTTGATAGCGCAGCAGATCCGCCGAATTAGCCAAATACCCAAACTGGATAACCGAATTATTCGGCAGTCTTAATGTCTTTGACGTATCATTATACCTTGCCACATCCTTTAAAAGCAGCCTTAAAGGCTCGATATGATTGGTTCTTAATTCATCATATGTGCGGCGGATAATCAAAATCTTAATCCCGCTGTAGCGCAAAGCCAGCACCACCGCTTTATAGCGCACCGTCCAGCTCTTACCCCCGCCGCGTGCTCCGCCATACGCCACATAGCGATTAGTAGCCGTCAAAAATTCCTCTTGCTTCGGCTGAGGTTTACCCAATTCAATCCGCATACCTGCTCACATCCTCAGGCAGCACGATTTCAAGCCGCGTATCCTGCGCCACTTCCGCCTTATCCGTCCACTTACACCAATTCTTCAACGCAAAAATACACATCGTCGCATTATACCTCCCCAAAGCAGCTCCCTCCGCCAGCACATCACTCTGCATTTGCTCAAAAGCACTTTTTATACTGGGGAAATATTCGTGCAAAGCATTATAAATCGTCTTCCGATCCGCCTTTTCATAATTATCCTCCAGCCACCGGCAAAAGCCCGTCTGCGTCGGCAGCCGTCTGAAACCATCATCCACAACCCAATCGCAATACTCACGCCATAAATCCAGCAGCCCGTCGCCGCTCTTCCACTTTCGCGGCTTCCCCCGCGTCCTCTTCTCGCTCATCATATCACCTCACAAATTTCCTCCCACAAAAGCAAAAGAGCACAAGCTCATCACTTGTGCCCCTTGCCGAAAGGAGGTGTCTATCCATACCCAAACTTACGTCCTAAATTCATACTACCATAATACCACAGTTTAAGGTGTCATTTAGTGGCATTATCATCTTTTTCGCAAACTTTCTCATATGCTTGCAATGCCCAACCGTGAATCTTATAAACGTGGCGCTTATCGTAGTGCATCGCCTTCGCCACACTCTCCCAGTCCAGTCCCACGATATACCTATACACCAGCACATCCTGCATATTCTCGTTCTTAATCCCTCTAATCCTCGCTAATGCCCTCTCCCGCTCATCCAGAAAAGTCTCAATCTCCGCCGCCAAAAACTCTTTCAATTCCACCAACCGCCCCACCTGCTCCGCCAGCTTATCCCCGCCTTGAGCTTTCGGCAGCCCGTCCGCCTTAGCCGTACACCCCGCCAAAATACACTCTAACTCCTCAATCTCATCTTCCCTCCGCCTAACCCTCGCCTTAGCCCGCCGCACCTGCCACAGCTCATCCTTAGCATTCATCTTCACCGCTCCTTTTTAAATCAATCCCCATCAGCAAAAGTGAACACGCCCCGTCCTTAGTCAGCCAAATACAACGCCCTTTCAAACACTTCTTGACTTTATATAAAAGGCAATCCATCTACTCCACCTGCCACGTTTTTTCTTTGAATGTTCATCGCTCCATTCCTGGACAGCTTTTATTGCGTCATACCAATAGTTCCTCATGTACTCATCGCAACCCATTTCGCCGCTATAGTTGTTGTAAATAGACAATTTGCACTCAGAGCAAGTCTTGCTTTTACACATTCTATCTAACTCTTCAAGAAACACATCTGTTTTACTGCAATCCGCCATTTCTCTCTCATCTCCTATAAACAAAATGTAATGCGTCCATACTATTAATCCTAAAAAAACTATCGGCAGTAAATACTGCGTCCACCCCACTATCTCTCCTCCCCATCCGCACAATAGAAATCCTCCGGCGTTTCCATCTCGCCGTTTAAGTACAAAATCAATCCGTTACATCTGCCCTTGCGGCTGCTGCTATAGCGGTGCCAATATCGGCATCTCGCACACCGTATCACCGACACCACTTCCTCATTGGCAAACAATATGCTCATTTTTTCCCTCCTACACCACTTGATGTGTCTCCACTTGCTCACCCTCCAAATCCATCTTCGCACCGCAATGAGGACAATATTTGTATGGCTGGTTACTCGGAGCGTCACAAATCGAACAATAAAAATTATCCCACTCTTTGCAGCAATCTTCGGTTAACCAAATGTGTTCATGAACTTTTGTCCATTCCCCATATCTTCTAAGCCCCCATTGGGCAGCTTGATGCAATAAATCATTGTCACCAGGTCTATATTTTCCATCTTCATTTTCGATAGCAGCTACGCCTATTTCCAGCGCCTCAATATTACCCTCAATTTTTGGCAGTTTATCTTCAACACTAATCCACTCACTCATTTTCATCGCTCCAATCTAACTTTTGTCCACAGTATCGGCAATACTTATCTTGAATTTGCACCCAGCTCTCACACGCAGGGCATTTCCCGCAAACACTCGTTCCCTTTCTGAATGTGCCATTGCCGATTTTTATATCTTCTTGCAGCTTTACCCGTTCACACTTTCGCCCTTTCTGCTTTTCTACAGCGTCTTGCAGCTTTTTATAATCTTCCTCGGTAGCAACATCAATCGTGGCATATGGCTTGTACTCGCACCATGCCTCCTTTTCCTTATCGTAGTAAATATCCAAACTACATCAGCTCCTTTAGTTTATTGACAACCTTGCCTAACTCATCGTATCGTGCATAATACATATCTGCCTGAGTGTACTGCCCTGCTTCCCTGAGGTTTTGACACTCATCCTTTAACTCTTGCATACGAGTTCCTAAATACAATAGCAATGCAACACCGTCCATCATATCTCCCCCTTATCTCTCGCCCTCTCAAACCGCCGCTCAATCTCCTTTTGATAGCACTCCGGGCATACCGCATAGCCAAAGCCCCACACATTATGGATTTCCATCGACGGGTAGCACTCTCCGAAACGCTCCTCCTTGCCGCAGCTTGCACAGTTAACGATCTTGTCCATATCCTCCTCGGCCAGCCTGCACTGCCAATCCGCAGGCACATCGTACGGCTCATACTCGCCCTTTTTGTTATTCCACCTCTGCATTGTCATCGTCCACCAGCTCCTCGATTGAAAAATTACACTCATCTTTCAGCACTTCCGTCATATCGTCAATGCTTAATCGCCCCTCATCGGTGCACTTCGCCAAATATGCGCCCTCTTTCACGATTTTTTTTAGCCTTTTCTCGCCAAAGCCAAAACTGTTGTGCAAAATGTAGCACATCAGCGTCAGCGTCTTACCCGTGCCGGCATACACACCATCACTAAAGGCTCGCTTAAGCTCCGCGTTCACCATGGCGTTAATCTTCATCGCCTCTAAGTTCGCCTTTTTACTCTTCGCTGTCGACAATCCCCTCACCCCATTTCAAGCACATCGCCATCACCTGCACCGCCTCGCAGGCGCAGGCAAAAGCCGCGTCATATATCTCATCCAGCTTGTCTTGCTTGACTTGCTTATCATGCTTGACATCAACCCACAGCGCATACAGCAAACTTTGAAACGCGCCTCGATTGACCTCTTGGCACATCTCCTCGACCTCTTCTTTCAGCACCGCCCACGCCTCGTGCTGAGAGTGAAACTTCCCATGCTGCGCTATAGCCGCGTCCCTCTCATTCTTGGCGGCATGCTTAATCCGCTCTTTGCAAACCTCGCAAATCATCTTTCCACGCCTCCTACTTTCTGCCTAACATCAGCTTAAAAATCCTGTGCGCCATATCTACCGGCTGCTCTCTTCTTAGCTTGGCCATGCGATACTTTTTCAGCTTAGCTTTTATCTCTGCCGTCTCCTCTAAAAATTGCGGGCATTTTTTAACTGCATATACTGTCGTATAGGCATCGGGATTAGCCTTTCTTCGCTCCGCGCCCGGCCAAATTTGCTTTTCCTCATACTCGCACCCCTCGGGCAACGTCTTTTCCTTGCCAAACCAGCTGCATTGCACCTCAGCCAGTCCGCAGGCGCGGGCACAATCCCAACAGATACTCGGCTTTGATTCACCTCGCGCCATAATCACTCCTCCTCGATCTCTATCTCCACCCGTGGGTTTTCTTTATCTGTCAGCACCCGTGAGCCGTCATGACTTTGCACAATCTTGCTGTTATCATCCGCGATCACGCCGAATTTGACCAAGATGTCGCATGTCGCGCCCAGCAGATTGCACAAATCCACCTTGCGGCGGCTCGGCATATAATACACGCATTTTAAATTAATCGGCACATCGATGTGCTGCTTTTTATCTCCCGTGATCTGCCTGCCGCAGTCCTTTTCGTATGCCTTATATGCCTTACTCGGCGCGATAAACGGCTTGCTTGTCTTTTGATTAATCCAAATCTGTCCCGAGTTCTTCTTCGTCACCGGAGTGCCGTACAGCGTTAATTTCAGCATCAGCCGACACTCGGCACTATCACGCCTCGCTTTCGGCATTTGCCCGTTCATTTCGTTTACGACCATCAGAACGGCACCTCGCTCTCGTCAAACTGCATCTCATAGCCGAAACCCTCCAAATCGTCAGCTTTTTTTGTGCCGCCGTCTCCGCTGCCGCCGATAAACTCCACTCTGTCTGCCACTACCTCCGTCACCCAGCGCTTTTTCCCGTCGTCGCCGTCATAGGTACGGATTTGCAATCTGCCCTCAACCGCCGCTTGTCTGCCCTTTTCCAGATACTTCGCCGAGTTTTCGCCCGATTTATTCCACACCACGATATTGATAAAATCCGCGTCCTGCTCTCCGTCCTTGGCATACGGACGATTCACCGCCAAAGTAAACGTGCATACCGCCGCCCCATTTGGCGTATAGCGCAAATCGGGATCCTTGGTCAATCGCCCGATTAAAATAATTTTATTCACTTCCACCCCTCCTTGGAGTATTTTTTTCTCTGCCATTCCTCAATCCTCGCGCAATCCTGCGCATACTGCTTGCGATTAGCCGCATTCGCCCGCTTATAAAAACTGCATTCCTTGCGGGCGCAGACCAGCTCATTTAGTCCCTTGCATGACTTTGTCTCTCTGTCATACAAAAGGCAGCTGCTCATCACATACCCGCGAGACTTTTTCTTACTTCCCGCCGGTACTCCCGCCACCGCGCACGCTCTGCTCCACGACTTAAAATAAATCCGCGCAGCGGCATAAAGCGCCCCGTCATCAGTACATTTAGCGCAGCCGTTCTTCGCTGCCAATGCCCTAATCGCCGCGATTACCGTAGCTTCATCCCATCGTTTTTTACCCATCTCACTCACTCCGCGATACAATTCAAATCTCTCTTTGTCGCAGGAAAACTATCCTGCGGCGACTTCGGAGCCGCCCTCATAGGCGCACTTCGCCCCTTGTTCTGCTCCTTAGCCAGCCACCCGGTAATAAAACGCTTAATTCCTGCTTTCGTCTTGCGCCTTGTCGGATTGCTCATGAGCCACCCTCGCATATTGCGCAGCTCCTGCATCACATCTACAGCAGGATAGAGCTTTTCCCATTCTTTTACGTCGTTATCCAAAACGGGAAATTCGCTTCCGTCATTCAGCGGCATGGAGATAGCCGCGCTTTGCGCAGGCAGCTCCGTGCAAGAATCTTTTAATTCTTCATTACTTTTCTTATTCTCATTCTTATTCTCATTCTTATTCTCATTCTTATTCTTATTCTTATTGGTTGTTTCAAAATCGCAAGGGGGGTTGTTTTCAAAAACAAGGGGGGTTGTTTCAGTTGTTTTTGGGTTGTTTTCTTCTTCAAATTCAGTTGTTTTTTCGCTTTTTTGGGCATTTTTATTTCCCTTAGGCGCACCGCCCTTTTTACCGTTTTCCTTACTGATTAATCCGCTGTCAATAGTAGGCTGTGCCATCCGAAAAACAATTTGCACCCACGGAGATGCATCATCAGACGGTTCTACACCCTCAAACACATAATCCATAATAGCCTCGTAGGCTTCCAGGCGGTGCTCCTCCGGCACCTGCTTTAATCCTTCGTAATACGAAACAAAAAACGTAAAACCGTCTGCCATTTAACCCACCCCTATCAATTACTCTGCTTCTGCTCCAGCATCTTCTTCAAATGCTCCAGCGCCTTGCCGTTTATATCCTCCAATCGCTTCACTTTATAATAATTCAGCACATCAGCCTCATTCGTACCCGTAATCGCCATCTGCGCCCTTATGCTCTCCATGTCCGAGCCTTTCTCCGACTTTGGTTTCGCTGCTTGCTGCCTTGCCGCCGCCCGTTCCGTCTTAGGTTTGTCTTTTTCCCTATTATCCAGCGGATCTGCGTCCTTGGTATCATCAATCGCAAACATCCCATTCAACGCATACTTCCGTGCATAGCTTGACGCACTCCCCGTAATCTGGCTCGCATCCATGCCTTTCTTCTGCAGTTCTTCTCGGGCAAAAGCCACCGTCTGTACACACTCGCCATTCTCCTCATCCGTCAACACCGCCACAGCCTTTACATAATACCTATCCCCCAGCATTATCATCTCATCTACCAGCCTAATAGAGCACTGATATTTCAGCAATATAGGTTTCAGTCCCTCCAAAATATCCTCACAGCTGCGATAATAATAACCGCCAAAAGCATTATGCTGATTCTTCGGCGCCTTTAACTCGTTTTGAATCATAACCAACTTTTGCATATCATACCTCCGCGCTCACGCTATAGCTAATCTCTTCCGTATAGCTCACGCCGTCCACCACACTGCCGTTTACATCTACCAGTCTCCCGTCAGCCGCAGGAGACAGCGACTTCTTCAAAGCCGCCTTATCAATCTCCTCTTTCGTCCTGATATTCCGATAAACCAAACAACGACAAATCCCTCGCGTCAAACCTATTCTTATACCAACACCTTGCATTCATCTTTAAATATTCAACAATCAACTTTTTCACTTGACACCTCTCCCTTTCTCATGCTATACTTTACTTGAATATTTTACCTATCGCCCTTGTCGGAATTGCCGTTCCGCAGGGCGCTTTTTATATCTGCTTGACCTATCCTCTGCCTCGTTCAGTCTGTCGCACATCAGCTGTGCCAGCTTCAGCGTCGGCCACGTCCCCAGCATAAATTCCTTTTCGCCATTGTGCCAGCGGACTATACGCCACATCCCGCTTTCCTCATCTTTCCACGCTTGCCACATCTACTTCACCGCCTTTAAAATCCGCGTTATCCTCCGTTTGAGCGCAGGATGACTGTTTACATAATAATTATTGAAATTTGCTATGTCATAGCAAAACAGCTTCGCCAGCGGACACTCCGTCGTGATACACTTCGGATAGTGCTCAGCGCACAGCTTGTCCTTTTTCGCCAGCAGCTCTTGGCTTAGCCCCATTCTTTTCACCTCTTACATTATCTTTTTTAATTCATCAACAACCTTTTTCAATTCATCGTATCGCGCACCGCACATATCTGCTTGAGCATACTCTTCCGCCTCTCTCGTTTCTTGTTCCTCGTTTTTTAAATCTTGCATACGCACTCCCAAATACAATAAAAATTTAGTAATATCCATTGTCATCTCATCCTTAACTTCATTATTTGCCTCGTTTTGTTTTGCTTCTTGATAATACTGGCAAAGCTTGTCCAGCATTTCCATTGTGTCTAAATTCAAAACTACTTCAGCGAACTTTTCAGTTAGCGCTATAAATTCATCGACCAAATTTTCCAGCTTGCCTCTAAAATCAGTTTTATATTTGTCGTTTTCTAGTTTCTCGCATTTAATCATTTTTCTGCCTCCTCCTTATTTAACTGTGCCGCGCGTGCCTCAGCCTCGGCTTGGGTTTCATAGTACATAAAATCCGGCTCGACATTACCGCCCTCCACCACTTTGTACGCGTCGCGCAGGCGATATGCATTGTACGGATTTTCAGGAAAATTCGGGTTATATCTCACTCGCCACTCACTTTTCATCACTGCACCCCCTTATAGAAAATATGATTTCCGATCCGGCACACTTCCTCCATATCCTCAGCCCAGCTCGGCAGCACATAGTCCGCGTGGAAGTACTCCGCGCCGTCAAGGCTTAACAGCTCATAGTCGAAAACCGCCGCCACAGCCTCTTTCGTATCTTGGCTAATTTCCCCGCCGTACGGATAGGCGAATTGCTTGTCCGCCCAGATGACCTCATCTACTGATAGGCAGCGATTAATACAGCGATTGTAAATCACCTCTGCCACCGCAGCCTGCCCCTCAAAGCTCTCGCCCCGCGCCTCGGCTGCGACTACACGCTCGACCATCTCGCGTTCTGCCGCAGTCAAAATCATTTTGCCGACCTCGGCATCATGAACCGCCGCAACGGAAAACATTTTGTTGTTGTCAACATGTTGATAACTCGGTTTATCGCTCGCCAAAGCGATCCCTGCCATCAACCCGCCTGCCGCCGCTACAGCAGCCACCACAGCCACCGCCGCGCACCTCTTTTTATTCAGTCTCATTTTTTCTTCCCCCTATACAAAACATTCTCACTCAGCACCTCCGCAGGATCCAGATGCAGCACCTTACACAGCGCTACAAACTTTCCCACGTCCATACTCTCGGGATTTTTTAAATACATATACAGGCTTGACTTACTTATTCCTGCCTTAACACTCACCGCCTCCGCATTCATCCCCTGCATCGCAATCGCGCCCTTAATCCTGCGCTCAAACAAAATCCCGCTCGCCATAACCGCACCTCCTTAGCTTTTTACCTCGTCCACCAAATCTTCCAATCGGCACTCCAAAACCTCCGCAATATCTCGTGCCAACGTCACCGACGGCACCTTACTGCCGCGCTCAATCTGGCAAATCATCGGTCTGGATACCTGCACCGCCTCCGCCAAATTCTCTTGGCTCCAGCCTTTTTGCAGACGGAGCTGCTTAATATTTTCACCAACGCTCATTTTTCTTCACCACCTTTTTACAATTCTTTATTGACAAACCTATTTAACCGTGGTAAACTTTCTTAAAGGGCAGCTATTGAGCGCTCAATAACTAACCCTTACCCTTAATGGGCGGAGAGGAGATGATGCTCTATGAGGCCTGCCTCCAAAGCATATTTTCGCTTTGCCCTCGCACTTTCTGATGCTTGCCAATCAGCCAGCCAGAGCTGACGCATTCATCCCCTCTCGCTTGAGGGCGAGTTTTACTCGACAGATCCGCAGCTGCAAATGATGGTGCACCTGTAGGCGATACTACGAACTTATCGCTTTAGCGCCTACCCACCGGTAGGTGCTTTAATACATCTGCAAGAAAGGAACCTGCGGAGACCCGGCTGACCTTTGCGTAGAAAGTCAGCCGTTTGGCTCAAAATGATTGAGCACTCAATTACCAACCCATTTAGAACCAAACAGCTCTTTTGCAAGGGCTGATAGCCGCATACCGCCCGGGCGATATGCTCATCAGCTCCACTCAATCAGCATAGAAAGGATGTGGTCAGATTGTTAGAACACATTTTGACTATGCCCGCGCTCTCACCCTCAGCACAGATAAACCAATCTCCCTACTGTCGGTGCCAAAGCTACGAGGCAATTTAACTAATTGAGTAGAACCGCTCCTACCAAAAGCGGCATTTGCGTACTCGGCAGTGCTGCACTCGCTGCCACAGTCTCGGTAAACTAACTAAGACTAAAGCTGCGCAAAAGAGAGACAATGCGGCGAATAGGTTGCCCTTTATGCAGAAAGGTAACCTATCTCGACAACCCCTGCAAAAGAACCGTTTGGCTTAACTCGTAACCATGGTTATATTATCTCACGAAAATGAGATTTAGTCAATATTAATTCTTATTTTTATGAGATTTATTAATTATTAAATATATAAAGGTGGTTTATAAGTGTTTTGGCAAAGATTTTATGATTTGTGTATTCAAAAAGGAATTAAGCCTAATCCTTTAGCCCAAAAATTAGGCATTTCATCTGGTGTAATATCAAAATGGAAAAACGAAAACACACTGCCGAATGGAGAAAACCTTGTAAAAATTGCTGATTATTTCAACGTCTCCGTCGATTATCTCCTCGGTCGCACCGACGATCCCCATTTTAGGCAAACTAACCAAGACTAAAGCTGCGCAAAAGAGAGACAATGCGGCGAATAGGTTGTCCTTTATGCAGAAAGCCAGCCTATCTCGACAACCCCTGCAAAAGAACCGTTTGGCTTAACTCGTAACCATGGTTATATTATCTCACGATATTTCGTGATTGTCAATATAAAATCACTTATTTTCGTGATTAAATATATATTGGAGGTATAAAAAAATTGTATTCATCTGAAATCCTCGTAGAAAGGATTAAAAGTATATCTAAACAAAAAGGATTCCTGCTTAAAGATGTATTGCAGGCAAATGGTTTGGGCGTTAATGCTTTAAATCAATTATCTAATAAAAAAGGTTTGTCGTCTCTCGCCTTAGCTGGCATCGCCGACTATCTCGATGTCTCCGTAGACTATCTTCTCGGGCGCACCGATGACCCTCATTTCGGGCAACAAAAAAATGAGCTGATCGCTTTAATCAACCAGCTCACTCCCGCAGAACAAGATAAAGTTATAACCTTTTATCGCCTGCTAAAAGACGAACAAACTCCACCACAGCAGCAATAACCTTTTCATCATCCTCGGCATACAGCTCCTCCAGAGCCCTTGCCCTATCTGTCTCATTCATATCTTCATCTCCTTATATATCGCCGACAGCAGTTTCCTTATACTTCCATTATACCGACATATATTAACAAATTCAATAGCAAATTTTATACATATTATACTAAAATATTACAAAAAAGCAGAGGTGTTTTGCTTGCTTATCCAATTTTCAATATTCCTTATCACTTTTCTGTTGGGCGCTTTTGGATTCAGTCAAATAGTAGGTACTCTCTATTTAAAAAAACTTGGCGGCAACGGCAATACTATCACAATCGTTTTTTGGGCAATAGTTTTAATCGCTTACGGTGTTTGCATGTATTATTATCTGCCTCAATACATATGGACAATTATTATCGCAGCTCTTCTTGCATTTATCATGTCAGGGAACGTAAAAAAAGAGGCTAAAGAAAAAATACAAGATGACTCAGAAACGTTAAAAGTTATAAACCACATATGCGCTACTGTTACTGAAAATGATAAAAACGTTACTGACGATGGCATTCCTGTTATATCATCCTCACCCAGCAAGAACATATCACCCCAACAATCTTCATATACCAAGCGAGAAAAAATATTATGTGCGATCTCAGGTGTTCTTTTCGCATTGTGTTGTGTTCTTGGAGGTGTAGCTTATTCTCTGCAAAATGATGTTTCCTACTATAAAGCCCAAAACGCTAAAAACGAAAATAAACTGTATCTTCTTAAGGATTACTCTGAAATATCCCAAAAAGCTCTTTTCTTTGATAAATATGCCGTTATAGTCGGTGAAGATCAATATTACTATCACACCTATGATTGTCCAAATACAAGTAGTTTTAAGTCTTTTTGGATTTATAATACCGAAGCTGCTGTAAGTCGCGGTTATCATCCATGCCCCACATGCAATCCACCTAAAATCAGCAATTAACCCCCTCTACCCGAGGGGCTTTTTTATCCCATAGAAAGGAGTCCTCACCATGCCCAAAGCCAAAAAACTCCCCAGCGGTAACTGGCGAGTCCAAGTCTATGCCGGCGCAGATAGTACAGGCAAACGTATTATGAAATCATTCACCGCCCCCACCAAAAAGCAAGCCGAGTACGAAGCTTCCCTCTGGCAAATCGAGCGCAAAGAAAAAATGTCCGGCAAACTCACCGTAGGACAAGCCTTAGAGCAATACATCAACAGCAAAAGCAATGTACTTTCGCCCTCTACCATAGCTAATTATTTGAAAATAAAACGAAACAATCTTCTTGATATTCAGCGTCTTGATATAAACACCATAAACCGTTTGCAGGTACAAGCTGCCATCAATAACTTATCATCCGAATATTCGCCGAAAACCGTAAGAAACATATTAAGTCTATTTTATTCTGCAACCAAAGACTATACCGATGCTTTTACCAAAATCACACTTCCGCAACCACAAAAAAACGAGATACAAATACCCTGCGATACAGACATCAAACTCATGCTTGAGAATGCCACCGGAGAGTTAAAAATAGCCATAGCCCTTGCCGCCTTGGCAGGCTTACGCCGCTCCGAAATCATAGCTCTCACATGGGATAAGATTGATTTTGATACAAAATACATCTTAGTAAATGCCGCCGTCGTTCGCGACCAAGACAATGTACGGCAGGAAAAAGTGCCGAAATCCGTAGCAGGATACAGAAAAGTACCGATCTCATCAAGATTAATGCTCATACTACAAGAAGCCCCCAAAACATCTCCACATGTTTATAATTCTAACGAGGCTACCATATTTCGCAAGTTCAGCCGCCTACTGAACAAATTAGACATTCCGCATTATCGTTTTCATGACCTCCGACATTATTATGCTTCTACTCTTCTTGCAATAAACATGCCTGATAAATATGCCATGAAATTAATGGGACATTCCTCCAACAATACCCTAAAGCAAATTTATCAACATATAATGGCCGACAAAGAAGCGCAATTCGAAAAAAATTTATTAACCTACCAAGATAACATTTTTCAAAATTAGTTCACACAAAATTCCACACGGTGCATTTAATATGGCGATTTTTATCGTTATCATATTAGGGTTCGAGTCCCTGATGCCCCAGAAACAAACCAATCCCTTACTTATCGTAAATGACGATAGGTAAGGGATTTTCTTTACTTTATTTTTCTTGTTTTTTGATATTTATTTCCATTATTTCAGACGAAAAACCAGCATTTTTGACTAATAGTTCACACGAAAGTTCACACAACTCACTCCGCATATTTCTTGATCAATATCTCGTGCGCTTCCTTGTACATATCAAACAAACCATCAGCATATTTCTTCGCCATATTTCGCTCGTTCTCCGTCTCGGCGCTGTGAGCAATGGCTTTCCATTTCATTGCATCAGCATATAAATCATTAACCTGATAACACAATTTTTCTAAATGCTCTTTCATTTTCTTCACCTCACATACTTGTGCTACGGATATAATCGTACAGCATATCAATGTCATTCCGCCCGAAGCGGAAACCGTACATCTCTATCTGTCCTGTCCGATCCATAGCAGTCTTGGCGGCATCATATACAGCATCGATATCCACATTGCCGCTCTCATCAAACATATCTGCAAACAGCGGATTATTTACCGCCTGATTGTAGTATTTATCCACCATTTTGTCTACTCTCGGCAGCATGAAATACACGCCGAATTTTGTCACGCCCTGCGCCTTGCGCCCGAGCTCCGCGTCCACATAGCTGTTGACGCCTGCCTTGACCTGCTGTAATGTCACCGCCATAACCGCTCACCCCTTAGCACATTTTTTCAACGATCAAGTTTCCTGTCCCCGCCGTCGCTGCCGTGGTATCCAGTCTAACTTGAATATTTAACGGCAGATTAGTCGGCAGGCTGCCGCAGTTAGCAAATGCTCTTACCACATACGGCATAGTCAAGTTTACATAGCCGTCAGCCGCCGCTGTAGCCTGCACGCTGTATGCTTCCACACCGCCGACCAGCAAAGTCAAGCCGACCGCACCTGCCGCACCTGCTTCCAAGCTGGCACTGTAGACTATGCGGTAATAGCCTTTTTCACCGATAACCACCGTATCAGCCCCGGTAGACTGCAGCTGAAAAGTCTGTCCGCAAGTACAGCCGTCGGAAATCT
>ERZ1034917.511-NODE-511-length-34711-cov-4.309499_pt1 | contig 34711 bp, 30 predicted proteins | sample MGYA00520605_ERZ1034917 | MGnify/ENA primary metagenome ERZ1034917 (study PRJEB33766, sample SAMN09781784) | gut metagenome | biome: gut microbiome | host: Homo sapiens | place: Madagascar | study: EMG produced TPA metagenomics assembly of the PRJNA485056 data set... | reverse complement strand
ATAAAGCAGGCGATGCGCGAAATAAGAATCGCGCTTTTGGAAGCCGACGTAAACTTTAAGGTTGTCAAGGACTTTATCAAAAACGTATCCGAGCGTGCGGCGGGCAGCGAGGTTATGGAGTCACTGACCCCGGCTCAGCAGGTTATTAAGATAGTAAATGAGGAACTCATCGCCCTTATGGGCAGTGAGGAACAAAAGATAAAAATTTCGCCCAAGCCGCCCACGGTCATCATGATGGTCGGGCTTCAGGGCGCGGGCAAAACCACGACCTCGGCAAAGCTCGCGGGACTTTTCAGAAAGCAGGGCAAGCGCCCCCTCCTCTGTGCCTGCGACGTTTACCGCCCGGCTGCCGTAAAGCAGCTCCAGGTTGTCGGCGCACAGCTTGACATTCCGGTATTTGCGGTTGAGGGCAGCCGCGAGCCGGTTAAAATCGCACAGGCTGCGCTTGAACACGCAAGAAGATATTCAAACGATATACTGATAATCGATACCGCGGGTCGTCTTCACATTGACGAGGAGCTTATGGACGAGCTGAAAAACATCCGCCGCGAGGCGGAGGTCAGCGAAACGCTGCTTGTTGTCGACGCGATGACCGGTCAGGACGCGGTAAACGTCGCGGAGTCATTCAACCGCGATTTGGACATTGACGGCGTTGTGCTTACTAAGCTTGACGGCGACACCCGCGGCGGTGCGGAAATCTACGTCCGCGCGGTAACAAACAAGCCGATTAAATTCTGCGGTATGGGCGAAAAGCTCTCCGATTTGGAGGTTTTCCACCCCGACAGAATGGCGTCGCGAATCCTCGGCATGGGCGATGTTATGAGCCTTATCGAGAAAGCGGAGCAGGCGTTTGACGACAAGAAGGCGGCGGAGCTTGAAAAGAAAATGCGCAGCGCCACCTTCACCTACAACGACTTTCTCGACCAGATGGAGCAGATGAAGAAAATGGGGCCGCTCGAGCAGCTTATAAAAATGATGCCGGGCGTGAACGCAAAGGCTCTTGAAAACGTGGATATTGACGAAAAAAGGTTTTCGCATATCGAGGCAATCATAAAGTCCATGACGGAGGGTGAACGCGAAAACCGCGACAAGCTTATTCCAAAGCGCCGCGAAAGAATCGCGAAGGGCAGCGGAACGAGCATGGCGGAGGTAAACGCGCTTATCAAGCAGTTTGAGCAGATGCAGAAAATGATGAAACAGCTTACCAACGGCAATATGGCAAAGCAGATGAAGCGTTTCGGCAAGCTCGGCGGCAAGGGCAAGGGACGTTTCCCGTTTTAGGCACGCATCGATTTAAGGTGTTGTTTTCCGCTTTGAAAGGCATTTCCGATTTAACGGGTTGTTCACTTGTTGGGGCATTTCCGATTTAACGGGTTGTTCACTTGTTGGGGCATTTCCGATTCAGTTTTAGAAAATTATTAAATTTTTATATATTTTTGGAGGTAATTTATTATGGCAGTAAAAATTCGTTTAAGAAGAATGGGCGCAAAGAAGGCTCCGTTTTATCGTGTAGTTGTTGCGGATTCAAGATATCCGAGAGACGGCCGCTTCATCGAGCAGGTTGGAACATATAACCCGCTGACAGAGCCGGCTACGGTTGACTTTGACACCGAGAAGGTTGAGAAGTGGATTGCAAACGGCGCACAACCGACAGACACGGTTAAGCGTCTTTTAAAGAACAAGGGCATCATTAAATAAGAAAGCCGAGGCTCCATATGGGGCATACACGGCAGGAGGAACCTGTAATGAAGGAACTTTTGGAGTTTGTTGCAAAATCAATGGTCTCCGACCCGGACGCCGTTTCGGTTGAGGAGTCCATGCGGGACACAACGGTTGTCCTCACCTTGCACGTGGGCGAACACGACATGGGCAAGGTCATAGGCAGACAGGGCCGCATAGCAAAGGCTATCCGCACTGTTGTCAAGGCGGCTGCAAGCCACGAAAACAAAAAGGTAATTGTAGATATTGTATAATATCTGAACAGACTGTATCGGGGGCAGGACGTAAGCGTTTTTTGCAGCTTGCCTTTGATACAGTTTTGTTTATTACGGATATATGGAGAATCGATTGTATGAATACATCACTTGAAATCGGACAAATAGTCAATACGCACGGCTTGCGCGGCGAGGTCAAGGTCATGCCATGGTGTGACGACCCCGCCCTCTTTGACGAGCTTGCGTATGTTTGCATAGATAATAAGGAATTCGATATTGAACGCTCAAGAATGCAGAAGAATATGGTTATTCTCAAGCTGAAGGGCATTGATGATATAGACACTGCCGAAACTTTTCGCAACCGCGTGCTTACCGTTCCGCGCGAGGAGCTTGGCGAGCTGCCGGAGGGAACATACTATATATGCGACCTTTTGGGCTGCGAGGTGTTTACCGTGGACGGAACTCTGCTCGGCAAAATCGACGACATAATCAAAACGGGCAGCAACGACGTGTACTCCGTACGCAGCGGCGAGGGTAAGCAAATCCTTATCCCCGTGATAGACGAGGTAATGCGCGGCGTTGACATAGAAAATAAAAAAATAACGGTTGAGCCGTTAAAGGGACTGATTGACTGATGGCGGGACTTAGAGTGGATATTCTGACCCTGTTCCCGAAAATGTTTGACGCCGTACTCGGCACAAGCATAATCGGCAGGGCGGTCAAAAACGGAATACTGGAAATCAACTGCGTACAGATACGCGATTTCGCATTCAACAAGCACCGTCAGGTTGACAATTATCCGTACGGCGGCGGTCAGGGCATGGTTATGCAGGCGGAGCCTATATTCCTCGCCTACGAAAGCGTTTGCCGCGGCAGCAGCAAAAAGCCGCGGACGATATATATGTCGCCGCAGGGCAAGGTCTTTCGCCAGTCAACCGCAAAACGCCTTGCAAAATCGGAGCATATCGTCATTCTCTGCGGTCATTACGAGGGCGTTGACCAGCGCGTGCTTGACGAAATAGTCGACGAGGAAATCTCGCTCGGCGATTTTGTGCTTACCGGCGGCGAGATTGCCGCGATGGCGGTGGTTGACGCAACCGCGCGCATGATTCCCGGAGTTCTTGCATCGGAGGACGCGTTTCGCGACGAATCGCACTTTTGCGGTATGCTTGAATACCCGCAGTACACCAGACCCGCCGAATGGCACGGAAAAGCCGTGCCGGAGGTTTTGCAAAACGGCAACCACAAGCTGATTGAGGAATGGAAACGCAAGGCGGCAATAGACAACACCTTTAAAAAGCGGCGCGGAATGCTGAGATGCGCAGGCTTGAGCGAAAAGGAACGCCGCTATGTAAACGAGCTGAGAGCGGGCGAATACGACCCGAAAAAATAGATACGGAAATTTAATATCTTGTTGTATTTTCCGTTTTTTTGTGGTACAATTAAAAAAAACCTTTCCGAATAAAAAGAGGTGATTTTGTTGAAGTGTCCAAGCTGTAAAATCGATATTGCGGACAGTGCAAAAAAATGTCCCTTCTGCAAGGAGCCGGTGGGGAGCGAAGCAAGCGAAAAGTTCAGGAATTTTAACTTTAAATATACCATTACATCAAAGGAACAAATCAAAATTATACGCGACACGGTGAGCGAGCTTTCCGAAAGAGTTGCCGCGGACTCTGCAAAAAATCCGCAGCCGCAAAAGTCCAAGCGAAAATTTGTCTTAAAGCGCAAGGCAAAAAGCGCGGCGGCTAACCCATCAAAGCGCAGCGTAAAAGCCGCGCCGCCGGTCGCTACGGCGGGCGGAGTTTTACCAAAGAATGCCGCGTCAAAAGGCGCTTTAACGAATAATACCGCGGCAATCGGCGCTTTAACGGATAAGGCCGCGGCAATAGGCAATTTGACAGAGAATACCGCAGCGGAAAGCCTCTCAACACAAAATACCAAAGCGGCAAACACTTCGGCAGCCGTGAACACTGCTGCCAAGGCGGTCGCAAACGCAAAACCGCTTGACAAATCAAAAAAACTGCGGCTTGGGATTGCGGCTCTGATGCTTGCGGCAATACTGATTATCGCGGGAATTGTCAGCCTTGCCGTCGGACTTATAACGTCACGTGATGTCAGCTACAGTACATACGTCTACTCAAAGGGCAACGAGCTTTATGCCGTATGTAACGGAAAGAGTGCAAAGATCTCCTCTGACGCGGTTGACGAGGGCTACCTCACAAAAATGTCCGTCTATGCGAACAAAGTCAGCGCCGCCGAGGTTTTAAACGGCGCAAGAACCTACAAAATCTCGCAGAACGGCAGATATATATACTATCTTGAAAACTTCAACCCAGACAAGGCGTGCGGCGATTTGTACAGGGTTGAAAAAGGCAACCCCAATTCACGCGTGAAAATCGCCGCCGCCGTAAACGGCTCGGTTGAGCTGTCCGCACGCGGCGACAAAATACTTTTCCTTTGCAGCGCTGACGAAAACGGCAACATGGGCGCGCTGTACTATTGGGAAAAGGGACTGCGCGAGCCTTACAAAATCACAGCCGACATCGACAGCGGCACCTTCCTCTTTTCAAAGGACGGCAAAAAGGCAATGTTTATACAAAACCTTGACCGCGAGATTATGCAGGGCGACCTTTACACAAAAAATCTCGAAAAGCTGAAGGACGAGAAAATGCAGCTTGACAGCGGCGTATGCCGCGTGTTCGGCACGAGCTTTGACTCCAAGCTTTACATATACGGCAAAAGCTATGACGTATCGGACAAGAGCTTTGAAATTTTCTCCATAGGCGGCAAAAACGGGCTTTTGCAGATGAGTGAAAAGACCTATTCCGCCCCGGTTATATGCAAAAAATCGAATAACGTGTTTGTCATTGACGCGGACAGTGACGGAACAGGCACGCTTTACAAATCCGCAATAGCGGCGGCAAAAAAGGAGAAAATCGCAAGCGGCGTAAGCAGCGTTCAGCGGCTTTCGGACGATGAGAAAACGCTCCTTTTCGATAAGGTGTTTGACGGCAAAACCGCCGACTGCTACACCTACACAAAGGGCAAGCAGCCGGAAAAGGCTGCGGAAAATATAACGGTGGACTATGATACCGTACACGATACTCCGCAATTCGGCTACTCGGACGACCTTAAAACCTTCGTTTTTATCTCCGACTACAGCGAGGAACGCGGCGGAACGCTTTTCCGCACCGCACTGAGCCGAGGGAAGGCAAAACCCGCGCAAAAGCTCGCCGAGGGCGTGCACTCGTGCTATATCGGCGGCAGCGGCAGGATTATCTATACAAAGGACTACAACGCGGAGCGCGGCACAGCCGATGTATACTCCGTAAGCGGCGGTAAAACGCTGCTCCTTAAAAACGAGGTTTCGCCGCTTATGTTTGCTCCCGCGGCGGATTGCGGCAAAATTCTCTGCATTACCGACTACAACGCAGGCAGCGCGTCCGGCAGCCTTGAATCGGTTGACGGCAAGGCGAATACAGAGGTTTTGGACAAGGACGTGTTTGGACTTGACATAAGCAAAAACGGCGATATATTCTACTATAAAACGCTTGATGCGAAAAACGGCGGCAGCTTTGATTTATGGTTTCTCCGCGGCGGCAAAAATGCTGCGCTTGAGGTCGGCAAGGGCGTACAAACCTTTGCCGTAAGATAGTGCAAACCCCTTATATAAGGCGGCGCAAGCCGATTATGTAAGGCGGCGAAAATCGTTTATGCAAGACAGCTCAAACCGCTATATAAGACGGCGCAAGCTGTTTATGCAAGACGTGGTAAGCTGACTTTGCGCCAATGTCATACAGAGCTTCAGGCACACAACCGATTCACACAAACCGATGTTCGGATTTTTCGGACAGCACAGGATATTTCCGTACGGAGGTATTAAATTTGAGAACAGGAATCTTCGGCGGCAGCTTTAACCCGCCGCACATAGGTCATCTTCGTCTGGCACAGGCGGCATACGAGGGCGGCGCGCTCGACAGGGTTATATTTATACCGTGCGGCAATCCGCCGCACAAGGACGGCTCGGATTTTGCCGACGCGGAGGACAGGCTGGAAATGACGCGGCTGCTGACAGACGGCGACGCGCGTTTCTCCGTCTGTGACATAGAAATAAAAAGTGCGGATAAAAGCTATACCGCAACCACGCTTGAAAAGCTGCGCGCTATGCACCCCGATTGGGAGCTGTGCTTTATAGTCGGCGAGGACTCGCTGCGCGATATGAAGGACTGGCATATGCCAAAACGGATTTTCGCCCGCGCGGAGATTATCGCCGCAGTCCGCGGCGGTCTTGACCACAGCAACTTTATGCGCTGCGCCGAGCTTTACCGCCAAAAATACGGCGCAGTCATACGCACGGTCGAGATGACCGAAACGGATGTTTCCGCATCACGGATAAGGCAGCTTATCAAAAACGGCGGCGACACACGGTATATGCTGACCGATAAGGTGGCAGAATACATTAAGGAAAAAGGAATTTACAGGGAGATATAAGACAGTGACAATCGACACAGACGAAATACGAAAAATACTTGAAGAAAAAATGAGCGTTAAGCGTATGAAGCATATGCAAAATGTCGCGGACGAGGCGAAAAGCCTTGCCCAAAAATGGGGCGCGAATCCCGATTCCGCATATCTTGCGGGTCTTGTTCACGACTGCGCAAAGGAGCTTGACGCGGAAACAACAAAGGAGCAGCTCCGGGGCTTCGGCTTTGAAATAACGCCCGAGTTTGAAAAATGCCCCGCGCTTTTGCACGGTCCGCTCGGCGCATACCTTGCAAAGCGTGACTTCGGTATAGACGACCCCGACATATTAAATGCTGTTTACTACCACACAACGGGCAGGGCGGATATGTCAACTCTGGAAAAAATAATCTACATTGCCGACTTCATCGAGCCGTCACGCAGCTTTCGCGATGTGGAGCTTGTGCGCGGCATCGCCTATGAGGATCTTGACGCGGCAGTTTTGTGCGAGGCGGAAATGCTTATAGTGTTCACCCTTATGAAGGGCAAATACCTGCACCCCGCGTCCCTTGCCACGCGCAACGGCTTTTTAAGCTCCGCGGGCAGCTACGCCGCGATAAGAACGGGAATTTTACAAAGAATAGATTAGAGGGGACTTGCGATTATGAAGGTTAAATCACCGCTAAGACTTGCGGTTGCGATACTTGTTCTTCTTATGATTATATACGCCGGATTTGCGGGCGCAGTGTCGATAATATCCGGCAAACCCATACACTTCGGGATTTTTAGCCGCGGCGGGATTGCCCGCGCCGGCGAGGTCGAGGACTTTGTTGTGGCGGGCGTTGACGAGGAAGGCTACCGAACGGACCTGATTCTGTTCTGCCGCTATAATCCGTCCGACAACTCGGTCAACGCGATTCAGATTCCGCGCGATACCAAGGTTGACAACAACCGCAGTGACAAAAAAATCAACTCGGCGTACGGCTCAAAGGGCAAGACCGAAACCATGTTTGACGAGCTTGAACAGGTACTGGGAATACGTCCGAAAAAATATGTGATCGTCAGCTTTAACGGCTTTCGCGAGCTGATTGACGCTATAGGCGGCGTAGAGGTGGACGTTCCTATGCGGATGTATTACACCGACCCCGCGCAAAACCTTGTTATCGACCTGCAAAAGGGCAAACAGGTCCTTGACGGCAGGCACGCGGAGATGTTCATGCGCTTCCGCTACAACAACGACGGCTCCGGATATCCGAGCGGAGATATTGACCGTATCGCGGCGCAGAGGCAGTTTTACCGCTCGGCTACCGACAAGCTGCTCAGCGGCGGCACTATACTAAAAGCGCCTAAAATTCTGGGTATCATAAACAAAAACGTAAAAACCGACTTCACAGCTGAGGAAATCGTGAAATATATCGGAAAAATTCCAAAGCTGAGCATGGATAAGATAAACATCATGGCTCTGCCCGGCGAGGGCAGGTACGAGGGCAAGGTGTCCTACTTCTTCTGCGACAAGGAAAAAACCGAGGAACTTATGAACGCCTGCTTCGGCAATGCCGGCAGCGGCGACAAGGTGCAGATTAACCCTATAAAGAATAAATTTATCAAGGTTAAGGTTGTTGACGCAACCTCTATCGGCTCGGACGAGCTGAATGTGTGCGAGGTTGTTTCAAAAACGCTCTCGGAGCACGGCTTTAAGGTTATCTCCGCCGAAAAGGCGGAGCGAATCCGCGACAAGTCGCAGATTATAAGCCACAACGCAAAGCACGCGGCGGAGGACGTGGGAAAAACCTATCCAAGCGTTGAGGTTTTTGGCGAGCTTGAACCTTACGAAAAGAAGGACGGCGAAAAAAACGCCCCCGATGTTACGGTTATCGTAGGAAACGATTTTGTTTTTTAGAATCAGCAAAGGCCGCCGACCTTTAAGGCAGGTTTGAATTGCTCGGTTTTCCGCCGTGAGAGCGGTTTTAACCGCAGAACGTACCGTTTCAACCTCTCGGTTTTCGGTGGTGACAACGGTTTTAAATGACAAATTTTATACCACAGGGCGCAAGCGGATTTTAAACCCGCCGCTCCCGCGGCTGCCGCAGGCGCGGCACAGCCGGATTTACTTTATTATATATGCCGCCAAAGGCGGCGGAACGGAGATTATTATGAATTGTGAAAACACTTTTGTGTGTACCGCAGTCAAGGCTCTTGACGCAAAATTCGGACGCGATATTCAAGTGCTTGACCTTCGCGGACTTACCACGCTTACGGATTATTTTGTGATTGCGACCGGCGGCTCGGCGCTGAATATTCAGGCAATGTCCGACCACGTTGAACAGGAAATGGCAAAAGCGGGCGCAAAACGTCTGACAAAGGAAGGCTATGACACCGCAAACTGGGTTCTTCTCAGCTATGAAGATGTAATTATCCACATATTCCAGGACGAAACCCGCGAGTTTTACAAGCTGGAGCATATCTGGAAGGACGCGCCGGAGGTCGATATAAGCGGACTTCTGATAAAAAACTCCGCGGAATCCGATTCGGAGGAAAATTAGCCGTTATCCGCGCGCGGCTGCGGCTGCTACTGCGGCTTTGCGGCTTTTTCCGCTGCGGCGCGCCGACCGAAAACACCGATTGAAACAAAACTATCTCAGAAGGGAATGTTCATAAAAATGAAGTACGATTTCAAGACTATTGAAGAAAAATGGCAGAAAAAATGGGAGGCAGACCATGCCTTTAAGACAACCGAGGACACCTCAAAGCCGAAATACTACGCGCTTGAGATGTTCCCATATCCCTCCGGCAACCTACATATGGGTCACGTGAGGAACTACTCGATAGGCGATGTTGTCGCAAGATACAAAAAGATGCAGGGCTTTAACGTCCTTCACCCGATGGGCTGGGACTCCTTCGGTCTGCCTGCGGAAAACGCCGCAATCAAGCACGGCACGCCCCCCGCGGAGTGGACATGGAAAAACATCGACAATATGCGTACTCAGCTTAAACGGCTCGGCTTTGCCATTGACTGGGACCGCGAGGTTGCAACGGCAAAAGAAGAATACTACAAATTCACTCAGTGGATGTTCCTTCAGCTCTTTAAAAACGGGCTTGCCTACAAGAAAAAATCCTTTGTAAACTGGTGTCCGTCGTGTCAGACCGTTCTTGCCAACGAACAGGTTGTAAACGGCAAGTGCGAAAGATGCAAGAGCGAGGTTGGCAAGCGCGACCTTGAACAGTGGTTTTTCAGCATTACAAAGTATGCCGACAGACTCTTGAAGGATATAGACAAGCTCGGCGGCTGGCCCGACAAGGTTAAAAGTATGCAGACCAACTGGATCGGCAAGTCGGAGGGTGCGGAGCTTAAATTCAGGCTTGACGGCTCCGACGAGGAGCTAACCGTATTCACAACCCGTCCCGACACGGTATACGGCGTTTCGTACATGGTTATTGCGCCCGAGCATCCGATAGTTGAAAGCCTTATCTCCGGCAGACCAGAGGAGGCTGCCTGCCGCGAATTTATCAAGAAGGTACATGGCATGAGCGAAATCATGCGCAGCTCCACCGACACCGAAAAAGAGGGCGTATTCACAGGCAGATATGTAATCAATCCGCTTAACGGCAAAAAAGTCCCGCTTTACCTTGCCAATTATGTATTCCTCGACTACGGCACAGGCATAGTTATGGGCGTTCCGGCGCATGACCAGCGCGACTTTGACTTTGCAAAGAAGTACAACCTTCCGATTGAGATAGTTGTACAGCCCGAAGGTCAGAACATGAAGGGCGAGGATTTGACAGAGGCGTTCGCCGCGGAGGGTATTATGGAAAACTCCGGCGAGTTTGACGGTATGAACAACCGCGAGGCTCTTAAAAAGATTATCGACTATGTTGAGGAAAAGGGCATTGGTGAAAGAAAGGTCAACTTCCGCCTTCGCGACTGGCTGATTTCGCGTCAGCGTTACTGGGGCGCACCGATTCCCGTGGTTTACTGCGAGAAGTGCGGCACTGTTCCGATTCCCGAAAGCGAGCTGCCCGTACGTCTGCCGGAGAATGTAAAGTTCACCGGTCAGGGCAAATCTCCGCTCAGCGAGTGCGAGGAGTTCATGAACACCACCTGCCCCAAGTGCGGAGGTCATGCGCGCCGCGAAAGCGATACTATGGACACGTTCGTATGCTCGTCATGGTACTATCTGCGCTACTGTGACCCGCACAACGACAAAATGCCGTTTTCAAAGGACAAGGTTGACTACTGGATGAACGTAGACCAGTATATCGGCGGCGTTGAGCACGCAATACTCCACCTTTTGTATGCAAGATTCTTTACAAAGGTGCTTTACGACCTCGGCTATGTTTCATGCGAGGAGCCGTTTGAAAATCTGCTGACACAGGGCATGGTTTTAAAGGACGGCAGCAAGATGTCCAAATCTGTCGGCAATGTCGTAAGTCCCGACGAGATAGTTGCAAAATACGGCGCGGACACAGCAAGACTGTTTATACTCTTTGCAGCGCCGCCCGAACGCGACCTTGACTGGAACGATACCGCGGTCGAGGGCGCATATAAGTTCCTTAACAGGGTTTGGAGAGCGGTTGACGAGCTTAAACCCTTTATGTCGGACGAGAAGGTTGTATCGGCAAGCCTTAACGCGGAGGAAAAGAAGCTCCGCTTTGCCGTAAACGCAAGTATCAAAAAGGTTACGGAGGACTTTGAGCGTTTCAGCTTTAACACCGCGATAAGCAGTATTATGGAAATGGTGAACGAGCTTTACCGCTATAAGGACGCGACCGCGCCCGAGAGCTACTCAAAGCCGCTGATAGGCGAGGCTCTCCGCTCGCTTATCGTTCTGCTTTCGCCGATTGTTCCGCACATAACACAGGAGATGTGGGAATCCATAGGCAACAACACCGCGCTGTTTGACACACCGTGGCCGAGCTTTGACGAGAGCGCACTGGTTGTCAGCGAGGTTGAAATCGTTGTCCAGATTAACGGTAAAATCCGTGACAAGATGACGGTTTCCGCCGACCTGGGCCGCGAGCAGATGGAGGAAATCGCAAAGACCTCCGACAAGGTTAAGGCTCTTATCGGCGACAAGCAGATTGTGAAGGTTATCGCCGTACCGAAAAAGCTTATCAATATTGTTGTAAAATAAAAACCGATACCGCGGCGGTTAGCCAAACCCGATATTGTGTTTGACCCGCGTGCGCCTATGCGGGCGGAGGGCGGCGCAAAGCGGGCAACGGACAGCGTGCAGCGGACAACATGCAACGGGCAGAACGGACAGCGGGCGGCGGAAATCCGTTCCGCGGGCGGAACGTGATTTCCCATATTCGGCAAAATAATTTACGGAGTAAAAAAATGAGTGCTAAAGAAGAATTTATCGAAATATACCGCGAGAATATCCGCCGCGAGGGCGCGGATAAGCTCCTTGAATACCTTATGTCGCCCTCCAGCGACTTTTTCACCGCTCCCGCAAGCACCCGCTATCACGGCGCGTACGAGGGCGGACTGGTTGAGCACAGTCTTAATGTTTACGAGTGCTTATGCGACTACCTTGCGCGCGAACGCGTACAGGAACTTTACGGCATAGAGGCGTCGGAGGAAACAGTCGCAATCGTTTCACTCCTTCATGACATATGCAAAATGAACTTTTATAAAAAGAGCTTTCGCAACGTGAAGGACGAAAACGGGGTCTGGAACAAGGTCCCGACCTATGAAATAGACGATCGGCTTCCCTACGGTCACGGCGAAAAGTCCGTGTATATCGTATCGGGGTTCATGCGCCTGACCCGCGAGGAGGCGTTTGCGATACGCTATCATATGGGTTTTTCCGGCAACGAGGAGGCTCGTGACGTAGGCAAGGCGTTTGAAATGTTTCCGCTTGCGTTCGCACTTTCGACAGCCGACATGGAGGCTTCATACTTCCTTGAGGACTGATTTTCAAGCGGAATTTTTCTGTGCGGAAGATATTAAATTATTTGTGCCGCCATAGGCGCATGGGAACCAAACCCGATATTGTGTTTGACTCCCGCGCGCCCATGGCGGCGGAACGGAGATTTTTAATGAAGGACGGATTTATCAAGGCTGCGGCGGCAACGCCGGAAATAAAAGTAAACAACACTGATTTCAACCGCCGCAGCATAGCGGCGCAGATTTTTGAGGCGGACAGCCGCGGCGCAAAAATAATTGTTTTCCCCGAGCTGTGTATCACCGGCTATACCTGCGGCGACCTGTTCGGGCAAAGCGGCACGTTACGCCGCGCCAAGGCGGCGCTTTCCGCTCTTGTACGCGAAACCGCCGATACGGACATTCTTTTTGCCGTTGGTCTGCCGTATCTGATGTGCGACAAGCTGTACAATGTCGCGGCAATCTGCAAAAGCGGCAGAGTTCTTGGCTTTGTTCCCAAAACCTATATCCCGAACTACTCCGAATTTTACGAGGCGCGGCATTTTGCGCCCGCGCCCGCGGTAAACACTGCCGTGGACTTTGACGGCTATACCGTTCCGTTCGGAACAAAGCTGATTTTCTGCGCGCGGGAGTGTGAATACCTCCGCATTGCGTGCGAGATTTGCGAGGATATGTGGGTAGCCGTTCCGCCGTCCTCGCTGCACGCCCAAAACGGGGCGGAGATTCTTCTTAACCTCTCCGCAAGCGATGAAACGGTCGGCAAGAACAACTTCCGCCGTATGCTGATTACCGCGCACACCGCGCGCACTGCGTCCGCGTATATATACTCCGATGCGGGCGAGGGCGAATCCACAACCGACCTTGTTTTCGGCGGTCACAACATTATCGCCGAGTGCGGCAAAACTCTTGCCGAGGCAAAGCTGTTTGAAAACGGAATAATCTATGCGGTAATAGATACTGAGAAAATCAGTATGCAGCGGCGCAGGGTCACCACCTTTCAGAACAAGCAGGACAGCGGCTATGAACGCATATACTTTAACGTAAAAAATACCGAAACGGACATTTCCGCGCTGCGCGTCAATGCGCACCCGTTTGTGCCGAAGGACGACCGCAGACTTCATGACCGCTGCGAAACAATACTCAAAATGCAGAGCGAGGGTCTTAAAAAGCGCATAAAGCATATCGGACTTAAAACGGTAACTGTCGGCATATCAGGCGGACTGGACAGCACGCTTGCGCTGCTTGTCACCGTCCGCGCGTTTGACAGTCTGGGTCTTGACCCAAGCGGAATTATCGCGGTTACCATGCCGTGCTTCGGCACGACCGACCGCACCTATCAAAACGCGGTAAAGCTGACTCACGAACTTGGCGCGACCCTTCGCGAGGTCAAAATTACCGATTCGGTAATTCAGCATATGAAGGACATCGGCGCCTCCCTTGACGAGCATGACGTTACCTATGAAAACGCGCAGGCACGCGAACGCACGCAGGTGCTTATGGATATATCCAACAAGACGGGTGGAATCGTTATCGGAACGGGCGACCTTTCGGAGCTTGCCCTCGGCTTTGCGACCTACAACGGCGACCATATGTCAATGTACGGCGTGAACTGCTCAATCCCCAAAACGCTTGTCCGCTACCTTGTACGGCATACCGCGGACAAAAGCGGCGACCGGCTCCGTGACGTACTCTATGATATACTTGACACTCCGGTAAGTCCGGAGCTTCTCCCGCCCGAGGAAAGCGGAAGTATAAAACAACGCACCGAGGACATCGTGGGACCGTACGAGCTGCACGACTTCTTCCTCTATCAGATGATACGTTTTGGATTCACAAGGGAGAAAATTCAGCGGCTTGCGGAGCAGGCGTTCAAGGGCGAGTATGACAGCGAAACCATTTCAAAATGGCTCAAAATATTTATGAAACGGTTTTTTGCCAACCAGTTTAAGCGCTCCGCGCTCCCTGACGGACCTAAGGTCGGCACGGTTTCACTTTCGCCGCGCGGCGACTGGAGAATGCCATCCGACGCGGTTTTTGAGGATTAGTTAGCAGATTAAACAGCGGATTGGGCGATTAAAGCAAATGAATTTCCGATTTTAAGAGAGGTTTTCCGCTTTTGCTGCGGTAAAACACTTGGCAAATACGACTTTACCGTATTAAAATATTCGGTAATTGTCCGCCTTTGCCATATTAAAATATTCTTCGGTAATTGCTGCTTTTGCCGCGGTAAACATCGCACTTTTACCGTGGAATTGCCGTCTTTGCCGTGTTACAATCTTTTTTACCATATGCAAAACCGAAAACCGTTTCTTCAAAATTTTTGACCCGAAAAAACATAATTCAGGCTAAACCAAAACGGCATATGTATTCCGCGCCCCGCCGAGAGTTCGCTCTCCCGCAGCGCAATATACATATGCCGTTTTTTATGAATAATAATCTTTGATTTGCCGCAAACTATTTAAAAATCCTTCAGACGCCTTTAAGGTATTCCAGTATCGCGTTAAAATTCAAATCCCTGACCGTTTCCGCTATGGTCAGCCAGTCCGTCACAAGAAGTATACCGCAGCCGCCCAGCGTCAGCAGCTTCAGCAGTCCGATATGTGTGTCGCCTATCAGAAATCTGTCAACACCGAAAATGCCCGGAAATACGGAAACAATAAAAACATACCTCGGGTTTGTCATTTTCAGCGTATAAATCCCGGACAACCTTTTTTTGTCCATCATTTTCATTTTATCTTTCAAATACATAATTTTATCCGCCGATAAATAACTTCCGTACTCCTCAAAAAATAAATCAAGCTCTTGGCTATCCATTTTTATATCCCCGTAATTATTTTTGACATTTAGTGTGTGTCATTTTTATGATTATATCATGATACGATATTTTTGTCAAGCACTAAATGTCAAAAGAGGAATTAAGTATGTTCAAAAGCAAATCAAAAAGCGGTGAAAATAATATCTGCGGCAAAAAAATCTACATTCTGCGCAAGCAGCACGTTCCCAAAATGTCGCAAAGGATTCTTGCGGAGCAGCTGCAAATCAACGGCATTGACGTTGACAAAAACGCTGTGCAGCGCATTGAAAGCGGGGAAAGGTTTGTGACCGATATTGAGCTTAAGGTTTTGGCGAAAATCTTTCACGTTACCTGTGACGAGCTGCTGTCATAGGCTTAAAAAATCAGATACAGAAAAGAGCCTTCCGTTCGTACGCGAAAAAATTTCCGTGTACCGCAAAGGAAGGCTCTTTTTATTCTCTTATATATCACTCCGCCAACTTTTCGACAACGGCAGCAACCATGCGCCACACGCGGTCAACAGAGGAAAGCGACATTTTCTCTCTTGGCGTATGAATATCGTCTATCTGCGGTCCGAAGGACACGCAGTCCAGTCCCTCTATCTTTCCCGCAAATATGCCGCACTCCAGTCCCGCGTGGATTGTTTCTATCCTCGGGGCATAGCCGTACTGCTTTTCAAAAACCGTTTTCATCGTATCTCTAAGCGGCGATTCGCTGCGGTATTCCCATGCGGGATAGTCCCCCGAAATTTCAACCGTGCCGCCGAGCGTTTTTGCAAGACACTCCACATTCGCACAAAGCGCGCGCTTTTCCGACTCAACGCTGCTGCGTATGCAGCTGACAAATTCAACACAGTTCTCCGCGGTTCTCAGTATCCCCAGATTGAGCGATGTTTCCACCATTCCGTCTATTTCCGCGCTCATTTTCTGCACTCCGTTCGGTATGCACACAAGCATTGCAACGGCGCGGCGGGTGCTTTCCGCGTCCATTGGCGCAAACGCCGCATTCTCTGCCGCCGCGACCCTTATCCGCACACTGCTGTCGCATACTCTGTATTCGTTCAAAAGCTCGGCTTGCAGCCTTTCGCACGCCTCTCCGACCGCCGCTGCGTCCGCGGCATAAATCTGCGCCGCCGCGCGGCACGGTATCGCGTTATCCTTCAATCCGCCGTCCACATAAACAAGATGTATTTCCGTTTCCTCCGACAGCGCGTAAAGCAGCCGCCCCATGAGCTTGTCGGCATTTGCCCTACCCTTGTTTATTTCAACGCCCGAGTGACCGCCGACAAGCCCGTCAACCGTTATTTCAAGCAGCTCTCCGTCCGCTCTGCCGCGCGTAATCGGAATACGGCACAGCGCATTGCAGCCGCCCGCACAGCCGACCGTGAACACGCCCTCGTCCTCCGAGTCTATATTCATCAGCATTTTTCCGCGCAGCGGCGACACGTCAAGAGTCGCCGCGCCAAGCATTCCTATTTCCTCATCGGAGGTAAAAACCGCCTCAAGCCGCGGGTGCTTAAGCTCCGTACTGTCAAGCAGGGCAAGCATCATCGCGACCGCGATTCCGTCATCGCCGCCGAGGGTCGTTCCCTCCGCATAAATAAAGTCGCCGTCCACAGCAAGGTCAAGACCTTCGCGGGTCATGTCCTTTTTACAGTCGGCTGACTTTTCGCATACCATGTCCGTATGCCCCTGCAAAATAAGCGGCTCGGCGCTCTCTGCGCCTGCGCTTGCCTGTTTTATTATACAAACATTATTGCGCGCGTCGCGGTAATGCTCCAAGCCGCGCACCCTTGCAAAATTCACCAAATAGTCCGCGATTTCCGCCGTATTCCCCGAGCCGCGCGGGATTGCCGAAATCTCGCCGAAATACCCAAAAACCGATTCAGGTTTCAATCCGTCCGTTACCGACATATGTGCCGCCTCCGTCAAAAAAAAATTTTTTAAAGCGCCTCTATACTCTTTACAAGCTCGCGCACGTCATCTTCCTCTGTACTCCAGCTTGTGCAGAATCTTACCGTTTTATGCCTGTCGTCAACCTTGCCCTCAAACTCAAACACGAATTTTTCCGCCAGTTTTTCCGCCTGTTCGTTTTCAAGAATTACAAACTGCTGATTTGTCGGACTTTCCATAAAGCTCGGTATGCCCTTTTTCTCAAAAGCCGCCTTTATCATCATCGCCAGTTGCACGGCTTTTTTGTTAATCTCGAAATACAGTCCGTCACGGAACAGCGTATAAAACTGGATTCCAATCGTCCATCCCTTTGCCAAAAGCGCGCCGTTTTGCTTGATATAGCTCCTGAAATCAACGTCAAGTGCGGGGTTGCAAAGAACAGCCGCTTCGCCGAACATAGCGCCGCATTTTGTGCCGCCGATTGTGAACGCGTCCGTCAGCCTTGCAAAATCCGCAAGGGTCACGTCACATTCCGCCGCGCCCAGTCCGCAGCCCATTCTCGCGCCGTCAACAAAAAGATACAAGCCATAGTCGCGGCAAGCCGCGCTTATCGACTCAAGCTCGGCTTTGGTATAGATTGTTCCGTACTCGGTCGGAAATGATATGTAGACCATTTTCGGCTGTGTGATATGCTCCTTTATGTCGCTCTCCGCATACAACTCCGCCTGCTCTCTTATCTGCTCCGCGGTGATTTTTCCGTCCTTGCCGCTGACGGCGCAAACCTTATGCCCCGAATTTTCCACTGCGCCCGTTTCGTGTACGTTGATATGCCCGCTGTCCGCACATATTACGCTTTGGTACGGTCTTAGCGCCGCGGCAATCACGATAAAGTTGACCTGCGTTCCGCCCACTGTAAAGTGGATTTTCGCGTTGTCACATTCAAGATACTTCCCTATCTCCGCTTTCGCCTTTTCGCACCACTCGTCTATTCCGTAGCCGCCGTAGCTTTCGCCGTTGGCGCTTTCAAACATTTTCAGAATTTCGGGGTGCGCGCCCCTGTTGTAGTCATTATTGAAACGTATCATATGTCATTACCTCCGTTTTGTATATTAAGCCTAATCAAACAGCGGTGTTGAAAAATACCGTTCCGCGGTATCGGGCAGAATTGTCACAACCGTTTTGCCCCTGCCGAGTTTTTTTGCAAGATGCAGCGCCGCCGCGACGTTCGTGCCGCTGCTTATGCCGCACATTATTCCTTCTTTTGCAGCAAGAGCCTTTGCTGTTTTCAAAGCCTCGCCGTCCTTTACGATAAATATCTCGTCAAATATATCGCGGTTTAGGATTGCGGGAATCACGCCGTCGCCTATACCCATTTGGAGGTGCGTTCCTATCGAGCCGCCCGAAAGTATCGCCGCGTTTTCCGGCTCGACCGCCCATATCACCGTGTCGGGATTTGCCGCGCGCAGGGTTTCGCCTATGCCGGTAATCGTGCCGCCCGTTCCTATACCGGAGCAAAAGCCGTCAATCCGCTTTCCCGCCTGACGGAGTATTTCCTCGCCGGTACCGCTGCGCTGCGCCTCGGTATTCGCGGGATTTTCAAACTGCTGCGGAACAAAAACGTTCGGGTCGCTCTCCTTCATGCCAAGCGCTATGCTCAGACATTCCTCGATGCACGCGCCGATATTCCCCGCGTCATGCACTAATATTACCTCCGCGCCGTAATGCTCAACCAGCTTTCGGCGTTCCTCGCTCACCGAGTCCGGCATTATGATTTTCGTCTTATAACCGCGCACCGCGCCCACAAGAGCAAGTCCTATGCCCTGATTTCCGCTTGTCGGCTCGACTATTACCGTGTCCTTGTTTATAAGACCCTTTTTCTCCGCGTCGCAAATCATGTTGAACGCCGTGCGCGTCTTTATCGAGCCGCCGACGTTAAGTCCCTCGAACTTGACAAGAATCTCCGCGCTGTCCCCATCCGCCATGCTGCGCAGGCGAATTAAAGGCGTGTTGCCCATTGCTTCCAAAATATCGTTATATATCATATTGATTTTCCCACCGTTTTAAATTTAGTTATAAATATAATATGTTCAGGTTCAGCGTAGTGTGCTGACTGCACGCTCCTGATTACGTTCAAATCCGTACAGTATCGGTCGGCGTCCGAACATTCCGAAAACATCAAAGCGACAGCAGTCTGAAAACCGCTGCCGCTTTGAGCTGTTTTACCTTTTTGACCTGTGATATGTAGGCACAATTTCCGCCATCATTTTCTTTACGCCCTCGGAGTCGTTGCGGTTTGCAACCTCCTTCAGCACGTCAAGCCGTTTTGTAAGCTCGTTTATGTCCACAAATGACGGCGCACCGATAAATATTTTCTCGTACTCCGTATTTGTAAGACCCTCCTCCGCCATAAGCAGCTCCTCGTAGAGCTTTTCGCCCGGGCGAAGTCCTGTGTATTCTATCTTGATATCGCCGTTCGGTACGTGTCCGGACAGACGTATCATCTGCTTTGCCAAATCGGCGATTTTGACAGGCTCGCCCATGTCAAGAATAAATATCTCGCCGCCCTTTGCCATACTTCCCGCGGCAAGCAGGAGCTGCACCGCCTCCGGAATCGTCATAAAGTAACGGATAATTTCCGGATCTGTAACGGTAACGGGACCGCCCTCCATTATCTGACGCTCGAAAAGCGGAATTACCGAACCGTGCGAGCCGAGAACGTTGCCGAAACGCACCGCGACAAACTCCGTCTTGGAAATTCTGTCCATTCCCTGAACTATCATTTCGCAGCAGCGTTTTGTCGCGCCCATAACGTTCGTGGGGTTAACCGCCTTATCGGTCGAAACAAGAACAAACCTCTTTACGCCGAACTCGTCCGCAAGCCTTGCCGTCGTCAGCGTTCCAAAGACGTTGTTTTTCACCGCCTCCTCCGGGTCATGCTCCATAAACGGAACGTGCTTGTGCGCCGCCGCATGATAGATTATATCCGGCTTATAAAGCGTAAACAGCTTGCGCATCTTCTCGCGGTCGCACACTGAGGCAATCTCGGTTTCCATATTCAGCTTGCCCTTATATGTCCGTATAAGCTCCTGTTGTATGTCATACGCGTTGTTTTCGTAATTGTCGACTATTACAAGCCTTGACGGAGCAAGTCTTGCGATATTACGGCACAGCTCGCTGCCGATTGAGCCGCCGCCGCCCGTAACCATAACGCACTTGCCGCCGATAAACTCGCGAAGTCCGTCATTTTCTATCGTAACCGCCTTTCTTCCCAAAAGGTCGTCAATGCTGATTTTTTGTATTGTGTAGGAGCTATCGTTTTTCAGTCCAATCGACATTTTAAGGATGTTGCAGTCCGTTTCCGAGCATATGGCAAGAATTCTGCGCCGCTCCTTGTCGGTTATATCCTTTATACAGAATATTATTGTTTCAATATCCTCGCGCACGGCAATATCAACAATCTCCGACGTTCCGCCGACAACCTTAACACCCTTAAAGCGTCTTCCGTGTTTTGCGGGGTCGTCGTCGACTATGCAGACCGCATCGTACTTTGCGCGGTTTGCACTGTCGTCAAAGAACAGCGCAGCCATATCACCCGCTCCGATTACCATAACCCGCTCTTTTCGGTAATCTTTGTCCGATTTAAGGCTGTTTTTGTACATTCCGAACAGATACACATATACAATTCTTGACGCAAGAATCAGTATCGTTATGAATGCCGCCTGAATAATCGACAGAAACGCATAATAAATCCCGACCTTTTCGCTTATGTATATCATTACAAGAATCACAGCCTCGGCAAGCGCGTCAGCAAATATAAACTTGACAAGCTGTCTTGCCCGCGCATACCTCCATATTATCGAGTATACACGGAACACCAGAAACGACAGCATATACACCGCCTCGACCATTCCGAGCATCGCCCACGAAAATCTGATTTCAACCGACGGAATTATCAGCTCCGAAACCACGAACACCGTTGCGACATATGAGAAAAATATAACAAAAGCATCGAACACGAAAAGCACAGGCCGTCTGTGCCTTTTCAAAAACTCCATTACGCAATCCACTCCTAACCCCCCGGCAGCATTTAGCCCGCCGCGACAATATCCGACATTCTATTTTACATCCGACTATTATTATAACAAAATATGCCGCCGTTGTCAAACGGAATATACTGCAAAAATATGTCGGTTTATGGCATATCGTTTATTTTCGGAATTTTTCCACGATTGCGTTCGCTATTCTGACGGACGCCTTTCCGTCGCCGTACGGATTTACCGCTTTTGCCATTTTTGCGTAGGAGTCACTGTCGCAGATAAGCTCCTTAGCCATGTCAAAGATTACGTTCTCGTCAACGCCCGCGATTTTTACAGTACCCGCGTCAACCGCCTCGGGGCGCTCCGTTTCGTTTCTGAGTACAAGAACAGGCTTTCCGAGCGACGGCGCCTCCTCCTGCAGTCCGCCCGAATCGGTCATAACCATATAGCCGCGGCTGATTGCGTTGTGCAGCTCGTCCGCGTTCACAGGGTCAATCAGCTTAACCCTGTCCATGCCGCCGAGTATGTCAAACGCTACCTCGCGCACGGCGGGATTAAGGTGTACCGGGTACACAACCTCAATATCGTCAAAGGTTTCCACAAGCCGCCTTACCGCACGGCAGATATTTTTAAGCGGCTCGCCCAGATTTTCGCGGCGGTGCGCCGTCATTACTATCACCTTTTTGCTGTCCCAGTCCATGCCGCGCAGCGTTTCGTCCTTGAACTCGTAATCCGCCTTGACTGTGGTTTTAAGGGCGTCTATTACCGTGTTGCCGGTTATGTATATATCCTTTTCTGAAACATTTTCGCGCAGAAGGTTGCTCTTGTTCCGCTCTGTCGGGGCAAAGTGCATATCGGCGATAACGCCGGTCAGTCTGCGGTTTATCTCCTCCGGGTAGGGAGAATACTTGTCATATGTTCTCAGTCCCGCCTCTACGTGACCCACCGCAATCTGATTGTAAAATGCCGCAAGGCTTCCGACAAAGGTTGTTGTGGTGTCGCCGTGAACAAGCGCTATGTCCGGCTTTGCCTCCTTCATAACGCTGTCCAGACCTTCAAGACCTCTTGTGGTAATGCTCATAAGCGTCTGTCTGTCCTTCATTATGTTTAGGTCATAGTCCGGCTTTATGTCGAATATTTCAAGTACCTGGTCGAGCATCTGTCTGTGCTGCGCCGTAACGCAGACTATCGACTCAATCTCGTCGCGCTTTTCAAGCTCCTTTACCAGCGGCGCCATTTTTATCGCCTCGGGTCTTGTTCCGAAAATCGTCATTACCTTAATTTTTTCCATTTTCTTTCCCCTCCGTATTTTCGTTTGATTCAGATTCCGCGTCAGACTTCGGCTCCATTACCGCAAGGCTGACAAGAAGTATTCCAAGCACCGCGCATACAAGTATCAGTCCGCGCAGAGCGTCCTTAAGCGACATTACAACCGCCGTAAGGCAAAGGATACTTGTCAGTGTATAAAGAATCATAACAGTTTGTCTTTGTGAAAAACCCATATCAAGAAGTCTGTGGTGAAGATGACCCCTGTCGGGCGACATTATCGGCTTGCCCGTAAGCGCACGCCTTATAATCGCAAACAGAGTATCAAAAATCGGAAGTCCCAGAATAAGCACCGGAACAGCAATCGAAATCAGCGCGTACATCTTCATTATTCCCTGCACCGATATGCAGGCAAGAACAAAGCCGAGGAAGGTCGAGCCTGTATCACCCATAAAAATCTTTGCGGGGTTGAAGTTATACGGCAAAAATCCAAAGCCTGCGCCCGCGAGAGCCGCGGCAATTATTGCAACATTGAGGTTTTTGGAAACAATCGTCAGCGACAAAAGCGTTACGGACGCGATTGACGAAACGCCGACCGCAAGTCCGTCCAGACCGTCAATCAGGTTGACCGCATTCGTCACGCCGACAATCCATATGACCGTCAGCGGAATTGACCACATTCCGAGGTTAATATACGGCGCGCCGAACCACCTTGAAAACGGATTCGCCACATACTCCATATCAACCCCGAAATATACGACAACCAAAGCCGCAATTATCTGAAAAATCAGCTTGACCTTTGCGTTGAGGTCGCGCATATCATCGATTACTCCGACCGTAACCATTATAACCGAGCCTATCAGAATGCCCATGGTTTCATAGTCGATAACCGCAAAGCACATTACGCTTATAATAAAGCCGTAAAAAATCGCAAGCCCGCCGATAAGCGGAATCGGCTTTTTGTGTACCCGCCTTGCGTCTTTTGGCACGTCGATCGCCTTTATCCTGTGCGCAAGCGCGATAACCGTCGGCGTTGCCGAAAACGAAATCAGAAACGCGACTATCAGCGCCAAAAATATAAATACATTACCGTTAATAAACATTTTTTACTTCTCCAATCTTTTCTCTGCCGTTTTGCGTTCGCCGCCGTCAGTCGGCACGAACGCGCAAAGGCTGAAACGCATATGTGCTGTCAATCCGCCTAAGGCTTGATAAATCCGACCTTGCGGTATACCTTGGAAATGGTCTTGCGCGCCTCGTAATTCGCACGCTCCGCGCCCTTTCTGTATACCTCCTCAAGGTAGTCGCGGTTTTTCATAAGCTCCGCGTACCGCGTCTGAATCGGCTCCAAAACAGCCGCGACCGAGTCCGCAACCGCCGACTTAAAGTCGCCGTAGCCGCGACCCGCAAACTCCGCCGTTATCTCGTCCATGGTCTTTCCCGTCATGGAAGAATAGATGCTCATAAGGTTTTCAACGCCTTCCTTGCCCTCGCCGCAGCGCACCTCCGCGTCCGAATCGGTAACCGCCCTCTTTATCTTCTTTACCGCCTTGTCAATCGGGTCAAGCAGCAGAATAAACGCGTTCTCGTTCGGGTCGGACTTTGACATCTTCTGTGTCGGGTCCTGAAGGCTCATTATCTTTGCGCCGACCTTGGGGATATACGGCTCCGGCAGCTTGAAGGTTTCGCTGTAGGCATTGTTGAATCTTGCCGCAAGGTCCCTTGTTATTTCAAGGTGCTGCTTCTGGTCCTTTCCCACCGGTACCAAATCCGCCTGATATAGCAGAATGTCCGCCGCCATAAGCGATGGATAGGTAAACAGACCCGCATTTATATTATCCGCGTGCTTGCGGCTTTTATCCTTGAACTGCGTCATTCTTGACAGCTCGCCCATATAGGTGTTGCAGTCAAGCACCCAGCCGAGCTGGGTATGCGCCGGGACGTGCGACTGGAAGAAAATCGGCTCCTTCTCCGCGTCCAAGCCGCAGGCAATGAACAGCGCAAGCAAATCCATGCAGTTTTTGCGCAGCGCCTTTGGGTCCTGTCTTACCGTAATCGAATGCAGGTCGGCTATCATATAAAAGCTTTCGTATTTATCCTCTTTTTGCAGCTGCACCCAGTTACGGATTGCGCCGACATAGTTGCCAAGCGTCAGTGCGCCCGACGGCTGTATGCCGCTTAAAATCCTTTTCTTTTCCGCCGCAGCGTTCTCTTTTTCGTTTGTGTTTATAATATCGGACATTTGTTCTTTCTCCCTTTACTTATCTATTATTTCGTGAAGCACCTCGCCGAGCGCCTTTATTCCCGTTTCAATCTGTTCCTCGCTCGCAAGCGAATAGTTCATTCTGAAATCGCTGTACACGCCCTTGTCGTCAAGCATACACGCGTTGCCCGGAACAAACGCGACGCCCTTGTCCAGCGCGCGTTTCATGACCTCCTTGCAGTCTATGCCCTTCGGCATGGAGCAGTAGAGGAATATTCCGCCCTCCGGGCAGGTGTGGCTGACCTCCGCAGGGAAGTATTTGTCCATGCACGACATCATAAGCTCGCACTTTTTGCCGTAGAGCGCCCTTGCCTTTGCGATATGTTCGTCAATCGAACAGCGCGTCACGTACTCGTACGCTATCATCTGCGAGAGTACGTTTGTGTGAACGTCCTCTGTCTGCTTGCAGATTATCATGCGTTCAAGCAGCTTTTCCGGCGCGCTTGTAAAGCCGATACGCATACCGGGCGAGAGTATCTTCGAGAACGAGCCGAAGTAAATAACCCTGCCGTTTTTGTCCATCGATTTAAGGGTCGGCACATCATCACCCTTGAATCTCAGCTCGCCGTACGGGTTGTCCTCGTATATCAGAAAATCGTACTTATCGGCAAGCTCCAGTATCTTTTTGCGCTTTTCCTCGGTTATGGTTATTCCCGACGGATTCTGGAAGGTTGATATTGTATAAAGCAGCTTGATGTTTTTGTGTGCCTTCAAAAGCTCCTCCAAACGCTCGGTGTCAAGTCCGTCCGAGAGAACGGGGACTCCGAAAAGCTCCGCATTAAAGGAGCGGAAGCAGTTCAGACCGCCGATAAAGCTCGGCTCCTCGCAGACAACTCCGTCGCCCGCGTTAATAAGCGATTTTGTGGCAAGGTCGATTCCCTGCTGACCGCCGCTTACGATTATAACATCGTCGCAGTCGTTGAGTACGCCCTGCGCGATAAGCCTGTCCCTTACCCATTTGCGAAGGGGCGCATAACCCTCTGTAACTCCGTACTGGAGCGCGGTTTTTGCATTATTTTTCAGTATATCCGCCGCAATTTCCGCAAGCTCGTCATTCGGAAACAAATCCGGGTCGGGCGCGCCGCCCGCAAAGCTGATTATACCCGGCTTTGCAAGGAGCTTGAAAATCTCCCTTATCGCAGACGCTTCAAGGTGCTTTACCCTGTCGGAAAACTTTTCGGTTATATCCATTATATATCAGTCCTTTGCTTTTATTTTTTATCCGAGCCGCCGCGGCTCAGCGCAGCGCACGTTATATTATCGGATATTTTTACGCAAGTAATTCATATTAAGTCAAATTGTGTTCCGGCTCTCTTTCGGTTAACCCTCCAAAAGCTCTATACCCTTTTTGATACGTTTAATCGTTTCCTCCTTGCCGAGTATCGCGGCAAGCTCCACGCCGCCTCCCGGCGTAAACGCCTTGCCCGAAACCGCAACGCGGACAGGCCACAAAATTCTGCCGTTTTTGAGCTCCAGTTTTTGTACAAGCTCAATCAGACGGTCGTGGATGTTCTCCTTTGTCCAGTCGTCTATGCCTTCAAGCACCGGAAGAACCTCTTTCAGCGCCTCGAGCGAATTTTCCGGGTTGGTTTTCATTTTCTTGTGCGTATAAAGCTCACGGTCATACTCCGGCAGCTTGTCAAAGAAATCCACCTGCTCCGGAATGTCCGACAGCCTTTCGCAGCGCGGCTGCAAAAGCTCCGAAACCGCCTTCAAATCTATTTCGGGATTCGTTATAACGCCTTTGTAATACGGCAGAGCGTCCTCGTGGAATTTCTCCGGGGTCAGCTCTCTTATATACTCGCCGTTCAGCCATGCCAATTTTTTCTCGTCAAATATTGCGGGCGACTTGCTTATGCCCTTTATGTCAAACGCGTCAACAAGCTCGGCAAGCGTGAACTTTTCGCGCTCGTCACCGGGCGCCCACCCCAGAAGCGCAATGTAATTCACAACAGCCTCCTTCAGATAGCCCTTGTTGATAAAATCCTCATATGACGCGTCACCCTCGCGCTTGGAGAGCTTTTTGCCGTTGTCCTTCATAACCGGCGACACATGGATATACTTGGGAATCTCCCATCCGAACGCCTCGTACAAAAGGTTATACTTGGGTGTGGACGAAAGGTATTCGCTGCCGCGGATGATATGCGTAATGTGCATAAGGTGGTCGTCGATTACGTTCGCAAAGTTATAGGTCGGAAGTCCGTCCGCTTTGAGCAGTACGTTATCGTCAAGTATGGCATTCTCCACCGTAATATCGCCGAAAACCTCGTCATGGAAGGTTGTCTTGCCGTACTGCGGCACCTTCTGACGGATTACATACGGTATTCCCGCTTTGAGGTTTGCCTCGATTTCCTCCTTGGAGAGCTTGCTGCAATGTCCGTCATACTTTGTCGGCACCTTCATGACCGTCTGACGCTGACGCAGCTCCTCAAGCCGCTCCTTTGCACAAAAGCAATAGTACGCGTGACCCGTTTCGACCAGTTTTTCCGCGTATTCCTTATAAATCGAACGTCTTTCGCTCTGGATATACGGGCCGTAGTCGCCGCCGATGTCCGGACCCTCGTCATGGATAAGACCCGTATCCTTCATCGTTTTGTATATAACGTCAACCGCGCCGTCCACATATCTTTCCTGGTCGGTGTCCTCTATTCTGAGGATGAATTTTCCGCCCTTGGACTTTGCTATAAGGTACGCATAAAGCGCCGTTCTAAGGTTGCCTATGTGCATATAACCTGTGGGGCTGGGTGCAAATCTCGTTCTTACTTCCTGTGTTTCCATTTTTATTTATCCTTCCTTTTCAAGTTAATCCGATATGTAAAATTTACTGCTCAACTACTCCTATGTACGGCAGGTTTCTGTATCTTTCCGCATAGTCCAGACCGTAGCCGACAACGAACTCGTCCGGTATCTCAAAGCCGAGGTAGTCGATTCCGACCTCAATTTCCCTGCGGCTCGGCTTGCTCAGACATGAGCAAAGCCTTATGCACTTCGGCTCTCTTTCGCCGAGCAGCCTTAAGACCTCGTGCATGGTAAAACCGCTATCGATTATATCCTCGACAATCAGCACGTTTTCGCCCCTTATGTCGCGTTCTATATCCTTTGTAATCTTAACCGTGCCGCTTGTCTGTTTCCCCGCGCCGTAGCTTGACGCTTTCAGAAAATACACCTCGGTATCCGTGGTTATCCGCTTTACAAGGTCGCTCATAAACATGAACGAGCCTTTAAGAACTCCGACCACAATCAGCCTTTGCCCCGCAAAGTCGCGGTTTATCTGCTCCGCAAGCCTAAGCACCATTTCGTCAATCGATTTTTCGTCAATCATGACTCTGATTTTATCCGTCTGTCCCATACTCAATCACCAAAACCCTCTCTGTGTCCTTATTAACCTTGTATTTATCGCTCACCCTGCCGCCGATAATCGCGACCACCTCGCTGCCCGTGCAAAGCAGCGGTATTTTTTCGCGGTCCTCTCTCGGAATTTTTGCGTCAATAAACACGTTTTTTATTTTTTTTGTTCTGCCATCGGCAAAGCAGACCATTCTGTCGCCCCGCCTTCGGTTTCGCATAAACAGCTTTTCCCCGCCGAGCTTGTCCCAATCCGCCCGAGTTTCGTTTATCCTGGGCGTATAGCTCCTGTCCTCGATTCGGAATCCGATTTTCCTGTCCACGCCCGCTGCGTAGTATTCATTGCCCGGGCAAACCTCCGTAAACAGCTCTGCGCCGCCTTCGCTATTCGTCTGCTGCACGGCGTTTTTGTCCGAAAATTCAATCCAGCCGTATCTTACCTCCGCCCGCAGTCCGTGCGGCAAATCGACCGCCGCGCCGGTGCCGCGCCCGCACAGGTCAAGCACATCGTCTATGTGCTTTTTTTCAAGCCGAACGCCGCTTACTGCCTTCTCCGCGGCGAACCGTACCAGTCGGACGGCTATCGGCCGCTCTACCATGGAAAGCGATTCGATATGCAGCACATTCGGTTTTTTGTTCGGCAGCGGACTTGATATTCTGTCATAAAGCCGCTCCGCATAGCCGTTTATAAAGCGCGCGTCCTCGCCGGCGTTCTCGGCAAGCTTTGCAAGACTGCCGATTATATCGCAGCCGAACTCGCGTTCTATATAGGGTATCAGCTCGTTTCTTATCCTGTTCCGCGTATACGCGTTGTCCGCGTTTGTCGCGTCCGTGCAGTATTCCAGTCCGTTCTCCGCGCAATACGCCTCGATTTCTTTTCTCGTAACATTCAGCAGCGGGCGTATAACTCCGTCACACCGCGTATACTGCACCGCGGCAAGTCCGTCCGTACCGCTGCCGCGCATTATGCGCATAAGCACGGTTTCCGCATTGTCGTTTTTGTTATGTGCGGTTGCCGTCCTGTTTATTCGGTGACGGCGGCAGAGCTCCGCAAAAAATTCGTAGCGTTCGGCGCGCCCCGCCTCCTCGACCGTCAGTTTGTCGCGCTTTGCCCTTTCGGCTACATCTGCGCGCTTTGTATAAGCCTTTATGCCAAGCCGTTTGCAGAGCTTTTTGACATATTCCTCATCGCTGTCCGCAGCCGCGCCGCGCAGTCCGTGATTTAAGTGTGCGCAGTACAGCTTGAAGCCTGTTTCCTCCGAAAGCCGCCACAGGACATGGAGCATACATACCGAGTCCGCGCCGCCCGAAACCGCGGCAAGGACTCTGTCGCCCTCCTTCAGCATACCGTGCGCGGAAATCGTTTCGCGCACCGTATCCAAGACAAGATTATCAGTGTTCACGATCCCCACTCCAGTTAGAAAATTTGGTGAATTCGCCGAGCCACGTCAAATATTCGTAACCCGTTTCGCCGTTTCTGTGCTTTGCAAAAATGCACTTTGTACGGTTCGGCTCCTCGGCGTCCTCCTTATAATACCCCTCGCGGTAAAGGAACATTACCATATCCGCGTCCTGCTCGATTGAACCCGATTCACGCAAGTCGCTTAAAACCGGCTCTTTTACGTCGCGCTTTTCAACCGCACGGCTGAGCTGTGACAGCGCAATTACCGGAATATTCAAATCCTTTGCCATTATCTTCAGCGAACGCGAAATTTCCGCAATCTCACGCTCGCGGCTCGCGCCTTTTAGGTTGGAGCTCATAAGCTGAATATAGTCTATCACAACCAATCCCAGATTATGCTCCAGTTTAAGCTTGCGGCATCTTGCGCAGATGTCCGCAACCGTTACCGACGAGGTATCGTCTATATAAATATTGGCGTGGCTGAGCATATCAACCGCTTCGCCTATTCTTTCCCATTCTTCGTTCTTGATATTACCCTTTTTAAGACTTTCGGAGCTTATCATTGCCTCGCTTGAAAGCATTCTGTTTGCAAGCTGTATACCCGGCATTTCCAGATTGAAAATCGCAACCGTGGTATGTGCGCTGATTGCCGCATTCTGGGCAATGTTAAGCGCAAAGCTGGTCTTTCCCATACCGGGTCGCGCCGCAATCAGAATAAGCTCCGAGCCGTGCATACCCGCCGTACGCTTGTCCAAATCGATGAATCCCGTAGGTATGCCCGTGACCTCGCTGTTTGATTCCGACAGCGCCGTGATATGCTCCACGCTCTGTCCGAGGTACTGACGTATATGAACCGGGCCGCCGGAGCTTTGCTCCTGCGACAGCTCGATAATCGACTGCTCCGCCGTGCCGACAATGGTGTCCGGCTCCTCGTCGCCGCGGTAGCACTGCTCCGCAACGTCCTCCGAGATTTTTATCAGCTTGCGCAGCATGGACTTTTCCGAAACAATCTTTGCGTAGTGCTTGACGTTTCTTGTTGTCGGAACGATATTCATCGTTTCCATAATAAAGCTCAGTCCGCCGACGCTCTCAAAGCTACCGCGGAGCGTCAGCTGATCCTTTAATGTTACAATATCAATCGGCTTACCAAGATTGTAAAGCTCCGTAACCGTATTAAAAAGCTCCCTGTGACGGTCGATATAAAAATCGTCCGCCTTGCAAAGGCTCATTACATCGGGAATACACTGCATATCCAAAAGCATAGAGCCGAGGACAGACTGCTCTGCCTCGCGGCTGAACGGTAGCGCTCTCTCAAATCCGACATTTTCCTCCATTTGTATTCCCCCTTTCGGTAATTTGTCCTTTGAATTTTTGTACTAAAGCTCGGTTATGTCAACCTTGAAGGTCCCGGAGATATTTGCGTAAAGGTGTACCTTAACCTCGGTCACGCCGCAGCTCTTTATTCCGTCCTTTAAATCGATTTTTCTCTTGTCTATGTCAATATTGTACTGCTCTTTGAGCGCCTCGGCAACGTCCTTCGAGGTTATCGAGCCGAACAGCTTGCCGCCAACGCCCGCCTTTGCCTTCATTTTTACGGTCATTTCCTTCATGCGCTCCGCAATGTTTCTTGCCTTTTCCTCCTCCACATTTCTGTGGTACTGCTCCGCGCCGCGCTTGCCTTCAAGCTCGTTTAAAGCCTGCTTGCTCGCCTCTTTTGCAAGACCCTTCGGAAACAGAAAGTTCCTTGCGTATCCGTCGCTTACGTTTATAAGATCGCCCTTTTTGCCCTGTGACTTTACGTCCTGTGTCAGTATTACCTTCATTATTTACCATTCCCTTCATATATATCTGTTGCCTTTTATTCGTCAAGCGCCGAGTCAATCGCCGCTTTAAGCTGCTCCACAGCGTCCTCCATCGGCGTGTCCTCCAGCTGTGCGCCCGCTATGGTTATGTGTCCGCCGCCGCCCAGCTTTTCCAGTATGACCTGAACGTTTATCGAGTCGAGCGACCTTCCGCTTATCGCAATCCTTGTGCCGGTATCGACCAGAACGAACGATGCTTCAACGCCCGATATATTAAGCAGCTCGTCCGCCGCCTGTGCCGCAATCACGGTCATGTCGGGGCGTTCGTCATAAAGGAACGACAGCGCAATGCTGCCCCGATAAAGCCGCGCGCGTCTGATTATATCCGCTCTTGCGACATAGCTTCCAAGGTTTGTCTTAAACAGCCTGCGCACCTCCACCGGGTTTACGCCCATACGTCTTAGGTAGGACGCAGCCTCAAACGTTCTTACTCCGGTTTTGAACGTAAAGCCCTTTGTGTCCATAAATATCCCGGCATAAAGCGCTTCCGCCTCCTGCTGCGAAAGACGTTCGTTGTCCTGGAGGTATTGAAGTATCTCGGTTATCATCTCGCAGGTCGACGACGCATAAGGTTCGTGATAGGTAAGAACAGCCTTGTCTATAAAGTCCTCCGAACGTCTGTGGTGGTCTATCAGCGCCACGTTTGACGTATGCTGCAAAAGCTCCGGACACTCGACCATTCCGGGACGGTGAACGTCCACTACAATTACAAGCGAATCGTTTCCGTATATATTAAGCGCCTGTTCGCCGGTGATGAATGCGTCCTCGTACTCCGGCAGCTTTTCAAACTCGTTAAGCAAAAGTCTTGCGTTTGTGTGGTCCTTATCCACCACGATATACGGATTGCCGCCGCGGCTTTTTACCGCCTTAAAAAGTCCGATTGCCGCGCCAAGGCTGTCAAGATCGGAATTTTTGTGACCCATAATTATTACCTTGCCCGCGTGGTCGATAAGCTCTCTCAAAGCGTGCGCCACAACCCTTGCCTTAACCTTTGTACGCTTTTCGACCTCGCGCGTTTTCGCGCCGAAGAACGTAAAGTTCGCCGAATCGCGGATAACAACCTGGTCTCCGCCGCGGCCGAGAGCCATATCTATTGCAAGCCGCGCATGGCGGTCGCCTTCCGTTATATCGCCGTCGGATTTTCCGACGCCTATGCTCAGCGTTACGGGAATCTTGTTTTCATGGTTGATTCCGCGCACCTCGTCAAGCACCGCAAACTTATTCTCCATTATTTTTTCAAAGCTCTTGCTGCTGAAAAACACAATAAACTTATCGCGCTCATACTCGCGCGAAACGCCGTCGCCGAGCGCGACCCACGCGTTTATTTTCTGCTTTATTTCGCCGACCAGCGTTCCGTGATTGGAATCCGGAGTTTCCTTCAAAACCTCGTCATAGTTATCGATTATTACAATACATTCGATTACCCTCTCGTCCTCGCGCTGCTTTGTAGCCATGACCTCCGCTGTCTTGTCGATGAAATAAAGCACGATAAGGCTGCTCACGTCCTTCTTTTTGCCGCTTTTCGCGACATTCCCCCACACCTCATAGTGGTTTTCGCCTATACGCAGGTTTATGCGGGTTTTTTCCTCGTTTTCCACGAGCTTGCTTATCTGAAGCTCCGGTATCTGCTCCTGAAGTGAAAGTCCGAAAAGCTCGTCCTTGCCCAAAGCCTTTTTGAACCACTCGTTGTACCAGCTTATTCTGCCCGACATATCGGTGATTACAAGCGGCGCGGGATAGTTAAGCAGCGACCCCTGCGTATTGCTGTTAAGACAAAAATCAAGCTGCTCGACATAATTCAAAAATTCCGTCTTGCTCTTTTTTATATGAAAGAACTCAAATATTATCAGCGCCGCCGACGCCGCAAGCTCAAAAAAAGCCTCCGGCTGCCTTTTTGCAGCCAAAAATATTCCGAATGCGACAAACAGCGCTCCGTATACCGCAAGCCGTATATACCGCCTTTTTGCGTTGAAAAAATTTGCCGACTCCATACGCTCGTTTTTCATAAGCTGACAATCACCTCCGTCAATAAGGTTTTCCCGCCGCCGCGCACAGCCGCGCCGCGGCACTCCGGATCTGTATATCCCTGTATTCCTGTATCTTAAATTCATGTATCAGTCGCTGATACCTCTGTAGTTTCTTGTGCTGTCGAAAAGTCCCATAAATATAAGGACATATGCCGCGATGATAAACAAAAATCCGCCAAAGAAGAACACCGCCGCATAAATCGCCGCCCTCGCACCGCCGGAGCGTATTTTCGCGCGCAGCTTATAATCGGCAAGCGAAAGTCCGCATACTCCGATCAGCGCAAACAGTACAAATACCGCGTTTGCCGTGACCGACCACACGGGCGACCCAGACTTCATAAACAGCATGGCAACGTACAAAGCCACCGCCGTATACGCCATACTCCGCGGCGCCTTCATCTGTGAGAACAAAACCGTGTCCGCGTCCTTTATCTTTGTACGGCGCAGTACAAAGCCGCTCAGTCTTACAACCGCATAGCCGACCGCGGCGGACATCAGTATCACCATTGACGGGAAGTACAGCTTTATCATATACTCCGCCGCTGCAACCATCGCTTTCACCGTCTCCGCCAGCTTTGCGCCGTCCGCGCCCTTTGAGGCGTAGCCGCCGATTACGGCGTTCATCATATCCTCGAACTGTTTTGCGGCTTCCTTAATCATTTCCTCAACGCCCTGACCCGTAAGCAGCTTGTCAACCGCAAACAGCTCCAGCAGCCAGCCCGCGCACAACGTAAGACAGCACGCGGAAAGCGTTGCAAAAAACGGCTTATCCTTGCCCATGCAATACCCTGCGGCAAGTCCCGGGAGTACCGACATCAGCACTGTCGAAAGAGCGGCAAGCGGACTTCCCATAACTATAACCGAAACCGCAAATATTCCCAAAACCGCGGGCAGAGCCGCTTTAAGTCCGTTCCGCGCCGCAAGCGCCGCCATGGGGATTCCGCACACAAACATTCCGAATCCCGAAAGGAACGGAACATAATATGTCAGAAGTACCAACATAACCGTCAGCGCAATCATCATTGCGCCCTCTCTTACCGCTTTTGACCTATCTCTCATTGCCGCACAGCCTTTCCCTCAGCTCGCTCATATCCCTGTAGTTTTTCTCAATCGGATGCTGCTGCTCGATACTGCGGTCAAGCTTCGCCTTCATGTACCTCATCACCGTGTCATAGCTCACGCCGAGCCGCCGCGCCAAAACGTAGGTCAGGTTGATTATATCCGCCGCGTCGTCCGCAAGCCGCTTTTCCGTCTCGCTGTCCGCCTCGGCATTTATGTCCTCAAACATTCCGCAGACGCTTTTTAAAAGCTCAACCTTCAAAAGCTCCACGGTTTTTATGTTATTTGCAATCTTTATTTCCTTCACAGTATCAGCCATCAGCCTTTCCGACTTGAAAAAGTCAATCACCGCCGTATTTTTTACATATATTATTATGCAGTATACTATTATAACAAATTTATTTTCTTTTTTCAATACCCCCGCTTAAATTTCTGCATAAATAATAAATAATTTCTTCCGCGGCGCTGTTTTTTAAGTCAAA
>ERZ1034917.507-NODE-507-length-34821-cov-20.201778_pt1 | contig 34821 bp, 52 predicted proteins | sample MGYA00520605_ERZ1034917 | MGnify/ENA primary metagenome ERZ1034917 (study PRJEB33766, sample SAMN09781784) | gut metagenome | biome: gut microbiome | host: Homo sapiens | place: Madagascar | study: EMG produced TPA metagenomics assembly of the PRJNA485056 data... | reverse complement strand
CGTCAAAACGGCGGAGGCGAATCGGGAGGGGGGACAACGCGGCGCTGCCATGCGAGGCCGCGATCCGTCAGCTTTCCGGTCGTGCGGTCATGAAAGCTGTTGTGTGCTGCCTGACTGACCGCAATCAGATTCCAACTGCACCAGGCCCATCCAGGATAGTCTTCCACGGGATAGACATGATGAACGGTTGTTGCGAGGTCATTGCGGCCATAACGGCCAGCCTCGCGGCATTTGTACTTGTCTCGGCGAAGCACAGCAGCACGAAGATGCATCCAGCGGCGGCTCTTGTAGTCCATGAGTCTTCAGCTCCTTCCATCGAACGCAAAACAAAAGCGCCAAACGATCCGCTGCAGTGCGGTTGGATCATTTGGCGCTTTGCCATCCGGCTATCACCTCGGATGAAAAACAAAAACGCCAAACGATCCACCGCACAGTTGCGGTTAAATCATTTGGCGCTGGCGCATTGGCTCTGGCTCATATTCACGATGGACTCACGCCGACAGAGTTTGCAATACAGCGGATAATCTATCAGCACGGTCGTAGGCCGGACGCGCTGCTGTGTCGGGCGTCCGCATAAAGGGCAAATCAACTTGCCTTCTACTGTTACCAGTGTACCACGTTCATTCAAATAATGCAAGTGTTTTTATCCCCCTTACCGATAAGTTATAGGTTGTTACAAGCTAAAATTTATAATGTATTGTTCGATTTTTGTTGAACCTCGAAATCATATAGAACATACTCGCCAAAGCTGTTTTCAATGCGCTCCGGGAAGCGGCGACCTTCCAGCGGTTCCGCACCAAACGGAGGTATATAGTGCTGTCCAGGCTGCAGTTCTGTCACCGTCCTCTCCGGTTTGATCAGCCCACGGCTCGGCGTCCACATGCGTTGACCAACACGGAGTTTGCCTGTTTTACGAGGCTCCTTACTGATATACTGGGCCATCTTCCGAATACCGCCGAATGCGTCAATGGTCCGGATATCAACATTGCCTTTTCCCCAGGCTGACTGCAAGAACGATGTATCTCCGTCAGCTCTGTGGATCACAAGGTGATGATGAACGCGATGATCTCCGTGCATACCTTCCATAACATAGACGTAGCCGCATGGCTGCCCCCTGGGTCGACGCGACTCGCGCACTTTTCGAAGAAACGCCGGGACATTCTTTCGCGCTGCCTCATAGTTGGACGGAAGGTGCGCATCATCATATGTCAATGTTGCAAACCAATCAGATGGATCGAAGTTCGCATAGAGCAGGAATTCCAACCGCATGCATGCCGTTTTAATGTTGACAGCTTCACGTTCTAAAGAAGTTTCATACTGACGCGCCGAGCGTCCCGGCTGGACGGGAAGACTTGAGGCTAATTCAATCGCCCGATACCGAGGCCCAGCACGAAGTTCTACAACTCTACTCATTGGCATGATTCATCCTTTCAGACCAATTTGAAATGTATTCATCGAGATCGCCGGTGAACCCAGTGCATAGGAATACCTCGTGTACTGCTTCTCCCTCACGGGTACATTCAAAACAAGTCAAACCATTGTTGCAAGGATCTTCGCAGAATTGGCACATACAATTAGCTTTATCATAAGGACATGGCATTTTTACTCACCTCACTTTTCAGCTTTACTGCTGCGATTGTTTCACCTTGTCGCCCATTACTTTTCATGATTTTCTGTTTCCTTAGGTACATTTTTCGCTTGAAACGCAAATCGTACATTGAATTTTGTGTATAGGCAGATGGTGTGCCGAGTTTTCTAGGCTTCGCCATGACCGCATTCCTCCGTTGCCATCTTTGAAGCTTTCTCAGATTGGACTTCGAAATAAAATATGATTGGCTTTTCATTTTCGATGATGTTGCCGTAGGCCACGCCGATCTTGAATATATAATCGCATCGAAGCTTTTGCGGGATTTCCGCAATGTAGCGGCGGAATTGTTCCAGCGAATTTGCCCGCTTGTAGTGGTTGCACATTCTGCATGCGGGCATGAGGTTTAAAATATCATCCGACCCTGTATCTTCAATCCCCCACGTTCTCAGAGGGAAGAAGTGATCGACCTGCATATCCTTGATGTCGATAGCCCGCCCGCAATAGGCACAGTGTCCGTCATACTTTGCACATACGATTTCGCGCTTTTTCTTACTAAAACTCACCGCTTACCCTCCAGCCCCCATTGCTTCAAAAATCTGTCCCTGTGCATCATACGGGCGGCGTTTGATGGGAACACAAACGTCCAATCCGTAGAGCATCTTGCATAGTGCGCACAATGGTCGCATTCGCCCAGCAGAACAGCGACCTGCACACCCAATCCCTCAGCCAGCTCTTCAGACGGTGAGTTCCCCATAAATGCTGTGTAGTACGTTTCAGCCATCATGCACCAGCCCTTCCAGCATCCGAACGGATTCTTCTCTCGCATAAACAACGCCCTTATAGAAACCCATCATCAGATCGTGCCCGACGCTCTCATATTTCCTGTACTGGATATTTGCGCGATCCACGCTATCCCGCAGCATTTTCACATTTGTCTCCAGCGCCATGTTTTTTGCTGCAAGGATTTTATTCGCACATTGTCTAGGCCCAAGTGATGGAGCGCCATTCACAACATTTTCCAACACATCCAGCACCCTCGAAATGGTATCTGCATCACAAACTTCCGTATTCCAACAACCAATATCTTTGTATGCTGCCAACGTCTCAAGCAGCCACTTCTGGCTAATATAGCGATCAGCCATCCTTCATCACCTCCATTGCCTTCTCGGCCTCCTCACGGGTGAGGAAAACGGTTTTGCCGATATCGGCCTGTTCAAAGATCATCTCTTCAGAGAGCGTCGTATAAGTTACGTTTGTATTCCCATTCGAGGACATAGCGACAACGGCTTCATACAGCGCATCTTCATAGATTTCTCCGTCCTCAATTACATACAGCAGGCTCGATATCACAGTCGTGAGTGCTGGCCGTACAGGCATCACGACCACGCGCCCATCCTTGTCGGCCTTCACAATCTCAATAATCCGCTCCAATTGGACCCCAGCGTCAGATAGCAGTCTTTCGGCCTCCGCTGCTTGCGCACAGGCGATTGGGGACAATCCTGTTTCTTCGTAAGCCTTGAGCCGCTCCCATACCTTTTTATGCGAACACGATCCACCATAGGGACATGACAATTCGCGGCACTGCGCAATATCGCAGAAGTTTCCCTTAAAAGTCAGTCGTTCCAGTTCCTCCATCTCCAATCTAATATCATGCATTATGGTGGGTGCCGATCCACGGTCAGCCTCCGATTTGCTGCCGCACACCCCATCATCTCGGCACCCGCAGGGCGTTTACAAAGGAAGGGGCCTGCCGCCATGTCCTGAACGGCAGGTGGAGCAGGATACGGGAGTTGAACCCGCCTCTGAAGTTTGGAAGACTCCTGTTCTACCGATAAACTAATCCTGCATGTTGCCGGTCTTTCCCGGCTGTCAGTAGAAAATTAAGCGATCCCAATGATCGGACCACAGATTAGGCCGCTGGCGACGAGCCGCGTCAACATTTCCAACGCCGCGACCCTGAAACTTTCCGGGGCGGCCTGAGAAGCGGAGTACAAAGACGCCACACATTCCAGGCCTTTCAGCTCATCGAAAGACATTACCGTCTGCGTTGCTTTTGCGGCCTCGGTAAACCACGCGGGAAGCCGAACACCCGTTACTCCCATTGCCCCCATCGCCATGCTCATAGCCCTTTTGGCAAGCTCTTCGGCAGAAGGCTCTTCGCAGTCTTCTTCCCTCCAAATTCCATAAGTTGCCCTATTTGTTACGGCTAGTGCAAGATCGCCAACAAGCTTCGCTTTTAGTTCTTCGCGGATACTGCTCGATTCCATCATTTCTTTTGCCTCCTTCAATCTAACTGTCAGTACTTTCTTCTTATCCTCTGGATCGCGTCAATATTACGCGCTCCGCCAGGGGTCATGCTGAGCAGCATATCGCGCTCTGCCCGGGCCTTATCACGTGCGGCATACTCAGCCTTTTTCGCTTCTTCATAGGTTTGATATTCTGGGCAGATGGCGTGGCATCCTGCTGCGCGATTGGGACAATCCCGGACGCACGGGCACCTATGGTCTAATCGACTGAACAATCCTCGCATTCTATCTCCACCTCCATATCTGGGATCAGCAGCCAACATGTCGGAATTTCATCAACTTGCGTCCCGTTGCTGGAAAAGTACAGCATTCCACTATCCGCATGGAGAATTGTGCGGAAGAAGTCGGGCGCCCCGGGAGTTTGGAATGCAGCCACAATATCTCCATCCGGATAATCTGTGTCTCTACGCCATGAGCTTTCAGATGTAAGCGTTCCAGCCTGTAATACGTCGGTCATACCCAACAGATAATCCGCAGAGCAATGCAGCAGCTTGCAAATATCGGCGATATGCTTGGTATCTGGGCGCAGAGCATCAATCCCGAAAAAATGATCCCTCTCAAAGTTTCCAATGGCGTATTGCCGGATTTTGCCGACGGTTTCGGACCTCCCGTAGTTGTCAAATTGCAGCTCAACATCATCGGAAATCCCGGAGGCATCTGCAGCAACGGCAATCCGTTGGGCATCGCGCTGGATGGCCTTCTGATATCCGCGTTGCCTTGCGGTTTCTTTATCCTCTTCCTTTTTTCGCACTTCAGCGCACTTGTCAGAGCGATATTGTTTGGCGCGACTGCACATCTGAGTGCAAGCGTTCCACGAATCCGCCTTTGAGCCATATTTGCACTTCATGCAGCAGATTTCACCCTTGCAGGGCTGCTCGCATAGGCCTAAAAGGGCGTCATGCCGAAGCATCGCATTACCTCTGGCCGATGGGCAAAGCTTACGATCCGGGCAATGCATATCCGGCTGCCAGTGAGCGCCATTTTTCGCAAGCTCGCGGACTCGCTGGATACCAGCCGATGTCGGAAATTCTTTGATGTTTGCAAAGGCATCTCTAAGCCGCATCTGGAACGCAATATCACACCGTGCGAGTTCCAGCGCAGTTGTATCCGGAATTTTACCGTCAGCCCACATGGATTTGAAATCCTGGATCAGATTGGCTTCGATGGTATGCAAATTAGCAAGCTTCGTCCGGCTAACATTGCAAGCCGCTGCCACATGATCCCGCATCCGGCCCGGAAATTCAACACCCTGCTCTTTGAGCTCATACAGCAACCGCTCAACACGCTGGGCCGCTTGGCTGACTTCCGCGCTGGACAAAACTCGGGCCGTGCTGTTGGCCATAATCAATTCCAGCTCTTCCATGGCCGCGCTCTTCGGGGACCGAACGAACACGGGCACACGTCGAAGATCTTCGCGGCCCTCCGCAACCAGGGCCCGGACGGCGGCAGTACGCCGATGGCCGGAAATCAGGCGGTATTTCCCATCTTCGGTTTTCGTCACCGTGGGCGGATCCATGATGCCGGAAAGTGCAATGCTGTTCTTCAGCTCTTCCAGCTTATCTGCGGCTACCACGTAAAAGTTTGCTGCATTATCGGTCAGATCATCGATGTCTACGGCGATGAGCTGACGCCCGGTGTCAGACTTGGACACTTCACGAACTTGATCCGCAAAAATGCGGCTGACGTCAAATCCCATTTGTCGGCACCTCCAGCTTTAACAGTTCAGAAACAAACCTGCGATAGTCCCGGCCAGCTGCGGAATAGGGGGAGTACAGCGTAATCGGCTTGCGCTCGAAGGTCATTTCGTCGATCTTGTCCGTGCGCCGGATTACCGTCTTAAACACGGTCAGAACGCCTGACTTGCGAAGAGAAGCTTCAGCCTCAACAATCACAGCAGCATTGTGCCACATGGTAATCAATGCGCCATCCATCCGAAGTCCCGGATTTACCTTGCGCATATTGGTGATTTGATGCCGGACATTGGCAAGGCCTCGGACCGAAAATGCATCCAGCTTAATCGGGACAATGACCGAATCTGTGGCAAGCAGCGCCGCTGCACTGGCCGCATTAAAGGCTGGAGGGCAGTCGAACAGCACATAGTCGTAGGAATTGTCCTCGCGAATGGCATCGCACAGATCACGTAAGCACTTTCCATTCACGCGCTTGCCGACGGTCGAAAGATCCAGATCCATCAGCCGGTCAGAGGCGGGGATCAGATCGACGCCGTAGTCTGCTGAGATGATATTGTCCGGGTAAAAGGGCTCCGCGTCACCGGTCATAATTTCCGCCAAAGTGGCGTCATCGTCATCATCCACGCCGTAAAACTCCGTGGAGTTGCACTGACTATCACAGTCGATGAGCAGGACACGCTTTGCGTGTTCAGATGCCAGAATATGGGCTACATTGACGGCGGTCACGGTTTTTCCAACGCCGCCTTTTAGATTCAGAATCGCAATTGCTTTCATGGGTTATCCTTCCTTTTTGTTAAAATGGAATTTCTGGGTCCGGTGTATTCAGCAGTGGGAATTCCTGCTGCACGGGCTCTTCCTTCTTGGGCTTCGGCGGCTTATAGTCGCGCCGCGAAGGGCTGAAGGTCTGTGTCTCGCCTTTAAAGGCCAGGTAAAACGAGTTACCTGCAACGCCCGTTTTGTTCTTGGCAACCGTAATGATCCGGTCGCAGTCTACGCGCTTCTGGTCCTCACGGAACAGCAGCAAAATAAAATCCGCATCCTGTTCGATCTGGCCAGAGCTTCGCAGGTTTGCCATACTGGGCGGCGGCAGCAGGCCATTTTTCCCGGCTTGCGGACGGGACATCTGAGACAAAGCGATGATAGTCGGTCCGCCCTGACGCCCGAATTGCTTGAGTGCCCGGGAATTGGCTGTAACTCGGGCATATTCCTGGTTGCCCCATTGGGATTTATCCGATGATTCAATCAGCTGGAGATAGTCGATGTAGATCACATCGTAATGCTTGGACATGGCATACTGCCGTATGTCTGCTACCGTCATCCCGGCAGCCTCGATCAGATCCAGGTTCCGCCCGCAAAAATCGCCGCTGATGGCAGCCAGGGTATCCCAGTCATGGTCTCCCAGCGCATTGAGCTGAATTTTCGGAAGTCCAATTTGTGCCGCAGTAGCAACCATGGCGTCGGCCAACTTGGATGCATCGGTCTCAAAGCTGAAAAAACCGACTTTCTTGGTCTTGGCCTGTTCGGCGGCGGTTGTAAGCGCCAGCGTCGTTTTTCCGTCTGACGGATATCCGCCGATAATGCCAAGGTCCCCACGAATGGTGCGCAGCGCATCGTTCAGGTTTTGGAACCGCCACGGCAGATAATCAGGCTTAACGGAAGGATCATGGCGATGATAAAAATCCGTCAGTGCATCCGACATGTTCACGACCCGGACATCCGGACGATCTACCATGACTGCGTTGATCTTATCCAGCACTGCGCGGAAATCGTCTTCGCAGGTAGCCGCCAACATTTCACTGGCAGCGTTCCGCAGCAGCTGCATACGGGCTTCTTTCTTGAGGATTTCGCAATAACATTCGACGTTGGCAGAAGTCGGCGTGATATCCATGAGGTTCATCAAAAGATCCGCATACTCCTTGCCGACACGGTCCAGCACGGTGATTGGATCAACCGGGCGGCCAAGTCCTGTCAACTCTCGAATGGCGTCAAAAATCCTTCGATACTGGGATACGGTGAAGTAATCTGACTTGACCAGACCCAGAACGACAGGAACACAGCGCTCATCAATCAGCATGGCCCCGAGGACCGATGTCTGTGCCCCGATCAGAGGTTCATTCCCCGCCGCCATCACACAAACCTCAGGCCGGACAGATCAACCTTGCCGTCTGCCGGGGGCGCTGCATTCTGGGGGCAAACGGCAGCGGCCCGAACCTCATCCGTCCAACGGCGTTGGTTGAGATAGGTCGATGCATATGGGATTCCAACACCGGCCTGCCACTCCGGCGAGGCCTTTTGCACAGTCAGGGCCTGCCCAATGGCGGCAATCAACGCATCATCCGGCTGAAGCTTGTCCCAGGCCCGGATAGCGGCCTGACGGCCCTCGCCTCTGGGATAGAATTTCCAGAAGCCTTCGAAGCGCTCTGGCTTCCAGTCTGCAGTTTCCTTCGGCTCCCTTTTCGAGCGCTGCCCCCCTTGGGGGGCTTTAGGGGGTATATATATATTATTTACATTATTCCCTATATAATGGTTCGACTTTTTTGCCGATGAGGGGTCGGTTTTTTTGCCGGTAAGGTTATCGGCATTTTTGCCGGTAAGGGGGGATGTCAGCACCTGACGAATGCTGCGGACCGGATGCCCATCCTTGGGATCTGGCACATAGTCAACCGTGATGTGTCCGGCCTTTTCCAGCGCTTTGACCAGGCGGCTGACGGAGTCCTCAGACAGCTTGTTTGGCGCGGCCAGCTGGGCGTTGGTCGCATCACAAGCGCCGCCGTTGCAGCAGTAGGTTGTCAGCGTAGATATCTGCCCATACAGCAGCTTGGCGTTGGCGGGAATGCGATCATCATAGAGCACAGTTGCCGGGATAACCGCCCAGAATGCAACGAAATCTTTGCTCAAATTTTGCGCCTCCTTCCCCTTGACCTTTGCGGATTGCGATGATATACTAAATATGCTTTCATGGGTGTCTTTTGACATCCGTTGCCCTGTCCGATCTGCTCTCGGACGGGGCTTTTCTTTTCCTTCTTAGCCATTCGGCGTCCCCTCCGCATAGCGCAGGCTGTAGGCCGCGCCAATAATTTCGTTCAGCTCGCGCACGATCTCATCATAGGTCGGGCGCTCTTTTTCGTCGATCACGCCGTCCTCGGCGATCTGAAGCAGCTGTTTATCCCGGTTACGGTCTGCAAATCCGATAATCCGGTTAACCAGCCGGATCACAGCCACCGGCAGCGGCTGACGCGGCGTATCCGGTAGCACACGCAGGCAATCCGACGTCTGAAGCAGGTGCTTATATGCATACCAGGGTTCGCCGCAGAGGTCGATCATCAGGCAGACGTGATAATTGGACGGTATTCGCAGATTGCGTTCCCAGCCTTTCACGGTATCCACCGATACATGCAGACATTCAGCCCACTGTTCTTGGGTCATATGGGCCGCTTTTCTGCACGATGCACAAATGTTTGTGTAACTCTGTTCCATGGTTATTTCTCCGATTTTATGGGATAATCAATAAGGATAAGAAATGGTTGCACGGACAGTTTCGATTGGGATGGACAGCGCCCGCATAAGCTTCAGCGCCTTGTCCATGTATGCGGTTGGCGACTCCATCAGCCGATAAAGCGTCGTCGGGCAGCAGCCGGCATAATGGGCCGCAGTTTCGATGTTGACACCCTGCATGCTGATTTCGCCGCGGATCAGCGCACCAAGCTGATAATCTGTTGTGCGGTTGACTTTTAATTTGGGCATGTTCAGAGCTCCTTCCTACGCGCCAAGCAGGATCAGCATCCGGATCACGCAGAAAACAACTGCGGCCACACAGATAGCCAGAGAGATCAGGATGGTCCGATCTTCCGAATTGTGATTGTTTCCCATTTAATTAGCTCCTCCAGTAGATGCAGAATAAAGTTCATCAATTGTACAGTTGAGCGCTTTGGACAGTGCGGGAAGTTGCGAAGCGCGAGGATATGCAATTCCTGTTTCCCAATTTGCAATTGCTCCTTGTGTGACCTGCATAATATCCGCAAGTTGACGCTGCGATAACCCTGCTGCAAGGCGTTTTTCTCTCAGCCCCTTCGTCGTAGTCACCTCCTTGTTTATTTTATAAGGTATCTTGATATTTTGGATTATATATCAAGTGTATTTATATGTCAATACTAAAAATCAAATTTTATAAATTTTCTTGATATTTCCTAGAAAAAATTAAAAAGGTTGATATGATATAAACAGTGAGGTGATCCCAATGAATCGTCTAAAACAAGTCCGTCAGAAGCAAGGATTGAGCCAAAAGGAATTGGCTGATGCGTTAAATTTATCGCAGGCCGCCATTTCTGGGTATGAAACAGGAAAATATGATCCTGGCATGAAAATATGGAAACAAATTGCGGATTATTTTAAAGTTTCAGTTGATTACTTGATTGAGGATATTACCGAGGACAAAAGCAAAAACCCCACCGGGATACCCGATGAGGTTTATGAATTAGCCCAGGCTGTTATGAAATTACCGCCTGCGGCTCAGACGGAAGCGCGGGCGTATCTCGACTTTCTAAAGCAGCGATATACGCAGAAAAAAGGCTAAGGTCTTCGGGAGATAATGCCAACAGATCGCGTACTAATTCGTCAAACATTTCGCGCTTCCTTTCTGTGTCGTTATTTGATTTTATTTTAGAACAGTTGTTTTAAAATATCAATGTCAAATACCCACAAAATTCCATGAAATCTTTTTACGCTGTGCATGATAATGAGTGTCAATTATAGGACAGGTGATTTGATATGTACGGGCCACGGACTCTAAAGGTCAAGGTCGTCGGCGCATCCTTCGACAATGATGACGGATCCAGCCGTCAAGAAATATTGCGCGCTCTGAAGGGCGGGCCGTTCCTTCTGCCAGCGCTCCAGCGGTTTGAATATGACCAGGCTGTAGCAAAGCCGCGTCTCGTCCGGAAATGGGCTTTGATTATTGCCGGAACTCTGATTACTGCAGTTTTCTTGTATGATAAAATTATAGATATCATTGACGCGATTATATAGCGATATTGAGAAAGAGAGAGATTTCTATGTCCTTACAGCATCGTATCCGAAGAATTGTGATCGGGCTGGCACTAATGTTTTTCGCCCTGTGCGCCTTGGTGCCCGGTATGTACTTGATGGCAATTTTGATTTTTGTGCCGGGCCTGTATTTGACCCTCAGCGGATGTCTGGATGAGTTTCCGGACGATGCGCCGCAGACAGAAGCAGACACACACAAACCCTGGTATTCAAGGCCTTGGGTACTGCTGCTGTTTTCTGCGGTTCCGGTTGCTGCAATGATCCTGTGCGCCAGCTGGCTCTTTCCAGCTCCTACCGAGGCAAAATACACAGCGCATCCCACGCCGATCAGCACCAAGCAGGACCCGGCTACGTGGGAGACTGAGGCCGCCGACGATGAACCGGTTGCTGCCGCAGCTGCAGAAACGTCAAGTACCGCAGCCGACCAGCAGACCTATATACTCAATACGTCGACCAAAGTGTTCCACCGGACTGACTGCTCCAGCGTGGAAAAAATGAACGAAGAGAATAAGACGCTGATAACCACTGCCCGTGATGAGATTATTGCGGATGGATACAGCGCCTGCGGGACGTGTAATCCCTGATTGCCGATGCGGCACCCGCTTGAGCACATGCCGCACCGGCTTGGGACTGCTTGATCTGTGGGAGATCTTGCATAATCAGGCTACCACGGCCCATGGCGGGTTGCAATATCATCTGGCGGGTTTTCGGCGGGTTTCGCCGGGTTTCGCGAGATTTTTAGGTGGGAAAGGAGTTAGCGTGAAACTGGATCGTGATATGGTAGATTATTTGAGCAAGCTCAAGGCCGCATCGGGAGAAACGAACGCTTCGTTGGCCGAAGAAATAAATGTTTCGGTGTCGACCGTGCAGCGCTATTTGGTTGGAGACGTCAAAGATGCGGATCCTGAAGTAGCCCGCAGGCTGATTATTGCTATGGGTGGGACGCCCAATAACAGATATTTCCCGCAGGACACGCCGGTGTCAGATATTGACACAAGGCCAGATGGCTTTATGCAAAAGATGGAGTATCGGGACGCAGAAAGAGAGCGGACCGAGGATCAGAATGACTTGATTCGGGATATTTACGAACGTATCATCAAGCAAAAGAATCGCTGGATCATCGTACTATCTATCGTGCTTGGGCTACACGTCTTGCTTGACATGATGCTGCTCACAATAGATGCGATGACCCCCAAAGTCGGATGGATCCGGCATGCGCTGGGTCTTTTGTTCCCAATCGCTGAGAGCAGGTTGATATCGGGAGGGGGGCTAAGATGAAGGTTCCGGAACCGCGAAAACTGCCGAGCGGAACCTGGTTTGTGCAGCTGCGGCTTGGCGGAAAGAGTATTTCAATCAGCGCTTTAACCCGGAAGGAATGCATAAAACAAGCAGAGATTTTGAAGGCGAGACATCGAGCAGCGCGAGAGCCTATCGTAAAAAAATCCATAATCCTGAGAGATGCCATAGCAGAATATATAGATCGTAAGCGTGCATCCTTGGATCCCAGTACGATACAAGGCTATGAAAAAATACAGAACCAATATTTTCAGGGCTTGATGGATGTCAAACTAAAAGATATAGATATCGACATTGTCAATGATGCCATCTATCAGGAAGAGTCGCGGATCAGCCGACGTGGAAGGCCGTTGTCTCCCAATACAATCCGAAAAGCATGGGCGCTGATTGCAACCGTGCTGCGCAGAAACCATATTACATTGGAAGACGATCCGGACCTCCCGGAAGATAAGAAGCACCCAATCGAAATTCTGAGCTTCGAGGAAGTATATCCGGCAATCAAGGGATCATCCATTGAGCTGGAATGTCTGCTGGCCGCAAGATTAAGCCTTAGCATGTCTGAAATCCGTGGGCTGACAAAATCGAAATCTATCCGAAACGGGAAGCTCACAGTCTGCGAAACCGTGGTTGATATCGGGGGTTTCCCTGTGCGTAAGGACCATGCCAAGGAACCAGACCGGATCCGCATAATGCCGATCCCGCCATATATCCAACGATTGATTGACGCAGTGCCTGGAGATGTCATATGCGATAAAACATCCCAGACCATCAATAAGCGATATCAGCGCCTTTTGGAAAAGGCCGGGTTACCTTGCAGCAGTTTCCATAAGCTTCGCCATACATATGCATCAGAAGGTGCACGCCTTCGCATCCAATCAGAAGTCCTTCAACAGGGCGGCGGATGGAAAACAGATCATACCATGAAGCGAGTCTATACGCACACGTTCACCAAAGAGCGCCTCAATGCCGAGGCGACAATGGATGACTATTATATGAGCGTGATATCAGCTGCAACAGAGGACTGATTTATCTGAAAATGCTAACAGAAATGCTAATGAATTTCAAAAGCCTTGAAAATAAAGGGGTTTACGTTTCACAACAGGGGTTCGATTCCCCTCAGCTCCACCAAAAAGTTAAAACCAGCAATCCGTTGAGATTGCTGGTTTTCTTTGTATATCAATGGCTTTTTGAAATTCTGCAATATTTATCCATATTAAAAGCACGAAGAATTTCACACATTTCTATAACATGTTTTACTTTCGTAAAAACAAAAATGCTAACAAAATGCTAACTACAGTTTGGAGGCAATTGTAGCGCCCTTCAAGCCTGTTCATCGTCGTTCATCCTTGCCATCACAACCTCATGGGCGGGCATTATTCAGATGTCGTACACTTCGGCCCTCTCGACCTCACCGCCAATTTCCCAAGAGTACCCTTTACCAGTGGCAGCGATACAGAAAGCAACATCTGTGACGATTTCACCATTGTCACCGCCCTCCATAGGAATGATGTTCTTTAGGGCGGGAGCAAAGCCGAATGTCTTTTTCATGGCATCTCTAGCGGCTCTCTTGTAGTCCATGCTGGTAATCTTTTTCATTTGCTATTCCTCCTTGATATTTTCGCCTTACTTGGTTATAATCAAGGTGGCGGGAGTAAGGCTTCCCGCTCGCCTCGTCGGGGGTGTCTGAGTAGCGGGTCTGTGGAAGGGGCCGCTACTCGTTTATTTACTCACCCATGATGCGCTTGACGCTGGCTCTGAGTTCTTCGAGCGTCTCACACTTCTCGATGAGCTCAAGAATCGCTCTCAGCAGAGCCTCCGTGACATGCATCTCGTTCATTCACCTCACCGTCCTTTAAAAAGCTGTTTGGCTTTGCCTTACATGCATATAATACACTATTTACGTGTACTTGTCAATACATATAGTAAAAATATTTCGTGAATTTATAAATCAATTAGATTGACATGTCAACAAGATAAGTGTACAATTGATGCGTGAAGGTGGTGATAACAATGTCAATTTCTAAAAGGATAAAGGCACTGCTGCTGGAAACAGATAAGAAGCAGTCCGACTTGATGGAAGTCCTGGACATGAGCAGCAAACAGAGTCTAAGCAACAAATTTTCAAATGAAAGATGGTCCGCAACTGATCTTGTGAAAATAGCTGATTATTGCGGATGCAAATTGGCGTTCATTTTACCCAATGGGGAACAAATTATAATCACTGAATAGCTGAAACAGCAAAATCCATGAAGTTCCAATGGAAATTTCATGGATTTTGCCGTTTATCTTTTATAGCATCTCCCGAGTCTGATCGAAGACCTTATCTTCTTCCATACCCATAGGAATGCCATGTTCTTTCATCAGGTGGCAGATGTGTTTTGCGTGCTGGTACTCCTCCAAGGCCATGTCATGCAGAATTTGCCGGTCAGTGCCGGTTGCACTCTTGGCCATGTTGGCGTATTTTGTACAGTCGGCGAGTTCATCACGCAGGTCCTCTTGCAGGTGGGTTGTCCAATCCATAGTTATGCCTCCTTGATACGCTGGTATAACTTGTCCAAATCATTCACATCAAACCGCAGCTCGCCGATGATCGGGACAGCAACCGGAATTTTCTTTCCTTCGATTTTGGGACGGGCAATGCTGTAGAGTCGGTCGAGATCGATATTGCCCTCGGCATCTATGATGCCCATCATCTGCACCACGGGATGATCTTTTAGTGCGAGGATACGACTCTTTCCTCCGTCCATGATGAGCGCCAGCGCAATTCCAGCACCAATGCCCTTGCCGGTCGGCAAATGTGGGATGATGTCGCTGTCTGCATACATGGCTACGCCGCGCATAGCCTGATCTATCGTCACCATACTGGATTACCTCCATTTTAGGGTGGGGCGGCTTATTGCCGCCCCTTTTTGATTAGGTCGTGGTGGTGCCGGTCGATACGGTCACCGTTGCGTTACCCCAGCCAGGAGACACGGACCCATTCGGGACAACCAGCTTCGTCAGGCTGAGCAGTTGACTGACCTGGTTCTGAATACAGCCAACAGCGGCAGTGTTTGTGCCGTTGTATACGGCCTGCTGCAGGTTGACGGCGTCCTGCTCTGCCTTATTGGCCCGGACTTCCGCCGCCAGATCGTTGTATCGGCTTTCCATCTTGGCATAAGAATCTGTGATCTTCCGGTTCGTCTCGTCCTGACCACGCCAGTAAGCGATCTCCATGCTCTGGTTTGCGATTGTCTGCTGCTGATCAAGCTCATAGCGATTGACGCCGGTGTTTTCGCTGCACGCCGCTCCAGCGGCCATAGCGGCAGCAGCAGCCGGGTTCGCACCCCAGCCACCGAACAGATTTCCGAGTCCGCCATTGGCAACGCTCAGCACCGCGCTTCCAATGCCAAGGCCCAGGGCCGTACCGGCCATACCCTTGCTTGCATACTCCATAGTGATACCTCCATGATTTATTCCGGTTTCCCGGTACACATATTATCGCATAAAGCAAATACTCGGGTGTTGCATCTAAGTAACGCCCGAGTATCATGTGTGTATCATTGGGGTATCATTTTCATCTTAATAGCCACGCACCGCGCCCTTGATACGATATACGGAAGTCTCCGGCATACCGATACCCGGGACCGATCTACGCCAGAGGCGGCATACGCTTGCGTGTACCTATCCATCAGGCAATCCCGAGCAATGCTTTCATCCACAGCATCGAAACCGGCTTGCTCAATGATGATCTCCCACTCAGATCTGAGCAGCCCAGCGAGGTCTTCCGGCAGTTTATAGCGGCTTTTGTCCATCTGCGCCCCTTTCTGGGCGCGGGAGGTGGCTTATGTAAGATCAGATTGCGCCGATTGTATCCGCAAAGCGATACAGCATCGTAACGAACTGCTCGCGGGTTACGAAATCGCTCCACATGTAGTTCGGAGTCCCATCCGGCAGACTTCCACCACCCTGGACGATGCCGTTCTTAATGGCCCAGTCCCGGGCTTCCATGCTCCAATCGCTGCAGTCATTATCCTGCAGTTCCTTCCGCATCTCGCGGAACAGTTTGGAAAAAGTCCCCTTGTCCATATTGCTATCCTCCTTGTTTCCGTTTTCAAGCACCATAACGGTATGCCCGGATGAAACCAAAATGTCTCCGCGCCGAAGGTAAGCGTCCGTTGTCAAGTGCTTGCAATCTGTCAGCAACTCGATCTGCCCAGTCCGCGGCCAATCATACATCATGCAAAATGTCGTGCAAGAATTCCCGTGAGCTGCATAGACGTTTTGTAGCTCTGTTATTCCTGCCGCAATTGCACAAAGCATCATGAAAGCCGAACAATCAGTTTCAACGGGCTTTGCAATGGCTCCCAAATCCCAGCCTACGGACTTTGCCGCAGCGTAGGCGGTATTGCGTCCATCCTGATCGTAGCCGATGTTCTGGTTATTGATTCCAGCCTCGCAGGCCTGAGCGGCCAGTTCTGCTTTTCCAATCTCTTTGAGTCGCAGGACGCCGAGCCAATTGCCATCATACCACCGAGCAAAGTTCAACTCATGCCTGGTCTGGTTGCCGGGTTTCTGGCCATGTGCACCGGTCTCGCCAAGAGATGCCTGTCCAATCTTAACCGCCATCGGCTTCATCTCCACTTCCATTGGCGTGAGCAATATCTGTAAGGCCTTCGGCCAGCAGATATCCAACTACCGAGGCTGCCTGCATGATGATACCACTGACAACCTTAGCAGTGTCCTCGCCGCCGCCAAAAGCGATGATGCAGCCGGACACAAGGCCAGCAACGGCAATCCACAGCTTCCGACTTGTCAGTTTTCTTTTCCAGTTGATCATAATAACCTCCTAATCCAAGAGGGCATGAATGCCCTGTTTTGACAAAAAATCCTTCTGTTCATGTTTCACTTTTGCAGCATAAGCTAACGCATTATGCATGTCACCGTTGCAATGTGCATCAGGGATGCGCTGCACAGCCCGCGCCGTGGCTTCTCCCAGTGCAATTGCAGCACTGCTGGATTGGATCACCAGCATTAACATCGCCTCTCTGGCACTCTCACGGTCCGCCACATCCTTATCCCGTTTGTTGATCCGCCGCTCAAACTTCCAAACAATCACCCCCATAACTGCGGACGGGATTCCCATCGCTGCGACAAAGGCAAGCACCAGCTGTCCAATATCAAGTGTAATCAATGCATCACCTCCCAAGCACTCCCATATACCTCCGGCGTCCAGACGTTGCCGTTCATCAAGCTCTTGTAGACCGCTCCATTCCGCCAGCCCAACTCGTCCAGTGCAAACGCCTGCTCTGCCGTGATCACATCCGGGATTTTCCGGATACCGTCCACATAGTCCAGGTCGGCCCACAGCTCCGGTGCGTGGTCCGGGTCCTGATCCTCCCGGTCCCAGAGGGCTACAGCGGCCCGCTTCAGTGTACCATTCCAGTTGATCCGTGTCCCGGCCTGGATGGCTTTGCCGCTGCCAGTCAGTTTTTTAAAAAGCTCCGGCACCGTAGACGCCGTCTGGTCGATCAGGGACTCAGATGCAATTTCGACTGCGCTTCTTAATTGAAGCGCTTCTTCTTTTGTCACGCCGTTGTACCTCCCATCAGAATTTCCAGCGCCTCTGCATCGGTCAGCTGTACGGGTTCGTTGGACTCAGCATAGGTGCGCCCGGAGTCTGCCGGATCAATTGCCTCGTCGTAGGCCACACCGTCCCGCATGATCTTGCGGCCCAGGTCCGAGTAGGTCCGGACCAGCTGCACACCGTCTGTCCGCAGTGAGTAGTTGTCTGTCACAATCATAGTATCAGCCTCCTGTAATGTCCGGATAGGCCTCGATAGACCTGATTTGTGCGGCGTAGGTGCTCCAGTTGGTCGCCGCCTTGTAGCTAGCCACCAGCGAGGACGGCACGTAGATGTAGCCGGTGCCCGCCGATATGCCACTGCTGCTAAAGGCGCTTTTGTTGTGTAGCGTCACAAGCGTTGCGCTCCGTAAAATAACCGCCGTCAGTTTGCTGTCCATCATAAAGACACTATCAGAGATGGATGTGACTGCCGGTAGGTCGATCTTTTGCAGCGCGGTACAGTTGTACAGGCCTTGCGACGGCAGCGACGTGACCTTGGGAATGGTCACGCTCGTCAGGGCCGGGCAGGAGCTAAAAGCGCTCGACTCAAGTGTCGTAGCCTCTGGCAGATTGACCGTGGCCAGTTTGGCGCACTGCATAAAGGCCCATTTGCCGATAGTCTTTGCCACCGGAAGGCTGATAGACACCACGCTAGCGCACGAGCTAAAGGCACGATCTCGGACGGATGTCGCCTGACTGGTCACGCTGGTAATTGTGTCGGCAATCAGCGCGTCCAGGTCTGCGTCGCTGCCGTCCCCGCCCCCTCCGGCCTCTGCCGTTCCGGTCACGCCGAAGATACTGACGCCCTTGACGATGTTGGAAGCTTTCAGATTGGCATCGCCCTTGATGGTTTGGGTACCGGTCAGATACCGGCCAGATGCAAGTGTCTGGTTGGATGTCCCCGGCGTCCAGGTCTTGGCTGCCTGGACTGTCAGTTGCTTGGTGGCCGTCTTGGTGCCCGCCGTCACATAGCCTGCCGCCTGGGTGGCTGAGGCCGTGATCTTGCCGCCGGAGTCCACCGTGACAGACGGTGTTGCCTGGGTGGCTGTGGACACAGACTTGCTGGTCTGGGCCGGATAGTAGCCCGCCGGAACCGTCACCGTTGCGCCGCTGGCCGTCAGGTCTGTGCCACTCTTACTGGGTATGGTGCCGGTGACGGCCTGCCCGGACTGGTCGATCAGCTGGTATCCGGCAAGCAGCTTGCCCGCATCTCCGGGATTTTGCAACGTTGGCAAATCTACCCCGCCTGCGGCCTTGTTGGCTAGGATGGACCCAAGTTGGGTCAGGAGGGTGGTGTTGCCGCTGAGACTCATACGCCCACCTCCCATGCCTGCGGGTAGTCCGTGGGACTGTAGGCCGTGTCCTGCTTGCAGCGGCACATCTTGCCGTCGTGGATGGCCCACTCTCCGGCCTTGTAGATGTCGTGTGCGCCGGTAGGCTGTACAAAGTACCGGGCCGTCTCCCGGCTGGTGCCATGCAGGGGCCGGTTAAAGGTGTACCATGCAGCCGCGCCGGGCTTGATGTCCGGATGTGTGGCGTTGTCATACGCCTGGTAACACTCCCAGACCTGGTCCTCCGCCGTGTAGACCTCGCCCACCTTGTGTGCGCCTGCGATCCACTCCGGCAGCAGTGCAGCGCAGACGATACGGGTAGCCGCATCCTCTGGCACAGAGTCCCGCAGGATGATTTTAGCCGCCGCCTCCATGGCGTCAGAGGCGGAGTAGGGGACAGGTTCAACGAGGATTGCTTCAATTGCCGCCACTTCGGCGGCGGTCATGTTGCGGATGATGCCGTTTTCACAGATTTTCATGTTGTGTCCTCCTTAGCTCCGCACACCGTACAGCCAAAACTGACAGCCGGGATAGATCAGCATATTGGTACCACCAATCGACGTGACAGACTCTATTTTTGCGGGACCGAAGTATTCTCGGCAGTTTGAGTAGCTTCTCCACGCCACTTCGGTCTGTAGTCCCAATATTGTCAAATCGACCTCAACGCTACATGATCTTTGAGAGTTGTTCGAGACGCTTTCCCAGCCGGATGTATAGCAGTAAGGGCTGTCTGTGCCGCTGGTGACGCCATTCAGCATAAAGAAAGAGAAATTCGGACTCGATGACGCTCCCGTGTACTTCGGGAAAATTCCGAAAATTTTTGCTTTTTTGAGAGAGAAGGGATTTCCGCTCTCATCGGTGTTAATCGTCAATGCGTTACTTTCCGCCGCATCGTCCGCAATCGTGATTGCTTTGATAAGCTCCCACGTCTCACCGCCCCCGCCCGGCATATCCACCGGCGTCCATGCCGTGGGCTTGCCGTTGCTGTCCACGGCGGTGATCTTGGCGATCTGGCCCACGGTGGCCCCGGTGATGCCCAGGGCAAGGTCGGTTCCGCCGCTCCCGCCTGCATCCGGTAGGTTGTTGGCCTGCTGGATCAGCGCGTTGATCTGGGTGGTCTGGGCGGCTACCTCGTCGGTGATCCTGGTGATCTCAGATTGTATGCTCATATGATCTACCTCCTTAGATCGCCGCAAGGGCCATCTCAATATCGTTTGTCAGCGATACCGTGCCGCCCAAAGTATAGCCCTCATCAATGGTCACAGCCGTGGTTGTCAGACCATCAATCGTCAATTCAATCTGTGTTGCGCCGGTTTTGTCAACATAGTTGTCCGGGATGGCATTCACAGTCACCTGAGATAATACCTTTCCAGCACTCGGTGTGATGGTCTGCGCAGATTTTGTCGGGGTGATGGTCTTGGTTTCCAAGACAATTTTTACAGTTCCTGTGCCGCTGTGGTGGCCTTTGGGGATGGTGTAGCTGATAGTGGTTGCATCCAGTGTCTTGGATACAGCACCGTTATTTGGCATAGTACCGGTTACCACGCTACCATCAGCGAGGACGATGATCTTGCCAGTCAGCACGTCACCAACCGCAGCTGTAACGTCAGATACATCCTGATACTTGTCGGGGATAGGTGCCACCGTCACATCGGACAGGCCAAAGTATCCATCGTCTGGGGTAACGTTCTGCTGAGCTTTACTCGGCGTGACGGACTTGCTTTGCAGGTTGTAATTGCCGCCGCCACCAATGCCTGTTACCGTACCACTGCCGTTGTGATAGCCTTTTGGGATGGTGTATGTATTGCCCTCCTGGAGTGTCACAGACACCGCGCCCTGATCGATAATGCCCTTGATTGCCGTTGCAAGCGCGTCCAATTTATCGGCATTCGTGGCCAGTCCCAGGCCCACTAGCTTGGCGCGGATTTCATTACGGCTGGCACGGATGGATGTAATATATGTTTCAATACTCATATGTTTGCCCTCCTTAAATTGTGCTAAGTAGCGCCTCAATGTTGCCCACAGTGCTGTACACTGCTGCCGATGTGATAGGCTGAGTGTTATCCTGTTCTGGCGCATCAGAGGTATTCACGTCCAGCACGCCATCGACCACCTTTAATGTAGTGCCCAGCTCATAGGGCATACCGCCGCCACCGCCAGAGCGTGCGGCCTCATTGATGGCCGCGACAAGGTTACGCTTGGCGCTAGTGGATAGGTCGGCAAGATTGCCGATCTGAGATTGGATGGAGTCAAACCATGCTTTGGATGGAGTATCAGGAGGGCTTTCACCAGCTTCGAGGGCAGTATCTACCCATGTAACATACAGGACAGATTTGGCCAATGTTTCGCCGACTCGCCATTGCAATTCGCAATTGCCCAAGCCCTGCTGGTCGGTGTCAATGTTGGACACCGACCAGCAGGCGGTTGCACCGTCAATCTGCAATGTCACAGGATATGCTTCAGTGTCTCGTCTCCGCTGGACCAGCAGCGTGGCCGTTCCACCAGGATAGTTCTTCGCAAAGCTCGACAGATCAAAGAGTACCTGCACGGCCAAATTTTCGCCCTGACGACCCAGCTTAATGGCCCTAGTGGGGTCTGCACGTACTGTAATCATGATGTTTCTCCTTTATCCAATTGGATATTCAACGATGTATGTGCCGGATACTTTGACGATCTTTACACGCTGACCAGTCTGGAAGGTAACCGCCGTGTTTCGCTTGTAGTGCTTTAGACTCTCCGTAGTCTGTCCGTCAAAAATGAGCGAAATGCCATCGGAATATACAGTTCCAACAGTGGCGAGTTCATCTGCATTGTTCATCATATCAGCACCTGCCTTTGCAGTGTATGAGTCATTACCTCACCCGGGCCAAGAGCCAAGTGCCACCCGACTTCTTGGTATAGACCGGTCAAGTCATCCTGGATAATTGCCACAGTATCACGGATTCTGTGATAGGGGACATTAGACGTTGAAATGGTAACGACCTCAGATGTCATCATGGCTGCGTCGCACAGCCGCTGGGCATATTTGTCCAAGGTGGCCTGATCCGGGATGTTGGATACTTTGACGGCCTGGACAATTCTTCGGCCACGGCGGAAGACCGAAAGCGAAGACAGAGCATTATTATTCGTTGCAACTGAGATCATAGGTGTACCGATGTCCGGATTACTGCACGTAGCGACCACAACGTTGGGCGCGTTGAAAGCATCGGTTTCGATCTCATGTTCCCGCTGTAGGACGCGCATGCCATCGGAGGCACCATATTGATGATCAATGTCATCCGCCGAAGGTGTCCGGATCGGACGCAGGATTGCCGTTCCTGCTTCGTCGAACCAAACACTTTCATAGTTGATTTCCTGCAGCAGTGTATTGACTATCGTAATATAAGGAGTGCCGACCGGCCAGTCCTCACGATCCGTTGCAAGAACTTTGTCTGTCTCAACTGCACGGAAAATCGATATTCCACCAGCAAACAGCATTTGCGCAATTGCCGTAATATAGTCCGTCCCCGCCGCCAGATGTACGACGGATTCCGTTTTTGCTTGCTGTAGATACAGCCCCCGGTCATACGCTTCGACATTGATTGTTGCCAATCCGTTATTGTCCACATTTTCGGTGTATGTGCCAACGACAAAGATCCCAACGGGATATTCAGTGCCATCGATGAGCTGCACGGCCTGCAGCTCATCAGTTAGCCAATTGACGCCTGACGGCTTGAGGAAGGTGCCCCGCATGGACATTTTTATGGTTGCATCAGAGTCTGCATCGATGGACGGGACGCTGACCGGCTGTAAGGTTGCGACCGTTCCACCACCCCGAATTGCATCGATGCGGGCGGAGTAACTACGGATCATGCAGACACCCCCTCTGTCCATTCCACCAGCGTAATACTGGCTTGATACCGGCTGTACATGCCGAACGTTGTTTCTGACGTCAAATTGTCAAGCACACCGACATATCGTTTTCCATTTGGCTCTTTCACGCAAACCAGCTGTCCAAGCAGCGCTTCAAGCTTGACTGCATTGGCATCGCCCAGCGGGAATGCGCAATCTAGAGAGTAGGACATATCAACGTCATTGCCGATCTCTGCAGAAGGCAGCCCGCCGTCAGAATAATGAATGTATGTCACGGACTTGGACGACGTCTTTGATGTTTTGCGGCTAGAGGACAATGCATATTTGAGCGGCACCCAATCCGGCTGATCAACAGCAGAAATAACAATGGTGGAAAGGCTGATATCTACTGCTTGCATATCCGATAATGTAAAGTTGTCAGAGTCGGCAATAAGGCCCCTCACCTGGTATTGAACCAGGCCATTTGCAAAGGCATCTATATAGGTTGTGGCCTCGGTTTCGCCGATCACTTTCCCATCCCGGATAATCTGGTACTTTTCGAAATCTCCGCCCGTAAATGTCAGCTGTACATTTGCTTCGACAACTTCAGCAGTCAGCGCAATTGTCCCGGCAGGAATATTCTGAATCGGCAGCACCGCAAAAGCGTAATCCGACCAAATGCCATATTGATTCTGGATACGGACAGAAACCCAGTGATTCTCGGATAAGTAGGACTTGGTTTTATATCGCCTGGATGTTCCAAACTGTGCGCTATGTTCAACTATAGTTCCGGTGGAGTCAGCAATGTCTATGTCATACGCTGTTTGTTCACTTGCTTGCCAGGATATTTCAGGTCTGGGGGACAGCACGTCAATCGAAATCTTGGGCGCATCCGGGGGACCGTAAACGACGATATGTGCAGGCTCGCTCCATGCACCGGCGACATTATCATCATTGTATGTCCGGACTCGCCAATACAGGTCACCAGACGGCAGAGTCCCAGCTGGGGCGGTATATGTATTAGTTGAACCATTGATGGTGGCAAGCGTGGTGTATGTGCTTCCGTCTCTTGACGTCTGAATTTCTGCCTTTGTTTGGGCGGTACCCGTCTCCGTGTAGTGACCCCAAACAAATTGGGTGGCTTCTTTCCGGTTGATTACACCTCGCAAAGGGGACTTGCATGTAGCGACTGCTACTGCATCTTCGTCCGTTACAGTGACAGCGACCCAGTTGTCCGATGTGTCGAACGGCTTATTATTGGCCATCAGGCCGTAAATGCACCATTCGATTTGTCCTGCAGGGAAGGTGTTCGCAGGAATGGAAACAGAATAAAGATTTGGTGCATTAACAGTCTGAATATCTTCGCTGCCTGCTACACGCCAATACATGGTCGCGCTACTCGGTTCAGATCGATATTCGTCAGGCGGATTAGTAGAGGATACCGGCACGATTTCCCAAGAAAATACATTCTGCTGCTTTCTGGAGATTTTTGTGCCGGACGATGGCGAGTAGTTGCTAAGCTTGTATGGCGACGAAAGCGTGTATGTTATTTTTGCGGATTTTACGCTTGCATATCCGGACAGGATCATTCCGTAGTTCAGCTCACGAACAGCCAGCCGACCAAGCTCACGAATTGTAAATTTTCCGTCGTTTTCATTGGCAGTACGATATGCTGTGAACGTCAATTCTTGGTTGTATGTGAATTTACGATCAAGTGGGGCTGCTTCATAAATTGCTGTTACACCATCGCCGGGGTCAGCGGATATTTCAATTGTCGCTTCCTCGACATACATGGAATTAATATAGTTTTGCCAGCTATCATCTCCATCCATTAATACCGATGTACCAACACGTTGAGATGTAGAGGAGAGAATAGCCGGGTTAGGATTGTAGGATTTCAAAGTGAATGTTTTTCCATCACTCGATTCAATCATTCTGGATGCGAAGAAACTAACTGTTTGCGTCGAACTCATAACTATTGTCACCTCTCATTCGGCCCATTCTGCGGGCGTTTTGAGCAATCTCAATCAAATCATTAAATTCTTTCACCGATCTGGCATCGATCGTTATATTGTAAACATCTCCGCCGTAGTTTCGGCTTTCCTGGTTGTTCATGATTTGCGTCCCGCGTGGCAGCCATACCAACTCCGGGCCGTTCTCGCCAATCCAGGTAGGCCCACCGTAAAAGTAGTCAGATCCAGAGGCATTATAAGGAATCCACTTACCAGTTCCGGCCTCAATGTATCCACCGCCACCGGTCCATCCAGTGCCTTCTGTGTACGTACTGGAGGCCAGGGCGTTTTTATAATAAAGCTTCTGCTGATTGGAGAGCTGACCGGAGGACACGTTCCAGCCCAATGCCGTTTTGATCTTATCGCCATTCAGGGTCAGCAGACCGACAATCAGATTGGCTGTGTCTGCAATGGTGGCCATCAGGACAGCAATCGGGTGCAGTGCAGTTTCCAGCCCGGGTAAGACGATTTTAATCAACTCACCGAGCGGCTCCAAAAGATCGGACGCCGACGTCAGCATGCTGCCGAAATCGTCCACGATTCCGGATTCCTTAAAGGCGTTTCCAATCTTCAGGACAAAGTCCGCTGTATCACCAAGAGCCTCGGCCATATAGGGGGCAAACTCCGCGCTTATCTGATTGGAGACGCCTTCCTGAGTCTTCTGCAGCCGCTGCAGGCCGTCATCCACTGCACCCAGGGCATCCAGAGCGTCATTTTCCAGGACGTAGCCCATATCATGGGCCTCTTGAGCATAGGCCCGCAGCGTGTCGCTGCCCTGGATAATCAGGGGATTGAGGTCCTGCGCCGAGCGGCCAAAGATATCCATGGCCAGAGCGTCACGCTCTGTGGCGTTCTCGACCTGGCCCAGGGCGTCAATGGCGTCGTAGAAGACGTCGTTGGCGCTGCGCCAGCTTCCATCGGCTTCAGTCAGCGTGATGCCCAGCTGCATAAAAGCAGCCTGTGCATTGCCGGTGCCATTGATGGCATCCTGCATGTTGTTGGTCAATTTGGTCAAAGAGCCCTGGAGCGTATCCAGACTGACGTCGATCAGCTCCGTGGCATAAGCGAATTCCTGCAGCTGGTCCGTTGTCTGTCCGGTGGTCTGCGACATGGTCAGAATGTTATCGGCATATGCCGCGGATTCCTTCGTCATGTCGATCAATGCCTTTTCGGCTTTGATGCACGCAGCAGCGACCAGGCCAATGCCTGTGGCTGCTAAGGCGGCCTTGGCATTGATACCGTTCAGAGATGAAATGAACTTCGCAGCACCGTCAGGAAGCTCCACGCCGAATTTTCCGGCGATATCTTGCAGGGCGGTTCCGAGACCAGCGGCCTTCTCGGAAGAAAGCGAAAACTGCTCCTTGAGGTTTCCAAGCAATTCTTTCACGCCGCCGCCCTGCTGTTTGGTTTCGGCCAGCGCCGTTTTGATCTTGTCCAGCGGGCTGGACATACGCTTGAGCGCATCGCTGTTGGCGTCAAGCTCGCGCTGCATCTTTATCAGCTCAGCTTCGGCATTGTTCAGCTGTACTTTCCAATTGCCGGTCTTGGTGGATGCCTCGCCGTACTGCTCAACGGAGTTCTGCAAAGCCTCTCGCAGTTTTGCAATTTTTTCTTCCTGGGACAAAATACTTCGCTCCAGGATATCGTTTTTCGCTGTCAGCGCTTCTGCACTTTTGGCATTATCATCAAACTGTGCCGATGCAAGCTTCAGCTCGGAAGCAAGGACCTTCAGACCGCTGTTCATTTCGGCCAGAGCTTCTTTGTATTCTCGTTCACCGTCCAGCTTGACTTTTGTGTTGATTGTTGGACCAGCCACTTATCCACCCCCCATAAGGTACTCCGATAACGACAAGCGGGCGGGTTTGGCCGTATCCTCAGATACAGCGCACCGGCGCGGCGCGGCCGTGAGTTCGAAATACTCACGGTAGAGAGTTGCGCACCGCGCCGGTGTCATCGTCCGCCAAAAAACGGTCTCATCGTTGTGCAGGACATTGATCCAGATATTAAGGAACCAGGCGAAGTCTATACCGTTCGTTCGGCCTCGCTGGCTGCATCTTTTTTTTCGTCGCTAGGGACTGCGCTACTGCGGTCAGAGTCGGGAATAATGACAGAGGAAATAAGCAAGTCAAATACCTGTACGCCGCAGCGGCGGAACTCCTTCCATCCAAGCTTTCGTCCAAGCTGATCCGGGGTATAACGCACGTCGCTCCCATCCGCGTCCAGCGCATCATTGATCATGGCCGCCAGCAGCTGCAGGAAGCTGCGCATGGTACGGTTTGTTTCCAGGAATTGCATCAGGTCGCCGTATTCTTCCTGAAGCTCGGCGAGGACATTCATATTGCAGCTCAGAGTCAGGTTCTTCCCATCAATCTCATAGGGCATTGTTTTCAGTCGCATATCCATATTGGCAGCCCCAGTTACGATGTTACGACTGTAGGTTCAGTCGTAAAGCACGCATCAATCCAGGCGATAGCTTCAGCTTCGGTGTCGAGGGTCGCCCACTCGTGCAGATGGCCGTTGTCATCGACCAGGGCCTCGCCCGTGGTGGTCGGCGTTGCGAAGGTGATTGTCTCACCCATGGTCTGCAGCGTTTTGCTGGGGGGACCGAAAAGGGCTTTATGAACAAAGACAGCTGTGAATTTTTCTGTGCCATCTACCATATCCGGTGCATAGAAGCCGCTGCCTACGTAATTGCCGGTAGAGGTTTTGCCGAAAGCCATACTCTTCACAGTCTTACTGGGAGAAGAGCCGACTGTTCTGGACAGCTGATAGGCCTTGAATAGGACCTTCTGCGTTTCGTCGGGGATATATTTGACACCCTGACTGATCGTCATGCCGGTAACCTTCTTCATGTATTCCGCCAAGGCGGACTCTGCATAAAGCCGACCTTCCGCGAACTTCATTTCGAGGTTTGCTGTCATGGCATCGCCCATGCTCATGGGCGTCCCATATGTGATTTTCTTGGTGGTTGCACTGTAGCTGTACGTCGCAACCTTCATGCCGCGCAGATCAAATTCAGGCATGACTACACTCCTTTCAACTTTTCAGCGGCCAAGTCAGACATGGCAGCGTTGACCTGGGGCCAGGTCTGCTTGACTGCATTGTTCCAATAGTATTGGGCGGGGATCTGGCCGCCTACTCGACGGCCATAATTCAGGACAAAGGCTTTCGTGCCATATCGCTGCCCACGCTTGTCTTTGCCTTGGACCTCGACCTGCATATACGGGACACCGTCCTTGTCCTTTTTCACCCTTCGACTTCTTGCAATATGGCGATAGGTCTCGCCGGTGCGTCGAGGGCGGCTTGGATTGTTGTGTCCGGCCTGGACGTATGCAGACTTGACCGACGCCAGCATAATACCCACGCCTGCTTTCAGCAGGTCCTTGACATTCTCATCGGTAAAAAGGTCGGCTTTTTCCAGACGTCGGATTGCTTCAGTGAGATTGTCACTGCTGTACTCCAGGGATGCCATTAAATCACCTCGCACGGGATGTCCGTGTAATAAGTCGATGTCTCATCGTCGTAAGAGTGCTCCGGGGGCTGCATCGCAATGCGTGCATTGCCTAAAGCAGTAACGACCAGCCCAGGAAGCGGATCGTCTTCGGCCTGTGTGGCCACCGTAACAATTGCCTGATAGATTGTTGCAAATGGCATACTATTGGCATAGACATACCGTTCTCCGGTCGGCGTCCAAACAAGGTATCGGCAAATCGGCACCCCGTCAGCGTCCTCCGCTGGTGCCTGTACTTTATACACAGCGCCCGGCAGTACCATTTCCAACGCTGCCTCAATTTTTGTATAACTCATATTTGCCCTCCGGCTCAGCCAGACTCAAGGTCGTTACAGGGAGTCCATCGTCGTCTGTTTCGCGCTGCGATTGATCAATCCGATATACATTGCCGTCAGCAAGGATGCAATACTGATCTGCATCGATGTCGGCATCAAAAGGCAATCTGGGGGTAGATACCATCCGAACCAGTTTGCTGCCTGCCTGTCGTCCCGCATAAAAGCGGGAGGCATAAACGGTTCGTTCAGCGTAGTAATGCTGACTCAGCTTTTTCAGCCGTCTGGAGGTTGGGGAGCGGCCTGGAGCAAGGCTGCAAACCGTCATAATCTTATCGTAGATCATTCGTCTGCTCCTTTCATGCGCTGATGACAGAGCCGATCTTTAATCTGGATATCCAGGTTGCGCGGCAGCTGCGCCCGATCTGCTGTCCCTCTGGCGCGGTACATCCAGCCCGCGACAGAGGCTATCAGCAGATCGTCATCATCGCTTTCGGCATCCAGCTGGATCCCGCGCCGAGCAAGAAAGGCTTCAGCGGATGTCAGCAGGCCGCGCAGATAAAGTTCCTGCTGCTCCGGGCAGTTCAGAAGGCCAAGATCAACCTTCAAAAAATCATAACGCAAGCCTGCCGACATATGACGCCTCCTTATGCCTTGGCCGTAACCGTTGCGGATCCGGCTGCAATGGCTCTGCCATCCGCATCCACTTCCGCGACGGTAATGATGTCACCGGTTTTTGCAGTGACTACCTTATTGGACGGCATTGCGGTCCAGGGCTTTGCCAGATGCTCGCCATTTCCGACAGGGGCAGTCAGGCCGCCGATCTGATACATGAGCTTGCCGCTGCCATTGCCCGCCACGGTAATGGCGCTTGTACCGCTGTCACTACCGGCAGCCGTTGTGATGATCAGCGTACCGATGGAGGAATTGGCGTAGTCACGGCCAAATACGGTGGTAGTAGTAGGCTGCGTATTCGCGTAGTTGACCAGAACAAATGCTTCGCCGATGGCAGGCTTTCCGTCGCGGCGCTGCAGACCCTTGAAGCAGGTCTGGTTCTGCAGCCACTTGACGGACGTGTTGCTGTCCAGCAGTGTGCCTTCGCGCTCAACAGAGCGGTACAAGCTCAAGAAACCGCCTGCGATCTCATTGTCCGGCATGACTTCCCATTCGATAATTTCACCGCCGACAACAGGCATAGTGTTGTTGACGCCTGCGACCATTGCTGCAGCGGAGTTGTATGCCAGTGCGCGAGACATCAGGTCCATATGAGTCTTGCGGTTCATGGTCCAGACAACGGTTCCATTCGAATAATCGGGCTTTGCTACGGCCAGCGCTGCGACCAGCGGCTGGAAGAACTCAACACCCATCTTGGAGGCAATGTCGAGCTTGAGAATATGGCTCGTATGCAGATCCGTAAAGTCGGCCTGCTGTGCCCCCCACCAGTCAGGCTTTGCCGTTGCGGCAAGGCGCGTAATAATACCAATCGGCATTTTCCCGCCGACGCCGAACCAGACGGACTTATCAATCGCCTTTGCGATGGAGGCGGCCAGCGCCTGCAGGATACTTGTTGCCAGCTGAAGATCACTGTCATCCATCAGTTCAGCGTTCGGGACAGCTACATATCCGCCGACCATAAAACCATCCATGGTCAGCTGCCAGAAGTCAATATCCAGCTCGTTGAGCGCATCACTCATTTCTGTCCAAACAGCTTCCGGCGCGATACCGGCAACGTTCTGACGGGTAGTGCCGCGCAGGGGCGTCGCGTAGCAGAAGCGCAGGAACTTCGATTCCTGGTATGTAAGGTCACGCAGGATCGGCAGGAAACCGTCCGGGATACCCAGTCCACCGCCAGTAACATTGCGCTGCTGGACGCGGGCTTCGCGGACGTTCTGAAGGAAGTTGCGGACCTGCTCGGACTGCATGAGTGCATCGCGCTCAGCATATGTCAGGCCGAACCAGCGACGCTCAGTGGTGTTGTTCATGGCTACAAAGCTCCTTTCATGGTTGTCAGAATTTCTGGTGTCAGAGTTGGACCCCGGATTATGGGGCGGCGTCTGTTCTGTTTCCAGCGCACGGATCTGATCGTTGATCTGGTCAATCTGAGCCCGTACCTGCTCAAGATCAGATGCATTTGTTGTGCGTTCCGCCTCAAAGGCTTCCACCGCCGCTTCCACTGCTGTGCGCTCTTCCTCGGTACTGGCTGCACCGATATCCTTTTCCAGCTCTGCTTCACGGGCAGAGAAGCCATCACGTACCGTTTCCAGCGCATGAAGCTGCTCCAGCAGAGGTGTCAGCCGATTGCGCAGCACCAGGACTTTTAATGCCATTACGAATTACCTCCAATTTTCATTTTCATTCTGTGCCGCCATTCTTCCGCATGACGGCGCTGAATTTCTGCATAGTCTTGCTTGCGAGCGCTGACAGACGTTTCCGCATACGCGGGGAAGGTACATACGGAAACCTCATACAGCGGATCGACCTCATCAATTTCCCAGCGGCATTTTCCGCCGCCCAGGTCAACAAAGGTCTCGCGCTTGATCTCAAAGCCGAAGGAGCACTGATCGACATCACCGCGCTGAACCCGCGCATACAGATTCATGGCGTCCATATCATCACGATTAATCCGGATACTGCCCCACAGTCCGCGTTCATCCTGACGCAGCATCAGTGTGCCGGATTTCGTGCGGCCAAGCACCAGGCTTGTATCGTGGTTGATGAGCGCTCTGACATCTCCTGCCACCGAATTGTTGAAAGCTCCAGGTTTGATAATTTCACTTGCACCATCCCACAGCGGATATTCGCTGTTGAAGACGGAGAAATAACCTTCAATGTAGAGGTCATTATCTGCCGCTCGAACCTGGAATTGCTGAGATGTGCAGCGGACTTGCCGCCGTCGACAATCATTGAGCACCATCATCGCCTCCTTGCGTCAGTTTATTTTGGCTGCCGATCATTCCACGCGGGATGTAGTTTTCCAGAATGATAAGCTCGTTAAGTCCCTCCCGGGGACTCAGGCCGACCCAGTCGCGGACTTCGTTGCCATCCATCAGGCCCCGGATATAGAGGCCTTCAGCAACCTCAGCCAGTTCCTTTGTGCTGTAGCTGTATAGTCTTCGCGTAGACATCGTGAAATACAGCTCATTGGAAACCAGCAATTTCCGGGTCAGTTCTTGGCAAATGATATTGGAAATCGTCGTAGCCGTTGTTTTGATCATGTGGTTATGATCACTGTCCGAGTAGCTGCCGACACCAAGCATATAGGGAGTCACACCGACCAGAGAGGCAACCGCATGCTTGTCCAGTTCCACACTGTCACGTATCGCCAGATCCGTAAGGCTGAGCGGTTTCACCTGCTGGACCTCCATCAGCTCAGCGGGGATGATCCAGGGAGCTCCGGCACTGCTGTTGGTCAGATACTGGTCAATCAATCTCCGACGGCCTTTTTCATCTGCAAATTCGTCAGCAAGCGCATCGACCTTGACGATTACGCTTGGCTTCCATTTATCAGACATGAAGCCTTTCTTTGTGGCAGCGGTCTGCCGAAGACTGTTGGAAAGGTCGCGCAGACTCATTCGCAAGCCTAGTCCGCGCCACGGCTGCGTCGGATCTGGCCAGCGCTTGAAATGGAGGACTGTATCCGAAGCATAGCGCTGCCCACGCCACATGATATAGTAGGTCTGACCGTTATCGTCACTCATGGCTATGGCATCTGGCATTGGCTCCAGTGCTGTGAGCAATCCACCGGATGTATGGGGCATCAAGAAGGCGCTTCCAGCGTCGTTCGTCAGCATTGTCCAGACAATCCATGCAATCAAATCTTTGCGCGTACCATGTTTCCAGGGCGCAATGTCCATGAAGCGAGAGAGGGCATTTCGCACCCGGACATCTCCGTCTGACGTGTTTTGCATCAGCTGAATGGTGGCGTTAGAAACGATATCCGCCAGACCGCCGATAGCTGCTTGCACATCCGGGCTATCGATCAAGCGAGTATATCCGCACACACGCAAGGTGTCTTGATCAACAGCTCCAATTAAAAAGCTCTGCAACGCTGGGGCCGCGGTGGACCGGCGCTGCGGGGTTACTTTCAATCGGCATCATCCTCCTTCTTGTCGTACCACCCAGCTGCCTTATTGCTGGCAGTCAAATCTTCCAGATAGGCACAGACTGCAAATACGGCTGCATCAAAGACGTCGATTCTCAAATTCGGCTCAATTTTCTGATACATGACCATATCGTCTGCCTTCTCGATTCCTGCAACATTCTGGACGCAATACTCAAACGGCTCCGCATGCATGTAGTAAAGCGTCCCTTTCTTTGCACTGGCTTCAAGATACCGGAAGCCCTCAGATTTCCGTGTAAATAACTGTGGTTGATCTTTGATCGGAAATCGCTCCTGTTTCATTTCAACGAAGTATTCACGGCAGAATTTCCGGTCGTGACCAATGCGGCGGATTTTGAAGCCACTGGAGCGAAGACGCTTGTACCAGGCAACTACATCGTGGTGATTGGTAACCTGATCGTTTGTCATATCCAGCCAGCCATCATCCATCCAGCCGAACAGGGGGATTTGGTCCTGCTGTGCTTTGACCATTGCTGCCGGGCGGGGGAACCAACAGTGCGGAATAATGATATCCACATCCTTGTAGTGAGCGAACAAGCAGCCTGCAGTCAAATCATGGAGCTTAGACAAATCTGTACCGCCGTACCACCTGACCGGAAGCTTGGCAAGCTGACTGAGCGTCCAATTGTATCTCTCATCACTACGCCGGAATTCGGCGATATCGAACCACGCCCGGACGGCGTTCGTTGTCACGTTCAGCGACTTGTTGAGGAACTCAGGACGCAGGGCCGGATTTTCAGCAGCCATAGCTGCATCATTGATCATGTCCTGTGGGCGAATGGAGAAGCCCCAGCCGGGAGAGGCTGCACGCAAAACAGCTGGGTCACGCAAATCAACATCCCCATTGTCCTTGGTTGGAGCTGAGCAAAGGAAACAGAAAACGGTGTCTGCGGCATCTCCGGAAACTGTTCCACGCAGAATTTTTCGGCAATACTCTAGATGCCCCAGCAGAAATCCACGGGCGTTCGGACCGTTGGACGAAATGATGATAATCAGTTTGTTGGTGTATGCCTTTGTGGCATCCTTCAAAATCTGATATTGCTGGGGACTCTTGTAAGTGTGGGCCTCATCCGCGATGACGATATTACAGTTAAAAGAGTCCTGCTTATCCGGGTTTGCGGCCAGGGCGTTGATGGAGATCATGCCGTCACCGACATCGCCGGATATGGATCGTTCCATATTGTTATCGATAATACGCAGGCCGTTTTCCGGGGAATCCCTGACCGTTACACCAAGCCGTGTGCAGTTATACTTGAGGAAGTCGAAGCCTTCCAGCGCCTGCTTGAGTGCGCCGCCTACCTCGTAAACTTTTGAGCCGGAAGCACGTTCATACAGGGCCAAGGCAAAGGCCAGAGCTGCCGCAAATGTTGTTTTCACGTTTTTGCGAGGGATAAAGTCAACTGCTTCTTTGAAACGCCGAATTTTAGTCCCAGGCAGATAAAAGCCCATAATGTTGTAAATGATGAACTTGTGATAGGGGAGAAGAAGAAACGGCGTTCCGCGCAGCGGCGTTGCATCCAAGAACTCGCCCTGTTGGTGGCAGATCATCGTTTCGATAATTGCGATGATCTCATTTGCAGGCTCTGTCCGAAACTCCCATTTGCCGGTGTCCAGATCTGACACATAGCGCTTGCAGGCCAGGACGGCATCTTCGCACAAGCCAGCCTCTCCGGACAACACATCCTGGACAAACATATCGACTGTACGCTGGTATTCAGCGCCATGCTCTGTGGCGTGGAACTGAGCGTCAGACAGCAATGCCTCCAGTTTTCCAGTATTGGTCGACTGGGCTGTTTTTCCGCGAGCCTTATTCAGACCCGTAGGTGTTAGCCCCAGCTGATTTCGCAGCCCTTGGACAGTTGCACGCAGGTCCTCCACCGCAGTCCAATACGGACTTTTCGCCGTATATTCCGCGCCGGTCTTGTTGACCATCGTACAGACACGCTGCCCGCCTTGCTTCTTCCACTCTTTCTCAGCCCGAGACAGTTCGCGTTCTGTCTTGGCCAGCTGCTTGATCGTGGGTTCAAAAATCTCGTTGTACGTACCGACCAGCGTCATGTTCTGACGGATCATATCTTCACGGGCCAAAGACGCACCTCCCTCGCGCACCCGCGTCGTTTGCGTGCGCGTCGCGTAATATCATCCTTCGCGTGTGCGCACGTGCGGTTGTAATTTTGCCTTTACCCCCTCTGCTGATTTTCCCGCCGTCGGAAAG